>Ga0210403_10004857_pt1 | contig 11516 bp, 9 predicted proteins | sample IncBWC19MmetaG_FD_150863 | JGI IMG/M metagenome (GOLD analysis project Ga0210403, IMG submission 150863) | Forest soil microbial communities from Barre Woods Harvard Forest LTER site, Petersham, Massachusetts, United States - Inc-BW-C-19-M | ecosystem: Environmental > Terrestrial > Soil >... | reverse complement strand
TGCGGCTTATGCCGCTGCTCGATCGGCGCAAGGCCGTGCTCTGCCGCGACCGCACAACGGCGCTCCTTATTGTCGCCGATGCCGTGATCTCGCGTTATCAGGCGAGCAAGGATCGCCGTGGGCTCCTCGACTATGAGGACTTGATCGACAAGGCCATGGTGCTTCTGGGCGAAGGTCGGGCCGCCTGGGTTCATTACAAGCTCGATCAAGGCATCGATCATGTTCTGATCGACGAGGCGCAGGATACCAGTCCGAAACAGTGGGAGATCATCCGTCGACTCACCGGTGAATTCTTCGCGGGTTCAGGGGCGCGGAGCGCACAACGGACAATCTTCGCGGTCGGAGACGAGAAGCAATCGATCTTTTCGTTTCAGGACGCAGCACCGCGCGCGTTCGCCGAGATGTTCGCGCACTTTCAACGCGCGCACCGGGCAAGCGGACTGCAGTTGGACTATTGCGAGTTCAAGCACTCCTTGCGTTCCGGACCGAACATCCTGGCTGCAGTGGACAAGGTGTTCGAGCCGGAAGAATTCCATCGCAGCGTCACATCCGATGCCGACGGGGTTCCGCCGCATATTGCGCTCCCTGATGCGGCCCCTGGGCTGGTCGAGATCTGGGACACCATCAAGCCTGAGGAGAAGCGAGAGATCGAGGCATGGGACGCGCCTTTCGACCACCTCAGCGAAACCAGCCCGCAGGTGCGGCTTGCGAACAAGATTGCACGCCGGGTCAAGCGATGGATGAACGAGGGAACGCGGGCGGGTGATGTGCTCGTTCTGGTGCGCCAGCGCGGGCCATTGTTCGAAGCCATTATCCGCGCATTAAAGGACTCGCAGGTGCCGGTGGCCGGTGCCGACCGCCTGGTGCTCACGGAGCACATCGCAGTCATGGATCTGATGGCCCTTGCCGACGCGCTGCTCCTGCCCGCGGACGACCTCGCCCTTGCCAGTGTGCTGAAAAGTCCCCTGTTCGGTCTCGACGAGGAGGAACTGTTTCATCTCGCATGGGGCCGTAAGAGCTCATTGCGGGACGCCTTGCGATCCGCCGCGCAAACCGACGTTCGTTGCGCAGAAGTCTCTGATCGGCTCGATCGGCTTGCTCGCTGGGCAGCCACCGAAATGCCATTTGCATTTTACGCCCGTGTTCTCGGGACCGACGGAGGGCGGCGGCGATTTCTTGCCCGGCTCGGGCATGAAGCCGACGACCCGCTCCAGGAGTTTCTCAACCTCGCCCTCGACTATGAGCGGCGTGAGACTCCCTCCCTCCAGGGTTTCCTGGCTTGGCTGCGCGCGGCCGAGACCGAGGTGAAGCGCGACATGGAGATCACCCGCGACGAGGTGCGCGTCATGACGGTTCACGGTGCCAAGGGGCTCGAAGCGCCCATCGTCATTCTCGCGGATAGCACCACGCCCCCAACCGGGCCGGCGCAACGGCAGGACCGGCTGTTCAACCTCGCCCCGGGCAAACCTGGCGCGTCTATCGTCTGGGCCGGCAAGAAGATGAATGACGTGACGCAACTGAGCACCGCACGCGAGCGCATGCGACGCGACGCCGAAGACGAATATCGCCGGCTCCTTTACGTTGCGATGACCCGCGCCAGCGAACGCCTGATCGTATGCGGCGCGGACGGCGACCGCAAACGACCGGACGGTTGCTGGTGGAATCTGGTGACCAGCGCCCTGCTTCCGCTTTCCAGCGAGGAATGTGCCGCAGACGGCGAAGGAAAGGTGTGGCGCTATCAGAAGGTGGCGCCAGTTCCACGCTTGATGAGCGCCACGGGGGCGCCACGGCCCACAATCGCGACACTGTGCCCGAGCTGGCTGGATCGCGATGCGGCCAGCCCCCCGGCGGCGAAGACTACGCTTTCTCCATCGCACGCCTTTGATGAGGTCGCCCAGGCGCGTTCCTCAGGCACTGATAGTCAATCGAGGCGAGACAAGGCAATTGCGCGAGGGGTGTTGATGCATCGGCTCCTGCAAGCGCTCCCCGACCTTCCAAATAGCGCGCGACACGCCGCCGCCACGCGCCATCTTGCCCGCCGAGCCGCTGATTTCTCCTCGCAGGAGTGTGAGCGCATGATCGAGCAGGTCTGTCGCCTGCTCGAAGACGTGCGCTTCGCCGAATTCTTTGCTCCGGGAAGCCACGCCGAGCTCCCGATCGTTGCGCGTTTCGAGCACAACGCCCGTATGATCGGCGTTTCCGGCCAGGTCGACCGCATCGCTGTGAGTGCTGACGCCGTTCTGATTGCGGACTTCAAGACTAACCATCCGGCGCCGCGCACAGTTGAGGATGTCCCGTCAGCGTATGTCGGACAGCTCGCGCTCTACCGGGCCGCGTTGCGCAAGCTTTATCCAGGCAAGGCCGTCCGCGCCGCGCTCATATGGACGGACATTCCGGATGTGATGGAAATCCCCACGGCTATGATGGAGGAGGCCCTATGCAGCGTCACCTCCGCGTGAGCTTGCCTTGACGGTTCCGAGGCCGCTCCATAGGTTCGTATCCACTCAACGGAAGCAAGAGGTAGTCGACATGGCCGTTGGCAAGGTTTCAGACACGACCTTCGAATCTGAGGTATTGAAGGCGACCAGCCCGGTCGTGGTGGATTTTTGGGCTGAGTGGTGCGGCCCCTGCCGGATGATTGCCCCCGCGCTCGAGGAGATCGCAGGCTCGCTTGATGGGAAGGTGAAGATCGTCAAGCTCAATGTGGACGAGAATCCGAAGACCGCCGCAAAATACGGAATTCAGTCCATTCCGACATTGATGATCTTCAAGAATGGTCAGATGGCCTCCCGGCAGATTGGCGCTCTGCCCAAACAGAAGCTCGAAGACTGGATCAAGGCGGCCTGATCCGATACGGATAGATTTCGATACGACGGCCGGCCGGAACGCCGGCCGTTTGCGTTATGCATCCGACGGGCCGGTCATCCGCAGGCTTGGGCCTTCGCAAGAAGATGGATAGCACCCGCCCTCGGGCATGCCCGAGGTCCGCGTCATAGTAAAGCGCTTCAAGCCGGGTAAACCCGACCTTGAGGTGTCAAGCCAGGCAATGACGCCATGCATTTAAAACACAACGATCGCTGATTTTCAGCCCTCCAGATGTCACTCCCGCTGCATCCGCCGTTTCTCCCGATGGAGGCCCTATCGGTCGACCACATCCCGAGCGGGCCGGAATGGCAATATGAGCCGAAATGGGACGGTTTCCGCTGTCTCGTCTTTCGCGAGGGTGACAGGATAGAGCTGCAATCAAAAGCCGGGCAGCCGCTGACCCGCTATTTTCCCGAGTTGGTCGAAGATATCCGTCGGGTCAAGGTGGAAAAGCTCGTCCTCGACAGCGAAATCGTGGTGCCTGTCAAGCGCACATTCTCATTCGACGCATTGCTCCAGCGCATTCATCCCGCGCAAAGCCGCGTGAACAAGCTCGCGCACGAGACGCCGGCACTCATCATCGCTTTTGATCTCCTGCTTGACGGCGAAGGCAAGCCGCTCATCGATCTGCCGCTATCCGAGAGGCGGCGAAAGCTCGATCTCCTTGCTCCCAAGTATTTTCGCGGTACCAAACGCATTCGCCTCTCGCCGGCAACAAGCAAGCTCGTCGAAGCCAAGAGATGGCTCGACCGCGTAGGCGCCACGCTCGACGGGATCATCGCCAAGCGACGCGACCTGCCCTACCGCTCCGGGGGCCGCAGCGGGATGCAAAAGATCAAAAATTATCGCAGCGCGGACTGCGTCGTCGGCGGTTTCCGCTACAACGAAGGAAAGCCGGTCGTGGGCTCGCTGTTGCTCGGGCTCTACGATGACAAGGGCCGCCTCAATCACGTTGGCTTCACCTCGACCATCAAGCGGGCGGAAAAGCCTGAGCTCACGCGTAAGCTGGAAAACCTGATCGCGCCGCCCGGTTTCACCAGCAACGCACCAGGCGGGCCCAGTCGCTGGTCCACCACGCGCTCGGGTGAATGGCAGCCGCTCAAGCCGGTGCTCGTGGTGGAAGTCTGTTTTGACCATTTCAGCGGAGAACGATTCCGTCATGGAACCAAGTTGATGCGCTGGCGGCCGGATAAATCGCCACGCCAGTGCACGCTGGATCAGGTCAAGCAGAAGAAGGCCGATCTGATGAAGCTGCTGAAGTAGGCTTGCAGCCATAGTGTCTTTTCGCAGGGGCGAGGGGTACCGGGGGTCCTTAAGAAAACGCCGTGTGCTTTTTTGCCAAGCCAACCTTCTTTGTGCTGCGTTCACTCGTCGTGCGGGATGGCCCGCCGGCTGGCGAGTTGCCCGTCAACTCAGTAGCGAAGCCGATTCAGCCTCTGTCCAGGCGATCTCGCTTAGGTGCATATCGCGCGTGAATCGTGGTAGCCTTTGCGCACTGCACGGGGCAGGTTCCCCGTAGGCGCGGAATTTCGAGAATTGAGAACAGGTATCGGCAGCGTGCGAATGGTACGCTTCCCGATGTCCTGGTTTTGTCGCGCGCATTGCGCCAACCCTGACGCGACGATCTATGGAGGCGATCAAGTGAAACGGCGCGACTTTATCACCTTTCTCGGCGGCGCGGCGGCATTGTGGCCGATCGCGGCGCGCACGCAGCAGCGGGACATTCCAAAGATTGGGGTATTATGGCCGGGGGCAACACCGCCCGCACCGCCACGCATGGAGTCGTTTACGCAGGCTCTACGCCAGTTGGGCTTTATCGAGGGGCAGAATGTTGCAATCGAACTTCGCTACGCGCGGGGCGGACTGCAACAACTCCCGGAACTCGCTGCGGAACTGGTCGGCGTGAAGGTAGATGTTGTCACTGCCTTCGGTGATCTCGCCCCGAAAATAGCTCAGCAATCAACGGGAACGATTCCAGTCGTAGCGATAAGCGATGATATTGTCGGAGCCGGCCTGGTGAACTCTCTTTCTCGGCCAGGCGGTAACACAACCGGATTGACTATTATGGCTCCAGAACTGAGCGCGAAGCGACTGGAGGTGCTGCAAGAGATGGTTCCCGGGATGTCGCGAGTAGCAGCCCTATGGGACCCTACGACCGGTGCCTCGCAAGTCTCGATGACGGAGCTCGCCGCGCGAACATTGAACCTGGAGCTACAGATCCTAGAAGTGCGCCGTCGAGACGATCTCGGCAATGCATTTCGTGACGCACAGGCTGCTCGTGCTCAAGCTCTCAATGTTTTTTCTTCACCGTTTCTCGCTTCCCTTTTTCGCGAGATCATTGCGCTGTCAGTCGAATACCGGCTTCCTGCAATCTATCAGTGGAGGGAGCACGTAGATGCTGGAGGGTTGATATCCTATGGCCCCAGCCTTGCTGCGATGTTTCGGCAGGCCGGAACGATCGTGGTCAAAGTCCTTAAGGGTGCCAAACCTGCAGACCTTCCAGTCGAACAGCCCACCAAATTTGAACTGGCGCTAAACGCGAGGACCGCGAAAGCTCTTGGGCTCGCCATCCCACCATCACTGCTAGTACGGGCTGACGAGCTGATCGAGTGAGCTGGCGCGAGTTCATTACGCTCCTCGGCAGTGTGGCAGTTGCTGATCCACTTCCCGGGCTAGCTCAGCAGCCCGATCGAGTACGGCGGAAGCCTCGTGACAATGGTTAATTTCCCCGAGAGATTGACCACGCTATTCGGACCAAACAAGAAGGCGGCGGCGCAGGACAAGCACCAGCCCATCGGCAATGAAGGCCAGGAGCGACATCGCGATTAGCGTCGAGAATACGTCTTTGGTTTCGAGCGTGCGCAGCGCATAAATCATGACGTGGCCCAGTCCGGAGCTCGACGCTACCATCTCGGCAAGAAACACGACCAGGAGCGATACCGTGACGGCAAGCCGGAATCCTGTAAGGATTTGCGGCAGTGTTCCGGGCAATACCACGCGGGAGAGAATTTTGAACTCCGAATCGCCCATACTGCGGGCCGACCAGACCAGTCGATTGTCAATGCGCAAGGCGCCCTGATAGGTCGCGATGACCAGAGGCAGGAGCGCGTCGACGAAGACCAGCGCAATTTTCGATCCGTGTCCAAGCCCGAAAAACAGGAGCGCTATGGGGATCAAACCAACCTTTGGCACGGGAAACCAGAACGCCAGGATCGGATCAAGGATGGAATTGGCAAGGCGGCTACGCGCTCTGATGAGGCCGAGCGGAATGCCGAGAACAAGTGCAAGGCCAAGGCCCGCGCTGGCGCGCATCAGGCTTTGGAACGTGTGGTAGAGCAGCTGGCCTTCAGTCACCATCCGCCACAGATTGGCGAGAACGTCCGAAGCCGCGGGCAGCAGAAAGGAACTGACGAGGCCGCTGCGTGCCGCGCCTTCCCATATCGCGAGCATCAGCAGCACCGAGCAGCAGCGCCGCAGCCGGCGCCATAATGCCGCGCCCGGCCGGTCGGCGGCAACATTCATGGATTTTGCTCCGCCCAATGCAGCACGCGGCGGCTGAGCATCAGGAACAATCGGTCGTAAGCGAAGCCGATCACCGCGATCGTCAGCATCGCCGCGTAAGTCACTCGATAGGCACCACTGTCGAGGGTGAAGAAGACCAGCCAGCCGAGTCCTCCCTGCCCAGCCAACATTTCGACGCCGACGAGCACGATCAGCGAGATGATTAGTCCCATGCGGATGCCGGACATGATTTCGGGCAGTGCCGCATGGAAGACCACGCGCCATAGCAGCGTGCGCTCATCGTCGCCCATCGAGCGCGCGGACCAGATGTAGACGTGATCGACACTCGCCGCGCCGTGATAGGTGCTGACCAGGATCGGTAGGATAGTGCCGAGGAACACGATGATCGTTTTGGCAGCATCGCCGATGCCGAACCAGAGCATGACCAGCGGAATCAGCGCCGCCTTTGGAATTGGCAAGATTACGGTGGTCAGCGGGCCGACGAGATCGTCAACCATGCGGTGTCGGGCCATGACAATGCCAAGCGACACCCCGCACACGAGCGCAGCCGCGAATCCTGCCGCCTGGCGGCTCAGCGATGATGCGGTCTGCCGCACGAGCTCGCCGCTGATCAAGAGCTGCCACCACGTGACCGCAACGTCAGTGAACCGCGGCAACACGTCATCCGGCACGATCTCGGTCGCTGTCACGATCTGCCAGGAGCCGATGAACAGGATCAGGCTCGCGATGCCGGCAATGCATGCACCTCGTTGATGGCGCTGGACAGCGCTCGCCTTCATGCGAAGTACCCGGCGCGCAACACCTCTTCTTTGACCAGTCTCCACAACTCGGCGCGCAGCGCCATCGCCTCGGGGGCCTGCATCAAGACATCGAAATTTCGCGGACGCGACAGAGGCACGGTGATGTCTGCTTTGACAGTACCAGGCCGTGCCGTCATGACCACTACACGGTCAGCAAGATAGACCGCCTCTTCGACGCTGTGGGTAACGAACACGATTGTCTTGCGATCGCTTTCCCAAATACGCAGCAGTTCTTCCTGCATCAGGCTGCGCGTCTGCGTGTCGAGTGCGCCAAACGGCTCGTCGGCGAGCAGAATCTCGGGATCGTGCGCGAGCGCCCGCGCGAGCGCAACGCGCTGCTTCATCCCGCCGGAGAGATTTCTCGGATAATGATGCTCGAAGCCGGTGAGGTGAACCTTGGCAACGAACTGCTCGGCACGTATCCGGCGTCCTCCGCGAGTCTTCTCGCCGCGGATGCCGTACATGATGTTCTCGAGGACCGTCAGCCATGGGAACAGCGCGTATTCCTGGAAAACGATACCACGGTCAGGTCCCGGCGACGCAACCGGGCGTCCGTCGATCAACACCTCGCCTGACGTTGGCGGCACGAACCCGCCAAGAATGTATAGCAGCGTGCTCTTGCCGCATCCGGAGGGACCAATCAGGCAAAGGAATTCCTGAGCGCCCACAGTGAGATCCAGGTCGTGGATGGCGGCAACAGATCGGCCGGTTACGCCGTCGTCGTAGTCCTTGTGCAGCGCGCGCAGAACGATTTTTGGCACTCGGGACGCCGCCATTTCGTACTGCCTTCGCGCAGCACCGGTCTAGTGCTTGGCGCTCGGGTTATGGCGCAGGTCGATCGTTGATGCGGCGTCGAGCTTCGTCTTGAGCACGCCCGATGCTGTCAGAAAATCGTACGTGGTTTGGATGGCCTCGGGATCGGGGAGCGTATCGGGTGCCATCGTATAATCCTGGTTAGTCAGCAGAAACGAGGCCAACACATCGCGCGGAAGCCTTGTCACATCAGATACAATACCGATCACCTCATCGCGGTTCTTTGGATCACGTGCGTAGTTGAGCGCCGTTAAGTAATCCTCGAGAAAGCCTTTGACCGCATCTGGATGGTTCGTGAGGAAACTTTCAGTAAACACTTCAAGCAAGAGCGGCAGCACAGGCAGAATCTCTTTTGCCGTAAACAGATCCCGGATGCCGCCGCGAGCCTTGGCGGCGGCATAGAAAGGCTGCGCCATCTCGCCTGCCACGATCTCGCCCTTGCGCAACGCCTGCTCCATGACTGGAAAGCGCACATCAATGCGTTGCACGTCGCGGTCGGGATCGATGCCATTGCGCTGCAAAATGGCGCGGCCGAGCAGATCAGTCGTACTACCGTAGGAAGCAACCCCCATGGTCTTGCGGCGCAAATCGGCGATGCTTTTGATGCCCGTGCTGTCCAGCGTCACCCAGGTGGTCTGAAAGCCGCCAGGCCGCTCGCTCGCGATATCAGCCACGATGCGCAGATCAGCCGCTTTCTGCTCAATCGTGCGCGCGATCGGGATGATAGTGACACCACCGGCGTCGAGATTTTTCGATGCGAGCGCCTGGATGATTGCGACGGAAGCAGGAAAGTTGACCCACTCGATCTGATAAGACTTACCCAGGTTTTTGAGGAGCTCCGGCTTCTTCATCATCACATAGTGCTGGGTCTGTGCCGGCACGCTCCAGCCGAGCCGGATGACAGGTGTCTCCGCGGCCAGCGCCGGTGCACCATACGCCGCTGCAACGACGATCGCCAAACCCATGTGCAACTGTTTCATCGCAGCACCCTTCGCGCATATGGCCACAGACCTCCCGTGAATTTTTATTCCCAAGCTGTCACAAGCACAAGCGATGCAATACGATGCTCGCGGCGCACGCCAGAGTGGAAGGCCGGCCGGAAGTCATCCGATGGCCGGAAATGCTCGTGTTGCCTAAAAGACGGTGAAAGACCAGCAACCAGGGGAAACGGCAATGCGATCACCAGGTCTGAACTCCTTCTTCTCCGGCATTCCCGATTTCGAATCCGGCAAGGACACACCACGTGCGTTTCTCGAACGCTGTCTCGCTGCAATCGCGGAGTTCGAACCGGAGGTGTGTGCATTCGTCCATCTTGAGATTGAGAACGCCAAGGCTGCGGCGGACCGCTCGACCGAGCGCTGGCGCCAAGGCAGGACGCTCTCTCAGGTCGACGGCATGCCGATCGGCATCAAGGACATCATGGAGACATCCGACATGCCGACGCAAATGGGTTCGCCGCTCTATACGGGGTGGCGCTCCGGCCGCGACGGCGCGAGCGTTACCGCGCTGCGCGAGGCGGGAGCCATCGTGCTCGGCAAAACAACCACGACCGAGTTCGCTACCCGCCATCCGTTCCACACCACCCGCAACCCGTGGGACCTGCGCCGCACGCCTGGCGGCTCGAGCAGCGGCTCCGCAGCTGCAGTCGCCTGCGGCATGGTACCGGCGGCGCTCGGCACGCAGGGGCTGTCCTCGATTGTGCGTCCGGCGAGTTATTGCGACTGCGTCGGCTTCAAGCCGAGCCTAGGTGCAATCAACCGCGGCGGCAGCCTCGACACTGTGGCCCACAGCGTCCACGGCGCATTGGGCGCGAGCCTCGGCGATGTGTGGATCGTGCTGCGCGAGATTGCCGACCGAGCCGGCGGCGATCCCGGCTTTGCCGGGCTCAGGGGACCGTCAAGGCTGCCGCTGGCACGAAAGCCAACGCGGCTTGCCGTGCTCGAGACCGAGGGTTGGCGGCAGGCCGCGCCGGAAGCGAAATCTGCCTTTGACAGGACGGTCGAACGGATCGGCGCAGCCGGCGTGGCGATCCTTCGCGCCGCGGGCTGCGGCCCGGTCGCGAAGGTCGAGAGTGCGATCTCGAATGCAATGGCAATGGTGACGGCGATCAATGCTTGGGACATGCGCTGGCCCTTGAACAGCTATCGTAACCGCGACCCCGGAAAGATGAGCGAGGAACTGCTTGCGCAGCTCGCGATCGCCGAGACCATGACACTCGAGGACTATCGCGCGCGCCTTCTCGAGCGCGCGCAGATGCGGGCGGTATATGCAAAGCTCGCAGACGAATGCGACGCGGTGCTGACTCTCGCCGCCACCGGCCCGGCGCCACAAGGGCTCGGCAGCACGGGAAATGGAGTCTTCGGCGTTCCCGGCTCGCTCCTCGGCGTGCCTGCGGTTTCACTCCCGTTGCTCGAGGCCGAGCAACTGCCTCTCGGGCTACAGGTGATGGACTTTGCTGAACGCGATGGCTCGCTGTTCGCTACCGCAGCCTGGCTGACGGAGCAGCTTAGGGATAATCGACTCAGACACGCTTAGAAACCCGCCTGACAATTTACGACCCCGCTCAAGGATGCTGTTGAAAGGCAATGAAGGGGGGTTAGTTCTTAGGCCGGGGTGGATCAATCTCAGCGTTGCGAACTGGTCCTGGCACAAGCGCGAAGTGCCCGACCCGCACCTCCAATATCAGATGACTGAGGAAAAGCAGACCCAATGCGAGTTGGCTTGCATAATGGAGAATCAGTTATCGAACGGTGAGCTTCTCCGTCAGGCCGCCGCTGAGGTCTTGATTGCTGTCTCCGTTATTGCGAGGGCAATGATGCTGAAAGCGGCGGTCGCAGCGACCAAACCTGCCGAGGTTGGAATCCTCATGCGAGCAGGCGGAATGTCTCCAGGCCGCCACTGCGGTCCTGACCGAGCCCACGCAGCCGACCGCCAATCCCGGTAAGTGAATCTCACCGCCGCTCGATGGACTACCATCCAGGGGCCACTCGTGGTCCTTCACCCCGTCATTGACGACCTCACCTCTGCGCTAGCTGCTTGGCCGCGGTGCCTGCCGCAGCAATCTACCGCGCGAGCGGTTTAGTCCTGTGGCACATAGCCGACATGTGCTGCTGAATTACTGCTGCGCAAGTGATTTTTGAACTCCATTCCGCTGCTCGCATTTCCCTGCTCTATTCGTACCTTTCCGCGGAATGTCAATTCGGCGCGTCCATCATTCCGGCGGCGTGCCGTTTGCCGCGAGCACTTCGCCGGCGAGGTAGAGCGAGCCCGTGATCAGAATTCGCGGGGCTGGAGTGATGTCGAAGCTGCGGATCGCGGCGAGGGCGGAGGGAAGATCGCCGCTCGCGTGCGCCGGAATTCCGAGCATGCGTGCCGCATCGGCGATCGCATCCGCCGGCAAGCTCTTCTCCTGGTCTCGGATCGGTACCGCAACAACGCGGCGGGCGAGCCCGGCGAAGGCCTTCAAGAAGCCCATGGAATCCTTGGTCGCCAACATGCCGACGACGAGAATGAGCG
>Ga0210403_10004854_pt1 | contig 11516 bp, 21 predicted proteins | sample IncBWC19MmetaG_FD_150863 | JGI IMG/M metagenome (GOLD analysis project Ga0210403, IMG submission 150863) | Forest soil microbial communities from Barre Woods Harvard Forest LTER site, Petersham, Massachusetts, United States - Inc-BW-C-19-M | ecosystem: Environmental > Terrestrial > Soil >... | reverse complement strand
ACAACATCGCGCTCGAGATCACGCTGCACACGCCGGTCGCCATGGAGAAGGGTCTGCGCTTCGCCATCCGCGAAGGCGGCCGCACCGTGGGCGCGGGTACGATCTCCGAGATCATCAAGTAAGCCAGATCTTGGCCCTTGGAAGTTCCAGATAAACGAGGGCTGCCGGTACATGTAGAGGTTCATGGCCGGCAGCCACTCCAAACGATCTTTGTAACTGAAAGAGATACAACATGGCTGGACAGAGAATCAGAATCCGTTTGAAGGCGTATGACTACCGCGTGCTGGACACGTCCACCGGCGAGATCGTCGAGACGGCCAAGCGTACCGGAGCCCAGGTTGCCGGACCCATTCCGCTGCCGACGATGAAGAACAAGTACTGCGTTCTGCGCTCGCCCCACGTCGACAAGAAGTCGCGCGAGGCCTTCGAGATCCGCACCCACAAGCGTCTGATCGACATCCTCGAGCCCACCCAGCAGACCGTCGACGCTCTGATGAAGCTCGATCTGCCCGCGGGCGTGGACGTCGAGATCAAGACCGTCCAGAAGTAAGAAGCTTTGGCGTAAGAAGCAAAGTTTTTCGATCTCAGTAGTATCAACCCGGCAGTGCTGCAGAGAAGCGCAGCATGATGAGGAAAGGAAGCTTCCATGTCTGTTACAGGAATTCTCGGTAAGAAAATCGGCATGACCCAGATCTTCGATGAGCGGGGAGATGTTCACCCGGTCACCGTACTCAAGGCCGGCCCGTGCGTCATCACCCAGATCAAGACGCTGTTGAACGACGGCTACGAGGCCGCACAGATCGGCTACGTCGACTTCGTCAAGGCGTCGAAGGTGAACAAGGCCATGACCGGCCACTTCGCCAAGTCGGATGTGCCGCCGGTGCGCGTGATCAAGGAAGTTGCGCTCGAGGCGGTCAAGAGCGAAAACGGCGAAGAGAAGGTCGTGGCCAAGGCTGGCGATCGCATCCTGGTCGATATCTTCACCGATGAGCGTTTTGTCGATGTCATCGGCACCTCGAAGGGCCGCGGTTTCGCCGGCGTCATCCGGCGCCACGGCTTCGGCGGCGGTCCCAAGTCGCACGGTCATATGTTCCAGGTGCAGGGTTCGATCGGCGCCTCGTCGTTCCCCTCGCGTGTCTTCCCCGGCCAGCGCATGCCCGGCCATATGGGCCACGACCAGGTGACGGTGCGCAATCTGCGCATCCGCGGCATCGATCTCGAGGACAATCTCCTCCTGGTCGAGGGCGCCGTACCCGGTCCGCGCGACGGCTACGTTCTCATCTCCAAGGCCAAGGCTCCGCCGCGCGAGCGTCGTGGCTTCGCTGGTGAGGCGACCAAGGACGCGCTGAAGGCTTCGAAGAAGGCTTCTCCCAAGAAGAAGTAACGACGATTTAAACCAAAAGCATTTGTTTTAGTGCTTAAACAAAGTTAGGGCCCGCCGCATCGATGGCGGGCAAGAGAGAGAAGAACGATGGCAAACATCAACGTAGTCAACCTGGGCGGAAGCAAGGTCGGTGAGTTTGAACTCGCCGATCTGTTCGCCCAGGAAGTGAACGACGCGCTCCTCTGGGAGTCGGTCAAGCACTACCGTGCGGCGCTTCGCCAGGGCACGGCAGCCACCAAGACGCGTAAGAACGTCTCCGGTTCGGGCAAGAAGCTGTGGAAGCAGAAGGGCACGGGCCGCGCTCGCGTCGGCTCGATCCGCACTCCGCTCTGGCGTGGCGGTGGTACGGTGCACGGACCCCAGCCCCGCAGCTACGAGTACGCCTTCCCCCAGAAGAAGCTGATGGGCGCCCTGCGTTCGGCTATCTCCGCCAAGATCTCCGAGGGCAAGCTGACCATCGTCGACAGCTTTGAAGTTGCCGAGGCCAAGACCAAGCTGTATCGCGCCGCGCTCGACAAGCTTGAGACAGGCAAGACCACGCTGCTGGTCGAGAGCAGCCGCAAGCTGGACGAGAAGCTCTATCTCGGATCCCGCAACCTGGCTGGCGTCGAGCTGGTGCTCAGCTCCGAGGTTCACCCCTACGACCTGCTCCGCTACGAGCACGCCGTGTTTTCGAAGGATGCCTTTGAGGCCCTGCAGGAGACGCTCAAGAAGGCCGTCTCCAAGCGGCAGCACGCGAAGCTTGCGGCTGCGCAGAAAGAGGTTGCCTAATGCCGACCCTCTATACCGTTATTCGCCGCCCCCTGATCACCGAGAAGGGCATGACCATCAAGGAGACGCAGAACACCCTGGTCTTCGAAGTGGCGCTCAAGGCCACCAAGACCGAGGTCAAGCAGGCGGTTGAGACCCTGTTCAAGGTCAAGGTCAACACCGTCCGCACTGCGACCGTCGAGGGCAAGGAGCGCCGCCGGGGCAAGTTCGCTGGCTACCGCCCCGACTGGAAGAAGGCTTACGTTCGTCTCAAAGAGGGCGAAAAGATGCCCGAGTATCTGAACAGCCTCTAGGTCTTCGAGCAGTATCTCGATCCATTTTTGTGATCCCGTTTTCGAATCAAGCGTCGCTGCACATAGCAGCCGCGCGGCACAAGGAATAAGACGATGCCGATTAAATCATTTCGACCGATTACCCCGACTCTCCGCTTCCAGACGAAGCTCGTCAACGACGATCTGACGACGGACAAGCCGTACAAGCCGCTGCTCGCGGTCAAACAGCGCACCGGCGGCCGCAACAGCACCGGCGCCTTGACCATGCGGCACCAGGGCGGCGGGCACAAGCAGAAGCTTCGCTTGATCGACTTCAAGCGCGACAAGTTCGGCATCCCGGGCACGGTTGCGACCATCGAGTACGATCCCAACCGCAGCTCACGCATCGCTCTGATCAACTACGCGGACGGCGAGAAGCGCTACATCATCCAGCCCATCGGTCTCAAGGTCGGCCAGTCGATCATGAGCGGTCCGGACGCCGACATTCTGGTAGGCAACGCTCTGCCGCTCAAGAACATTCCCGCCGGTACCACGGTGCACAACATCGAACTGCGTCCCGGTAAGGGAGCGCAGATGGCTCGCTCCGCTGGCGCGCAGGTGCAGCTGATCGCCAAGGAAGGTGAGTACGCTCTGCTCAAGCTGCCCTCCGGCGAGACCCGCAAGGTGCTCATTGAGTGCATGGCGACCATCGGCCAGGTGGGCAACACCGACCACGAGAATGTCACCATCGGTAAGGCTGGACGCAACCGCTGGAAGGGCATCCGTCCCGCCAACCGCGGTGTCTCGATGAACCCGGTCGACCACCCGCACGGCGGTGGTGAAGGTAAGACCTCGGGCGGTCGTCACCCGGTCACCCCCTGGGGTCAGCCGACGCGTGGCTACAAGACCCGCAACAACAAGCGGACCGACGTGTTCATCGTCAGCCGCCGCAGCAAATAAGCATTTCGCTCCAAGCAACACCAAGTCTCGCACGCAAGAGATTCGTCGTATCCAGCATCGCAACAGTTTTACGGAGCTCAGCACATGTCACGTTCACTGAAAAAAGGACCGTTCATCGACGCCCACCTCATGAAGAAGATTGAGGGCATGAACCAGGTCAACGAGAAGAAGGTTCTGCGCACCTGGTCGCGCCGGTCCACGATCCACCCGGACTTCGTCGGCCACACCATCGCGGTACACAACGGCCGCAAATTCATCCCCGTCTACGTGACCGAGAACATGGTCGGCCACAAGCTGGGTGAGTTCTCCGCCACCCGCACCTTCAAGGGCCACTCTGCGCGCGCCGCCGAGACCTCCGCGAAGCCGAAGTAAGCTCCAGCCGCGGGCGTTCACGCCCGCGGCTGCAAGCAAAGATCTGGAAGCGATTAGACGCTCAGAAGTTTTGAACGACGAAGGACGAAGTCATGGCTAAGGCAGCAGCAAAAATCCGAGAGTTCCGCGCGGAAGCGAAGTTCCAGCGCACCAGCCCCCAGAAGGCCAAGCTGGTTCTCGATCTCATCAAGGGCCTGCGCGTCGAGCAGGCGCTCAACACGGTTCACTTCAGCACCAAGCGCATCGCGCCGGTGGTTGAGAAGGTGCTCCGGTCGGCGATTCAGAACGCCAGCTACGTTTCGGATGAGCAGGGGCTCGACGTCGATGTCGACAACCTCTACGTCCGCACCGCGGTGGCCAACGAAGGTCCGCGCATGAAGCGCATCCGGCCTGCCCCGATGGGCCGCGCCTTCCGCTACCAGCGCAGGCTCGCGCACATCATCGTCACCGTCGCCGAGAAGAAGGCGGCACCGGCGGCGACGAAGGCGACCGAGCCCGAGGCGCCGTCGCCCAAGGCAGCAGGCAAGAAGGCTCCGGCCAAGAAAGCCGCCGCCAAGAAGGCTCCTGCAAAGAAGGCAGCGGCCAAGAAGACCACAGCGAAAAAGGCAGCGCAGTAGCCGCTTTCGAGTAAACTTAAAGTTTTGCAAGACTGCCCTGCCGGCTCAACCGGCACTAGGGCCGGAGTAAAGGAAGCTATGGGACAGAAAGTCCATCCGTATGGGTTTCGCCTCGGCATCAACAAGCCGTGGAAGTCGCGTTGGTTCGTCGAGCGCGGCTACGACAAGCTGCTGGTCGAGGACGTCAAGCTCAAGGCTGAGCTCCGCGAGAAGCTCAAGGCCGCCGGCGTCAGCTCGGTCGAGGTCGAGCGTCCCGGCAACAAGCTGCGCCTGATCATCCGCACCGCGCGTCCGGGCATCATCATCGGCCGCAAGGGCGCCGAGATCGACAAGCTCAAGGCCGACATCCAGAAGCGCACCTCGCGCGAGGTCTTCATCGACATCCTCGAGGTCAACAAGCCCGAGCTCGATGCCCAGCTGGTGTCCGAGAACATCGCCCTGCAGCTCGAGAAGCGCGTCAGCTTCCGCCGCGCCATGCGCAAGTCGGTCGACTCGGCGCTGCGCTTCGGCTGCAAGGGGATCAAGGTGCGCGTCTCCGGCCGCTTGAACGGCAACGAGATCGCCCGCTCGGAGTGGTACCTCCAGGGCCGTCTGCCGCTGCACACGCTGCGCGCCGACATCGACTACGGCTTCTCCGAGGCGCACACCACCTACGGGATCATCGGCGTCAAGACCTGGGTCTATCGCGGCGATATCTACGAGCAGAAGAAGCGTCGCGACCAGGTCACCACGACCGGCGCCTTCGCCTCCTAAGTGCCGCCGTCGGCTCGGAGCGCTCGCGCTTCCCGGCAGACGGTGGCAAGGTCAGGTTCTTGAGTTTGACTCGGGCTCTAGCGAATGGCTAGAGCCTGAGAGCTAACAGCTAGGGGTTTTTTTATGTTGATGCCAAAGAAGGTCAAGTTTCGCAAGCAGCAGCGCGGCCGCATGTGCGGCAAGGCGTGGCGCGGCTCCGATCTCTCGTTCGGCGACTTCGGCCTGAAGGTCGTGGAGTGCGGCTACATCACCGACCGCCAGATCGAGGCCAGCCGTATCGCCATGACCCGCTTCATCAAGCGTGGCGGCAAGGTCTGGCTGCGTCTGTTCCCGGACAAGCCGATCACCAAGAAGCCGGCCGAAACCCGTATGGGTAAGGGTAAGGGCGCTCCCGATCACTGGGTCGCCGTGGTCCGTCCCGGCAAGATCCTGTTCGAGATGGAGGGGGTCACCCCCGAGCTCGCGCGCGAGGCCATGCGTCTGGCCGCTCACAAGCTGCCGCTCAAGACCAGCTTCGTGCAGCGTCACGACGTCAAGGCAACGGTCGTCGCCAAGTAAGACGCCTGAGGCAGCGGGTGTGTCCTGCGCCGCAATTTCAAGACCTGCCGTTGCTCGTCAACGCAGGAGCTAAGAGAGAAGAACAATGGAACTCGACAAGATCCGTACCCTCAACGACGACGAGCTGAAGACGGAGCAGGCCAAGGCCGGCGAACAGCTCTTCCGCCTCCGCTTCCAGAAGAGCCTCGGCAACCAGGAGGGCATCAAGAAGCTGCGCGGCCTGAAGCTCGACATCGCCCGCATCAAGACCGTTGCCCGTGAGCGCACCTTGAGTGCGGAGCAGGCGGCGAACCCGGTCGTCAAGAACGCCGCGCCGGCCAAGAGCACGCGTACGGCCCGCAAGAAAGCGAAGAAGGACTAATCATGGCAGACACAACGAATCCCGTACCCGCGACCCCCGAGTCCACCGAAGCGCAGGCCTCACGCCGCAACGAGAAGGTTGGCCTGGTCGTCTCGACCAAGATGCAGAAGACCATCGTGGTCGAGATCGAGATGCGCAAGGCGCACCCCAAGTACAAGCGCGTGATCAAGTCCAACAAGAAGTTCTACGCGCACGACGAGCAGAACTCCGCCCGCGTCGGCGACGTGGTTCGCATCCGCGAGGCGCGCCCCTTGTCCAAGCTCAAGCGCTGGTCGCTCGAGGAGATCGTTCGCCGCTCCTCGCTCGCCCAGGCGGAAGAGCGCAAGCCCGTCGCCGCGCCGGCCAAGTAGTCTCGCTGGCCTCTCGGCGCGGGCCGAGCAGGTCGTGCCCTCGGCGGCCGCAAGCCCCGGGTCGATTGAAGTTCTAGCAGTTCAGGAGCCGAACGATGTCAGTACAAATGAGAACAATCCTTGACGTGGCCGACAACTCCGGCGCGCGCAAGTTGCAGGTAATCCTTCCCCTCGGGGGAGGCCTGGGCAAGAAGGCCGGCCTTGGCGACATCGTCACCGCCGCCGTGAAGGAAGCCTCGCCCGATGGCACAGTCAAGAAGGGCAAGGTCGTCAAGGCGGTCATCGTCCGCATGCGTAAAGAGGCGCGTCGTCGCGATGGCACGTATATCCGCTTCGACCAGAACGCCGCGGTCGTGATCAACGACTCGAACGAGCCGGTCGGTACCCGCGTCTTCGGACCGGTCGCCCGCGAGCTGCGTGACAAGAAGTTCCTCAAGATCGTCTCGCTCGCCCCGGAAGTCATTTAAGATAAGTCGAGCCAGCAGTTTGTCGAAACCATTCCACCCAAAGCGGATTCCGACTCCGCGGCAGTAACGTAAGTCGAGGAAAGAGAGAGAGCAATGGCAGGCATCAAGATCAAGCGCAACGACCAAGTCGAAGTGATCGCGGGTAAAGACAAGGGCAAGCGCGGCCGCGTTCTCCGCGTGCTCGCCGACAAGAACCGCGTTCTGGTCGAAGGCGTGATGATGGTCAAGAAGCACGTCAAGCCCAACCCGCAGCGCAACATCAAGGGCGGCATCGCCGAGCAGGAGGCGACCATTCACCTCTCGAACGTCATGCTGGTTGATTCCGACGGCAACAAGACCCGCGTGGGCACCCGCATCGAGGGCGACAAGAAGGTCCGTTACTCGAAGGCCTCCGGCAACGTCATCGCCGATAAGAAGCGCTAACTTCGAAGCTGGCCCAAGTCGTCCGGGCTCGTCCTTGCAGCTAGAATTTTTGTACCTAAGGGTCACCCCACGAAACGGTAACCCCAAACGGGAACTCCGGAACCGTGGAGAAAGCGAAGAGAGCAATCATGGCAGCACGCTTCAAAGATAAGTACAACAACGAGATCAAAGCCGCCCTGGCCAAGGAACTCGGCATCACCAACGCGATGGCGATTCCCAAGCTCGAGAAGATCGTCATCAACATGGGTCTGGGCGAAGCCACCCAGAACGTCAAGATCATGGATCCGCTTGTGGCCGATCTTGCCGCCATCGCCGGCCAGAAGCCCGTCACCACCAAGGCGAAGAAGTCCATCGCCGCCTTCAAGGTGCGCGAGGGCATGCCCATCGGCGCCATGGTCACCCTGCGCGGCGATGCCATGTATGAGTTCCTCGACCGCCTGGTCTCGATCGCTCTGCCGCGCGTGCGCGACTTCAAGGGCGTCTCCTCGAAGAGCTTCGACGGCCGCGGCAACTACACGCTCGGTCTGCGCGACCAGCTGATCTTTGCCGAAATCGACTACGCCAAGGTCGACAAGATCAAGGGAATGAACGTCACCATCGTGACCACCGCGAAGGATGACAACGGGGCCCGCACTCTGCTCAAGGCCTTCGGCATGCCCTTCCGCGTCGGCGCCTAATTCGTTTCGCCGGGAAGTGATCCCCGAAACCCTAAGTTTCAAGTAAGATTGAGAGTGAATTATGTCAACCACAGCAAAGCGCGTCAAAGATGCGAAGACCCCGAAGTTCAAGTCCCGCCAGCACAACCGCTGCCAGCTCTGCGGCCGCCCGCGCGCGTTCCTGCGCAAGTTCGGTGTCTGCCGTCTCTGCTTCCGTTCTCTCGCGCTCAAGGGCGAGATTCCGGGCGTTGTAAAGTCGAGCTGGTAGTTCCGGCTTCGCTTGGTTCCGACTTCGCTTAATCGTTGTTTGAAGTAAGACTTAGCCTCCAGAGACCTCATTTCGGGCCTATGCCCAGAATGCTGAAGTCTGGAGCTCCATCCGTACCAAACATCCCCGCTGGTTCTCGCAGGAAACGCTCGTGAGCGAACGGGGGATGAAGGAGAATTGATGAATCTGACCGATCCAGTAGCAGACTTCCTGACCCGCATTCGCAACTCCATCCGCGCCCGTCACCAGAAGCTCGACGTGCCGGCCTCGAAGCTGAAGGCGGAGATCGCCCGCATCCTTAAGGAGGAGGGCTACATCGCCAACTACAAGCCGACCGAGGAGAACGGAATCAAGGTCCTCCGTGTGTATCTCAAGTACGGCCCGAACAATGAGGCTGTCATCCGCGACCTGCAGCGCGTCTCGCGTCCCGGTTGCCGCGTGTACCTCGGCCGCGACGAGATTCGTCGCGTCCAGGGTGGTCTCGGCATCTCGATCATGACCACCCCCAAGGGTGTCATGACCGGTCGCCAGGCTCGCCGCGAAGGTGTAGGCGGCGAGATCCTCTGCGAGGTCTGGTAGTTCCTGGACCGCGGAGGGAGATCTCTCCCTCCGCGGTCACACTGTTTTGAAGTAGCTGTCTAGAGGCGCCCCAAGGTGCCCGGCTGCAGTGGAACTCATTGGACTCGTGCCCATGAGGGACTCGCAAGCCACGCAAAGGATCTCGAATTATGTCACGTATCGGCAAAAAGCCAATCGCCCTGCCCGCCGGCGTCAAGTACACCGTCAGCGCCGACGGCGCCACCGTTCTGGTCGAGGGACCGAAGGGCAAAGTCTCCGCCATGCTGCCCGGCGGCATCAAGCTCGTCGCCAAGGACGGCCACCTGATCGCGGAGCGCGAGAACGACAAGCAGGCAGCCTTCCACGGCCTCGCCCGCGCCCTCGTCTTCAACGCAGTCACCGGCGTCACCACCGGCTGGACCAAGGATCTCGACATCGTCGGCATCGGTTACCGCGCCGAGCTGAAGGGCAAGAACATGGTTGTGTTCACCCTTGGCTACTCGCACCCGATCGAGTTCCCCCTGCCTACCGGCATCGATGTCGTTATCGACCCCAAGCAGACCCACCTCACCATCTCTGGCATCGATCGCCAGAAGGTAGGCCAGATTGCTGCCGACATGCGCTCTCTGCGTAAGCCTGATCCGTATAAGAACAAGGGCGTTCGCTATACCGGTGAGAAGCTGAAGAAGAAGGTCGGCAAGACCGGCGCGAAGTAAAAGCTTAGGAGGTAGGGAACAGGGATGAGGGATCAGCAAACAGAACCCTGAACCCTGTCCCTACTTTCGTCAAGAGATACCGAACGTCCGCGGCACTCTGCGGACGCCACTAGGAAGGAAGAACTCGAATGATCAATCCCCGCCAACGCAACGTGATCCGCCAGCGCGTGCACACGCGCATCCGCGAGAAGATGTCGGGTACGCCCGAGCGTCCGCGCCTCAACGTCTACCGCTCGCTGAACCACATCTACACGCAACTGATCGACGACCTGAACGGCGTCACCATCGCCTCTGCCTCCTCGTTCGGCAAGAAGAACGAAGAGAAGCCCTACGGCGGCAACATTGCTGCTGCGGTCGAAGTGGGTAAGCTGATCGCCCAGCGCGCGCAGGAGAAGGGCATCAAGAAGGTGGTCTTCGATCGCGGCGGCTATCTCTACCACGGCCGGGTGAAGGCTCTCGCAGACGCCGCTCGCGAAGCCGGACTGGACTTCTAAGTTTCTTCACGGCGCCCCGGAAGCGGGCAGCCAGAAAGCTGGACTAAGACATTATGGCAATTACACGGAAGAAGATCGACGCGAACCGCCTCAACCTCAAGGACGAGGTTGTCTCCATCAACCGCGTCACCAAGGTCGTCAAGGGCGGTAAGAACATGTCCTTCGCCGCTCTGGTCGTGGTCGGCGATGCCAGCGAAGGCGTGGTCGGCTACGGCTCGGGCAAGGCCAAGGAAGTTCCCCAGGCCATCCGCAAGGGCATCGAGTCGGCCAAGAAGAACCTGTTCAAGGTCAACCTGACCGAAACCACCATCCCGCACCAGGTGCTCGGCCACTTCGGCGCCGGTTCGGTACTGCTGAAGCCGGCTCCCGAAGGTACGGGCGTCATCGCGGGCAAGACCGTGCGTGCGGTCATGACCTCGGCCGGCATCCAGAACGTGCTGACCAAGTCGCTCGGCACTGCCAACCCGCACAACGTGATCAAGGCCACCTTCGATGCGCTGACGCAGCTGCGCAACCGCTCCGAAGTCGCCGCCCTGCGCGGCAAGGCCGAAGACGAGATGTAGTCTCGGACCGGGCGTAGGGACACGGCGGCATCGGTTCGCTGGTCCCTCCCCACCAGTCCCCAGTTTCTGTACGAACAGAGGAGTTTCAAGTTATGGCCGATACCAACGCAATCGCCAAAATCAAGCTGCAGTACTTCCGCTCCAAGATCTGCACACCGGTCAAGCACAAGCTCGTCGTCAAGGGCCTTGGCTTTACTCGCCTGCACCAGATCGTCGAGCGCGAAGACACACCCTCGATCCGGGGCATGGTCGCCAAGGTGCCGCACCTGGTCCGCGTCGTCGAATAAGGCAGCTTTTAGCTCTTAGCCTTTAGCTTCATACCGCCGATGCTCACGGCATCGGCGCATTACATGCGAGTCGGAGAAGTGCCTTTCGCTTTTGTTCTAGCTAAAAGCTAAGAGCTAAAAGCTAACCGCTGCCTCTCCGGCGCTATAGCGAGGAAACACATGGCAATCCGTAATCTCTCCAATCTCCGGGCCCCCAAGAAGGCCAACGAAAACAAGAAGCGTGTCGGCCGTGGTATGGGTTCGGGCATGGGTAAGACGTCGACCCGCGGCCACAAGGGCCAGGGTTCGCGCTCCGGTTCCTCCCTGATGCGCGGCTTCGAAGGCGGCCAGATGCCGCTGCACCGCCGTCTGCCCAAGCGCGGTTTTACCAACATCTTCCGGGTTGAGTACACCGTGCTCGGCCTCGACCGCATCGCCGAGCTGGTCGCCGCCAACGGCACCACCGAGTTCACCCTCGAGAAGATCGTCGCGCTTGGCCTGCTGCGCAAGAAGAACGGCCTGATCAAGGTGCTGAACAACGGCGAGCTCACGTCGGCCGTCACCGTGCACGCACACAAGTTCTCGAAGACCGCCAAGGAAGCCATCGAGAAGGCCGGTGGCAAGGCCATCGTCATCGGTGGCGAGCCCGCCGCAGCCTAAGCGCTCTTGTCTACCTGCGGGGCCGAGGACTATGCTGATCTGCATACGCCCGAAGGCCGTGCAGGTGC
>Ga0210403_10004853_pt1 | contig 11517 bp, 10 predicted proteins | sample IncBWC19MmetaG_FD_150863 | JGI IMG/M metagenome (GOLD analysis project Ga0210403, IMG submission 150863) | Forest soil microbial communities from Barre Woods Harvard Forest LTER site, Petersham, Massachusetts, United States - Inc-BW-C-19-M | ecosystem: Environmental > Terrestrial > Soil >... | reverse complement strand
ACGCTACCTGGACCACATGGAGGCCTTGATTCGCGCGACCCGCGAGAAGTGAATTTTTTTTGTCCTTTTACTTTGCAATGCAAAGTACATTACGTCAGTCGGCGGCGGAGAAAGCACCATGCTCATGCACAACCCTGTTTTGGAAAATGCAGTCCACCAGCCCCGCCCTTCCGTCCCAGCGGCCGCTTCCCAGCTCCACGTCGCGATTATCTGCGACGGCAACGGCCGCTGGGCCTCTTCCCGCGCCCTGCCGCGCTCTGCAGGGCATCGCGCTGGCGCCGAGGCCGCCCGCCGCGTCATTCGCAGCGCGCCGCATCTCGGCATTCACACGCTCACCCTTTTCGCGCTCTCTTCCGCCAACTGGAAGCGGCCAACTAGCGAAGTAGCCGCCATTCTGCAGATTCTCCAGGAATATCTTCTGGCCGAAACTTCTCGTTGCATTGATGAAGGCATCCGCCTGAGCATCATCGGGCGCCGCGACCGCTTGCCCGCCGCTCTGCGCGAAACCATCACCGATTCCGAGGCGCTCACCGCCAACGGCAAGAAGCTCCATCTGCGCCTGGCCATCGATTATTCCGCGCGCCACACAATTTTCCAGGCCGCCAGCAAGTTCTACAAAGTCACTGAGCTTTCGAGCGAGGCGTTCAGCAACATCCTCGCCGAAGTCCTGCGCGGCGGTTCCACCGACGTCGACCTTCTGATTCGCACCGGCGGCGAACAGCGCCTCTCCGATTTTCTGCTCTGGGAATGTGCGTTCGCCGAATTCTGTTTTCTCCCCAAACGATGGCCCGATTTCACCCCCAAAGACCTCTGCGACATGGTGAAGGAGTTCGACCGGCGCGAACGAACGCGCGGCGGCCTGCCTCGCGAAGCCGATCTTTGAAGCCAATAATCCGCAGGAAGGCCCGCAGGGCAACCTAAGCCGCCTCTAACAAATTGAAAATAGGCGCTTTACACCGCCATTTACACCACCGGCCAAGGCCAGACCTTTGCCTCCCTCCCATCGTCTATACCTCAGGAGAAAGTCATGGGATCTGTGGGACTTACGCTGCCTTGGGAGCATAAACTCTCTTCTGTGGCGCGCGATGGGGAGCGGCGAGTGGAACCTTTCGAAGGGAAAACCGAACCCGTTCGGACGAGCGAAGAACTTCCCCAGGACGCGGCTGTGGCGGCGGCCTGCCTCGGCGGAAACCTGCAAGGCTACGAGCGTCTCTACCAGTGGCAAGGCACGCGCATGAGAAATCTCGCGCGCAATCTTCTCGGCTCGCAGGCCGATGCCGAAGACGCCGTACAGGAAACCTTCCTGAAAATTCAGCGAAGCATCTCCGGTTTTCGCGGGCAATCTTCCTTTGTCACCTGGACGTTTCGCATCCTGGTCAACACTTGCCACGATTTGCGCCGCAGCCGTGCCCGCCGAAAAGACAAGGTAAGCGAAGACGTGGACGCGCTGACCCCGCGCAGGGAACTTCGCGCGCCCGGCGCTCATCCTTCTCTTCGCATGGCGCTCGAACGCGCCCTCGCCCGCCTGACGGCCCACCAGCGCGATGTTTTTCTGCTCTACGAAGTGGAAGGCTTTCGCCACGCGGAAATCGCCGGCATGCTCGAAATCTCCGAAACCGCTTCCAAGAACACGCTTTTCCAGGCCAAGAAAAATCTCCGAACCATGCTGGAACCTCCCCGCAGTTCCGCAACGGGAGGTGCCCAATGAACATCACCTGTGACGATCGCGACAGAATTTTCCTCGACGGCTCTCCGGAAGAATGGGCTGCGCTCGAACAGCACGCCAACACCTGTGCCGTCTGCGACGAAGAATTGCGCGCCTGGAAACAGGTGAGCGCCGCGGCCGAAGAAATGCGGGATTATCAGGAAAGCCCTGCGTTGTGGGCGCGGATCGAGAGTTCGCTTCGCGAGCAGCAAGCCGTGCCCGCGCCGCGCAAGAGCTATTGGAGTTCCCTCGATTTCTGGCGCCGCATTTCGCCCGCCTGGCAATCCGCCCTGGTTGGCGCCGTGGTCGTCGCGCTTGCGATTTCGAGCGGTTATCTCTACACGCACCGGGTTGTCCCACCAGTGGATCACGGAAATACGCTGCTCAAGACCGGCGCACTCGCCGAAGTTGAGCGCACCGAACGCGACTACATGGCAGCCATCGACAAGCTGGCAGCCGACGCCGGACCGCAATTGGGTACGGATACGCCTTTGATGGCCAGCTATCGCGAAAAATTGCTCGTGCTCGACAGCGCCATCGCCGACCTGCGCGTCCAGGCGGGAGAAAATCCCTCCAACGCGCATCTCCGCTACCAGCTTCTGGCGATGTACCAGGAAAAGCAGCAGACCCTGCAAGATGTTCTGGAGATGAAGCGATGAGTTTCTTCCGTTTCGGTATTTCGCTGCGAAAATACGCGCCTGCTCTGCTGATTGCCTTTGCCTTGCCCGTCGCGGCCGCAAACTCGGGGCAAGACGCCGCAACGCGCGAATTTCGGAAAACACTCCCCCTCGCCGCGGGTCAGACGTTGAGCATCGAAAACAAATTCGGGGATATCCGGATTCACGGGGAGAATTCCCATGAAGCGTCAATTTCCGCGACCATCCGTTCGCAGGCAGGGTCGCAGGCGCAATCCGAAAAATTTGCCGAAAGCGTACGGATCGAGGTGAACCAGGACGCGCATGGAATCACGGTTCGCACGATCGCTCCTTCGGACAACCCGCTGGTGTTCCGCGTTGGCCGCAAAAATTCTTACTCGGTTGATTATGACATCGCGGTTCCCGCAGACGCCAAACTCTGGGTCAAGAATGCCTTTGGCAACGTGGAGATTCGCAGCGCCCGTGCCTGGAATGATGTGGAAAACAGCCACGGCCAGCTGACGGTCCGCGACGTCGGTGCTGGCAAATTGACCAATGCTTTCGGCGCGGTCGAGGCTGAAGGCGTTGCGGGGGATCTGACCGTTGTCAACAGCAACGGCACCGTAACCGTGTCCACGGTGAAGGGAATTGTGGACATCAAAGACCGCTTCGGCTCCATCACCGCGAGAAATATTCAGGGCGCCGTCACGATTGTCGGAGGAAACGGTCCAGTGGATTTAACCGACGCCGGCAACACCAAGGTAAATAATTCCTTCGGCCCGGTGAACGCGCGGAATATTCATGGGACGCTCTCCGTCAGCAACAGCAACGGTGCCATCGAGGCAAATACCGTCAGCGGTTCGGCAGACCTCAATAGCAGCTTCGGCGCGATCACGTTTGCAAACGTCGGCGGCCATGTGAAATGCACGGCAAACAACGGCCGCGTCGCCGGCGGGCCATCGGGCGAGGATGTTTATGTCCGCAACAGTTTTGGCGAAGTGTCGCTGGAACAGATCAGCGGCGGCGTGGAGGTCGAAAACTCCAATGGCGCGATCAACGTCCACGAAATCAAAGGCAGCGCCACGCTGAACACATCTTTTGGCGCCATCGAAGCCAACGGCCTGCGAAAGGGTGTGAGGGCCACCACGGGCAACGGACGCATTTCCCTGACCGATATCGGCGGTGACACTTACGCAAAGACCAGCTTCGGCGCGGTCACCATTCAGCGCGTGAACGGAAACCTTACCATCGAAAATTCGAACGGCCAGGTTACGGCGAGTTCCGTGAAGGGTGACGCCACTGCCCGAACCAGCTTTGCCGCCGTTTCACTGGACGATATTTCTGGCCACATTACCGTGGAGAATCAGAACGGGGCAATCATGCTTACTGCGGCGCGCACCTCGCTAGGCTGCAAAAACATTTCGGCGAAGACTTCCTTTTCTCCCATCCAGGTTCGCCTCCCGGAAAACGCGGGTTACACACTGACGGCCCGCACTTCGTTCGGGCGCATTAACAGCGAACTGCCCATCACCACGGTCGGCCAGGTCGGCGGAGACTCTCTGACCGGAAAAATCGGTAATGGGGTCTGCACCCTTTCCCTGACGAATACCAACGGCAACATCGAAATTCTGAAATTGGCGAAATAATCTCTTAAGGCAGCCGGGCCGCATTATCGCGAATTCCTGCGTTCGCGATCCATGGCAAAGGCGCGGTGAAGCACCCGCGTGGCAGTCGACGTCATATGAAATCTCTCTAATTCCTCTTCCGTGGCATACGCAATGTCCGTCACGTCGCTCCCCGCCTGGGCCTCGCCGGCCAGCCGCTCACACAAATAATCCACGATCACGTAGTGATACTTGGGGCGAGACCTGTCCTGCGCATGCGGCGCCGCGGGATCCAGAAAAATGCGGTCGAAAGCCTCAATCATGTCCAGCACTCGCACTTCGAGGCCGGTTTCCTCCAGCAATTCCCGCGCCACGCCCTCCTGCAAGGACTCTCCCAGCTCCAGCGTACCGCCAGGGATCGACCACTGCCCCAGCAGCGGCTCGCTGCCCCGCTTAATCAGCAAGGCGCGCCCATTTTCAATCACCACTCCGCCGATGCCCACCACCGGCCGATCCGGGTACTCTCTCGCCATGGCCTGTTATTCTTTCATCGAAGCTGTTGAGTTACACTGAATAGCCGGAGAATGAGCCTCGACAGAAGGCTCACGCGCCGGGTATATAATACGCCGGTTGGTGGGTCCTGGGATTTCAAGCTGCGCCGGCTGAAAATCGAATCGGAGGATGGAGACGTGCTCCGCTGCCCTGAATGTTCCGCTGAAATCGATGTGGACGAAGACGAAGTGGAAGAGGGAGAAATCCTGAGCTGCCCGGAGTGCGAGTGCGAACTGGAAGTTTCGCAGACGCATCCTGTGGCGCTAAACCCCATTTCCGATGACCTCGACGAGGAAGAAGACGACGAAGATGAGGACAAGGAAGACAAGGAGGACGACGACGAGTTTGATGAAAACGGCGATCTTCTGGAAGACGACGACGATGACGATGACGCCGAAGACGAGGACGAGTGAAGAAACCTCTGCCGTCTCGCCGGGCATCCTCGTATTTCCAGGAAACCATCTAATCTGACGTGACCCCTCCTCGACGCAACTTTCCGCATATGCGCTTATTGTTGACAGCGTTCTTCTTCGCCAGTTTCATCATGCCTTGCCTCTCTGCGGCTCAGCAGCCTGTCCCGCCACCCCCGGCCAGCTCCCCGGAAGCGCCAGTTGCCGCGCCTCCTGCAGCGTCTCCGCAGGAAAGCTCCAGCACAAGCAAGCGCAAGAGTAAGATTCCGCCTTTTCTGATTCTCGGGACCGTCTTCAATGAGCGGGCCCTCGCGTTCCCCGGCGTCCAGGTGAAAATCCGGCGCAAGGGGGAAAAGAGGTTTCGATACGAAATGTACACAAATTCGCGCGGTGAATTTGCCATCCGCGTGCCCGACGGCATCGAATATGAAGTGGTCGTCCGCCAGAAGAACTACCGTGACCAATCGCAGGTTGTTGCGGCCAACCTGGCGGATGTACAGAAGCGCCTGACGTTCAAATTGGAAAGCATTAAGCCAGCGAAGGCAGGAGAACCGAAATGAATTATGCGCGAAGCTTGGCCGGTATTTTCAGCCTCCTCTTCCTTTTCGTGTTCGCCGGCGCTGCCCAGGATTCCAAGAAGGAAGCGCAGTTACGCACCGTCCATGGTGTTGTCAGCGACAAATCCGAAAACCCCTTGCCAAACAGCGTGGTGTTCCTGAAAAACCTGAGAACCAACGCGGTCCGAAGCAATTTTGCCGACACCGAAGGGAATTATCGTTTCAGCGGCCTCGACCCGAACGCCGACTATGAAGTTCACGCCGAATTCGAGGGAGCGAAGTCTCCGCTTCGAAATGTATCCTCTCTGGATAGCCGCAAGGAAATGGTGATCAATCTGAAAATCGACCGGAAGAAAAGCTGAGAAGCAGGTCTTCGACTGAAGAATTCAAAAACTATAAGTGCTTTTATTTGAGCAACATTTGCTTTCACGAAACACATTATGACTCTCTTTAGCGATTGCCAGAGCGCCTTCTGTTACCATTTACGTGAGCGTGTTTCGCGATCCGCGTGACATTAAGTCATAGGTACAGTCTTAAACAATTCGTCTGTCCGGCCTTGGGGGGCTCGGATTATGAATTGCAGGTCCGAGGGTTTCGCCGCCGCGAACTCAGTGCTTCTCGCCTGGCGGCCGTGGGAATAGGGAAGGCAATCAATCGAAATCGAGTCGTCGGGGATTGCGAGGAGAAGGTTCTCCGCCAACGAAAGCAGCTCCCCCGAACAAACTGAAAGAAAGGTTTTCCAAGTCTTTGCATGAGCCGGAATATTAATCCAGTCCCATCCCTGTTTTTCCAGCCCGGAAACAGACCTCTTACCGGCAGTAACAATTGGCGCAGCGCCTGGGCTTGGTTTTCGCGATCGGTCGTCGCGGTTGTCCTCTTGTTCGCGAGTACCTCCGCCTTCGCGCAGGATGCTTCTTCCAAGAACACAAGCGGTCAAGCCGGCTCCATTCGCGGAACCGTCTCGACGATGCAGGATAACACCCCTTCTGGTGTTGCTGGAATTTCCGTTAAACTCTCCGGCGATCCGCTGCACGGCACTCCTCTGAGCGCTGACACGGATGAACATGGCGGATATTCGTTTCCAAACCTCGAACCCGGCACTTATTCGGTTTCCATCACGCTGCAAGGGTTCAAGTCCATTTTGAAATCAGTTGTCCTCAACTCCAAACAGCAACTTGTCCAGGATTTTACTCTCGAGCTCGATGTGGTTTCCGAAAAGGTGGAGGTGAAGGAGACCGCCGCCTCCATCGCTACGGAGACTGCCGCCCCGCCGCCAGCAACGGTTACGAACGCCGAACTGACCACCATTCCCACGCCGCAGGAGAAAGTGAAAGACATCCTGCCGTTTACCCCCGGCGTGATTAAGACACTCGACAGCAAGCTGACCTTCAAGGGCGCGGATGAGAATCAGAGTTTGCTGCTCGTCAATTCCGCGCGGACCACCGATCCAGTCACGGGAAGTTTTGGCGTCCCCATCCCGACGGATGCGGTCGAATCGTTCGCGGTGTACAAAACTCCGTACGATTCCAGCTTGGGCAGCTTTTCAGGCGGATTGACAACCATCGAGACCCGGCCGCCGGATGACCAGTACAGCTTCAAACTGAGAGGAATCGTTCCCTCTGTTCTCGGCAAAAATGGCAGCATGGTCGGCATCGCTGAAGCCATTCCCGGCGTCTCTTTCGATGCGCCGCTCATCCCCCATAAGCTCTTGCTCTCGGAGTCCTTCCAGTACGAAATGAAAAAGACCACGGTCGAAGGTCTCCCCTGGCCGTTCGACATCAGCAAGCGTCAGGGATTCAACTCCTTCAGCACTCTCGAAGCGATTCTTGCGCCCAACCACGTACTCACGTTGACCGTGAACGCGTTCCCGCTGCGCCAACAGCACGTGGACATCAGCGCGCTGGTCCCGCTCGGTGCCTCAAACGATCTCAATCAAAGCGGCGTCGCCATCGGTCTCAACGACAAGTATCAGCTCAGCTCCGGCGCCATTCTTGCTGTCGTCGCGCAGTACATGCGCTTTGACAGCAATGCGCACGGTCAGGGTCCCGAAGACATGCTCATCACGCCGCAGGGGTATGGTGGGAACTATTTCAATCAATGGTCGCGGCGGGGCAAGGAGTTCCAGGCCGTTCCTTCCTTCCAATTCCCCAAGGTGCACTGGCACGGCGAACACGAAATCCGTGTGGGCGCCGATATCGACTACCGTTCTTTCTTCGGCACCACCTTGTCGCACCCGATTCAACTTCTTCGGCTGGATAATTCCTTGGCACAGCAGATCACCTTCGGCGCCGCGCCCTCCCAATCTCCTTCCGATAGTTCCGTCGCCGAGTTTCTCCAAGATCACTGGGTTCTGGATTCCCACTGGAGCGTGGATCTCGGCGCGCGAATCTCCACCGAAACCACCGGTTGGTCCGCCGCGATCGCTCCTCGCGCCGGCGTCGCCTACTCCCCGGGAAAAAGCGGCAAGACTGTGATTCGGGCGGGCGCCGGGATTTTCTACGGAGTGCTGCCGCTCCTCGCCGCCAATTTCGCGGCAAACCCAAACCGCACCATCGCCGAATTTGACACTACCGGCCTCCCCATCGGCGCACCCATCACCTACACAAACGCCTACGTCGGGAATGTGAACCCGCTGACTTCCTCGGTGTTGCCCGGCCAGCCGAGTACCACGCCACGGAACGTCACCTGGAACGGGCAACTCGAGCACGAACTCCACAAAAATCTTCAGTTGCGCGTCGGTTACCTCGACAGCCACGCCACTTACCTGTTCACGGTGAATCCATTTACCTCAGCACTTGGCGGCCAGTCCTTCGAGGGACTTACCAACACCGGGTCATCCCACTATCGCGAAATGGAAGCCTCGGCGCATTATTCGTTGCGCGAACACGATCAGGTGAACGTCTCCTACATCTGGAGCCGTGCGCGCGGAGATTTGAACAGTCTTTCGAACGTGTACATCCCGTTCGCCGCGCCCGTAATTCGTCCGGATGTTTATGGCATCCTGCCGTCCGATATTCCGAATCGCGTCGTTGGGTGGGGAATCTTCGCTTTGCCCTGGAAATTGACATTCAGCCCACTCGTCGACGTTCACTCCGGCTTCCCCTACTCTCCGATTGATGTTCAGCAGCAGTATGTAGGCACGCCCAACGGGAAGCGCTTCCCGGAATACTTCTCTCTGGACCTTAAACTCTACCGTCAGTTCCGCCTGCCACTGCTCGGAAACAGGGGCGGCAAAGTCCATCACGTCCGGCTCGGTGTCTACACGCTCAACGTGACCAATCACGGCAATTTCAACGCCGTCTTCAACAACGTGACTTCGCCGAATTTCGGACAGTTTGTCGGCTTCCTCTATCGCCACGAAGGCGCCGTCATCGATTTCGTCGACTAAAGCGGACACATTGGCCGTGGACGCCATACCCGCATCGCCCGTGGCACCACCGCAATTTCCACCGGCGTCAGTCCAATGATCTCTCCATCCGCATGAAACGCGGACGGACGGTCGGTTTCGATTCGTGCTCGCGTTACGCAATGCCTTTGAATCCGCCGCGTGCGAATTTCGCCACTGATTGCCATTCGCGGCAGCATCCTGGCAATTTCAAGCGGGGTGAGATTTTCAAGGAGCACCAGGTCGAGCAGCCCGTCCTCCAGATTTGCCTCCGGCGCTAGCCGCAGTCCCCCTCCGTAACTCGGCGTGTTCAGAACCCCCAACACAAGAGCCGTAACCTGTAGGTACTTCGGCTCAGAACCTTCCATGGCAACGCGCACATGGATTCCGTGGAATTTTCCGAGTGCGCGAATGGCGGAGAGCAGGTAGCGGCTTCTTCCTCGAATCTTGCGGTAAACCCCGCTCGCGAATCGCGCTGCCTCTGCGTCCAGCCCAACTCCTCCTCCCCCCATGTATAGGCGTTCCACGCCATCGGCAGTGCGCACACGCGCCGCATCCAGGTAAACCGCTTCTCCTTGGGTCAGAATCAGCTCCGCGGCCCTTACGGAATCGAGAGGCAATCCCAAAGTTGAGGCCAGATCGTTTCCTCCCCCGGCCGGCAGCACTCCAATAGAAACGCCCGTGTTTCCCGCTACAGCGTTCAAGAGTGCCTGGAACGTGCCATCGCCCCCAAGCGCGAAAATACGCTCCCGCCCTCTGGCAGCCTCTTCGCGCGCGATTTGCGCGAATTCCGCGGGACTCTCTGTACTGCGGAATTCCGCGCTCCAACGCTTTTCCGACGCAAACGCTCTCAGACGCGGTAGAGCTTCCTGTCCAAGCCCGCCGCCGGCTGTCGGGTTTGCCAGGATCAAGTCCGGAACCTGCGATGAAAAAGAGGAAGGAGTGGACACTTGACCGCTATGCTGCCGGAGCCCGCAGAAACTGTCAATCGAGTTACCAGAGCAGTTTGAGCGCGAACTGCACCTGCCGCGCCGATGTGGACGTGCTGGTGATCGCGCCCGCGGTGGGGGACGATCCGCTCGGGTTGGTTGTGGTTGGCGGCGTGAACACGACGAGATTTGGCGTGTTGAAATTGGCGCGGTTGAGCAGATTGAAAATTTCCGCGCGAAATTGAAGATTCAGACTCTCGCGAATCCGGGTGTTCTTCAGGACCGAGAAATCCCACGTCGCGAGTCCTGGTCCGATATAGGTATCCCTTCCCACGTTGCCGTAAAAACCGCTCAACGAAGGAGGCGCGATGAAAGCGTTAGGATTGAACCACTGATTCGGATTGCCAAGAACCACGGAACCCTTGAAATTCGGATTCAGGAATGGCCGCACCGGATTTCGCGTGTCTCCGTTGTTAGAAGGGTTGTAGCTGAGCGCCGGAGTGAATGGGAATCCGGACTGCGCCGTGACGATGCTGGATAGCGACCAGCCGCTCACAAGGGCGTCCCGCCAACCTTCCACATTGCGCGCAAAAGACTGCCCGCGGCCAAATGGCAAGTCATACAGCACGTTGACCACACCAACGTTTCTCGCGTCATACGTCGCAAGTCCCTTGTCCGCCGCCAGATTAAATGGATTCGACACTAGCCCGGGAGCGTTGCCCGCTGTCGTCTGGTTCAGCGAATCGCCATCATCCAGCGCTTTCGAATATGTGTAGACCCCACGCATGGAAAGTCCGTGGCTGAATCGTCGCCGCAGGTCCACCTGCAAAGCATGATACGAACTGTTGCCAACGGAGAACCACGTCCAGGTATTGGCAATGGAAGGATTAGCCCTGGGAGTAGCAGGAGAAACGAATGGGATGTAGAAAGTCCCAGCCGGAACGGGGGCGCCGGCCAGCGGCGAGTTTGGAGCTCCATTTGGCAAATTGATCGGAAAGCCGAGTGTGGGCCCGTTCGTCGGAGTTACGGGCTTGCTCGCGTCATACGTGGGATAAGCCGCCGGGCAAGGAGAAGCCGGACAAATCACCGGGAATGGCTCGTTGGCGTCGATGCCGATCAACTCGTGGTACCCATGAGAACCGACATAGCCGATCGTCAAAACAGTATTTGGCGAAAGTTCCCGGTCAACGCGAAGCGACCAGGAAATGAGCGTCGGTGTTTTCATGTCTGGTTGAACCCCGCCGGGCACGAGCTTCGCGCCTGCTGGCACTGGGGCTGCGGGGTTCACTGGGAAGGAGGAAACCTTAAAGTTCGTAATGCTGTAGGTCGGATTGAATGGCGCGTTCTGATCCGCGCGATACCCCAGCGCGTCCTGCAGGTCGTTGTACATGCCAAATCCGGCGCGAATCACGGTCTTGCGGCCAAGCGGGCTCCACGCCACGCCAATGCGCGGCTGTGGCAAAAACGTCGCATTATTCGTGGTGAACAGCGAGCCGCCGATCCGCGGCACCGAGGAAATAACCCCGTTCGTAAACGTATAATTCGCAGCGTGGTCGTGAGCCTCATTCCACCCCGTCGAAAATTCGCCGCGGAATCCGAGCGAAACCGTCAGCTTGGGGCTGACACGGAAAACATCCTCGGCGTAGAAAGCACCGAACAAAGACCGCCAGTACATTGTCGTGGGCGCCGGATCAAACAAAAAGGAAGAGGCGGTGCCCTGCAAAAATGTCGTCAGGCTTG
>Ga0210403_10004850_pt1 | contig 11527 bp, 7 predicted proteins | sample IncBWC19MmetaG_FD_150863 | JGI IMG/M metagenome (GOLD analysis project Ga0210403, IMG submission 150863) | Forest soil microbial communities from Barre Woods Harvard Forest LTER site, Petersham, Massachusetts, United States - Inc-BW-C-19-M | ecosystem: Environmental > Terrestrial > Soil >... | reverse complement strand
GGTATCTCGATTAAAGATCGCAGCGCCATCCTACCCGTCGGCCACATGGCGGACGGCGCTTATTGGTACGACCCCGATTCGAACCACTGGGTAACGAGCACTTACTACTCCTCGGAACTTCCGGGCTGGGTCCGTAAGCTGAACGATGAGAACACGTACCAACGCTATATCGGCGCGAAGTGGCTGCCGTTCGACGCCAAAGACGATTCGGCCAAGCCTTTTTGCACGATGGTAGCCGGCACCGAGGCTCGTTTTTGCGGCGGACTGGAGGCGACGCCCTGGGGTAACGAGATGATCGAGGAATTCGCCGAGCGCGCGGTCTCGAGCGAGGGTCTCGGCCGGCACCCCGGTGTTGATATTCTAGCGGTCAGCTTTTCTTCCAACGATTACGTTGGCCATGCCGTGGGCCCCGACGATCCGGCGGTCCGCGACATATCGATTCGCACCGATCGCCTCTTAGGAAAACTGCTGGACTATGTCGACCGGCAAGTCGGAAAAGGTAACACGCTTGTAGTTCTGACCGCCGATCACGGTGTCGCCCCGGTGCCAGAGGTGAATGAAGCGCGCAAAATGCCGGGGGGCCGCCTGTTGGAAACTCGGCTTTCGCGGAAGATGTCGGATGCGCTCACCAAGCGTTTCGGAACCGGCAAGTGGTTTGCTGGCGGTTCAGCTACGATGCCTTATTTAAATCTAGAGCTGATCCAAACCCGCAAGCTCGATGTGGATGAAGTGGAGCGCGTCGCGGCTCAAGCAGCCTCAACCGAAGAGCACATTTCGCGCGTCTATACACGGCATGACTTGCTGGCCGGACAGGTTCAGCGGGACGACATCGGTCGCGCAGTCAGCCTGGGCTTTTACGGACCTCGATCCGGGGACCTCCTCATCCTGCAGGAACCTTATTATTTATTTGAAGCAACCGGCACGTCGCATGGAACGCCCTACGATTACGACACACACGTGCCCGTCATTTTCCTGGGGTCGCGCATCAAGGCGCGATCCTATCCGCAAAGAATTGCCGTCAACGACATCGCGCCGACGCTGGCGGCCATTCTCCAAATCGAGCAACCTAGCGGGTCGATTGGCCGCGTCTTGAGCGAGATGCTGGAACCTTAGCATTCACACGATACCATTCACGATTTTGTAACTTCCGTCGTGTACACTTATCGCTTTCGTATTTCAATCCAATTGCTGAGGGTAGAGTTACGCCCATGCGCCAGTCCAGACGTTTGCGATTTTTCGCGGCCGGCCTAATCGGCTTGCTGCCCGGAACCTGTGCATTTAGTTTTCAGACCACCGCCTCCACAACTACACCAATAAAACACCTGGTCGTGATTTTTCAGGAAAACACTTCGTTCGATCACTACTTCGCCACCTACCCGAATGCTACGAATCCCCCCGGAGAGCTGGCCTTTATCGCCAAACCCAACACGCCGAGCGTGAATGGACTCACCGGCCGCTCCTGACGAACAATCCCAACTCGACCGCGCCGTACCGCTTGGACCCCAGCCAAGCATCTACTTGTGATAACGACAACCATTACACGGACGAGCAAAAAGCTTACCATGGCGGTCTGGCTGACAAATTTCCCGAGAACACCAATGCCGCCGCAGCCGGATGCCCGCCCGGGCTCGTGATGGGCTACTACGACGGAAACACCGTAACAGCGATGTGGAACTACGCACAGAATTACGCGATGAGCGACAACTTCTTTGCGACCACATTCGGAACCACGGTGATGGGACATTTGAATCTGTTGTCCGGACAGACTCACCAAACTAGCGTCGATTCTCTTTCCGGAACAGTCGTCAATGGATCCGTGATCGCCAATCTCAACCCGGTGGATGACGATTGCACCAAAAGGAGCGGTCGTGCGGATGACCAGCAAGAACGTCGGCGACCTCCTGAACGCAAAGAACGTCACGTGGGGATGGTTTTACACGGACTTCGATCCGGTCGCGACCGTGAATGGCGTTGCTCAGTGCGATAGCATCTACAACGCTCACTACGCCCCTTTCCAGTATTGGGCATCCACGGCCAACCCCCATCATTTGCCGCCGAGTTCTGCCGACATGATCGGCCAAACGGATCAGGCCAATCACCAATATTCGCTGACCACTCTGTGGAACATGGTAGCGGAGGGAGGAACGCTTCCCGCGGTGACATTCCTGAAGGCCACGACGTCGCAGACGGGACATCCCGCCGATTCGACGCCCCTAGCCGAACAGGCCTTCCTGGTGCAGACGATCGATTTCCTGGAGTCTCTTCCACAATGGAGCGACATGGCGATCCTCATCACCTACGATGACTCGGATGGTTGGTACGACCATGTCATGCCGCCTATCGTGAATACGTCGGCCGATCCCGCCAACGACGCACTGGCAGGGCCACCAGGTTTTGTGTGGAACTCTCGCGAGTGGGGCATACAATCATCGCTGCGGTTACGGACCGCGTCTGCCTCTCATCGTGATTTCGCCCTTCGCCAGACAAAATTTTGTAGACCACACGATAAGTGACCAATCTTCGATTCTGCGATTCATCGAAGATAATTGGCAGCTCGGAAGAATCGGAGACCAGTCGTTCGACGCTCTAGCAGGTTCCCTTCTGAACCTCTTTACGTTCACCGGCTCACCCGCGCCGCCGCTGTTTCTCGACCCAGCCACGGGCCAAATCGTTAAATGACACCGATGGCTAGGGAACTGTGACAAACACATCGAGGCCGAACGAATCCAGCCCGGCCTGTCCCGCGAATCCAAGGTGATCGAGACCGAAGAGGTCCTCGATGGTCCGCAATATCGAGTAGTGATTGTACGGAGTCGTTACAACGGTTCCGGGACGCACAAACTTCGATAGAACTAGCGCGCCGACCCGGCCTCCGCCAGGTCCGGTAATGCCAGGCACTGGCGAATTGGGGCCCGGAAGTTCGGTGCAGCAAGCCGTCGTGTCCGAGTTGGACGCGCCGAATTCCGCCTCATCAAACAGAATTAGCAGCAAGCCATCGCGCTGGTACGCTGGAGAGCTCAGGATTTGTGGGACCCATTGGCGTAAGAAGGCATCGGCGGAAACAAGTCCGCCCGGTTCCCCATCCACGCAGGGAGAATCGTGCCCGTCGTGGCACAGATTGGGCGTGATAAATACATAGTTCGGCGTCGTGGCCTGTTGCTGGAGATCGGCGGCAAGTTGCGTCAAGGGAACATCATTCGCCGCACACGAAGGTGTATCGATGATGGAATGGAAGTAGACAAAGGGGTTGTGGCGGGCGGCGTATTGATCTCCGACCTTCGCCGTTTGAGTCTGGTCCTGCGTGTTGAGCGCAGGATGCAGGCACGGCTGAGACATGTCTTCCATGTATCCACGCCAAGTGAGTTGATTCGCCGCCAATTGGTCCGCGATGGTCTTGATTTCGGACGGAAACACGCATCCCTGTCCCACAATCTGGCCATTGACATCCACTTTGACTGGCGAACGAGGCAAGAAGTCCTGATAAATCTGACAATCGCTCTGAGTGATCACATTGGGAGCCTGCCCACTTACCAGGGCGATGTAGTTGTCGAGACTGTTGTGCCCGATGGCGTAGTAGTTGGTTAGCAACTCGCCTTGGGCGGTCACTTGTTTTGAGAGATATGGCGCCGGAGAGTTCGGTCCGAACGTTTCATCGAAACTCTTGTTCTCTAGAACAATCGTGAACACGTGCCGGATCGGCGGCCGTTGAGCGACGGCCGGAATCGCCAGAAGCAAACATAATGTGAGAGTCTTTCGCATGATCTCCTCCAGTTAAAGAAGTGGAAATCCCTGGCTGCCCGCGAGAGTTTGCAGGGCCGCCCATTCACTTTCCTCGTCAGTGGTTGTCGCCTGTGGGCAAACTGCACCTAATGGCCCGGCCGGGACGCCGTAGAGTGGCGCGGCGTAGTTGGGTTGTCCGAAATCGAGGGCCAGTGCCAGATTATTGGCCGTTGTGTCGCGAACTGTCAGTGGAGCAAGTTGCCAGCGCCACTCAATCAGCTTCAGAACGGAAGTATGGTCGAACTGCGTGTGCGACACATAACCTCGGCGCGACCACGGCGAAATGAGCAAAGCCGGCGTCCGGAACCCGAGCCTTCCATCCTGGTTTCCGGCAAGCTGGTCGGCTACGGGGATCGGCGCTGTAGGCGGCGGTACGTGATCGAAAAAGCCGCCCCATTCATCGAAGTTAATGACCAGCATCGTGTGGGGCCAGGCAGGACCGCTGGTGACCGCGCGATAGACTTCATTCAAAAACGCTTCGCCGTTGCGGATGTCCGCATGGGGGTGATCGTCGTTCGAGCTTCCGCTCGTTTCATCCTCAAAGCGCGGGTCAATGAAACTCACTTGCGGCAGATTGCCCGCGGCGCAATCCGTCAGAAACTCTGCGAAGGGACTCGAGATGCCGAGGTACTTCAGGCCCCACAGCGCGGTGAACGGTATGTCACCGTAATAATATTTGCCCGCTAAACCGGCCGCCTGAAGCCGATCCCAAATCGTCGGCAACACAGACGTGGTCGTGCTGTTGTGGATGCGATCGGTTTGTGCGGCATGTTGATAGAGGCGGTTGGGATAAGTCTCGGCCATGATAGCCGCGAAGTAATTGTCACAGACCGTCCACCCGGGAGCGGCTGCGCCGAAGAACGGAAGGTCGTTCTGCTGGTAGTATCCGATCGAAAATACGTCGTTCACTCGTAGCCAGCCATCGCATTTCCCGCTGTCGTACTCAATGCGGGCGCCTTCGTAGGAATGATCAGGATCTTGAAACGGGCAGCCCTGAAAGTCGGTCAGGTGATGAGTGGATTGGAGTTGCCCGATGAAATCGGGATAACGAAGTCCCGCCTGGCGTCCATTGGCTCCTGGCAGCCAGCCGAGAAAATGGTCGAAGGACCGATTCTCCATCATCACCAGAACGACGTGATCGATGCCCGAGTTCTCCGGAGTTGGCAGACTGCCGGAGTCTGGTTGCTGAGCGATGGCTTTTCGATCAGAAAGCGCGGCTAGCGATCCCGCTGCCGCGAGACCTGTCAGGAACCGGCGCCGTGAAACTCTTTCCAGGTGAAACTGCATTTTTTCCTCCTGCCGTCGGCTGTCCGCGTTGTTGGGATGCTCACTCTTCCCACTCGCTCGATACTTATTTGCAGCGATTTGAGAAGAGTTGAGCAGCTCAAGCGCGTCCAATCGCGTGCCAACTTGCACGAGGATTGCCGCTTCTGTTACGAGTCTGTTTCAATTCGAACGAGCGTCGCGAGACAGAAGTTAATTGCTAACGTGCGTATTCGCCGAGCCAGCATCCACTGGCATAGCCGTTGCGGATCGAACTTGCGCACGTGCGTGCATCTCGGCCTTTTCCAGAGCTTGGACCGTAATACTCACCTTGACTTTATCTCCAGGAGAGACCCGGCCAAGCGTCACAACGACGGTCGAACCATTCACCGTTACGCTGACGCCGCCGCTCGAACTTACGAACTGGACTCCCTCAGGCAGTGTAAATACTGCTTGCGCGCCGTTCAATGCGCGATTGAAGCCCGAGAGCATCAACGTGTAATCGAAGTGATCGCCGACTGAGACTTTATCAGCAGCGGAGAACTCCGTTTCCACATCGCCGAGCTCAGGCTTAGTCAGCGTGAAAGCATCCAGCAGGGCGGGAGTGCCTACGCCTGGTGGGGAAATCACGGTTCGTGTCACTGGATCGAAGACAGTGTCAGGTATGGGATCGTTCAGCCGATTCCCGTTGATGTCGGTGCCGAAAGGAAAGGGATTGGCTGCGGTGGCGGAAGACGAGTTCGTGAGCGGTTCTGTGATCTGGCGCAGAGTGAGTTGATTGCCATCGACGACGATATCCGCGAACGAGAACACCTTCGCTTTGAACTTGGTCGTGATCTTCGTTCCGCTTCCGGCCGTTGGTAGAAACGTGGTCATAGCGCTGTTGGTGAGATGCGTATCCAGCCAGGAGGCTGGCCCGTTCGGATAGGTTTTTCCCAGCAAGGGCACCGATTGGCCCGTAGCCGAGTCTTCCTGATCGATAGTCAAGGGGGCACTCCCGCGCGGGTTCGGCAGAGCATCGTCAAAATCGCGATTACCTCCAGCTCCCTCCACCAGATAGATGACTCCATCCGGCACCGTGTTGTGTGCGCCGTCAAACACCGTATCGATGGCTACCGCCGCCGGACCGGACGGATTCGGTGCCTGCGTCACGGCCGCGAGTGCTCGCAAAGGCAGCGTGCGCTGATAATTATGTTCGTGCCCGTTGAACACCATGTTGACGCCGTGATCCTCAAGAAACTTGGCGACGGTCCGCATTTGATCGTTTCTTAAGGTCGCGTTGCCGGATGAAAAAGCCGGCTGATGATAGACAACCACCTTCCAGGTCTGATTACTGCTATCGAGATCGTTGATCAGCCAGTCGCGCAAGGTAGATGGATATGACGGAAACGGAAACGTTGGAGGGCTCTGAAAGGTCGCGTCGCCAGGCAAAATGTCATCGAACAGGTGTGGATTGGCATCCAGGAAGACAAAATGAACATTCCCGTAATCGAACGAGTAGTTGCTCATGTGGTCGATTTGGCGTTTTGCACCCGCTCCTGTATTAACCGTGGAGCTTGCCCGAAGGGCTTCAACTGACACTGGAGAGCTGTAAGGATTGCCGCCGTTGAACCCGGGATATTGGAAAAAGAAATTGCTGGCGGTAGAGTTGTCTCCAACAAAATTTTGTTGGATGTCCACTCCCGATGGCCCGTTTAGCGGGAAGTAGTAATTATTGAAATAGGCGAGCGCGTCGCCTCCGCTCAAGCCCCCGCCAAACGGCCCTGGACCAGAAAATCCGGGTGTAGTGGCCCCGCTGTCGGCCAAAAGGTTGGCGGTGGCGCCGGTGCTGCCGATGTCGTGGTTGCCGACTACGATGTAAAAGGGAATGTTTCGAATGAAGGGCGCGCCTCTTTCATTCGAATCCACATCGCTGTTCCAGTCGCTAAACCAGAAGTCGCGGTAACTGCTTTCTCCGCCGGCGATATAAACGTTATCTCCGGTGTTCAGCGCCAAGTCAGGCTTCGGTAGCAGCGGCATTCCCGGAAGAGCGAGCTTGTCGACGTTGTACATGGTGTGAATGATTCGTGCCTCATAGTTGGCAGTCAGGCTGGGATCGCCTGGATTGACCTTCGGGATGCCCGGGTAGTAACCTTCGTCCCCCTGAACAAGAAATGAAAAATGATCCTGCTGCGTGCGCGTTTGAAAAGCCGCGGAAAAACCGGCAGCCGGGAGACCAGGCCCGGTGACCTGATAATAATACCTCGTGTCGTATTTCAAGCCCGAGAGCAGCGTGTAGTAATCGGTGTGAGCGCCGTAAGCGGTTGGAATAAATAGGGATGCCAACACCGGATCTGCGGAGAGATAATTGTCCACAACGCGTCCGGTTGCATGAATCTGCGCCGCATGTTTCAAGTTCGCATCTGTCCCATACAGGATCGTGTAGGCAGCGGCATTCGGCGTTACCTCATTGGTTTGCCAGGCTATGACCATCTGGTCAGCCGCTCCAAAACCGCCGGCGTCCCCCGGTTGAATGTAGGGTTGATACGTCACTTGCTGGGCGTTTAGTCCCAGGCCAAGAAGGCCGACAATCAAACACATTTTGATACTCATGATGTTCGAAAGCTTAACCACTTTTTGTTATTGCAGAACTTCAGATGTGTGAATTCTTGGTTGCGCGTAACCGTGAGTCGCCGTCGACATTCGTTTTTCTTGTCTCTTACATCACCCATTAACACTCGTCTGCTAATCTTCTCCACGCCGAACGTATGGCACAGGAGATCCTATGCGCATAAGAAGAAGCAACAGCCGTCCTGCCTTTGCGATATTGGCGTGTCTTGCGGCTTTTGGTCCGGTCGCGGTCGCCGCGGACCATGACACTCCAACTCAGAAAACGGCTACACCAATCCAGCACGTCGTGGTCATTTTTCAGGAGAACGTGTCTTTTGATCACTATTTCGGCACGTATCCGCACGCCGCGAATGACAACCCGACTGAGCCATCCTTTGGTCCGGTATCCGACACACCGCCCACCAACAACCTGCTTTCAGCGGGCTTGCTGACGCAGAATCCCAATTCTGCCGAACCATTCCGCCTGTCACGCACCCAGAATTACACCTGCGATCAGGGGCATGACTATAAGCCCGAACAGCAGGCTTTTGACGGCGGTCTTATGGATAAATTCCCGGAGTCGGTCGGAGTGGGCGGGGGAAGCCCGCCTTGCGACTACGGAAAAGGAACAGGCTTGGTCATGGGCTACTACGACGGCAACACCGTGACAGCGCTCTGGAACTACGCCCAGAACTTCGCCATGAGCGATAACTCTTTCAACACAATTTTCGGACCCTCCACGCCGGGTGCCTTAAACCTGGTGGCAGGTCAGACATGCTGCGTCGTCGCCTCTGTAGGCGACATCTCCGGCGACACCGTGACCGCTGGTGGAAAAACGACGGTAATCAACGATCCAGACCCTCTGTATGACGATTGCGGTAGCCCGGATCAAGTAGGCCTGGGCTCGACGGCCCTTAACATTGGCGATCTCTTGAACTCAGCCGGAATTACCTGGGGCTGGTTCCAAGGAGGGTTCAAACCGTCGACACCCTACGCCGGAGGCGCCACGAAAGCAGTCTGCGCCTCGAAGACCGCCAACTTGAGTGGAGCTCTCCAGACCGATTACAGTGCTCATCACGAACCCTTCGAGTATTTCCTTTCCACCGCAAATCCACATCACCTGCCGCCGAGCTCGGTCGCAATGATCGGCCAGACTGACGCCGCCAACCATCAATACGACTTGACAGATTTCTGGAGTGCAGTGGACGCAGGCAAAATGCCTGCCGTCAGCTTCTTGAAAGCGAAACGGTCTCAGGACGGCCACGCCGGCTATTCTTCACCGCTGGATGAACAACTGTTCCTTGTGAACGCGCTCAACAGCCTTCAGCAGCGTCCGGAATGGGCAAACACCGCGGTCTTTATCGCGTGGGACGATTCCGACGGTTGGTATGACCATGTCATGGGTCCGATTGTCAGCCAGTCAGCCACTCCGCAGGATGTCTTGACCAATGGAAGCTGCGGTTCTGCCACGAAAGCTTTGGGCGGGATCCAGGGACGCTGCGGTTACGGTCCACGCTTGCCCTTCCTCGCGATTTCCCCGTGGGCCAAGGTTAACTTTGTGGATCACGGCATCACGGACCAGTCGTCGCCGATACGGTTCATCGAAGACAACTGGCTGAACGGGAAGCGGCTGGGTGGCGGGTCATTCGACAGCATAGCCGGCTCGCCGATCAACCTGTTCAATTTCGGGGAAGAACATGGCCACACCACCAAGCTTCTCCTGGACCCTACAACTGGCAACGTCAATCACAGGGAAGAATAAGCTACGACCGAAGAAGATCAAAATGAAACGGGTCGCGGAACATTATCGATGGTTGCTTCTGTTTACCGTGGTGGCCGCGGGCGCACTAGCGGTCTTGTTCATGGGCCTGATTACTGGTGCACCGCCGTGAGCTGGACGAACTCTCGCGTATCCACTCCGCGACGGCGGCGTGTCTTGGGCTAAGATCGCCCGGCGTGTTTTCTCTAGGCTGTTGCGCAGAGATTCGGCAGGCACGCTGTGGAGGATCGGACCTAGCACATTGCCCATTCCGAACGGGATATCCCGGCTCAGACTGACCGCTTCGGACTCTACATAGACGCCGCCGTCCCGCTCTTCGAAAAACCAATAGCCGTTCATGCGCCATAGCAAGCCGCGATCTTTGCCGACTGGCAGTTCATGTTCGGTGGCCTTGCCGGGATCGATCACCTCAGAGATCCGCCTGCTGTACGAGCGACTGTAAATGCGCGTGGGATCAAACTGGACGAAGTGAATCTCATGTTCGCTGTTCAGCACAGCCGAGACCAGGAACTTCGCTTTCACGATTCGAAGGTATATTCTGAAATCATTGCCGTGCCGCGACAGGATCCGAGCCGCAGCCACTTCTGGCTGATAAATGATGTTGTGCCGCTCATAGTCTTGCAGCACTCCGATAGTTTTAGCCAGCGTGGCAGCAGGCATAAACACTGCGCCCCACCAGTCATGAATCAGGCCGTTCTTGATTGGTGTGGTTCCCTTATTCCGTGCTCCTTCTATTACAATTTCGCCGTGCAGTAATGAGTTCCGTTGTAGTTGAGGAAGTTCGTCCGACCACAAGAAGTGTTCGACGTTGTAGCGCTGGTTGATGCGTTCCTCCACTCCTGCCACGTAGCGGTCGAATTCGCCAATGATTTCTTCTTTCAGTTCGGCTGCCCTCAAGTGAACAATGGAAGGCGGCAGAACAACGACGGCCAGGATCGCCGCTCGAATGATCGGTATCGACACTCAACCTAGCATCGCACGGCTTTTGTTGGTTGACCGTGACCATGCGTCTAGAAGTTATTTAACCTCCTTCGTTGTCGAAGCGACGCACGCGCCGCAAGCTGGTCCAACACAGTTGCACGATTCTCATGGTGAATTAATCGTATTGTCACGTCCGGATGCTAGCTTTCGGAAATCATGAAAACTTTGCTTTGCCTGCTAGTGGGAACCGGACTGCTCTTTGGGCAGTTCGAATACGGCGAAATCCTCGGAACAGTCCGGGATGCGAGCCAAGCGGTCGTTATGGGCGCGAAAGTCACGCTTCGCAACCTCGATACCAATGTCGTACGCGAAGGAGTCACCAATGAACAGGGCGACTATTCGTTTCCTGGCCTGCGCGCTGGCCGCTATTCAATACAGTCCGAAAAGGAGGGTTTTCGGACAGCGACTACATCGAACCTCGAATTACGGACCGGCGATCATTTGCGTACCGACCTTAAGCTCGAAACGGGGAGCGTTAGCGAGCAGGTAACGGTCGATGCGACTGCGCCGCTGCTCGAAACTGATACCAGTGAACGCGGACAGGTCGTGGCGGGGGCGCAAGTCCGCGAGTTGCCCTTAAACAAGCGCGATTACACACAATTGGTGTTGCTGGTTCCAGGTACCACGTACAACGCGGATCAGCGGCTCGGCGGCGCTATAAGCGTTAATGGAAACCGAACGCTGCAAAACGACTATCTGCTGGACGGCATCGATAACAACTCCCATGCCACCAGCTTTCGCGGGGATCGCGTCGATGTCATGCTGCCTTCGGTGGACGCTGTTGAGGAATTTCGTGTGCAGAGCAATGGCTACTCGGCCGAGTATGGTCACAGTGCCGGCGCCGTCGTCAACGTGACCATCAAGGGCGGCAGCAATCAGTTTCATGGCGCGGGCTGGGAATTTTTCCGGAACGATGACCTGGATGCCCATGGCTGGACGCCCACCCTCGGCGGGGCCAAGCCGAAGGTCCGATTCAACCTGTACGGCGCGAATATCGGCGGTCCGATAGTCAAAGACAAGACTTTCTTCTTTGTAAACTATGAGGGCGATCGCGAACATGACGGCGTCATCTTCCAGGCGACCGTGCCCACTCTTGCGCTGACACAGGGGATCTTCGCGAATCCACCCGCATCG
>Ga0210403_10004848_pt1 | contig 11530 bp, 7 predicted proteins | sample IncBWC19MmetaG_FD_150863 | JGI IMG/M metagenome (GOLD analysis project Ga0210403, IMG submission 150863) | Forest soil microbial communities from Barre Woods Harvard Forest LTER site, Petersham, Massachusetts, United States - Inc-BW-C-19-M | ecosystem: Environmental > Terrestrial > Soil >... | reverse complement strand
GACCCCGCCATATTGGTGCATGACGCTATAAATCCAATAGCAGGTGCCGGCGTACCACAAGATCCCGCACGCATACGCTAACAAGAACGCCTGCAGTGGGCTGGCGGGAAGCAGTTTGATTCCTGCCCGCAGTTGCAGCGTTTGCGGCTGACGAGCCCGCAAAATTGCGATCAGCAGCGGTGTGATCGCGACCCAGCACAGCATGTAGAGATTGGGCAGGGGGAAGATCAGAATCTGCAGGACAGCCGAGAGCAGAACCAGCAACCAGGCACTTTTGTGAATCTGGGACACGTTAGCAGGATAGCAAAACGCTAACTTCGGGCTTCGGGTGTCAGGCTTTCGGCTTCAGATACTCGCCTTCTAACGAACTCAACGATTTCCTTTGTCACGTATTCCGGCGGATGAATCTCGAAGATCGGACGGCCTGCCACTGGTTTCAGCGAAATGCCAGTCCAAACCGCTTTACCGCCATCTTCATTATTCTTGGGAGCGTGCAAGATAACGGCATCAGCCCGGTCGAGAAATTCCTGGGCTGATCGTTTGAAATCCGCGGTGGCGGGATCGAGGACCGTGAGGTAAATATCCGGGCGCACGAACTTCAGAATGCTGTTCGATTCCAAGATCACATTTTCCGATTCGGCCAGTTTGCGGCGGATGGTTGGGATGGCTTCCGCGAGACGACCTTGTTCGGTGCGCACCCAGAGCGCGCGAACCGCACCCGCTAGTAGAAAGCGTGAGGTGTCGAAATCACCGGAAAGATCTTTCTCTTCCGAGATCGCCCAGCTGTGGTCATCGGTGGCGCAGTGGCAGGATTCACCGTTGAGCGAGCAAACTCCGTGCCCGAATTGCGTAATCTTTAGCGCGGTCCAGTGGTAAGCAGGCAGCGCCGCGATCAGGCCAGCGACTACGCTGGTCTTGCCAACGCTGCGCGAATGTCCGCCGATCACGACAATTGCCATAGCGATCTGATTTCGCGGGCGGGGCGCCCGCGCCACACAAAACGTCTACTCTTTTCTGGCTAAGCGCGCCAGCACTGCGAGTCCCTTCAAGTATTCGCGGACCGGCTTGGCCGGAGTTCCCCAGAAGGCGATTCCCTTCCCTCGCAGAACTTTGTTTGGCAAAACGCCACCTTGTCCTCCCAACATGACACCTTCTTCGATGCGGGCGTGTTCGCCGATGCCGACCTGGCCGCCGAGAACTACGTTCTTCTCGATCGTGATGCTGCCAGAGAGCCCGGTTTGCGCGGCGATCACGACGTCTTCTCCGATTTGGCAATTGTGGCCGATGTGGACCAGGTTGTCGATTTTTGCGCCTCGGCCGATTCGGGTGACGTCCAAGGCTCCGCGATCGATGGTCGTATTGGCGCCGATCTCGACGTCATCTTGGATCTCCAGCTGTCCGATTTGAGGAAATTTTTCATAACAGCCTGTCGCCTGATCGCGCACATAACCGAAGCCATCGCTGCCGAGCACGGCGCCTGCGTGAACAATCACGCGATCCCCGAGTCGCACACCTGGGTAGACAGTGACATTCGGATAGAGATCGCAATTGCGTCCGATGTTTACTCTCGCGCCGATCACGCTGCCGGCCCCAATTCGCGTGTCCTCTCCGATGTGCGCGTCTTCGCCGATGACGACTCGCTCTTCAACAATGGCACCGTCGGCCAGCCGCGCCGATGGATGCACGATTGCGGTGGGATGGACGCCCGGTTTCCGCTCCGGCCTCGGACAAAGAAATTGGGCAGCCCGGGCAAAAGCCAGACGTGGTTGCGGGGAGAGCAGCAGCGGCTTAGAAGCCGTCTTTCCCGCCGCGAAATCGCCTACGATCACGGCGGAAGCTTTTGATTCGAGAGCCGCGCGGAGATTCTTTTCGTCATCCACAAAAATCAAATCGCCCGGCCCCGCCGACTGGACGCTCGAAATGCCGGTCAGTTGCACGGTTTCGTCTCCCAGCACGCGGGCCTGCACAAAATCAGCGACCTCCTTGACGGATCGGGCCCTGACCAAAGTCATGGCACCTTTTTATACGTTTGCCGCGGGAAAGGAAAGCTGAGGATAGAATGCTCTGATGGAGCGGAAGGTCTTCTGGATCAGCTTCACCGTGCTCGGACTGGTGGCGGATTTCCTTTTGCCGCTTTGGTGGGCGTTGGGCGCGACCCTGCCAATTATTTACGTGAGTTGGTGGATCGCGTACCGGAGTGACTGGTTTTGAGTCTGGCCCAGGCAGGCATTCCCGTCAACCTGAGACGTTGCAAGCAACGTTTGTACAGTCGCTGCTGCGTCTGGTCCGGTCAGTAAAGCGGGGGCTGGCCTTCGGGTCGCGTTTTCCAGCGGCGATGGACCCAGAGCCATTGATCGGGATACCGCCGCACGTAATCCTCGATCACTTTTGTGAACAAGGCCGTGTTCGCAACCGCGTCGGCATCGTCATCGCCCGTGCGCACCAGATGGATTGCAGGGTCAAAGCGCAGGCGATATTTTCGCAAGGCGGGATCCCATATGGTGAAACCGGGGACGACAGCGGCATCGGTGCGCAGTGCGATTCTCGCCAAGCCGCTTGCCGTACACGCGGGGATTCCGAAAAAGTCGACGAACACGCCCTGCGGCGGCGTCATGTTCGTGTCCATGAGAATGCCCACGGTTTCTCCGGCTTTCATGGCGGAGAGTAGGCCGCGGACGAAATCGTCTTTGTCGACCATGGAGTTGCCGTGCATGGTGCGATATCTGCGAGTCAGGCGATCGAGGTATACGTTGTCAAGGGGTCGCATCACCACATGCAGTGGGTGTCCATGCAGCGAATGAGTGAATGCTGACAGTTCCCAGGCTCCCATGTGTGCGGTCAGGAACAGCACACCCTTGCCTCGTGCCAGGGCGCGTTCGAAGTTCTCGAATCCGTCGTAGACCACAACTTTGCCGACATTTTCGCGAGTGTACTTAGGGAACAAACACACTTCCGCGGCTTGGCGCCCGAAGGAGGTGAACACGCCCCGCAGGATTTTGGCACGCTGGTGGCGCGTCTTTTCCGGAAATGCCAGCGCCAGGTTGTGCATTCCTACCCGACGCAACCGGACGTGCAGCAGGTAAACCGTCCAACCGAGCATGATCCCGGCGGCGCGAGCCATGGGACGGGGCAGCGCTCCAATGAATTTGACAATCAGCCAGGCTAGGGCGTACTCGAATCGCTCCATGTTGGGGGAAATGGTGACGGTAGCACCGGGAAAATCCTACGTCAAACGAAACTCGGCACTGCGTCGATCCGTGTGGAGAAACGAAGTGATTGATTCTAAAGGATTCTAGTGCCTAGGCGAGGGTTGTTACCGGCTATGAGGGGCATTCAATGATTAAGGCAGGCACAAAAAATGCGAGGTTGGCAACGGTGACCCTAATCTCCGCTCCCAACCCCGTCTCCCAGGTTCTGTGGTAGGTGGACCGAGTATGCGTCAGGCGGGAGGAAGCGGACAAGATTACGAGGGTCATTGTCCTTTGGTAACCAAGAACAGCGCCCAGCGATGCCAATCGAATAGCCCTTTCAAATTCCTAAGGCTCTCATTTGATAGATTGCAACCCCGGCTGCAGCCAGGAGAAAACGAAATCCGCGATTCCGGGAAAAATCGTCGTCAGCAATCCCAATAACGGGGCAATGCCAAAGCTTACGATCTTCAACCAGAAGTCCCCTCCTAATTCTCCTGGCTTGGTATTAGTGACGTGACTCAGCGTTGCATCCCTATGCATTTGTGCATACACGTAAAAAATAATCCCTCCCAGCAATATAAACAGAGCTAATATCGTGCCGCTGAGCCCCTGCCGCGGATCGAAAGGGTAGCTGGAGACCGCTATCGCGGTTGCAACAAATAGCCATAGAATACTCATGACCATCGACCGCATCCGCCCAAGTATGTTTTGCACAAAACCCATGTATGGCAGACACACGAACTCTTCGGCATCGCGGATGTGCTGTTTCTTCGAAAGCGGCGGCGCGGTGCCCTGGTCGTTCTCGTTATCGCTGCTCTGCGCCGCTTCGACCAAAATCAAAGAATTCCTTTCTGCTTTCCATTCCGGCAGAAGTAATCGCACCAGAAGGATACCGGCGGTCTCCGCTGTCGATTTTTGAAAAGTCTTGAGGGACTCGAGGTTTGCTTCATCGCAAACCTCGTACTTCCCTGCTTGCTCGAATCCCCGATAATTCTTGGCATACCATTTAGCAAACTCGGTCCCGTGCTGACGCGTCTCCGTGAGCGCGCAGATGCAGTCTTTTTCAGCCGCAACGATTTTTTCACTCTCACAGGTGACGAACTTCTCTAGGGCAGAAATGCAATCCTGTACCGCAGCCATCGCGCTCGGATCCGCCATGACGGTTCCCATCTTTTGCGCCACAACGCAGTCACGTGCGGCATCCAAGGTCGCTCGCAAGCTCCCCGTAGTTGATTTTCGCAATTGCTTCAAGGCGTCGAGGCAACTCTGGGCCAGTTCGAGCCGGTCGCTCCGGTTGGTTTTGTCAACCTCTTTGAGTTTCGCCAGAACCGCAATACAGGAGCGAGCGGCAATGCAACAGCGGGGTGCTTCCGATGCCTTGGCCTCGAGCGCCGCCAGCGTGTGCCCCAGGCATTCGAGTTGTCGAGAGAGCAATTTGTAGCGGACGTCCAGAACGTTCCCGCTCATGCCCCACACGCTGCCCCACGAAAATCCGCGCAACGCCGCCAGGGTTCGCCGCAACCGCATGCGATCCAGAAACATCAGCAACTGCCGCAACTTTGTCCATGTGGTCAACAGTTGGAAGGCGTCCGCGAGGATCAGGCTGAAACAAACCGTCAGATACAAGAAAAAGGCGATCGCATAACGTTCTCCTCCCAGACTTCGAATCGGCACGCTTTTATAGATATCAAGCGGAGTTCTGGACATGGATAGGACGATCGCGACAAAAATGGCCGCGAGAGTCACTCCAAACCATGCGATGCGATTGGCCAGAGGCATGGCGGCGCATTCAGTGGGGTTCGCGGCTTCTTCTTGGCTAAACATCCGTAAGACGTCTTTCGTCTCTGGGTCTGCAAGCTGCAGGTCGGTCATCGACGGAAGCAGGCAGCGATCCTTTCCGAAAAGAGCGAGGCCGTGCAAGGAGTGCCAGAACCATGCATACATTCCCAGAGTCAGCACCAAGAACGGCACCATGCCAGACACTCCGCTCAAAATATGCATGCTCCGGTAGTAAGTAAAGAAGCGGTTTGCGGGCATCAAGCATTTCTGAAGAGGTCCCGCGTAAGCGAAAAAGAAGAGCATGAGCCCGAGCGCCGAACCGGCACCCGCCAGAACGATTAGCGTGAAACAGCTTTTCACTGACTCTACTGTTTTTCTGCCGCTAGCCAACTTGTCCATCCTCAGAATATTGGCGACGCTTGCCCCGAGCGCAATTAGGCATTCGCCGGCGACAACTCCAAGTACCAGCCACCGGCGAAAGAGCGCCGCCGAGGACGGATCAAATGCTCCGCATCCCCAACCTGCAAATAACGGCAGCATCGCTGCGAACCATCCCCCAAGGAATACGAGCACTCTATGGCGCCACTTCCCCGGATTCGCAAAGTGAGTGCGAAACGAGGGCTTCGCCGTGAACGAAGCCTTCCAACAGCACCACATGTGGAAGCAAACGAAGCCCGCTAGAAAAACCAACCACAGCCTGATGCTGCGCGGAACTTCGGGACCATCTTTACCGTCGATCGGGCGGCGGTCGGGCCGTTTGCACTTCATCGTCTGCTCATTCATGGCCGAGATCGCCCAGTACCCGTCTCGTCCAAGCACGGTCAGCCAAGTTGCCGGGCGCCGGAATGCATCACAGTCGCCGCCACAGTCTTTTGGAATCATCCAAGACGGTGTGCCGTAGTCGGGGATCGGCAGTTTCCAATGCTGTTGAAGTTGCGAGTTGCAGCTTGGAGATAAAGAAGGCAGCGACCCCGGTGGGTTCGGGTATGTCAGCGCGGCGAATTGTCCTGTATCACGTGTCAGGGTGCAGTTGTCGGCAGTCTGCGCGTTCGCATCGCTTAACGCCTGAGTGTGAAGTAACAATCGGAGGGCGATGTACGTCCCCTCCGAAGAATCCGAATTAAACAGTCGTTGGGCAGGTGATGAAGACGTACCATCGACCCATTCCCGCTCGCGTTCTAAAAGCGGGTAGGTGCTCAGGCTCATCGTCCCGCCCATTCCCGTTAAGCCTGGATCCCGCTCGAAAAGACGATCTGAATTGTCGGTTACGATGCGGGCGTCTGGATAGGCGCGCCGAAAATAACGGGCGAGGAAAAGCTGGTCGATCGGGTTGGTGCTGCGGAGGATCACATACTGGATGTGGTGCACTCGCATCGCATTCGCCAGGCCCAACAGATATGCCTCTTGCGACAGACTGGTCTGGTTCCCCGCATAGGATCGAATCGTGTCATGATTTTGGCCTTCGGAGTCGGCCAGATCGGTGGGCAAACGCCCTCGCCCAACGTCGGAGGTCGGCTGCGGCGCGGTCGTATTGAAAATTGAGTTCGTTTGATAGGCAGATCGCAGCGCCGACATATCCCGGGGGTAGTACAACCGCAAAGCTCCGTTCTCGTTCAAGCACCCGTGGAGACGTTTAGCTTTTGGGCTGGTCTCAGGCGAAGCGGGATCGCTACTGCCATTGTTTCCTCCGTAGGCGGTTTCATCCTCGGAAACGATCGCAATCGATGCAATCCCGTGGGACTGTTTCTCGATAAATTCGCAATATCGTTCCAGGCCTACCTCATCGCGTTCCAGGAAACCGTGGAAGTCAATGTTTAACTCACGCAGTTTCGAACCCTGCTTCTGGGGGTTGAAATTTATGATCGATTTGGCGATGTTGGCCGTGCCGCTGTAGATCGGCAGTGGAACTGAGGGAGAGCCGCGAATCTTTCTTACGTCCTCTCCTGAATCGCCATCGGAAAGCAACTTCGCCAGTGAAGGAAAAGATCCCGAGAAGGTTGGTCCGAGAATCGCGGTGCTCGAGGGTTTACTACTATTTGATCCCCGCAGTTTATCGATCCACGCCAGGGCATTCGTGAACTGCTCGGTGTGGATTCCTCGGGTCGGATCTTCTCCCACAACAAATACAATCAAACCGTCTCGATAGGGCGCCAAAGGATCGCTCGACTTGCTCTCCGATGGGCTCGGTTCTTTGTTGGTTTCCTCCGATGCGCCGTGTCGAAAGACGAGAATCCCCGGTTGGTCCTCCGACAGTTCCTTGCGGTAGGACGCTTGATCCTCATCCGCCAGCCGCACATACGTCTCCTCCTTGTCTTCCCATGGCAGCCATGAGGCTTCATAGGAATAGCCTTCGTCCTGGGCTGCTTGTTGAATGACCTCCGCCATGCGATCGAACATCAGAGCCAAATGAGTGTGGATGGGATCGGGAAGTGTCGCGATGACGAACTTAGGGGTCAGGGCAGGTTTTGGCGTCGTCTCGGCAGTTGCCTTCACTGGCTTGCAAGAGTCCGGTCTGGGCGCTTTATCGATAGTTAAGAACAGCTCCAGAACTTGAGCGAGGTCATCGCAGGCGCGTTTTTTTTCCGCTGCCTCGGTTGCAGAAGCCTTCGCCTCAGCCTGCTTCGTATTAACACGGTCCCCCGTCCCATTGTCTCCGCCAAACTTACCTCCGGGTTGGAGCGAGACTCCTATTGCGCCCGCGACAGCGAGAGCACCAACGATCCCCCATGTCGCTCTATTTTTCATTCCAGCAACCAGCGCCAACTCAAAGCAATGAGGGCCGAGTGGATCCTCCATGAGTCAGCTATTCACACTTACCGATCGGTGTTTCGTTCGAGGCTAAACAACCCGATGGTTCACCTCATGAGAGTGCAGAGACTTGGCCTGTACCATGTGCTTCTTCCAGTCGTCCTTCGCGCGCAAGGCCGCGAGAGGTTCTGGAGCAGATCTCCGCACTCAGTCATTGGCTTGCAAGGGAGCCGGCATCCATGTCTCCGTGCCAGACAACTTTATGCGGCTGCCGCTGCCGGAGCCGCAATTACCGCAGCCAAGTCTTTCTGCAGCGCCGCCATATTGAATCCGGATGGTGAGGTTCCAACCTTCGTGTTGATCCAATCACCGCTCAAGACTGCGAACGCCTCATCCATGTAGGCATCGTAGAACTGCCAGCTCATGGATTTTAGTGCGCCCCAGGTGACGACATATAGGTTTCGAGCGTCGTATCCGACTGCCGGAATGCAATGCCCATTTTGAGGATTTGGTGCTGCGTCCCCAACCGGGCCTTGCGGCGGGACGACCCACGGCGTCTGCAAAAAGTCCGTTCCGGGCGCTACGGCGAAGTTTGGAAGAGCAACACCGATATAGCAGTTACCGAATAGGTTGACCGCGTCTCTGGCCTGAATGTCGTTCTTTGGCTCCAACTGGGCGAAGGCGGTGATTTTGTCTCCTCCAATGCCAGTTTTCCGCCAGTACTTCAAGACCTCCAGCATGTTGGCACCGGCATCGGCGTTGCCCTTGGCGAAATGATTGTAGGCCGCGAGAATTTGCGTATTGCTCAGCGTCTTTTCCGTGCCGGTATTAGCGGTCCATTCCTCGACCATATGGCCGGCTGCGGCGCAAGTGCAGTCGCCGTAGGTGTCATTTCCCATCATCGGCCAAACGGCCACTGGTTTTGAGTAGTCGACCGCGGGAGGTGGCGGTTGTAACGCTGAGGTGAGATATTTTCCGAACAGCAAAGTCCTTTTGTCAAACTTTGGTAGGTGTTTTCCGAGCTTGAACGTTGTCATGTGCAGTCCCCTCCATTTCGAGTTAAGTCCATGTCGTATGAATTGTGTTGAAAGAAGGGCCAGCGTTTCACTCGGCCTGCGAAAAAGAGCTGGCGGGTTCCCGGTTACCAAAATGGAGCCGCCAGAGTCGGTTGCGGGCGGGCCGCCTTTACAGCCCCCATACATCAGCCGCTTTTCAACGTCCTCGGCTGCGATGGTGCATCCCAGCCTTCGGTATCCGTCCGACTCAGATACTGCGCCGCCGCGAACTCGTGCAGCCTTTACAGCTCACGGGAGCATCGAGGCGAAGCAACCAATACAAGACAAGTGCCAAGTCGATTTATATTGGAGTCAAAAAGGAACCGCCAAAGCGTATGCCCGTTCTTGGTATCTGCATCGAACGCCAAACAGCAGATACGATCGGTTAATGACGCCTTTATAGATTTGGTTGAAGCAAGGCTGAATAACTCGAGTTTTGGAGGGGTAGCCGACCAGGTGTTTCGTGGTCGTCGACTTTGTAACAGGCTGGTGCTGCCGCCAAGGCACTTCGCTGACGCTCATCTCGGCCCGTGAGGGTTCTGAGCGCCATCGCCTGGTTTACATCAATTGCACAAGTCTTAACGCAGCGTCGCGATTACTCAATTGCCGATTCACCGCAATTTAAACATCAAAGTGTCGATCTGTTTCCGATTTCTAGTTTTTGACCATCCTTGTACCGAATCAAGCGGATCAGTTATCGAAGGAGCGCATCGTGGCCCACGGAGTCGGGAACTGTCTATGCCCGCCGTAAAGCGACCACTCGGGACAACCCTAACTGTGAAGTCCTCAAGAGTTGAAGGCAGACGAGGGGGGATCTTTCCCTTCTCGACAAAAACCCAAATTGATGCGCGCACCTGCTCGGTCGCACTTGCACCAACAGCGAGTCCAAGCACGGCAGGGTCCTGCATGAGCGTTTGCGCGTACTTGTGCTCTACGACAATCGCACGAGAAATCTCATGGCGTGGGAGCGATGCTATTGATTGTGCGCGGGGCGAAGTCACTCGTTGATTGGATGACTCTGTCTTTTGATACGAGGCGGTCGGGCACTGGACGGAGTGCTGTTGCCCGCCGACGAAGGTGAAACCATTCTTGGCGGTGGTGCCGAGCTCCGAAAGTACATCGCTCACGGGATTCGCCGTAACAAAAGTTCCGTCATTCGATACGCCTCCCAGCAACGCAACCGGGCGGGCAGTCTTAGCTTCCACGATCAGCGATCCCGAATCTCCGTAAGTCGCGATGTCGCCCGCAATTACCTGATGATCGAACCTTACGGAAATGCCCTTTGGGTTTCCACACTCCGCGGATAGATCGATCACAATTAGTCCGTCGATCGCTAGTATCGAACCGCAGGAGAGGCCCGTCGTCCGACCACTTTTTGCTACTTCCATCCCGACAAACGCGTCGACCATGGTATTCGCTGGCGCAGCCGGAATATAGGAACCATCGCTCGCGATCCCTCCCAACCCGATTATTTCGCCGTGAGTGTCTACGGCACCGGGGACGACCTGAGCAATCGCGGCATCGACATTGGAGGTCTGGATTGGAGGAGCAACCGTGAAATGGGCAACGGTGTCCGGTAAAGCAAAATTGCAGAAGGCATCGACATAACCCGGCTGAACAATTGCCTCCCCCGCGCTTGCGTGTCCGACCCTCCCAAGTACGTGGTTGTTGCTAAGGATGTATTGCTTCCCGTTCTTATCCTGCAGAAGCGAGCCGAGTGTCCCGCTACAGCAGTCCTGACTGTTGGCGTTGACCCCCGAAGCACCGAGCTTTATGGGGAACGTTTGTTGTTCCTGGTTTTCAAGGGGAGTAACAGTCGCGGAGGCAGAGACTGATTTCGTTGGATCGGCGTTGGAGGTCGCAGTCACGAAGTAAGTATCCGTCGTGACAACCGGCGCAGGCGCATTGTATGTGCCATTTAAGACAGAACCGGGATAGCTTGGGTCTCCTGGAAGCCCGTTTACGGACCAAGTCACAGCGGTGTTCGTAGTCCCGCCCACGGTGGCGGTATAGAGCTGAGAGAAACCAGCCTTCAGTGTTTCATTGGTTGGAGAAATACTTAGCGTGACAGGCGTTGTGGTTATGGTTACGATCACCGTAGCGGAAGCGGAAGGCGCGCTCGCGCTTGTCGCGGTGACAGTTGCTGTACCGCCGCTGGGCCTGGAAGCTGGCGCGGTGTAGTTCCCGGATTGATCGATTGTTCCCGCAGAGGTAGTCCAATTCACAGACGTGTTGGTCGTTCCCGAGACGGTATCTGTGAAGGGCTGTACCGTCCCGACAGGCACTGTCGCCTTGGCAGGATAAATCGTGACCTGGACTTGAGGTTGCTCTACGGTGTTGCTCCCGCCTCCGCCACATCCCGCGGCAAAGAGAAGCGCCGCAGAGGGAATGAGATTGTAGAAAGGGTATCGTCTCATAGGCCACATGAAAGCGGACAGACCTCCGAAAGACAAACTTCCCTGACGGCTGACCGCAAATGAGTGCAGACAATCTTGTTCGCCTTCCGCTGGTTTGTCAATTGTGCAAAGCGTAGCAGTTCCGCGGAATTAGGCGGTGTCTAGGTGATTGGTGTTGAAATAATTTATCACCAACCTTCCGTCCCCAGCGCATCGCCAAGTGGAACTACTTGCTGGGCCATTCCGGGTCGTCTGCGTACCGCGATTTGCGCCGCTTCCACCAGCAGGAAGCGCAACAGAGAATTGCCTTGCTTCAGTTGGTGGCGTCGGTGGTCTCCCACGTGGAGCCGTAGGCGGTGGA
>Ga0210403_10004847_pt1 | contig 11530 bp, 9 predicted proteins | sample IncBWC19MmetaG_FD_150863 | JGI IMG/M metagenome (GOLD analysis project Ga0210403, IMG submission 150863) | Forest soil microbial communities from Barre Woods Harvard Forest LTER site, Petersham, Massachusetts, United States - Inc-BW-C-19-M | ecosystem: Environmental > Terrestrial > Soil >... | reverse complement strand
TACTTGGGAAAGGCGGTAGCCGAGCAAGCGGATAAATTCAGCGCCTTCAACTCGATTGCTCAGGAATCACTAACTCGGAATGGAGCAGTTCTCATCGCCGGGTCGACAAAAATAGCGCTGGACTGGGCGAATGCGATTGCACCGGAACACATCACCGTCGAGCGAAAGCATCTGCCGTTTATCAACAACGCAGGCTCAATTTTTGTGGGCGATTATTCGGCACAAGCTGCGGGCGACTACGCATCTGGACCGAATCACGTTTTGCCGACCGCCGGGGTCGCACGGTTTCGCGGAGGATTAAGCGTCTCAGACTTTGTGAAAATTATCACGGTCCAAGAACTGTCTCCGAAGGGATTGCGCCGTCTGGCGCCCGCGATCGAATGCCTCGCGGAAACCGAAGGATTGGCTGCTCATGCGGAATCCATCGCGGTGAGGACTCGCCATGCTTAAGCCGCGAGAGGCGGTGCGCAGCCTAAAGTCGTATCACCCGCCTCTGGGGAATCGGCAGGGCTTGCGGCTGGATTTCAACGAGAACACCGTCGGTTGCTCAGCCCGGGTGATGCAGAAGCTACGAGCGCTGGACGTTGAGCAATTGGCGCGGTATCCGGAGCGGGAACCGCTTGAGGCTACCGTCGCGTCGCACCTGGGGATTCTCCCGGAAGAATTGCTGCTAACCAATGGAACGGACGAAGCCATCCATCTGGTCTGCGAAACCTATCTCGAGCCTGGCGACGAAGCCATCATAGTAGTTCCGACATTTTCAATGTACGAGATTTATGCCGCCGCGACCGGAGCCGATGTTATCGCGGTACCTGCCGGCGAAGAGTTCCGTTTTCCGTTGGAAAATGTTCTCGCACGCGTCAACGGGCGCACTCGCCTCGTGGCAATCGCAAATCCTAACAATCCTACCGGCGCGTTGGCGTCTCGAAAAGATTTGCTGACCATCGCCGGGCGCGCGCCGAATGCAGCTTTGCTGATTGATGAAGCATATTTTGAATTCTGCGGCGAGACGCTGCTGCCGGAGTTTCGAAAGTTTCCGAACTTGTTCGTGTCACGAACTTTTTCCAAGGCTTATGGTTTAGCCGGGCTGCGCATAGGCGTGCTCGCTGGCCATCCTGAACAAATGCACTTCGTGCGTCCGGTAAGTTCGCCTTACAACGTTAACTCGGTCGCGCTGGCATGCCTTCCAGACGCGCTGGCCGACCAAGCCTATATTCGACAATACGTCGATGAGGTGCGCGGCGGTCGTGACCGGCTTGAGCGCGAACTTCGAGAGTGGGGCGTCCGCTATTGGCCCAGCCGCGCGAATTTTGTGCTGATGTATTTTGGTCCACGAGCTTCGGCCTTCATTTCTGCGATGCGCGAACGAGGAATACTGGTGAGAGACCGTTCCGGCGATCAAGGATGTGCGGGATGCGTGCGGATCACGCTGGGTTCGGAAAAGCAGACGAATCAAATGCTCCTGGCATTGCGGGAGACCTTCGAGCAAATCGGCATCGGGCAGAAGGTGAGCGGATGAGAAAGGCCTCGATCAAGCGAAAAACCAGGGAAACCGATATCGCGCTCTCTTTGAACATCGACGGCAAAGGGCGCTACAAGGTCGCGACCGGCATACGTTTTTTTGATCACATGATGGAACTATTCGCGCACCACGGCGCGTTCGACCTTGAACTGCAAGCGAAAGGCGACCTAGACGTGGACCAACATCACACTGTAGAAGATGTGGGGATCGCGCTGGGACAGGCCTTCGCCGAGGCATTAGGCAGCAAGCGCGGAATTCTGCGTGCTGGATACTTTGTGATGCCGATGGATGAAACTCTGGCGCTCGCCGCCGTCGATTTTTCAGGACGCACTGCCGCGGTCATAGATGCCAAAGTCAAAACCCGCCTGGTGGGAGATCTGCAATCCGAACTGGTGTTCGACTTTTTTGAAGGATTCGCCCGCGGCGCGCATGCCAATGTGCACGCACGAGTTCTCTATGGCCGCTCCAATCATCACAAGATCGAAGCAATCTTTAAGGCTTTTGCCCGTGCGTTGCGAGCGGCATGCTGGCGTGACCGCCAGATGAAGAGCTTGCTGCCGAGTACGAAGGGGCTGCTCTGATGATCGCAATCGTCGACTACCGCGCTGGAAATCTTACCTCGGTCAAGAAGGCTCTCGATCGGGTAGGCGCGGATTCGCTTATCACGGCGGACCCTGAGGCGGTCTCGCGGGCGGAAAAGATTGTGTTGCCGGGTGTAGGTCACTTTTCCGCAACTTCGCATTTGACTGTTTCGGGTTTGCGCGATGCGATCGTCAATTCGATCCAACGCAGCGTGCCATTCCTTGGAATCTGCGTAGGTCTGCAATGGATGCTCGAATCTAGTGAAGAAGCTCCGGAAGTCCCCGGCCTGGGAATCTGGCCGGGCGAATGCGTACGCTTCCCCGCTTCCGTAAAGTCACCGCATGTGGGATGGAATCAATTGGAATTTTCCGAGAAGCCGTCGCGCTTATTGCACGGGATTCCGTCTGGTTCATATGTCTACTTCACGCACTCCTACCGCGTACCTTTACTCACCGACACTGTCGCTGAATGTGAATATGGCGGAAGGTTTTCAGCCGTTGTGGAGAAAGACCATTTGTTCGGAGTGCAGTTCCATCCGGAAAAGTCGGGGCCGATCGGATTGAAGCTGTTGGAGAACTTTTGTTCTCTGAGCATCCCAAGGGATTGTGACCCAGTAATCTTAACGGAACAGAATGCTGACTAAACGCATCATCGCATGCCTCGACGTAGATGCCGGGCGGGTCGTGAAAGGCGTGCGATTCCTGAATCTCAAAGACGCTGGAGACCCCGCTGAGTTGGCCGCGGCGCACAGCGAAGCAGGAGCCGACGAAGTCGTGTTGCTGGATATTACCGCGACCCATGAAAAGCGAAACACGCTGCTAGAAACCGTCCGCCGGACGGCGCGTCAGTTGTTTATTCCCTTCACCGTTGGTGGCGGCGTTAGAACTCTGGAAGATGCGGGCGCCATCTTCGATGCAGGAGCGGACAAGGTAAGCATCAACTCCGCCGCCATCGCGAATCCAAATCTAATCACGGAAATCGCCAACCGTTTTGGGTCGCAAGCCGCAATCGTGGCAATCGATGCAAAGCGCAACGCTAGTGACAATGGGACGACCGGCGGATTCGAAGCCTGGGTGCAAGGCGGGCGCAAGCAGACAGGCCATGATGCGGTGACTTGGGCGAAACAAGCCGAAGATCGCGGAGCTGGAGAAATATTGCTCACCTCGATGGATAGGGACGGTACTGGGCAAGGATTCGACAGTGAATTGACGAAGGCGGTAGCCGACGCAGTCAGAATTCCGGTTATCGCATCCGGCGGCGCTGGTAGCGCACAACATTTTGCCGAGGTATTCCATGATGGCCACGCCGATGCAGCTCTGGCCGCATCGATCTTTCATTTCGGTTTGAGGTCAATTTCCGAACTCAAGCAGCAACTGCAGAATGCGGGAATCCCGATGAGGTGCGCGTGCTGATTCCATCAATTGATTTAATGGGCGGCAAGATCGTTCAATTGGTACAAGGCCGGAAAAAAGCGTTGGAATTCGACAACTTCGAGGAATGGATAGAACGCTTTTCGAAATTTCCTCTGGTGCAACTAATCGACCTCGATGCAGCTACTGGCTCTGGAACCAATTACGACCTTCTGCAACACTTTTTAGATCGCCTTCCCTGCCAGGTAGGCGGCGGAATTCGCTCCATCGAGACTGCCCGTCAGATCCTCAGCATGGGAGCACGAAGAGTGATTCTTGGATCAACCTTGATCCGAAATGGAGAAATAGATGTGTCATTTGCCGAAAATATTTCGGTTTCAGTAGGGAGCAGCCGATTGGTATTTGCCATCGACACCAAAGGTGGAAAAGTCGCGATCAAGGGATGGCGCGAACTGACTAAAATTTTGCCGTTCGATATGATCACGGCCCTCGATTCGTATTGCGGTGCCTTTTTATACACTCACATCGAAACCGAAGGCATGATGCAAGGCATCCCTTTCGAAGCCGTGCGACCGCTACGGGCTGCCACATCGAAACAACTGATCGTAGCGGGAGGGATTTCGACGAACGAGGAAGTGGGCCGATTGCAAGCAATGGGCGTGGACGCTGTCGTCGGAATGGCAGTGTATACGGGCAAAGTGAGCCTCGAAAATCCGGCACAGACTGCCACTCCGACTCGGATCGTAAACGGACTGGAGGTCTTCGACGTACCCAGCGGGTCTCATCCCATCACAAGTAAACGAGTGAAAGAACTCGAATCGGAATGAGTAGCCCCGAACGATTCGCTCCCGGTTGGCCTGGCATCCCGCCGCGCTGGACTTCCAGCACCAAGACGGGAGTTGGAACCGCGCTCAACCAGCATAGCCGGGTATGGTTCACCCTCAGTCACGGAATCCTCAATGAGATTTATTACCCGCGCGTCGATATGGCTTGCACGCGCGATCTGGGGCTGATCGTAACTGACGGCAAAGATTTTTTTTCAGAGGAGAAGCGACACTGTACTTTTCTGAGTTCGGCTGCCGTGCCTGGAACGCCGCTCTACAAGCTCACCAACACCGATATGCGGGGCAGATATCGGATCGAAAAGGAAGTACTCACTGATCCGTATCGCAACGTTGTCTTGCAGAAGGTTCGCTTCGTCCCTCTGCAGGGAACCATTGCGGGCTATCACTTGTACGCTTTGCTCTCCCCCCATCTCGGCAACTGCGGCTATGGCAATACGGGATGGATTGGCGACTATAAAGGCATCCCCATGTTTTTCGCGGAGCATGACGGAACTACGCTGGCTTTCGCGTGTTCGGCGTCGTGGCGAAAAATGTCAGTCGGTTTTGTGGGTTACTCAGATGGATGGCAGGATCTTTCCCGAAACTACCAAATGACATGGGATTACACGCGCGCTGAGAACGGAAACATCGCCCTTACCGGCGAGATTGATTTGGAGGCCTGTGACGGCGAATTCGTCATGGCCGTCGGCTTCGGCGGCATATGGGCTGAAGCGGGACAGCAGGCGCGTGCGACATTACTGGACCCATATGACGAGCTTCGCGCGCACTACCAGAGGCACTGGATGGCTTGGCAAGAGGGCCTGCTCAAGCTTGACGAACCCCAGCGCGAACGTGACTTATTTCGGGCCAGCGCGACGGTGTTACGGACGCACGAGTCAAAAGACTTTTTGGGCGGCATTATCGCAAGCCTTTCTATTCCGTGGGGATTCAACAAGGGCGACGAAGACCTCGGTGGTTATCATCTCGTGTGGCCGCGCGATCTAGTCGAGTCAGCGAGCGGCTTACTGGCCGGTGGCGCACCCGCGGATGCGGTTCGCGTGCTTCGCTACCTTGAGTCCACTCAAGAGGCCGACGGCCATTGGGCTCAGAACATGTGGCTTGATGGACGCCCCTATTGGAGTGGTCTGCAGATGGATGAGACTGCACTCCCCATTCTGCTGATCGACTTGTTGCGCCGCGAAGCGCCGCAGGCTTTGGGAGATTTGAAACGGTGGTGGGAAGTGGTTCGCCGCGCCGCATCCTTTCTTGTCCGGAACGGTCCCGTCACTCAGCAAGATCGCTGGGAGGAGGACGCGGGATACTCTCCATTCACCTTGGCTGCCGAGATTTCGTCCCTGTTGGCTGCGGCTGATTTGGCGGACGCGGTCGGTCAGAAGACAATCGCAACCTACTTGCGCGAGACCGCTGATTCGTGGAATGACAACGTAGAGCGATGGGTCTATATCACGAACACCGAACTGGCAAAAAGAATCGGCGTAGAGGGGTATTACGTCCGCATCGCGCCGCCGGAAAGCGACGGTGCGGCATCGCCACTCGAAGGATTCGTACCTATTAAGAACCGGCCACCCGGCATGAGTTCCGAGTCAGCCGAGGAACTCATCAGTCCCGACGCATTGGCGCTAGTGCGATTTGGATTGCGTGCGCCGGACGACCCGCGCATTCTCAATACCATCAAAGTCATCGATGCCCTCTTACAGGTAAAGCTGCTCCAAGGACCATGCTGGTACCGTTACAACGGCGATGGCTATGGCGAGCATGAAGACGGATCCCCCTTCGACGGCACCGGAATTGGAAGGCCATGGCCTTTGCTGGCTGGCGAACGAGCGCACTACGAACTGGCTGCCGGAAATCGGCAAACGGCCGAGGACTTATTAAAGGTGATGGAGTATTCAACCAAAGACACCCACTTGATTCCGGAGCAGGTTTGGGATGCGCCTGATATCCCCGAGCGGGAACTATTTTTCGGGCAGCCTACCGGTTCTGCGTGCCCCCTGGTGTGGGCGCATTCCGAATACATCAAACTCCGGCGGTCGTTACGGGATGGAAAGATTTTTGACCAAGCTCCACAACCCGTGCAGCGATATGTTGTTCAGAATACAAAATCTACATATTTCGGATGGCGATACAACAATAAGCCCCGAAGCATGCCTCAAGGAAAACAGTTACGGTTGGTTTTGTTGTCTCCCGCACTTGTACATTGGAGTTTTGACAACTGGTGGACCGTCCAGGATATCGATACGCGAGACACGGGCTTGGGTTTGCATACAGTCGATCTTCCCAGTAACAAGTTGACCGCGGGCTCAGTAATCGTCTTTACCTTTTTATGGACTGAAGTGCAGCAGTGGGAAGGAGCAAATTTCTCTGTAGTGGTTGAGAGTAACTGACCTGATACGAATGCTTTCTTATTCTCCCGTATAAATCAGTTCAACCACGGTGCAGTCGTCATTTAGTGGTGTTCCGCCGCAAAAATCCGCGACTGCGGCAAAAATGTCGTCCAGACTTCCCTTCTTGGCCGCAAGTTCGAGACGTTCGTTGTCGAAAAAGTCTCCGCGTGCATTTTCTGCTTCAGTTACACCGTCAGTGACCATAACCAGCCGGTCGCCGGGATGCAAATTGCAGCGATCACTCTCGTACGCCGCATCGGCTAAGAGTCCGACCGGCAAGTTGCCATGCCCCGGACGAATGATTTCGCGATTGCAAACCAACAGTGGAGGCACGTGTCCGCAATTTACATATTCCAATTCTCCATCGCGCCGGATGCGGGCGATGATCAGCGTGGCATATTTTTCTCCAATATGCTTGTGGGTAAAAAATCGGTTAACTCCAGCCACGATTTCCGTCAACGGCATGCGCGCAATAAGCTGCGAATAAATCATGCCCTGCAAAGTGGACGCCAGAAGTGCCGCGGAGACTCCTTTTCCACTCACGTCTGCCAGGACAACGGTTAACCCATCCTCGGTATTCACCGCGTCAAAAAAATCGCCTCCGATTTCCTTACAAGAGAGATTCCTGCCGTCGAGACGCGCGAACGGAACCTCGGGAATCGTAACCGCCATCAGGCCCTGTTGAATGGAAGCCGCAATCGAAAGTTCCTGCTGGTAGCGGCGCGAGGTCTCTTCTGCCTGCACCAGCCGGGCGTTTTCGATCAATGAAGCAGCTTCTGTTGCGATCGCGTGCAGAATGTTATTGCTGACAGTGGATATGTCGCGAGAGGCAAAACGGGAATCAACATACAGCGCGCCCATCACTTCGGCGGACAGCGAAGGCAACGCTTCTGCCGTTTCGCGGCTCGTCTGGACTTGCGGCTTGCGCAGTGGAACGCAGATTACCGTTCGAAGATCGTAAGCGACAATGCTTTGACGTCCTGAGAGATCGAGTGAGCGACTCGTATCTGTGAGCACGAATTCGGAATTCGATTTCAATGCGTCGTCAAGAATCGAATGAGAAATTGTTTTGTCGTCGAGCAGTGGTTCGCCTTTGGCATTGCGCCCTGCAGCCAGCCGGAGATTCCCATCTGCACCCTTCATGAACACATAAGCGCGCTCGCCGCGAGTCAGTTTCAATGTCACGTCGAGCAGTGACATGAGGATTTCATCCAGCACGCCTATGGTATTAAGCTTTCGCGCAGCTTCCAGGAAAAGGGTTAACTTCTCCAGATCTGTGGTCTCATCTGAAATGTGAATGCCGGAAATCTGGCTTAGAAAATCTCGAGCGGTGTTGGAAGTTTCATGCTGGGGATTGAAAACCACATAAACGGTCTCGCGAACCCCAAATTCCAGGCGGTCGTTTCGCTCGAGTGTCTTGCGGTCGACGCGTTCTCCGTTTACAAACGTTCCATGCTTGCTGCCCTGGTCGACGACACAGAACTGGCCGTTCTCCGAAACGATAAGTGCATGTTCCCGAGAGACCCGCGGATCGGCGATAACCAAATCCTTGTCGACCTTGCGGCCCACCGTGAAAGGGCTGTGATCAAGGTTGATTGTGCGCTGCTCATTGCCCTGCACAAAGACCAGCGTCGGGAACACCCCGGAGCCTGGCTTCGATCCCGGATTGGCAATGGCTGAATAGCTCATAGAGGCTTGAAACGTTCCTAAGGTTAACAGAAAAAGCGACGATAAATGCAGGCGGAACCTTGTCCGATCTCACCTCCCGCACTTATTAACTGAATTCAGCGCAGCTCAGAGGGGACTGGGGATGAGCACTTGGAAGGTAAGATTTGCAAAGCATATTGCATCAAAAGACCAAGCACAGCAAACGGGATCGCAATACTTGTGTAGAAGGGCAGTGCCCAGGCCTGCTGCACACGAGCCGCCAGCAGAATGAACGAAGCGATCGTCAGACCTAGAGCCGCAATCCAAGGCCAGAAAATGGCGGACACGGCCAGAATCCACACCATGCGCGTGAGAGGGCTCTGGCGGTATAGATCACGGGCGTGACGTATGAGAATAAGCACAGCCGGCAATAGCAATACCTGGTTGTAGGTTGAAACCGTGGGAATTATCAACAAAGTGACTGCGAGAACCAATGCAAAAACTAAAACAAAACGAGGAGACTGTTCAGATTCGTGGCGTTGCCTCCCGCAAGCTATTGCAGTGCCCGACAGGACCACAGCAGTCAATATCGATCCCCACCTCGCATTAGTGAAATAATCGAGCAAGGAAGCGCCATGTGTATATTGGCGGTAGGCTGCTACAGCATGGAAGAATTGTGTGGGCCAGCCTGGCAAAACGCATTCTCCTGCGGCGAATAGGATTCCCAAGGTTGCTGAGAATCCGAAGACAAAGGCCTTTCGGCGACGCCATTCGCTCACCGACCACAAGATTAACCAAGCCGCAAGCGGCAGGACTAGCTGCGGTTTGATCGTGGCAAAAGCGAGCAATATCCCTGCAAAGCCCAAGTTTCCATTTACCAGCAATAGGGCACACGTTGCTAGCATTGCCGCAACGGGGAGCGTGAGTTGCTGAAGTTCTGTCCCCTGTATCACGGGCAAACTTCCGACGATCAACAGCAACAAGGCTGCGACTTTGGCATTGGACGGATTCCAACGCAAAGCTCGCAGCCATATGACTACGCTCGCGACGGTCAATAAGATGAGAACGCCGTAGAGAGCTGTTCGAACCAGGGTAAACGGTATGTATACCAACGGGGCCAGCAAAAAAACCACGTAAACCGGATATGCGAACGCCTGTTGATCTTGCGGATCCCCTGCACGGGACGAATCAAGCGCACGCCCATAATAGCCAATCTGAATCTCGCGAGTGATTTCCGAACTGTACGGGTCGCGGCCGTGCAGCAGGAGCTCGCGGGCGCCAAGCCAGCGTGGATAGAGATCCGAAAGGTTTCCGCGAGGGTGATCGTGAGCAGCGGCATCAACGATTTGATGGGGGATGAGGATTCGCTGGACATAGAACCACATGCTTCCGGCCAAAAGCAGCGCGAGCATCACATTAACTGTGGAGTTTCGAAACAATGGAGGCATCATGTTACAACTTATGCGGACAAAATTAAGGTGCGATCACGGATTCTGATATCTGGCGCGATTGGATTGGCGAGTGGGACTTTCTGTTGGCTTTTGATGACTCACTTGCAGCTGGGCGCGGCCGATTTCAACTGGGCAATCCAGGCAGCACGGGATTTGCTGGCTCATCAAAATCCGTATTCGAACCCGCGGCAACTGTATCCGTTGACTGCCGCTATTTTTGGACTGCCATTTGTATTTTTTCGTCCCGAGCTCGCCGCGGGAACGTTCTACGGCATCAGCTCCGCCCTCCTCGCTTTCGGTCTCACAAGAAACGGCTACCAGCGGTTACTGATCTTCCTCGCTTATCCGTACTGGGCGGGTATCTTGACAGCTCAGTGGCCCCCCCTCATCATGGCAGGTGCCTTCCTGCCCTTTCTTCTGCCAGCGGCCCTCGTAAAACCCCAGCTGGGGCTGCCCATAGCACTCACAAGGTCGAACAAATTTGGTGCTTTGGCTTGCTTGGGTCTTTTACTCGTAAGTTTGGCAACTATGCCGCACTGGCCAGTTTTTTGGATCTCAAACATTAGCCACTACGACCGATTCATTCCGCTATTGGTTTTCCCAGGGCCGCTGCTCGCACTAGCCTTATTGCGATATCGCGACCGTGACGCACATCTATTTCTGCTCATGGCGATTATGCCTCAACGATGGTTTTACGACGCCTTCATTTTGTGGCTCATCCCGAAAACGCGGCAACAAATCATTTGGACAGTATTCTTCAGTTGGTTCGTTGGGATCTGGCGTTGGTACCACATGCCTCATAGCTTTACTCAAGTAGGCCAGTGGACGGTGCTGTTCCTCTATTTTCCAATACTATGGACGATCCTTTCGCGACCTGCAGATGCCGGTTCACCGGGCGGTGAGGGTCATGGAAGATGAGGACAACCCGATGAACCATCGGCTTCTTGCTTGCGAGGATTCTAAATTGACGATTTCGAAATTGGCGATTGATTCAAGCCTAAAGAAGTGCAGCTCAATCCACTATTGGGTTACTGCGCTCTTAATTCTCGGCCTCGTGCCATTGCTCAAGCGGTTTAACCTGCCCGTCAACTTCAATTGGGCAGTACTGGGCGCCTTTTACTTGCTGCTGTCCATGCAGGCAATCTTCCTCGCGGTCCTCTTATGCCTTCTGGGGTTCGAGCCGAAAAAAACATTTGGGCCTACGCTGCACCGATTCAAGGACGAGAAACTGCGAATCCTGCCAGTAATAACCTTTTTATTGGTTCTTTGCATGGTACTACCTTGGCGGATAGCGTTGGTATTGACCGTGGACACGGTTGCTCTCGTGGAATTTTTTCAGCGGATTCCTTCCGGAACCGGAAGACTTGCCATGCGCTCGGTGATGCTGCCCGCCCTATATTTACTGATCGGTTGGGTGCTGGTATTCGCGTACAACGACATCATCGTCTCGGCCCGTTTCTTCGCCGCCAAAGATGCCTACTTCAACTCCGTCGACATCTGGTTGCTCCGCGGAGTTTCTGTTTCCCAGATTTGTCACTGGGCCGTGAGAACATTTCCCATTTCCACATTCCGCTTTTTGGAAATTATTTACTTGGGGATGTTCCCGCTCCTCGGAGCTGGCCTGATCTTAGTGTCAATTTGTGATGGAACCAGGCAAGGATTGAAGTTCGTTGGTACTGTAATCCTTCCAAGTTATATAGCATTGGTTCTGTTTTACTTCTGGACGAGC
>Ga0210403_10004844_pt1 | contig 11532 bp, 10 predicted proteins | sample IncBWC19MmetaG_FD_150863 | JGI IMG/M metagenome (GOLD analysis project Ga0210403, IMG submission 150863) | Forest soil microbial communities from Barre Woods Harvard Forest LTER site, Petersham, Massachusetts, United States - Inc-BW-C-19-M | ecosystem: Environmental > Terrestrial > Soil >... | reverse complement strand
AAAAGATCGCGGCGACTCGCGGCCAATCGAAATTCGCGGCCGTTCGCAGCGCCTGCCCGACCTTCCCGGCTTTGATCGAGTCATCGAAAAACACTTCCCGGACTCCGCCGGCGAAATGCCTCCCCGAGGGTTCCACCAGCCAGGAATTTCGCGCGTTCGCGTAGGAAAGAACCCCTCCGGCCTGCGGCGCCACCACAGGTAGTCCGGAGGCCATTCCCTCCAGCGGCGCGATGCCGGCATATCGCGCATCGCGGACCTGTATGCGAACTGCGACGCCCTGGTTCACCCGAATCCGAGGGAGCCGTTCATCGGCCGCACGTGCACCGGGATTTCCGGGCGATCGGCGAGCGCGCGCATTAGTTCGCCGGCCGTGTACTCGGAATTGGAAATGTGGCAATCAAATCGCGTGGCATACATTTTTTTTAGATACCAATTCGCCAGGCTTTTGGCGATGGGCCCCTCGCTGATGTACGCGAAGACGTTGTCGTCCAGGCGCTCGCAGCTCATGCCAACGAGCACCGCCGGAGCCACGCCCTTGATCCAGTGCCTGCGCAGCACGCTCGGCACGCAGCTGAGGGCAAACTTGTCGCACACTTCGACAAGATCGGGTTGTTCGTTCTGAAGGATTTTTCGGAGGGCCGACGGGTAAGGCAGGGCGTAAAGATGCGGGAGCAGCAGATGGTAGCGTGAATCAAACAGCGGACACGGCGGCGCGGCGATGGTATAGATTCGTCCGAATTCGCCGACATTTTCCAAGGAATTTTTCGTGCCGGGGACGACGAGACAGACTTCCCGCCGATGACGGTCGGCGGCATCGAGAAGCGCATGGTAGAAGATTCGTATGCCGCCCGATGAGGGATGGTAGTGATTCGTGATGTGCAGAGTTTTGATCGGCAACCTCACCTCCACGCTGATGATATGTAATTCATCTGGAGCCAAGCCCGCAGCGGACCATCCGAAAAATCGCGCGTGGGCCGGCCAGCAGAAACTGCCCGAGTAGCGGCAACAAAAGCGCCAAATCCTCGCGCAGCGACTTGCTCTTGCCGCCGACCGTCAGGACGCCTTGCCGCATCACGTACAAGTTGAACGACGTCGACAGTGCGGTGAACATCACCGAAGCCGTCATGCTTATCCCCAGCTTCGGCGTGCCTCGCAGCCAGTGCACCACGAACTCCAGGGAGTGATTCGCGAGCGGCAGAACGATCAGTGCAGCCGCCATCGCAGCCCACGCCGGCTGCGCCTCCGAAAAGGCCTCCGTGATCGCTCCGTAGAAACCGGAGGTCGCCGTGCGCAAGGCCAACTCCGCGAGCAGCGCGCCGACGGCCGCGTGCCACCCCACCACCAAATTCGTGAAGAAGAAAATCGCGGCGCGAAGCAGCGAGCTCAGGACAGCGGCTTTCCAGTTCCATCGCTCAATCAGAAGCCGCGCCGGGTGGCGAAAAAGCTCTTCGAGGACGGCGCCAACGCTAGGCGAGTCATGCGCGCGCGGCGGAGCGCCCGGCGCGCCGGGAGCGAGAATGCTTTCCGGCGGCTCCAGCCGCGATTCCTTCGGCTCCTCCGCGACCGCGGCGTCCATTTGAGAGAGCTCCATCCTCTTATTCGGCCACAGAGCGCGAGAGCGGACATGAGCAAAGTGAGTAAGATTTCGCTAATGTGCACCTGGCCCGCAATACCTGAACCGAAGTCCAGGCTTTGCGGCGCGGCAAACCCACCGCTGTTACGTGATCGGCGTCAGCACCGCGCTCGCGGTCTGGCTGGCGGGTTGCCACATGCACGCTTGATACGCCTCGTGCAAATCCTCCAGCACGCTTTCCCAGGATTTCCGGCACGCGGCCAGGCGGCTCGCAATGCGAAGAGAGCGATGCAGTTGCGGCGCGGACATTGTTTGCTTAATTCGCACGATGAAGTCCTGCTCGCTCGTCGCGACGAATCCGCTCACGCCGTTCTGCACTTGAAATTTCGGGCCGCCCTTGGACGTCACAATGGCGGGCGTGCCGGAAGCCATGGCTTCCATCACGACGTTGCCGTAGGTATCGGTCTCCGAGGGAAACACAAAGAGGTCCATATTGGCGTACGCGCGCGCCAGCGCTTCTCCAAAAAGTTCGCCGGTAAAATCGGCCTGGCGCAGCCGGCGTTCGAGCCAGGCTCGCTCGCTTCCGTCTCCGACAATCAGAAAGCGATAGTTGCCGATACCATCGCGCCGCAACGAATCCTCGATCTCGGCCAGAAACCGTACATTCTTTTCCGGGCGCAACCGCCCCACGTAGCCCAGGCGGAAGATGCGGTCCGAAACATCGCGCTTCACCGGCGAAAACAAGTGCGCGTCCACGCCGCGCTGCATCGGGAAGACGGGTTTGCCCGTGCTCGCGCCGATCGACTGGATTTGCTCCTGGTTCGGCGCCAGGATGACCTGAGCGATTCCATAAAACCGCAGGCATGCCTCGAGCACATATTTCTGCGTGAAGTACGTCAGTCCCTGCCGCGGCGCTTCCGGCAGCAGCGACGCAAATTTCCAGAGACGGCGCGCGGCGAATTCATGCAAGTTGGTATGCCAGGACGCGACGAGCGGCAAACCCAATTCGTACGCGACCCGGGCCCCGGTGATTCCCACGTCGCCCGGGCCCGTGATGTGCACGACGTCCGGCCGAAATTCACGGACCACGCTCAAAACATTGTGATAGTGGCGGGGGAAGAGAAGATCGAATCGCAGATGCGGGTCGAGAGGCAAGGAAACCGGCCCGCGATCGAGCTCGAGGATTTCCACCGAGCCATCCTGCGAGCGCGAATTTCGTTCAGCCGCGTGGACCGCCAAAAAAGGAAGCCCGCGTCGGCGAGCCGCCAAAATGATATTGCGGCACGTCGTGGCCACACCATCGACGCCGTGGTAGGAATCTGAGAAAAACGCGACGCGCGGCCAATTCTTCATAGCATCACGCTCACGTCGGCCAGGTTGGCCAGGCGGCCGACCGTGCGCATCGGAGTGCTTGCCAGAAGTCCGATCACGTTCAAGCACGGATCGATCCACCGCGGGGCGCCTTCGGTCCAGACATGGGAAAGGGGTCGCTCGATGCCATCCTCGCAGCGAATGAAGACCCGCGCGATCCAGCGTTGCCGCTCGAGCTGCGGGTGTTCGCGCACCGCGTCCCAGGCCGTCAGAAGGTGCCGCAGATAGAGCGGCTCGCCGTACTGGGGCAGAATGGCGATGTCGCTGGTGCGCTCTTCGCGGATCTCGCGCGCGAATTGAGCGAAGTTCGCCGCGCGGGTCAAATTGATCGTCGCGTTGGGTTCCAGGCCGTGGCGGTCGCCCCCCGACACGACGGGGTGCCCTGATTCCTGCGCCAGGTGCACCACTCCGAGGTTCTCCCGCCAGCAGCGCAGGCCGTTGATCTCCAGGGCGTGGAGCCGCTGCCCGTACATCTTGAGAAAACGCTCGGCAGTAGCCACGGTGTATTCATGCCCGATTCCACGCATATCCCACAGCGGATGATTGAAGACGATGAGGACGCTCGGGTCGGCGTCAAGCTCTTCGAGCAACTCCCCCAGCGCCTGCGCGGAAGGCTGGCGCGTGACTGAAGCCATCCGCTGCATCAGCGCCGGACCGCAGTCGGCAGCCATGTTGTGGATTCCTACGTGGAAGTAGGTCGGCTCGAACGGAACGGTCCATTCGACGGAGACAGGCGCGTCGGCGACGATGCCTTCCGCCCGCAGTTGCAGGCCGGCGTCGATATTGTCGTGGTCGGTCAGCGAAACGATCGCAGGTAGGTCGAGCATCTCGATCTGGCGCTTTTCCAGTTCATGAGCCGAATGCGCGTCCAGGGGGCCGCGCCAGTAAGCGCGAGAGAAATCCACCGGCTGGCCCGTCTTGGCGCGATATCGTTCTATTTCCTTGCGCAGGAAGTGGGAGACGACGGGCATCCGCTCAAGGTGCCGCGGCAAGCCGCTCAGTTCTTCCTGTGAGAGCTCGGTGTGGCTATGCAGCGAAACGCCGGCGCGAAAAGCGCGTAGCACCGATCGATGCGACGGCAGGAAATGAATTTGGGTGCGGACTGGGTTCATCCGTTCCTCCTTGGGTTGCTCCCAACCTTAGGGGGCGCGTGTTACAAAGTAGTGACAACAAGATAAAGTCCCGCTAACTCAGTTTCTCTTTGGGCACAATTTTTAGGCACATTTGCTGACTTGCGGAACTTTTGCGGCGGTCGATGGCCTTGCGAATGAAAATCGCGGATTGTCCTACGCTCACTCGGCTTCGTTACCAATCCTTGGGTTATTGCGCCGGAACCCCGTGCGCCGCCGAAGTTGCAAGCCTTGGCTGCTTGGCTTCACGTTTTTCATTTCGTTGATTCGTTTCACCAATGGTATTTTCTCAGCAGAGGCTGAGCCGTCGGGCGAGTCTGGAGAGGCGTGCCGGTACGGCGGCGAACGAAGAACAAGCGAGGTAGATTGGGATGTTGAGATTGGAAACGGAAACCGGATGGTGGCTCATCACGCATCCCGACCACGCGCGGCTGGCGGGCGCGTTCGCCCAGCGCTGGGGCAACGATTCATTCCCGCAGCCCGAGCCGCGCGAACACGTCCTGCGCGGGATTGCCCGGCATGACGACGGCTGGGCCACGCGGGACGCCGAGCCGCAAATTACGCGGCAGGGCAAGCCCAGCGCCTTTTCAACCGAACTCGTCGGAAAATATTCGGGCTTTGAGGAAATCGACCTCGTCGATTACCTGGCGGTGCGGGATCGCGCCGTGCGCTCCATCGGAATGCAGGACCCGTACGCCGCCGTCCTCATTTCCATGCACACCTACAGCCTGCTGAACGATCGCTCCGATCGTTCCACCATCGATCCGCAGCAACTGCCGCTGCTCGACGATTTCCTGAAAGCCCAGCTCGGGCTGCAGGATTCCTGGCGCAAGGAAATCGCCGCGAATCCGCGCTTCCGTCCGGAGCACAAAAATGGCAACACGATCCTGGACCACTTTCGCCTGCTGCAAGCGAACGACTACCTTTCCCTGCTAACCTGCGTGGACTATCAAACGCCGGTGGACCTGCTGCATGCCCTGCCCACGCGCGACGGCGAGCACGTCCCGATCCAGGTGCGGCCGAAGGGGACGCGCCACTTCGTGCTCGACCCGTATCCGCTCGCGGAGCCGTCGTTGACCTTTCAATTCCCGGCGCGGCACATTCAAGGCAAGCTGTTCTCGGAGGCAAAAGAATTGCAGGATGCGTTTCAAGCCGCCCCCGTGGAGATGCTCTCGGTTACGGTCAGCAAGAGTTGAAGCCCGCGAGCCAGGCGGGCCCCGGCCACGCGGACGCCAGCCATGCGCCGTATCCAATTCATCGAGTTACACGAGCAACCCTGGTTTCCAGGCCTGCTTCGGGATCAAGTTACGGACGCGCTTCAATACGGAATCAACCTCTTCAACGTGTACGCGCCGGCCGCTCCGCTGATTCGGTCTTTGATGGACGCGAACCCCACACCGGCCGTGATCGACGTTTGTTCGGGCGGCGGAGGGCCCTGGCTGGGCCTTTCTCGGGCGATTCAGGCGGACGGCGGCGCGCTTCAACTCTCGCTCACGGATAAATATCCGAATCTGGCGGCATTCGAATGCATCTGCACCGCATCCGGCAATCGCATTGAATTTCGCCGTGAGTCGATCGATGCGTTGAAGGTGCCGGGCGATCTGGCGGGCGTTCGAACGATCTTTACCTCGTTCCACCATTTTTCGCCCGCGGAAGGGGCAGCCCTGCTTCGCGACACCGTGACGGCGCGCCAGCCCATCGGGATTTTTGAGGTTACGAGGCGCTCGCCGTCGGCCATCACACTGATGTTCCCCTGGGCGCTCATGGCGTTTTTTTACACGCCAATGATTCGCCCGTTCCGTTGGTCGCGGCTCCTGTGGACGTACTTGCTCCCAGTCATCCCGTTTGTATTGCTATTCGACGGAATTGTTTCGTGTTTGCGAAGTTATCGCCCTGAAGAATTGCTGGAGATCGCTCGAGAATCGGGGCAATCCGAATATGATTGGCAGGCGGGCGAAATTTCGGGCTCGCCCAGCGTTCGGATTACATACATGACCGGCGCGCCGTTGAGGAGACCTTCACTCCCGCCAGCATACCGATCTGACTTGCGCGGCGGCAACGCGTCCTAAACCACACAGGCTGAAAGCCTGTGTCACTGATTACGACGGCTTAGTTTTCACCATTTTTTTCGCCATGAAGAGGAGCAGGCGCCGGTCGTCCTCGTCGGCCCGGCCGAGCAGTTGACGAAGCTTCATGAGCGTCCGCGCATCCTTGCCGGAATCGCCCCAGACCAGAACGCCCGCTCTTCGCCTGGGAAGGTTCGGCATCTTGGGCGGCTCGTCACCGTCATAGAAAAGCTGGTACAGGGGAACCTCGAGTGCGCGCGCGAATTTTTCCAGCGTTTCGACCGCCGGCACGGTGTGACCATTTTCGACGCGCGAAATGTAGCAGCGGAGCAGGCCGGTCCGCTTTTCAATTTCGCCCTGGGAAAACTTTTTTTGCTCCCGCAAAATTCTCAACCGGTCGCCGATAATCATGGGGTGAAGCCTCCGGGGATCTGATTTTCACACCTTAGCATATAAGCGGATAGCAAATCTGGGCCAGGGCTCGAAAAGCATACAACAGATGCTGAAGCGCCACAACTCATTTTGCGGGTTTCGCGAGCGCGCTAAATGTCATGGTCGGTGCCGGGCGCCGAAAGGATCTTCGGGCCACCCAGGCTCAGGTTTTGATCGCGCCCTTTACTCGCTCGGCCGTAAACGGAACCCTCCGGAGTCGGGCGCCGGTCGCGTCAAAAATCGCGTTGGCGATGGCCGCCGTGACAGGAACGATGGACGGCTCGCCTCCGCCCAGCGGCTGCATGTCCGGCCGGTCGATGAGTACAATCTCGACGTCGGGCACCTGCTCGAAGCGGATGACGGGATAGCTGTCCCAATCGAGATTCTTCTGGCCGGTGGAATCGAACTGAACTTCCTCGAGCAACGCCCGGCTCACGGCCTGCAGGACGTTCCCTTCGATCTGGTTTTTCAGGCCGTCGGGATTCACGATCAAACCGCAATCGTGCCCGAGCGTGATTTTCTTCACCGTCACGTCGCCGGTGGATTTGTCGACTTCGATCTCCGCGACCGCGGCAGTCATGGTGTTGGCGCGGTTAGCCACGGCCACGCCTCGCCCGATCGCCTTCCCGCCGCTCGACGCCAGCGCCGGCGCGGGCCGCGCGGTCCAGCCCGCTTTGTTGGCGGTGGCCGTCAGAATCTCCGAGATGCGCTTGTCGCTGGTCAGATAGCGCAGGCGGAATTGCACCGGGTCGACATGTTGATCGGCGGCGATTTCGTCGATCGTGGACTCGCTGGCAAACACGCGGGCAAGATCTCCGGGCGCGCGAAGATTGCTGGTCCGCAGCGGCCACTGGCCCTGCTGCACCCAGGGAATGTTCGCCGCCAGAACTTTCTGGTTTTCGAATGTATAGATCTGGCCGCCGCCACCCGCGCCGTTCAGGAATCCCGGGCCGGTCGGCTTCATACCGAGCTGAGTGGACGCAAGGAGAGGGTTATTTTCCGATTCGGACCACGGCTGACTCCGATCCATAAAATCCCAGGCCACGACATTGCCCTGTGCATCGACGCCTGCACGAATCGTCTGCACCTGCGCCGGGCCTTTCGGGTCCCAGGCATGCTCGTCCTCGCGCATCCATTGCACGCGTACCGGACGGCCAATGGAGCGAGACATGAGCGCGGCATCTTCCGCAACATCGTCGCTTTCCAGGCGGCCGTAGCTTCCGGACCCTTCGCGGTATAACAGGTGGACGTTTTTCGGCGGGATGTTCAGCATCTTGGCGATCGAGTCGCGGGTGCGGAACGGCCCCTGCGTGCCGGTCCAGATCGTGGCGCGGTCGCCCTTGACGTCCGCCAGCGCGCACGGCGGGCCCATCATGCCGTGCAATTGGAACGGCCAGTAGTACGTGGCTTCATATTTCTTCTGCGCCTGGGACAAGCCCGTGTCCACGTTGCCGCGGTTCACGACGACGTTGTCCTTGAAGCTCTTGGTATTTTTCAGGTAGTCGAAAACTTCGTCCGGGCCGGACATCATTTTCAAAGTCGGCTCGGACCAAGTGACCTTCAACTGACGAGCCGCCTGAATCGCCGCCCATTCCGTTTCTGCGACGACGCCGACGAAGCTTCCCTCTCGCACGACTTTCACGACGCCCGGAATATCCTTGATCGAGCTTTCGTCCACGCTCGAGGGCGCGGAAAGAGACGTGGCCGGGCGGACGACGCGCCCGTGCAGCATTCCGGGCACGCTCGTATCCTGCGAGTATACAAACTCGCCCGTGAATTTCCCCGGCAGGTCCACGCGCGGAATCGATTGTCCTACAACCTTGTAATCCTTCGGATTCTTCACCGGAACGTCGGGCGCCACTTTCATGTCCCATCCGACGCCCGCGGCAACGATCTTCACGTTGAAGCGCTTTCCGCCGAGAAGATCGCCGTACGCGATTTTCTTGGACGGACTGCCGATCACACTCACTACGCCGTCCGTGACCGTGAGCTTGTCCACCGGTGAATCGAGGCGCGCGGACGCCAGCTTGAGCAATTCCTGCCGCGCCGCCGCGGACGCCTGGCGAAGCTGCACGCCGCCGCGCTCGATGGTTCGAGCCGCCGCGGTCACGCCCTGATCGACCGCAGTGTCCGTGTCACCCGAATCCATGTAGACCTTATTGAAGGCCACATCGAGTTCCTCGGCCACGATCTGCGCGAGCGCGGTCACTACGCCGGTACCAAGTTCGACCTTCCCAGTAAAGACTGTGACCGTCCCGTCTTTCGAAATCGCCAGCCAGGAATCGAGCACCGTCGGGTCCATGCCGTCGACGGACAGGCCCGTTCCTTGCGCCAGCACTTTTGTCGCGGTGCCGAAGAAGCTGAAGCCGACGATCATCACGCCGGTACTCTTCAGAAGGTCACGGCGGGAAATCCTGGTTTTGGTTTCCATTTTCGGCTCTCCTTACGCTTTCACGCTGGAACTAGCGACGCGCTGGATCGCGCGGATGATCCGCAGATGAGTGCCGCAGCGGCAGAGATAGCTGTTCAGGCCCCGCTTGATTTCGGCGACGGACGGGTGAGGATTCTTATCGAGGAGAACCTTCGCACCCATGACCATGCCGTTCATGCAGTAGCCGCATTGCGCGGCCTGCTCTTCGACGAACGCCGCTTGAATCGCGTGCGGATGCGCGACGCTTCCCAGCCCTTCGAGGGTCGTGATGTTCTTATTCTCCGCCGCCGAGGCCGGCAGCATGCAGGAGCGCATCGTGTTGCCGTCGACCAGCACCGTGCACGCGCCGCATTGCCCCAGGCCGCATCCGAATCGCGGGCCGTGCAGTGACAAATTGTCGCGCAGGACGGACAGGAGTGGAGTGTTCGGGTCCGCATCCACGGTTCTCGATTTGCCGTTTACTTTCAGCGAGATTCGCGCCATGGTGAACTCCCTTTCTCAATCGAGCGGTTCGTGACTCGCGTTTGTCGCTTCTCAATCCACGCTTCCGCCACTCTCAAAATAGCTGGTTGGCAACAATATACACCGGGTCGCGTGGCGATGGAAATGCCATAAAGCTCTGGCAAATAGTCTGGTTTCGAAAAGGAATTGGAGAAATCTTATTGGGTGGGCGGGACAGCGATTCTTCGCTGTCCCGGTATCCGTGCTCACGATATGTGCGAGCCGTAGTCCTACGGCTGCAGCGATGCAAGATACGCCGCGATGGCCAGGATGTCATCCTCGCTCAGGTTCTGAACGACGGGCCGCATCAACTGCGTTCCCGGGCCATTGCGAGTGAAGCGTTGAATATCGTAGAGCTGCCGCGCGAGGTAGCTCGGCGAACGTCCCGCAAGCGGCGGGAAATTCCCGTTGCCCTTCAAGCCCTCGCCGTGGCACGCCGCGCACGCGACCGTCTTTCCGTTGCCGCCGCGGAGGACCAGGTCCTCGCCCCGCTTGATACTCCCCACCGGGGCGTAGGCGACCCAGCTGGCCCGCGGGTTGCGATACTTCTCGGACTGCTCGGGATCGACCGGCATTTCCAGAATGCGGTTTCCGATCGGCTCGGCCTCGCTTCCCTCGATTGGGACGAAGAAGCCGCCCACGTTCTTCACCTTTGGAACCTTCTCGACTTCCACCACCTTGATCCACGGCGTGTACTTGATCGAAGCGAAATAGGCCGCGGCGTCTTTGGCCTCCTGGTCCGTGATTCCGCCCGCGTTGCCGGCCATCACCGCGGTGTTTTTCTTGCCCGCGTCGGCGGTCTTTCGCGCGCCGGCTTTGAAGTCGGCGAGCTGCTCCAAAATGTATCCCGCGGGAAGGCCCGCAATGCCCGCGTTTTCCGGTCGTCCTTTTCCATTTGGAAGATGGCAGAGCCCGCAGCTTCCGATCCACGGATTCGCATTCGGCGACCGGCGGTGCGCCACGATGGTGGGCATCGGCGGATGGTCCTGCGGAAACCAGTCGATCGGATTGCCGGTGTCGCGAATCTGCTTCATGGTGAAGGCCTGCGTGCTGTCAGGCACGTGAACCGGAGTTGTATCGTCAGGCGGCGGTCCGGGAGGCTCCGGGTCAAACACGGCGTACGCCCACGGCAGCGGGTGCGGCGCGGGCTGGGCGGGCGCTGGAGCTTGCGCCTGCAAAGGCCGCGACGCAAAAGGCGTCACACAAAGCGCCGCGAGCACGGCCAACGAACCGGAGAGATGCGGTCGAAAACGATTCGCCATAAACGCCTCCAGACGGGTGCGGGCCTAAGCGGAAGCCCGCAAGAAGCTTTTCGTGCAATCCGGCACCGACCCGAATTCAATCACGAACTTTTTCAAAGTTCAAGCCGCGCGTCTCCGCGGCCTTACTTCGTTATCATTCCCTTCGCAGCCATCGGCGATGGTTTCGCGAACTTCGCCGCGGCCACCGCGGCATTCGCCTGAATCCCGCTCAGTTCCGTTGTCGATTGCCCGTCGACCCATGTCGTAGTCCATTTGAAGGGCATCTTCACGCCGGAAACGGTGCGGTAATCCGAATAGTCGATGTGCAGCGGGATGAATCCGACCGTCGTGTCCATGATGCGGGTCTGGCGCACGAGCAAGCCTGACTGCTTGTCGAAGTACAATTTCACGCGCGTTCCGCCGGGGGCTGTTCCCTCGACCACCTGAACGGCGCGATCCTCGATCGTGACCGGCGGAAAACCGGCGCTCCATTTGCTCAGGTCCTGCTTGATCGACGCGGGGAAAGACAGCTGCGCGTCCAAGCGGGCGCCGTCGAGTTCGCCTCCCGTATACGTGATCAGGGGCACGGGCCGGTCCGCGCCCGCGAGCCAGGCTTCGCTGCCATCAAAGCCGGTCGTGTTGTCGCCGCCGCTCAAATGGTTCGTCACGGCGCGCTGGTTCGGAGCCGTCGCGGAGATTTCCGTCGGGACTTTTTGAAAATCCGTGTCAAATCCGGAGTACGTGCCCTTCGCGGTGAAGCTGGTGATCTTGGCGAGCTGTTGCGCCC
>Ga0210403_10004842_pt1 | contig 11535 bp, 10 predicted proteins | sample IncBWC19MmetaG_FD_150863 | JGI IMG/M metagenome (GOLD analysis project Ga0210403, IMG submission 150863) | Forest soil microbial communities from Barre Woods Harvard Forest LTER site, Petersham, Massachusetts, United States - Inc-BW-C-19-M | ecosystem: Environmental > Terrestrial > Soil >... | reverse complement strand
GCACCCACCAGGCGGCGTTGCGAGTTACAGCTATGACATCTTGGGCCGGATGGCCACCGAGACACGCACCACCGCGGTGGTAACCTATACACCGGACGCCGCCGGAAGGACCGTCTCCGCCGTGGATGCGACCAACACCGCCAGTCCCATCAGCTACGTCACCGGGGCAACCTACGGGCCGCACAATGCCCTGACCGGCTTCGTCAGCGGCAACAGCGCCAGCTTCACCGGAATCGCCAACAGCTTCAGGTACAACAATCGCCTGCAGCCGGTGAACATGTTGGCCGCGTCGCCCACCCAGACAGTGCTCAGCCTGGGTTACGACTTCCACCTGGGCAGCGGCAACAACGGCAATGTTTACGGCATCACCAACAACAAAGATGCAACTCGCAACCAGATCTTCACGTACGATCCCCTGAACCGGCTCGCGACGGCCCAGAATGCCGGCACGGATTGCAATCAGGCTGTCCTCGGCGGGAATAAGGAGTATTGGGGCAATACCTACAATTACGACGCCTGGGGCAACCTGCTGCAGAAGGCCTCGCTCGCGAACACCTGTGCCGGAGAAGGACTGAGCGTGACGGTGGGCGCCGACAACCGCATCTCCACTGCGGGCTACGCTTATGACGCCGCCGGCAACATGACCAACGACGCCCTTGGACAAAGCTACACCTACGACCAGGAAAACCGTATCACCGGCGCCGGCGGCTTCAGCTACACCTATGACGCCGACGGCAACCGCGTAGAAAAAGCCAACGGCAGCACCGGCACGCTCTACTGGTACATGACGCCCGGCATCGTGGCAGAATCGGACCTGACCGGCACACTCAAATCAGAATACGTATTCTTTGCTGGCGAGCGCGTCGCCCGGCGCGACCTGGCTGCTCCTGCCGGGGTGGTCTACTACTTCTCCGATCACCTGAAGACCGCTTCGGTCATCACCGACGCTGCCGGAAAAATCTTAAACGAGGCGGATTATTATCCCTGGGGTGGGGAGCTGCAGTTTGTCAACGGCGATTCCAATCACTATAAATTTACCGGCAAAGAACGTGATGCTGAAACTGGATTGGATTACTTCGGAGCGCGATACTACTCCAATGGGCTGGGGAGGTTCATTAGTTCGGATTGGTCATCCACGCCGATTCCTGTTCCATATGCGGATTTCCGCGATCCTCAGTCGCTTAACCTTTACACGTATGTCCGCAACATTCCAACCACAAACGTGGATCCAGACGGGCACCTCCAGCAGGATGATGAGGACAAGAAAGCAGAACAGCAGCAAAAGGAGATCGACCAAGCAGTAAATAACTTTTATGAAAAACATCCGTGGGCTAAGTCGTGGGACGAGCTCGTTGAAAAAGTTGATAACGGCTTAAATGGCCATGGATGGAAGACCGATGCACAGGTGGCTAATCAGGACGTTCAAACCCGGGCAGACTGGGCGAAAGCGAACCCAGGCATACCTTATCCTGAGCTGAAGATAGGTATTGTCGAGCCCGTTGGACTGGGTTCTTTATCGGGTGCAACGAAAGCGGGAGAAACTCTAACCCGTTTTGGTAAAGAAGTGGAGTCAGCCGAAAAGCTGGGAACTCAGGCCGCAGCTGCCGAGGCCAAAATAGGGGTGCATGGCGTGTCCACGACAGCTCTCCCCAACCCACGAACGGAAGGATCGAGCGCTGCGAGATCAGCAGTGGAGAAAGTATTTAACGTACACAATACAGGGAAAGACCCATTTCATCGAACGGTCGAACTTCCTAAGCCCGTCACCCAGGCCATCGCCGACCTGTTCAACCGTTTATTGGGCAGATGATTCCATGATTAGAATAAAAATCGTAGAATCTTGGCAGCGGGAGAATTTATGAGCGATAGAATCTGTTGCGAGGCTACGGACATAGCACTGCCCTCGAAGATACTCTTCGGGAAAGTCCTTTCGTTCGGCTGGTATGACGGAACCACCAGCGGAATGGTGCGATGTTCCCGTTGTTCTGCTGTCTTCAAATACGACATTGTCGATTGGGATTCGGATCAGGACCGCCGCATATTTGCACTCTCTCCGATTGAACCCGACAAATTTGATCAAATAGTCAGGGTCTTGGGAGGCGATGCGCATGCGAAGTGGCCTTTCTGGGTCCCCAGATGGGAGTTTGGCTCAGAGGAAGAAAAGAAGCGGATTGAGAAGGAAGTGGATGGTCATCTGGCTACGGCAAGACCTCCAGAATTTTTGATCATTAGCGATCGAAATCTCAGCATGGTGTTTGGAATGAGGCGATTGACTGGTTCGGCGCGAGACAGGCTGACAGGTTTTTTTGACGGCTTGCCTGTCACGAACAACTTTGCTTATTGGAGGGAGTACGTCGGCTTGCTAAAGTGAGCGGAGCAGGCGGGGTGATGAAGAAGGCGAAGCAGAATCCATTGCAGAGCAGAACAGACACGGGGGCAGCCTGATTCTGCGCAATTATTTTGAGCGCCAGCAAGTAAAATCCCAACTCTCAACAGGTCAGGACAGCCCACAGATGACCCGGAATCGGCTTCGAAGGTTTACTTTTTCCCATGCGTTCATGAAGTCTCGGACAAAATTAGTCGACGGGCGCTGTTGGAAAGCTGTGGTGCGTGTTGCGCTGATTTCCATACGATCCGAAATATGTTGGGTTGCACAAACTTGACTGCCGAACCCTGGCCGTTGACCCCGTTGCGGGGACTGAGCAGCCTGCAAGGTGCCCTGAATAATTCCAATTTGGCGGACGAAACACGAGCTACTTACACTCAAACCATTACAACGATTAATGACTTTGTTCAAAAAGCGCAGCCTATAATCGACGCAGCAAAGAAGAAGGCCGAGCAGCAATAGCAGGCATGAATGGAGATTGAAACGCATGGGTCTCGCAGATGTCTTATTTCGAACACGCAACTGGAATGAACTGCTAGAGAAATTAAAGGCCGAGCAGATTCCCTCCCACGAGATCGGGTCGGCCATTGTGAAGTTGGGCAAGCCCTTTGATCAGGAGAGAATCCTCGCCGCAAAGGATGTTGTCGCAGCTTATTTGAATCACGCGGATGCCTGGGTACGGCACGAGGCCATGTGGTTTCTCACTTCCTGGGGTAGATTCCCAGAGTATCAACCGGCTCTCGTTCACGCCCTGCGACACGATCCCGATCTTGACAACCGAGCCTACGCGGCGTCTTGTCTGGGGACACTGCGAAAAGGAAGCAAGAATCCCGAAGCAATGAGAGATCTTAAAGAGGCTCTGGAAGATGCTCAGGAAGATGAACTTGTCCGAAAATACTTTTACCGTTCACTCTTGGAGGTTGTCAAAAATGACCCGGTTACTGACTTCTCTCTCAACGATAAACAACTCTCTGACATAGACTGGGCCTGGGTGAGGTCATTGTCAGCCTGATCCTTGCCGAAGCTTTTCCAAACTCTTGCCGCATTTCGAGTGCAGACCAGGCGCGGCCTTTTCTTTTTTGCCCTGGCGATCCCCCGCGACTTTCCGCTATCTCCGCCGAACCGCGCGGTGGCACTGGCGTGGGTGTGGTAATACTGGCACGTCCAGGGGGTAACTTTTTGGTGCTTCCCGGAGGGCGTTTCCGGGGTTGAGATTTTGAGCCGCTGAAGCGGCGGGTGGGCCAAAGTGGTTAGAAAGTATCCTGCGGATGACACCCAGGCTGGGCGTGAAGCTGAGCAGCAGGAAATTGACAAGCGGGGCGGAGTCCCGAAGCTTGATAACAAGCGAGATGAGATTGCAAAACCGAAATAAGAGGCCAAGATGCATAAAGATGGGAAAGTCAAGTATTTCTGGGCTTGGTTCAGCAGCATGTCTGCGTCATTAGCGGCCGATATTGGAAACCCTTCGTTGCTGGAAGAACTCGACGCACGAGTGCGCGAGTTGGATTCGATGCTGTCCTGGGAAGTCGGTCCTGGATCAAGTGAGCCATGGCAGCTTGTCATTTCTCCCAATTTGAATCGTGATTTACGGCAAAGATCCCAGGAAATCATTTCATGTGCTCCTGTGCTTGAGGGTTGGGAGTTTTATTCCGCCAGAAGGCCGAAAGACTGGGACTACAAGTTCGTAATGGAAAGATCTGATGGGCGCGAGTCCATAGAGTTGGATGCGTCGGCTTGGTTTTTTGTCCTTTTACAATATCCAGATGGAGTACGTGAAGTATTGCTTCAAGGGAACAATCTTCCTGCTTTGGACGATGACGAACGATGGCAAGCGGCAGCAGTGACGCTAGAAGGTATCCTCGGCGAGGAGCTGATCCTGGAGAACATCGATGAGTTCGAGCTGATGGATCGGTTCGAACCGCGCTTCGTGGTACAACAGCGGCCTATCCAGGGCCTTCGTGAAGCAATTGTAGGAGCCACGGGGTCAGCCTGATCTGCGCAATTATTGTGCGTGCCAGCAAGTGAAGTCCCAATTCTAAGAAGGACAGGGCAGCCCGCTGATGATTCCGGCTGACGGTGCAGTCAATGTGCAACTACTCTGCGGTCACGCTCAGGAATGAAACGGCTCCGGCCCGAGGACCAGCAGCCACCATGCGAATAATAATGCTCTTTTTCTGTTGCTGTGGGATACCAGTCTCGTTGCTTGCTCAGATAGCCAACTCTGCGTGTAGCAAGGAGCCTGCACACGTTCACCAGATTATTAAGAAAAAAGGCTGGATCATCCCCGGTTTGGACGGCAGCCATGCGGTTGCACAACGAATATCCGACGGCAGCACAGGATCAGTAAGCATCTTTCGGACGCCGCTTGCTCCACCCAATGGGGAAGTCTTAGCTGAATTGCCCTATTATGTTCTGAAATGCGATCAACTGGAAATCAAGAAACAACCATTCGCTATCCGTAACATTTCGCAGTTCGATGTTAGAGGAAAAATCTTCGCATATTTTGTGGAAGGAATCTATATCAACTCTGTCCGGCCGCCCGTGACGTATGCAGGAGCGGTGTCCTATTTTCTTTTCGTGGATACAGCAGGATCTGGGATTTTCGACCTCTACCAGACCGATGTCTCGTTTCCATTCAAATCTGGTTTGCCCGATTGGGTCCAAAAAGTTAGCAACGCTCCTCAATGACCGGCTGAGAGACACGGGAAGACACGGGGTCAGCCTGATCTGCGCAATTATTCTGCTCGCCAGTAAGTGAAATCCCAATTCCAAACTGGCCAGGGCAGCCCAAAAATGACCCAGGTCGACGGTGCAGTCAATACCTTTTGCACAATCGAAAGCCGTACCTCGTAAGGTCGCTGTAACTTGAAAAAGCACTGCACGAGTCTCTGCGGAGGCACGCCAGTTGTTTGTGTTTTTGCTGTCGCTCTGACAGTTCAGTGACAGCAAAGTCTTGACCGGCAGCTGTTCTATGGTCACACTCAAGAATGAAATGGGCTCCGGCCTCAGGGCCAGCAGCCAGCAGTACCGCTCATTGAAAATTGAATGACCGATGAGGTCCGCCATACGGCATTTGGCGTTCGGGTCATGGCCTGCCCAAGCGCCAACTTGCAGAAAGATCTCTCCGTTGCGCAACGAAAACCTCATGGCAACGGGCATCCGCAACGAGTTTTTCTCGAGTTTTCAACGGCTTGCGCGGATGTGCGGATTGGGGCCTGATTTTTGTAAAGTCATGTTCAGCGGACTTAAGCGAGAATCTCAGTCAAAGCCAAGTCATGGGTTTTGATCATGGTAACGCTCATTCGATTTGCCCCCTAGCGCTCACAAACGTCGCCTCCGGCTTTAGCGACCAAAAAATCCAGGTGCTATACTGATCGCCAGAGTCAGGAATTCAGGGCCGAAGCCCAGAGTCCAAGGAAGCTTTCATGGTTGGTAGTCTCCGGCGTTCTCTTCTTGCAGCACTCTTCGTCCTGTCTTGTGTGCTCTGTTCTGGAGCGGCTTTCGCACAGGCCAGTGATGCCGTTCCGGCGGATGTCGAGGTGCGCAATAGCCTGCGCCAGATGGCGGAAATCTACAGCATCATCGAGCAGAACTACGCCGAGCCGGTAAATGCCGACAAGGCCTTTTACAGCGGCGCGATTCCCAGCATGCTGCATGTGCTCGACCCACATTCCAACTTTTTCGATCGCAAAGCATATTCCGCGATGCGCGAAGAACAGCAGGGCCGGTACTACGGAGTCGGCATGCAGATCGCCCCGCGCAACAACCGGATTATCGTCCTGGCGCCGTTTGTGGGCACTCCCGCCTACCGGTCGGGCATCAAGCCGGGGGACACCATCATCAGTGTGGAAGGCAAGGTGACCGACAATCTGCCCGTCAGTGAAGTGGTCAACCTGTTGAAGGGGCCGAAGGGTTCCACAGTACACATTTCGATTCTGCGCGATTCGTCGGAAAAGGCGCTGGAATTTGCCGTGGTCCGCGATGAAATCCCGCGCAATAGCGTCGATTTGAAGTTCCAAATTGGCCCCGGCGTGGGCTACATGCATGTGACCGCATTCAATGAAACCACCGGGCGCGAAGTCAAGGCCGCGCTGGAAGAGTTTGGCGATCTCAAGGGACTCATTCTTGACCTGCGCGGAAACCCTGGCGGCTTGCTCAATGAGGCGGTCAGCGTCACCGATAAGTTCTTGAAGCGTGGACAGGTGATTGTTTCCCAGCATGGAAGGCGATCGCCGGAGCGCGTGTTTCGCGCTACCCACGGCAATGGCGGCAAGGAATATCCCTTGGTCGTGCTGGTGAACCGTGGGACCGCTTCCGCGGCCGAGATCGTTTCGGGCGCCATTCAGGACCATGACCGGGGCCTGATTGTCGGTGAAACCACTTTTGGCAAGGGCCTCGTACAGTTGATTTATCCCCTGGCCCAGAATACGGCGCTCACCCTGACGATCGCCCGGTACTATACCCCCAGCGGACGCCTCATCCAACGTGAGTACGCGGGCCTGTCACTCTATGATTATTACTACAATCATGAGCAGGAAGAGGCCCTCAGAAAAGAACCACGGCTCACCGACCTTGGACGGACCGTCTATGGGGGCGATGGTATTGCTCCGGATGTCAAAGTCCCGGCGCTCAAGAGCAATCGCTTTCAAGACAGCCTGCTGCAGCACTATGCGTTCTTCAATTTTGCTCATCAGTACTTGGCTCGACATCCGGCCGACCGCAGCTTTCAGGTTTCCAGCGACGTGCTACAGGAGTTCCGGAAATTCTTGACGGACGAGAAGCTCACTTTTTCCGAGATGCAACTGGCGGAAAGATCTGACTGGGTGAAGGCCCAGATCAAGGCCGAAGTCTTCATTTCGCAGTTTGGACAGGAAGAGGGAATGAAGGTGCGGGCCGAAACCGATCCCCAGGTGATGGCCGCGCTCAAACTGCTGCCCAAGGCACGGGAGCTGGCCGAAAAGGCGAGTAAAGTGGTTGCCCAGAAAGCCACACCGGCTGTGCCTGCGGCGCGCTAGCGCCATCTAGGGGGAAGCGTTGCCGCTTACAACCGCCAGATATGGTTCGTGGAGATCGCCGATCACGTCGGAGTTCATCGTGGCCCAGGCCATTGGACTCAGCGACGTGCAACTGGATGGCGCGGACACATACTGGGTGGAATCTCGTCCCGCGGAGGCTGGGCGGTCAGTCATCGTAAAATATGCGCCTGGCGGCGCCGCCGTGGATGTGACGCCCGCTCCTTTGAATGCGCGTACCCGCGCCCACGAGTATGGAGGCGGAGCCTATGGCGCAGGCCAAGGGGCCGTTTTCTTCTCGAACTTTTCCGACCAGAAGATCTATCGCATCGTTGAGGGAAGCCCCCAACCACTGACTGCCGACGGGCTGCGCTATGCCGATCTGGTGATCGATCATGCCCGCAAGCGCCTGATCGCCGTTCAGGAAGACCACCGGAATCCGGCGAGTATGCCGGAGAACAGCCTGGTGTCTGTGGGCTTGGATGGTTCGCCGCTCGTGACGCTGGCTTCCGGCAACGATTTCTATTCTTCGCCGCGGCTAAGTCCCGATGGGCGGAGCCTGGCTTGGCTTACATGGAACCATCCCAATATGCCATGGGATGGCACGGAGCTTTGGGTAGCCGGCGTGGCCGCCGATGGCGCGCTTTCGGGACAACGCAAAGTTGCGGGTGGCGACAGTGAGTCGATATTTCAACCGGAGTGGTCGCCCGGCGGCGTCCTGCATTTTGTTTCAGACAGCACCGGCTGGTGGAACCTCTACCGGGTTTCCGGTGAGCAGGCGGCGCCGTTGCTGCCAATGGAAGCCGAGTTCGGTGTGCCGCAGTGGGTCTTCGGCATGTCGTGCTACGCGTTTGTTTCCGAAGAGCAGATTGCTTGCGCCTCTGTCCGCCACGGCCTATGGAGTTTGGGATTGCTCGGTCCGCGTACACGGCAAATGCGCGATCTGGGAGTCGAAGGCAACGAGTTCTCTTATGTTCGGGCCGCAGCGGACCGCATCGTCGTCAGAGCGGGAGCTCCTACTCGGCCGGCCGCCATCGTGCAGATTGATTTGCCTTCGGGCCACGCCAGGGTGCTCAAGCAGTCTTCCACGTCTCCAGATGACGCGTTGCAGCCCTATCTCTCCTCGGCGCAGCCTTACGAATTTCCAGTGGCAAACGGGGGGAAGGCGTACGCATTTTTTTATCCTCCCAGGAATCCAGAATTCGCCGGGCCTTCCGGTGACCGGCCACCGCTGCTGGTGCGATGCCACGGCGGGCCCACCGCGGCGGTGACCAGCACACTCGATCTGCGCATCCAGTATTGGACCTCGCGCGGCTATGCCGTACTGGATGTCAACTATGGCGGCAGTAGCGGCTACGGACGCCGCTATCGTGATCGTCTCAAAGGTCAATGGGGTGTCGTGGATGTTGAAGATTGTGTAAACGGCGCGCAGTCTATGGCCACACAGGGCCTGGTCGATGGGCAGCGCATGATGATCACCGGGGGTAGCGCCGGCGGCTATACGGTCTTGTGCGCCCTGGCTTTTCGCAAGGTCTTCAGCGGAGGCGCCAGCCATTTTGGCGTGAGTGACCTGGCGGCGCTGGTCCGCGATACCCATAAGTTCGAGTCACGCTACCTGGATTCCCTGGTCGCGCCCTATCCCCAGAAGGCCGCAGTCTACGAGCAGCGCTCACCCATCCACGCCGCAAAACAGATTACCGTACCGGTCATCTTCTTTCAGGGCGAAGATGACAAGGTAGTTCCACCCAACCAGACTGAGATGATGGTCGATGCCCTGCGCGCGCAGGGTTTGCCGGTCGGATACATGCTTTTTGCTGGGGAAGGTCACGGTTTCCGCCGGGGCGATAACATCAAGCGCGCCCTCGACGGAGAATTCTCGTTTTATGATTCCGCGGTGGTGAAGGCGGGGCTGAGGCCCTAGTACCGTGACCAGGCGATTCAGTAATCATCGTAGATCGCGTGATCAGGTGATCTGGTGATCGGAACTGCGAGCTTGCATTTTTATCGACATTTGCCAATATTGCCGTTACGGCCCTAGCGTAAACTCAAGAATCTTTGGATATTGGGCCGCATCTATAAGCCCGATACTATTCTTGAATACGGGAGGACCACAGGTATGCGGAGATTTTTCGCTGTTTAACCAGGCGCTGGATATCGACGTTCCCTTTTCAAGGGGGTTGCAATTCCGGGCCGCTATCATTCCACCATCGGAAAAGACCCACAACAAGGTCCTACTAAACTTCGCCATCGACCCCCACGCCCTCAGCTTCGATGCGCCCGCCGATGGGGTGCGTCATGCTTCGGTTGAGTGCGGTGTGGCCATCTATTCGGAAACTGGCAAGCCCATGCAGGTCACGGTGAACACCTTCAAGGCCGAACTTAAGCCGGACATCTACACCCGCGTCATGAAGGGCAGCCTACCTTGCCAGCATTCTGTCGATCTACCACAAGGCAAGTATCTGCTGCGCCTGGGTGTTCGCGATACCCAGACCGGCTTGATTGGCACCGCCAACGCCCGGCTTACCATTGCCGCATCATCGGGCGGCGACTAGCAATCAGCCTGGGGAAGAGAAGAAATCTTGACTCCCGCCGACTCCCGTCCGTGTAGAACACCGGGCTGGGCCCCAGGCTTCGAACCCTTCTACTTCAAACTAACTCCGTGGAACCTTGAAAGTTGCTTGCCGGTAATGGCTTTGCCTGTTACTATTCTGCCCAAGGAGCCATTATGGATACTAGAGGAATACTTGCCGAGTTGGAAGCCGAACGGGACCGTTTGGATAGAGCCATTGCTGCCCTTGGTGGCGTACGAGGCGCGGGACATTCAGCCAGCGCCGGCCGGTCTATCGGGACCAGGCGGGGGCGGCGCCGGTTGAGCGCTGCTTCCAAGAAACGCATCTCCGCAGCGATGAAGAAGGCCTGGGCCGAACGTAAAAAGGCATCTAAAGCCGCCTAGTCAGGCATATCAACATGGTAGTCAAACGGCTTTCACGTGAGGATGCGGAGAAATGTGGCCGGTCCCGCCGCGAGCATCTCAGTCGTTCAAGCGTGGGAAAGTTTGATGCGCGCGTCCGTCCGGTTGGTCCACTGGCCATCATCGCAGAGGCCAGCCGGGGACGCCTTCCCGAACTCCTGCCCATCAAGTTCAACTTGATGGCTGGCTCGCTGTTTGCCTTCTATCGGGGTACAGCCGAGATTATGGCTGCCGACTTAGCTGCGGCCAAAAACACCAAAATCGAAGTCCAGCTCTGCGGCGATGCTCATATCCGGAACTTCGGGTTCTTTTCCACGCCCGACGCGCAGGTCATCTTCGATATCAACGATTTTGATGAGACCTTCCGCGGCCCCTGGGAATGGGACGTCAAGCGTCTAGCCACCAGTATTGTCCTTGGCGGGCGCGAGGCGGGCGAAAGCAATTCCCGTTGCAAGGCGGCGGTGGAAGTCTTTCTTGAAGAATACTGTGGATGGATACACCGCTTTTCGAGCATGTCCACGCTCGAGATTGCGCGTCACCGGGCGCACCGCGATTTGCGCCAGCCGGTCTTGCGCGATGCTCTCATCAAGGCCCAGCGCGCCAGTCCCGCGGAAAGCCTGGCCAAGCTTGCCCGCAAGACCCGCCAGGGTTGGTGCTTCCGCCCGATTCCCAAACGGCTGTGGGAAGTCAACGACCGCGAGAGGAAGCTCGTTCTCGCCGCCTTACCCGCTTACCGCGAAACGCTCGCCCCCGACCACCGCATGATCTTCGACCGCTTTCGCGCCGTGGATGTAGGGTTCAAAGTCGTAGGCACCGGAAGCATCGGAACCAGGGACTACGTGGTGCTGTTTTTTGGGCGCGACGAGAGTGACTCTCTGTTTCTGCAAATCAAGGAAGAACGGCCCTCCATCTATTCCCGCTACCTGCAGACTCCCGCCCCCACGCACCAGGGCCAACGCGTAGTGGAAGGGCAGCGGGCTTTACAAATCCAATCCGACGTATTGCTCGGATGGTGTTCGATTGAGGGCCGTGACTATCTGGTCCGCCAGTTGAACGACCACAAAGCTTCGCTGGAAGTTGAAGACCTGGGCGGCAAGCGGTTGATGGAATATGGAAAGCTTTGCGCCGAGCTTCTCGCCAAAGGCCACGCCCACTCCGGCTAGACG
>Ga0210403_10004841_pt1 | contig 11537 bp, 10 predicted proteins | sample IncBWC19MmetaG_FD_150863 | JGI IMG/M metagenome (GOLD analysis project Ga0210403, IMG submission 150863) | Forest soil microbial communities from Barre Woods Harvard Forest LTER site, Petersham, Massachusetts, United States - Inc-BW-C-19-M | ecosystem: Environmental > Terrestrial > Soil >... | reverse complement strand
CCCGCCTCGGGAAGATACTTTCGCTATGCCAACTATGCCGAGGGAGGTGCATGCGGTCATACTCCTGCCTCTCTGGCATTTGCACTGGGCACCTTTGAGGACCAGGTCAACCAGTTTAAATCGGAGTGCGCGAGTTTGCCACGCGGGGCGCTCGGCAACGTGCTGTTCCTTATCTGGTTTGGAGCCAACGACCTCTACACGGCGGGATGCCAGGCCTGCCAGATGGGCGGCGTAGCAGAGCAAGTTGCGAACGTACAGCGGAACGCCCTTAATGAAATTGTAAAAGGCATCGCGACTAATGTTCGTTTTGTCTTTATGGATCTTGCAAGGCCTCTTACCTCTGTCCGCTACAAGATGCGGCTCAAGAAGGCGCAGACCGCACTGAAAGTTGCGGTGATGAGCCACTTTCCTGGGCCTTTGAGTGAAGGCTATGCGCCTATACCGAGTCCAGGTTACAGTCGCTTCGGCAAGGTAGCCGGGTATGTCTCGCTTGCAAGGGAGCATGACTTGGCGGCTGAACAGCTGAAAGAGCTCACAAAGCAAATGAAAGATATTGAGAATTTGGAAGTTGGAGTGCTTACCTATAACTCCTGTCTTGCCGAGGCGACAGGGAGGAATGGAGATACGCTAGTCAAAATTGGCAGCTGCCTCACCGAGGATACCGTACGTGCTTTGGTCCGCGGCAGATACCGACTTAAAAAAGGCGCTGCTCCCGATAAGGCGGAGTTCATTAGCGCACATGACTACGACCTGCTCGGGAGGAGTGAGGGCCGCGCGGTAAATATAACGACGATCGATGAAGTGCACCCATCCGATGAGCTATACCGGCTGATATGGCTAGAGATTCGCCAGGGGATTATCGCTGCAGGATGCGCGTTTGGTAATTTGGGGAATGTAGTTCCTACGCCAGTCCTCTCAACTCTGGCCTCTTCCTCTATCTGAACCCAAGGATTGGGACTAATTAACAAAATCTCTGGTGCAAAAACATCGGTCAGTCCACTAATGCCGGCATTTAAGGACCCGGCGTCCACACAGCAAACGAACATGGGATGCTACTTGGCACAGTCCTCTCTTTGATAGGAGACTACTTGCATTACCTGAAAGGTATTGCCGTGGTGACCTGGCGAGAGATTAAACAACCTGCACTCCCTGAAGCGGCTGAAATTCTTTGCTGGCGCGAGACAAGCCGTTCCTCGGATTACTATAGCGATCTCCACATCGCGCGCGACGCCTCACCTATTGAAATTAGAGCCGCCTATCGCAGGCTTGCGTTGAAGTACCACCCGGATCGCAATCGCATTTCTAGAACCGAGTCGGCGGAAACGCGGATGAGGCAATTGAATCTTGCTTATCAGGTGCTCAGTTCCCCGGATCGGCGTAAGGCCTATGATCGTTCCATTGCGTGAGGCAGCAATCACCTTCCAACAGCTAGCGAATAACGAGCGCTTCAGTAGGCAAAGCCAGATACACGGTTGGTCGCAGGAGGCGCTCTCCCGGGCAAAGCTGCTCATTGCCGGTTGTGGTGCACTCGGCAACGAAACGCTCAAGAATCTCGCCCTGCTTGGTATCGGAACCCTGGGAATCATCGACTTCGATTTGGTAGAAGTCACTAATTTGTCGCGTTCCGTCCTCTTTCGCGAGACCGATGTAGGACAGCCAAAGGCGCACGTCGCTGCGCTGCGTCTCGCCGAACTAAACCCTGAAATCAAAGTCACTCCGATGCATCTGGATCTCACCTCGGAGCTTGGCGCCGGCACAATTGCCGACTACGATCTGGTCCTCGGCTGCTTGGACAATATCGAAGCTCGCTGGCGCCTTAATCGGCTCTGCTATTCCGCAGGTGTCTCCTCGATCGACGCTGGTATCGAAGCGACTGCGGGGCAGATCGCTTACTTCGATGCTCACAATGGTCCGTGCTATGAGTGCAGCATGACTTCATCCATGTGGCAGCGCCTTAACGAAAAACGCTCTTGCCTGCTGCCTGTACAAACGGCCGCCTCACCGCATATCCCAACCAGCTCCATCATCAGTTCCCTTCTAGCTTCTTTGCAGGCACAGGAAGCCGTCGCACAGCTCCACCACCGTTTCGCTCCACTCCCAACCAGGTCGAAGTGGTCCGTTCTGAAAAGCGGCGATCGCGTCTCCACCACCCTCGCACCTTACTCGATCTCCGTAATGCATGCCAAACGGAACGACGCCTGTCTCGCGCACAGCGACGAGTCGATTGAAACCTTCGACATCGAGGTATCGCCAAGCCAGATTTCGGTGGAGCAGATCCTGGCCCAAACGAACATGGATGCACTCGAGCTTGACTGGGACATAGCAATTGCCTTTGACTGTCTAACCTGTGGAACCGAGCCCGTCTGCATTCCCTCGTTTCGCGTCGTTGCCTCTGCTCTGAATTGTCCAGGCTGCTGCCGTGCGCGTCGACCGGAATGGCAGAATCGCGTTACCGGTGAATCGAGACTCGCAACTCGAACTCTAGCCGAACTTGGAACTCCGCCGCGCGCCTATCTCTCTCTCGTGACTAACCATGGACATCGCCTCCATTGCCGGCTTCACGAGCCTTAAGGTTATGAGAGCCTGAGAGTAGCCGTGGATACTATTACCATCACGATCAGCCTTTACGATGCCAGTCGCCGCGCCGAGGTGACTCTTCCGACAAGTATGTCTGTCGGAGATCTCATGGACCAGTGTTCGCGGCGCTGGTCGCTCCCGCACGCGACCTTCGTCTTCCGCCTGATCGGCTCCGATGAACTTCTGCTTGAAGGAGAATCGCTGCGGTTAGCCGGTGTTCGCGACGGTGCCGAGCTGCAGATTTACCCCATTCTCGAAGGAGGCTGAGCCCATGCACCCCGTTCGCCATAGACGCCTCCTGAGTGATCTCGCCGCGGTCCAGCGCCTTGCCGCAGCATCGGAAGGCCGAATCGTTCTGCAATCTGCGATAGGCGATCCTCCCGAGTCCTACGTCTTCGTCTTCCGTTGCCGCAGCCTCTCCGCGCTGACTCCCCGTGGTCCCGTCTTCACCGATCAGCATCACGTCAAGCTGCAATGCTCGGCAGCCTATCCCGCACAGCCGCCGTTTGCCACCATGCTGTCCCCCGTAGTCCACCCGCACATCTGGCCCAACCGTGTGCTCTGCCTGGGCACCTGGAAGCCGCATGAGAAACTCGACAGTCTCGTTCAGCGCATCGGCTCCATCCTCTGCTACGACCCGGCCGCCATCAACTGGCGCAGCGTAGCCGACGACGAGGCAGCCGCATGGGCTCGCACCCATCAGCACCTCTTCCCCCTTGACCATCCCTTCCTATCCGTCGCCACGCTCACCTGCGCTCATGTCTGATAATCCCGCAGGTGACATTCTGGAATGGCGCGATCTCCCCGGCATGTCCTCTGATGAGGACCATCACGCGCCCGCATCTCTCGTAAAACTTTTTCCGGCTGCCCTAGCCGCAGTCCAGGACCACCTATGCCGCGATATCACGATGGAGCAGGTCGGCCTGCTCTTCGGGCATGTTGAGGAGACGGCAGGCAAACCATCCATCGTAACCATCCTGACCTCACATCCACTTGACCCAGCGTCGGCGTCTTCCACCCATGTTGCCATGCTACGCGATCAGTGGCCGCCCGTATGGCGCCGCCTCACATCCTGCAAACCAGACCTGCAGTTCGTCGGCTGGTATCACAGCCATCCGGGGCACGGCATCTTCCTCTCGGCCACCGATCTTCGCACCCAGGCCTTGTGGTTTCGTCAGCCGTGGCACGTTGCGCTGGTTTTCGACCCGGTCTCTCATTCCCTTGGCGCATTCTGCGGCCCGCAGGGTCACAGGACACCGATTCTCGCTCTAGAGATTGATTGATGTACAGATCACTATGCTTTTAGTGACATGCCTCGACAACCTGTGATGATTCCATCGCGCATCCACAATGGACGCACCGTCCCGAAAGATTCTCTCTCATCCACTCCAGACTCTCTCGTCGATACCCCACGCCGCATCGGCACGTATGAATCTTCTCCCCCCGAGTAAAAGGAACACCATCGATCGGATCGGCATAGAGGTCTTCATCGTTCGCCTGGTCTAGCAACGAAAGACTGGGCGCCGCTGCAAAGGTCAGAGTCCGATCCTGAGCCGCCACCACGGCGAAGCGCTCGTTCTGCGCCTCCGTCCCAGGCGCGCTTACAAGATCGGCCAACACTGCAGCAAACTCCGCAGGTGGATCATCGTCGATACTGGTCCGCACCCGTGACCTTCGCACGATTCGCACCGCGAACCACACTGCTAGTGTCAGAAGCAATAGATCGACCGTCAGCATCACCGAAATCACACCATCACCTGGCAGGCAGTAGCCTGGCAGATCGCCTAACACCCTCTGCAGGCGAAACGATCCCCTTTATCATTCTCATCATGTCCCGCTGCGGTCTTGCATACAAGTACCGGCGCAGTGTCTCCCGGAGCGTCCAATCGTTTTCGTTGACGGCCTCATCGGGCCGGGCTATAGTCAAGCTCAACAAATCATGTGCCTTTCTCGCTTCTTCCTTACGCTCGCGGGCCTCCTATATTGCATCGGCATGATGGGATGTTCGGCCGTAACCCAGCCACTCAGGAAAGCGAGTCACCTCAGCGGACAGATCACCCTGGATGCCTCGATCGCCCCCGACGCCAACCAGAACATGCCGGTCGCGGTGGATATCGTCACTATCGACGACAAAAAAACTCTCGCCGAAGTTTCGGCTTTCACCGCTCAGACCTGGTTCGACAAACGGACTGCCTACCTCCGCATGCACCCCACCGCCCTGCACGTATTCTCCTGGGAATGGATCCCAGGTCAGCAGCTGGCTTCGATCAAAATTCCCCAAACCGCAGTGGCTAATGGTATTCTCCTCTTCGCCAACTACTCCACTGCTGGCGACCACAACGCCGTCCTTCCCAGGAGCGGTACCGTACACATCGAATTCGGCCCAAAGGACTTCAAGATCCTGTCCAGCACGAACTGACCGTTTCCAGGAGCCCTGCACGTGTCGCAACAAACGCCTCTCAGTTCTGTTCCAGATGCCATTCTTTGGCACGAAGGTATGCTTCTGCGTCCGGAGCACTTTGAGCAGATGACGGCGCGGCAGGAACTGCTTCTCCAGCACCATGCATCATCCGCCCCTTTCGCCTGGGGCATCTCCCGCCTGCTCGTCGACCAGGCAGCCCTACTGCAAGGTCGTTTTACGCTGCTTCAGCTCGATGCGCGCCTTCCCGACGGCCTGACCATCCACCTCGCCCACAACGAGGATCGCGAGCAGAGTTCGCAGCCTTCGATCGATCTTGCAGCCCTGAACGTCAGCTTCCAACAGCAGTCCTTCCTGGTCTATCTCGCCGTCATCGCGCTCCAACCCGGCGCCCCTGCCACGTCCGATCTTCGCTCGATTGCCATGAACGAGGCGGATGAAAACCTCCGTCAGGGCGGGGCCTCATTGCCCGAGGACGGCGAAGAAGAGGAGCACCTCCCCATCCCGCGGCTTCGTCCCCGCTTTCATCTCATCGCGTCGCAGCAGGGCGTCTCTTCCAAATACGTCAGTATGCCGATCGCAAAGCTCGGCTTCCGAAACGGTATATGGGTAATGGACGACCGGTACATCCCACCGGCCGAGCGTGTGCCGTCCGACTCATCTCTGGCCAGAAGCTGCGCTGATGTTTTGCGCCGCGTCCGCGAACTTGCCATCGTCATCAACGATCGCTTTTGCGCCATGTCGGCGAAGGAGCGCGGGGAGAGTCAGCACGAGCTGACCGCCGTGCGCAGTCTTGTCGCCGCCCTTCCCCACTGCGAGGCGCTTATAGCCGCTGGTTGTGTTCATCCCTTCTCTCTCTATCTCGGTTTCTGTTCGCTCGCCGGACACATCTCCGGACTCTCGGCGCAATCCATCCCACCCATCTTCCACCCCTACAATCACAACGATCCCGCCGTCAGCTTTGCTGAACTGGATCTCTACATCAACCAGGTGCTCTCCGAGAGGGATTCGCGCGAGTACCTTGGCGTGCCGTTTACCTTCAATCAAAACGTATTTTCCATCTCCTTCGCGCCGGAATGGTCCGGTCGCCGCCTCATCCTGGCCCTCAGGGCTTCCGGCAATAACGATGCCGGTGCAGCCGCCTGGTGCGAAAGCGCCCTCATCGGTTCACGAAAATTTCAATCGAGCATGCGGGAACGCCGTGTCCTCGGCACCCAACGCACACGCATCAACTCCGAACCAGGGCTCTTTGCCGGCTCTGGTGTGATCCTCTATCAACTTCACGAAGACCACGACTATCTTCAGCCAGACGAGCCGCTCGATCTGGTCACCGGCCCCTCCATTCTCTCCACCGACATTCCTGTGGAGATAACCCTCTACGTTCGACAGATCTCAAATTAATCCTTCACCCCAGAGCTCAAGGCAGTGAGATCCAACTACTCAACCGAAAATTCCGTGCTGCTCATGCAGTTCCGTCAGTTCTGCAGCGAGCTCATGCGTCTGAAAGCGATCGTCGAGGAGCTTTATCCTGTTGACGCGGCTTTGCCTGCACCCCTGTCTATTACGCGCTCGGACTCGCGCATCGACGAGGTCCGTCAAAGCCTTATCACCCTGCTCGAGCAGCAGTCCCAGCGCATCGGCGACATTGGTGGAACCATCGGATTCGGTCTCTTTCGCGAGGCCGAATATGTGATGGCCGCGCTCGCAGACGAGACATTGCTCAACGCGCGCTGGTCCGGCCGCGAGCAGTGGTCGCTCCTGGAACAGGAGCTGTTTCACACCCACGCCTCCGGCGATCTTTTCTTCCACAAGCTGGATCGTCTGCTCACCGGTGGCTCCGCCTCGAACGACCTCGCCATGATCTACTTCCAGGCGCTTGCCCTCGACTTCAAAGGACGTTACCGCAATGCCGATCCACGTCACCAGATCGACCGCTATCGCCGTCAGCTCTTTCTGAAGATCTATGGTCAGCCCGTCGGTGAACTCAAGCCCGAACCCATATTTCTTGAGAGCTACGAATCTACCGCCATCGACGACGAGGCCCGTCGCATCCCCAGCCCTCACCTCTGGTGGTTCGTCCTTGGCGGTGTACTCGCCGTGTGGATCGTCGCCTCAACTCTGCTCTGGGACAACCTCGAAAGCAGCATCTCCTCCCGCGTAGAGCGCATCCGGATCTCTGGAGTGGCTGCCAGATGATAACGGCGTCCTTCATCGTTGCACCCGGAGTCATCGCTCTTCTTTGGGGCTGTCTTGTCCTGCTTCTCCTCTGCCTCATCCTGTTTATCGTTTATCTCGTCTGGCTTGCCCGCCGGACCGCGAATTCGCTAACTGCATCAAACCCCGACCCAGCCTCTCCGGAAACCGACGCAGCGGACCTAACGCTCGCCGCGGAACTCCCCTCTACCTTTTCCGGTGCGCTCGATGTTCTGCGTTCGCACGTGCCCGGCCCGGACTTTCGCTACACCCTGCCCTGGTTCCTCCTGCTCGGCCCGACCGGCGCCGGAAAGAGCAGTCTCATCTCTGACTCCACCCTCTCCAATGTGGTCGAAGAGCAGATCCGGCTCGAACAGGGTACCGGCTTCACATGGAGTTTTTTCAGCAATGGAATCGTAATCGAAGTCGGAGGTTGGGCTTTGTCCTCTGCGGTTGACGCCGTCTCCGCATGGCGCCGGCTGCTTCGCCTCTTCCTCAACAATCGCCCGGAACGCCCCCTCGACGGCATCCTGCTCGCCATTCCCGTCAGCGATCTGTCTGGGCCCGAAGCACTGTCTCACTCAGCGTTGATCTCGCGCGGAGCTCTCATCCAGCAACGCCTGAAGCAGATCACGCAAACGCTCTCCTTTCAGCTTCCGATCTACGTCATCCTTACCAAATGCGACACGGTACCCGGTTTTAGCCAATTCACCGCCGAGCTCACGCCGGACGAACACCAGCAGATCTTTGGCTGGTCCAGGCCTCAGAACGATTCCATCGCCTTTCACCCTGGCTGGGTCGATCAAGCCATCGACTCCATGCGAATCTCCCTCGAGCGCAAGCAGGGGCAGCTATTCGCACTCAACGAACCGGACGCGGGCCGCGGAGCCATGTTCTTCTTCCCCGGTGCGCTGTACAGCATCGCTCCAAACCTGCGCCTTCTGCTTGACCGGGCTATGCGCGGTAACGACCATACCCCACCACCCTTGCTCCGCGGTATCTACTGCTGCGGTTCGACGGATATCCAGCCGCCCCGCACCAAAGCCATTCCTCCGCTCGTTCCGGTCTCGGTGCCCATTGGCATTCGCGGAGACGAAATGAGCTATGCCGCGCCAGCCAACTACTCGTGGGCTGCTAATCAGATCGAGTCCTGGCTTCAGTCTGATATGCAGGTCGCCTTCGCCCGCGATCTCTTCCTCAAAAAAATCTTTGCGGAGAAAGGCCTCGCCACTCCTCTTGCCCGGCATTTCGCGATCCGCGACCGTGTACGCCTTGCGCTACAGATCTCCAGCGCGGCTGTCGCAATCCTCCTCGCTGTCGGCACAGCCCTCGCCTATCACCGTCTCCACGCCGATCAGCAGCAGCTCATTCCTTTGCTTGACAGTATCGAGACCGACCTTCAGACCCCGCCGCGCCTGGAGGTCGACACATCCACATCCCAGCGGCACGCCGGCGCTGCGACCTTGATCCATGCCATGGCTGGTTTCGAGACCCAGGGTTTCCGCTCCGTGTTTATTCCGGCGTCCTGGTTCAACGACGTCAATACCTCCATCCAGCAGGCGATGGTTCCCGCCTTCCAGGTTCTTGTGCTCCAGCGCTTCCATCAGGGGCTCGAAGCCCGCATGCGTCAACTTTCCGATCCCTATCTCCTCCCCCTGCCGAACCTTCCCGGCACCTCCTCCAATCACATCGCACCGCCCACCGAACCTCTCGGTCAGATTCCCGAATACCTTCAGATGCAGGCATTCATCCAGCAGGCGTCACAGCTTCAACAGTTTGTCGCCAGCTACAACCAGATGAGCAAACATATGTCGGGATTGCCGGTAAGCTCCATCATCGAACTCGATGGATATCTTCAGCATCGCCGCTCCGAGGTCGCCAGCAATGAAGTCTCCAATCCATACTTCGAGCAGGCGGTTCGCGAGGCCAACTGGATTCCCCTCGACTTCACCGAAGAAACGCGCCGCAGGCTTTCCGCTAAAGGTTTAGCACTCTCCGAGAGCCTCTTTGACGCCTGGATCGAACATAATCCGACACGCACCGTCACCGAACAGCTTGCAGGCCGCATCAACACCCTTTCCCTGCCCTCACGCCACTCCTATCAGGAACTGGTTGAGGCTCGCACCGCCTTCTCTAACGCCATCCGCACCTACAACGAACCTGGTCTGCTGTGGACCGGGGCCGAAGACTTCGCCATGCCGGCAAGTTTGGCTGCCGTGACCATCGACCCTCTCGGCAACACCGAGCTCTTCGCACCCACGGTGCGCGAAGAAGCGCTCGCGTTTGCCACCGAAAGCTTTGCCCGGTTCGCATCCGCAACAGACGAGGTGGAGACCTCCCTCACCGGCGCCATCGTGAAGGCAGAGGGGGGCAAACTGGAGCTGAGCGATCACGCTCAGGAGATGCAGGTAGCCCTTGAAAACCTTCTGAACCTTAGCTTCATGTCCAACTACAACTACGCCGGCGACTCCCTCCCCAACCCGCCTCCGCCTCGTTCCTTCACCTGGAACAAGGCTTCGCTCGAAGCTGCCGCCACCCTACCCGCAATCTACCAGCGATACCTCAACGAAGACCTCGATCAGGCTCCAGTGTCTCTTCGTGCAGCCTTCAGCCGCATCGCCTCCGAACAACTCTCGCGTACGCTTATGCTCGCGCTCGACCAGTCCATGCAGCCCGCTCCCCCCATCGGTAACGACGCTCGTTTCGCCGACCTCAACCAGCAGGCTCAGGACTTCGCCGACGTCGAAGGAACCATAACCTCACTGGCAGCCGTCCTTCAGCAGTCCAACCTTCACGCGCCCCTGACCCAGCTTACTCAGTCTTCGATCAACCAGACCGGTGAACTCCTGCTCACCTTCGATCGGACCCTCGATGCCGAACGTCCTTATGGCGTCTCCACCGAAGCCTTCAGCCACTGGAGCGCCGGCGGCAAACCATCAGTTCAAATCTTCGACGCTCCCACCTCCGACGCCATCGAAGCTTACCTCGCCGCCCAGCGCAGCACCGTTGAAGGCCTGACCTCCTCCGCCGCACCCCTGGTTGACTATCTTCGCGCAAATCGTAGCTCGCTTCCACCACGCACCGCTCGCGCGCTCCTCCGCTGGCAGGGACTTACCAATGCGGTCGAGCAGTACAAGTCAAAGCGTCCGGGCAACTCTCTTCAACTCCTCGAAGATTTCATCGCCACCGGTGCGGACAAGTTCGCAACGTCGAAGTCCTGCGATGGCCCCGCCTCCACTTCCCGCCAGACTGACTACTTCTCGCTCGAAAATGCCCAGCTCCATCGCGAGCTTGTCCTCCGCTGCCAGGCCCTTTCCAACGAAGATTTCAAACGTAGCTACAACCAGCTTGCTGCCCGCTTTAACCGCGACCTCGCAGGTCGCTTCCCCTTCGCACCGCTCGAGTCCTCAAGCCTTCTCGAGGCCGATCCACAACTTGTGGCCGGTGTCTTCGGTCAGCATGATGCCTTCGACGATCGATTGGCCGCCGCCGCGGATACCTCTGTCGAGGCCCATATCTTCCTCTCTGAGTTGCAGGCTGCGCGCCCATGGTTCGCCTCCTTGCTTAGCACCGCAACTGCCGGACAACCCCCCTCGCTCGACATCGTGCCTGCCTTCCGGGTTAACCGCGACCAGGAGATCGCAGGCAACCAGATCATCGATTGGTCTCTTCAGGTTGGCACAGAGGTCATCCATGCCTCGGAGCCCGAACGCAAACTTCACTGGAACGTGGGTGACCCGGTGCGACTCTCTCTCCGCTGGGCCAAGGACGCGCCGTATCTGCCAGCACCCGCCGGCAGTCAGTCGCACTCAGGATATGATCTTACTGTTTTCGGAGATACCATCACCTACAACTTCAAGGACCCCTGGTCGCTACTCCGTATGATCCAAACTTTTACTCCGTCCATGAGAAGGAACGACGGGCCGAATTCATCTGAGCCGTTTACTTTGGCTCTTTCGATCCCGGAGATACCAGCCTCCGCCGGCAGCGCAAAGCTGCAGCCCGCTCCCACGAGCCGGGCCCTGGTCTTCCTTCATCTCCTGCTCTTCGCCCCCGGAGAGAAACAAAATATCCGTGACGACTTCTTTCCCGTGGCCGCTCCCTCTCTGCCCGCCGCGAGCGAAAACAACATCCCCACGCCATCAGGCACCGCGTCGGATCGACGCCCAGCGGGAGGTAGCTGATGACAAATCTTTCCTTCGATCATCAACTCTTGGTTCGGCCCATTACGCCGGATGCCCCGGCCGGCGAGTCACTCCGCTACGACCCTGTCTACGACAACATCGCCGCCGCCCGCCACCAGGAAGCCTCCCTGCCGCAAGGCGTCTGGCAGCGCGCCACCCAGCAG
>Ga0210403_10004839_pt1 | contig 11542 bp, 11 predicted proteins | sample IncBWC19MmetaG_FD_150863 | JGI IMG/M metagenome (GOLD analysis project Ga0210403, IMG submission 150863) | Forest soil microbial communities from Barre Woods Harvard Forest LTER site, Petersham, Massachusetts, United States - Inc-BW-C-19-M | ecosystem: Environmental > Terrestrial > Soil >... | reverse complement strand
AGGCTTCGCCACGGCAACACCGAGCCGACCGCCACCCTGCACGAACTCCTGGCGCAGAGCGACGTCGTCAGCATGCATGTGCCGGAAACGCCGGCCACGCAGGGCATGATCGGGCGCGCCGAGATCCAGGCGATGAAGCCCGGCGCCTTTTTCATCAACAACAGCCGCGGCACGGTCGCCGACCTCGACGCACTCGCTGATGCGCTCCGTGAGGGCAGGCTGCGCGGCGCCGCGGTCGACGTCTTTCCGGTCGAGCCCGGGTCGAACAAGGAACGCTTCACATCGCCGATGCAGGGACTGGACAACGTCATCCTGACGCCGCACGTCGGAGGCTCGACCGAGGAGGCGCAGGAGCGCATCGGCTCCGAAGTCGCGCGCAAGCTCGTCGATTACAGCGATAGCGGATCCACGATGGGGGCCGTCAATTTCCCCCTGGTGCAATTGCCGGCGCGGCCGTCCGGCACGCGATTTATCCAGGTGCAGCGCAACCTTCCGGGCATGCTCGGACGGCTGAATGACGTGCTCGCGCGTCACGCCGTCAATATCGCGGCTCAATACTACGAGACCCATGCCGACATCGGTTATGTGGTGCTGGACGCGGACGCCTCGGCGGCCGACGGCCAGCGCGTTCTTGCCGACATCAGGTCGCTGGAGGGAACGATCCGCGCCCGATTGCTGTATGAGCATAGGGCTTGAGCGTAAGGGTTCTCGCGGTTGATCCTTAATGATCCTCCGAGAAACGGAGAACCCTAATCCCATCTTCATGGGAGAGATGCGGCGGCACGAGCCGATCATGTCGGATTGCGTGGCGCCACTTCGTTCGGTCGGCGTCCGTTGTCCATTGGGACAATGACCGGCGGGTCAATAGTCCGCGAACGGCGGAAGTCGTAGGCATCTTCGAATGTCTCGGCCAAGCACGGCCGCCGTCCTCGTCATCGCGTCTTGCGCGCAATCAAAATTCAGGGGATGAGCGGCTTGCGTCTCAAGAATTCGCGTAGCAGTCCGTCCATTACCCGTCGGGTCTCGCGTTCGGACCGGGACTGTGCCGCGGCCTCCATCGAATCAGACAGGAATTTGCGTTCGTCGTCAGTGTGGCGCAGGAAGCCCGCTTCTTTCGGTGGCGCCTGCCGCTCGCCGTGATGCCGACCTGGGTCGTAGTGCATGTGTCCCCCCACGCCGAAGTTGTAGTGACGAAATATTTGCGGTCACGAAGCTGCTGATACGTTTAGTGCACCACCCTGAACAGCAGCCAGCCTGAACCGTTTCTCCTGATTTATGCCATGGGGTCTGCGTTCTCAATTGCATCAAAGGACATTGTCCTCGAGGACAAGTCCGAGTGAACGTTTGGATGTTTCGAGCACCACCTGCCATCATCGCGTCAACAGACCAATGCTGTCCATTGACATAGATCAACCGTGCTCGTCCCGGATGCTTATCGTTTGCTTGATAAACAGAAGAGGTTGCAATGACACAGATCAGCATCAAGCAGGCGTTTTTGGCGACGGCCGTGCTCGCCGTTGGAGCCCTGGTATCCCCGGGGTGGTCATCGGGCGGCGGTCTTTCGCTGTCCATCGATAGCGCACAGGCCCGGGTAGGGCGACCGTTGACCCCGGTAAGCGTCGCCGGCGTTGCACGACGATCGACACGCCGCGCAGTGGTCGGAGGAGCGGCCGTAGGAGCAGCTGCTGTTGGCACCGCCTGCGTCCGCGTGCTGGTGAACGGGTCCTACGTCTGCCGCTGAACTGTAATGCTGCGCGCAGCGAAGTCTCGGCCAGCCAGGCAGATGATGCTGTCGGGCGGCGGACCAGCGTGCGCGCAGCAATCATGGCGCCAACTCAAATGCCAGAGGCAGCAGCTATAACCCCCGAGAGCGGCCTCCGCGCTCGGGGGCAGCTGCTCCGGCTATGCGCGATCATGGTGATCTCGGCTGCGATCGTTGCCGGCAGTGCTGGCAGCACCTCCGCAGTTCCGCTGACGCCTTTTCGTTACGAGGCTCAAGCGCAACGGCATTGCCCTGCGGATGTGGTCGTCTGGCTCGATTTCGGGAAGGGAATCTACTACTCGAAGCGGCAGCGACGATATGCCAGCGGCTTTACCGGAAGCTTTGTGTGTCGGGAGGAAGCGCGCAGCAGCGGCTATCGCCGCTCGCTGCTTGGGTTGCGATAGCGGCTTGCCGGAGGTGGGCCGATGGCATCTAACCTGGTCTTGACGGCTCGGGCTTAGGGGAGCTTCAGCGTCAGATGGGCGACTTGAGCGGCTCGCTGCGGGCCAGGCATGAAACCGAACTTCCTGAACACTTTCAGCATGGCGGTATTTTCGGGCAGCACTTCGGCGATCAGCTCTTTGAGGCCCGCGTCGCGTGCCAGTGCACCCAGATGCCTCATAAGGATCGTCCCGAGTCCCTGGGCTTGATAGGCATCGACCACGACGAAAGCGATTTCGGCCTGGCCGGGCCGGATAACAATATAACGTCCACCGCCGATGATGACGGGGTGCCCGTCTTCAACGATTTCCGCGACGAGGGCGACATGATTTTCGAAATCGATATCCAGAAAGAAAGCCACCTCTCGTTCCGAAAAGCCTTTCTTTGGCACGAAGAAGCGCCGCCGCAGTGATTGCGTGCTGGTTCTTCCGACCGCCGCGAGCATCCCGGGCCCGTCATCGGGACGCAGCGCGCGGATTGCGATCGAACGACCGTCGCGAAGACGCTCGACAGCCGTATAGTCAGCCAGTTCAGACATGAGAAATGGTTCCCGTCTTATGGCCGGAAGGCCGCTCTGCCGGCCTTGATCCCTCGGGAGGCTCGATCATCCCGCGGTGGTCATGCTTGATCTGGATCAAGCATGACCTTGCAGGGGTGCGGATAGGCTCGAGATGCAGAGGGAAAGTTCACATGCCGCCCTGGGCCGCACGCGTCGTCAGTGCATGCGTCAATGATGCTGGCGGAAAATGGAGCGATGTCCGTGAGGGTTTTTCGGCAGACCAGATCGGGTGATGAGATCATACTGCTGGCGATCCGGCTCGCCCTGCTGGCCTTCCTGCTCTATTGGTCGTTCGTCATCGTTCGGCCGTTCATTCCGATGCTCGCCTGGAGCATAGTCCTGACCGTCGCCTTGTACCCGCCCTACAACTGGCTTGCCATTCATCTGGGCGGTCGGCCGAAGCTGGCGGCCGGGATCGTTACGGTCATCAGTCTCTTGATCATCATCGGCCCCGTCACCTGGCTTGGCGTCGGCTTGATCGACGGCCTGCAGGATTTCGCGGGCCAGCTCGATGCCGGTACCCTGGCGATTCCATCTCCTCCAGAGGGCGTGAAGGAGTGGCCGATCCTAGGCGCGCAGATCTACGGCCTCTGGGACCAGGCCTCGAGTAATCTGGGGGCTGCCTTGCGCGGGGTAGCGCTGCACCTTAAGCCGTTGGCCGGTCTGGTACTCGCCTTTGCCGGCGACGCGGGCGTCGGAACACTCAAGTTCATCTTGTCGGTGGCGCTGACCGGCTTCCTGTTCATCTATGGCCCGGGCCTCGTCGAGGGGGTTAGGCGGATTCAGGCGCGGGTCGTGACGCAGCGAAACGATGATTTTGTTGCGCTGGCCGGGCTCACGATACGCACGGTGTCGCAAGGAGTGATCGGCGTGGCGGTTCTTCAATCGCTGCTGGCCGGTATAGGATTGAAACTCGCAGGTGTGCCGCACGCCGGCGTCTTGGCGTTCGCTGTGCTGGTGCTTGCCATTCTGCAGATCGGATCGGCGATCGTCCTGATTCCTGTCATCATATGGATCTGGGCGACCAAGGATTTTGCGATGGCTTTGCCGCTGACAATCTATTTGCTGATCGTGGGGCTGGCTGACAACATCGTGAAGCCTATGCTTATGGGACGCGGCCTGAACACCCCCATGCTTGTCATCTTCATCGGCGTCCTGGGCGGCATGATCGCGCACGGCATCGTCGGCCTGTTTGTTGGGCCAATTATCCTGGCAGTGGCCTGGCAGTTGATGATGGCGTGGATTCGTGAGGAGCGGGCCGAGACAGCTCCGCCCGACGTGGAGCACAGCGGCAAAAGAGCGGCGGCGCAGAGTTAGCGCTTAAGCCCGGTGCCGCTGCCCCTTCCTGTCCAGGCCCGCTGCTTGTCAACCGAACCTGATGTGACGACGCCCCGAACGGGCGCCAGATCCCCTTGACCTATATCAAGGGTCTGCTCCGCCCCGGCGCCATCCTGATCGCGGGCTGCAGCAACGAAAGAATTGAGCATGTCTACTGACAAGCTGGCGATTTCGGGCGGCGCGCTGCCCGGGCTTTTCGCATCCGCCCTCGAGTATCTGGTCGATACCGGGCAACGCAGCGTTCTCTTCCTCGATGTCATGCGCCAGCGGGGCGTTCAATACCGCGAGCACCTGGCCGAAACCGCGCCTCATGTCCTCGACTACGCCGTTGACTTGATCATCGACGGCAGAAACCTGAAGCGGCCGGTGAATTATGCGCTGGTGCGCGTCGCTCCTCCGAAAGGAGTCGACATTGATTTGAAGCGCCGCCCGTTCGTGGTGGTCGATCCTCGCGCGGGCCACGGGCCAGGTATCGGCGGCTTCAAGGCCGACAGCGAAATCGGCGTTGCGATGAAGGCCGGTCATCCCTGTTATTTCATCGGCTTTCTGCCTGATCCGATGCCCGGCCAGACCATCGAGGATATCGCGCGAGCCGAAGCCGTCTTCATCGAGAAGGTCATCGCCCTGCATCCGGATGCCGACGGCAAGCCCTGCGTGATCGGCAATTGCCAGGCCGGCTGGGCCGTCATGATCCTGGCTTCGCTGCGGCCGGAATTGTTCGGGCCGCTCATCATCGCCGGCGCGCCGTTGTCCTACTGGGCTGGCGTCCACGGCAAGTACCCGATGCGCTACTCGGGTGGCCTGTTGGGTGGAAGCTGGTTGACTGCGCTCACCAGCGATCTCGGCGGCGGCAAGTTCGATGGCGCCTGGCTCGTCCAGAATTTCGAGAACATGAATCCCTCGAATACGCTCTGGACCAAGCAGTATAATGTCTATTCGAAGGTCGATAGCGAGGCGGATCGCTATCTCGAGTTCGAGCGCTGGTGGGGTGGACATGTCAACCTGAATGCCGAGGAGATCCAGTTCATCGTCGATGAGCTGTTCGTCGGCAACAATCTCGCCGCCGGACGCATCAAGACGTCCGACGGCCAGGTCGTCGACCTCCGGAAAATTTCTTCTCCGATCGTCGTGTTCTGTTCAAAGGGCGACAACATCACACCGCCGCAGCAGGCGCTCGGCTGGATCCTCGATCTCTACCGCGATGTCGACGAGATCCGGGCCTATGGGCAGACCATCGTCTACACCGTCCACGAAAGCGTCGGGCATCTCGGAATCTTCGTCTCCGGGGGCGTTGCCAAGAAGGAGCACAGCGAATTCTCGAGCAACATCGACCTGATCGACGTGCTGCCGCCCGGGCTTTACGAGGCGACCTTCGAGGCCAAATCCGCCGATACCGCCCACCCGGAGCTCGCGGGCGGAAAGTGGATCATGCGTTGCGAGCAGCGCAGCCTCGACGATATCCGGGCCATGGGCGGCAACACCGCAGAGGACGAACGGCGGTTTGCCACCGCCGCCCGCGTCTCCGAGATCAATCTCGCCAACTATCGCAACTTCGTACAGCCCTGGGTTCGCGCCGCGGTTACTCCCCAACTCGCGGAGTGGATGCGCAAGTTGCATCCGCTCCGCGTTCCGTACGAGGCGTTCGGCAGCGACAACGCTGCCATGAACGCCGTGGCCGAGGCCGCCGATAATATTCGCGAAAACCGCAAGGCGACAGCAGAGGACAACCCGTTCGTCGGCTTCCAGGAGACCGTCTCGAAGAACATCGTCAACGCACTCGACAAGTGGCGCGACACCCAGGAGGCGCTCAGCGAAGCGCTCTTTCTCGGCATCTATGGATCACCCGCGTTACAAGCCGCCGTCGGTATCAAGCCGGACGCGGAAGTCTCGCCCAAGCCGGTGATGTCGCCCGAGCACCGCAATCGTCTGGAGGCGCGTATCGCCGAGCTGAAGTCGCAGATCGGTAGCGGCGGTCTCAGGGAATGCGTCATTCGCGGTCTGCTCTACGTCGGAATGTCTCGAGGAATGGTCGATGAACGCAGCCTCGAGGCATTGCGGCGAGTTCGCTCGGGCTATTCCGGATCGCGGCTCACACTTGCGCAGTTCAAGACGATCGTACGCGAGCAATTCTTCATGCTGTTGCTGGAGCCGGAGGCGAGCCTCGCGGCTATCCCGAAATTGCTGCCGTCAAGCGAAGACGAGCGTCGTGGTGGCCTCGATGCCATCCGCGGCGTGCTTTCCGCAAGCGGAGAGCTCTCCGGCGAGACGGGCAGGCGGCTTGATCGGATGACGCAGCTGTTCGGCCTCGCCGGCAAACCGCGGGCCAAGGCGTCATAGGCCTTTGCGTTGTGATTGGGAGTTGAAGATGAGCGTTGCATCCATGAAAGCGGACGAAGCCCGGCCTGGCGCGAAATATGATCGTCTCATCGCCGCAGCGAAAGCGCTTCCCCCGGCCGCGACCATCGTCGTGCATCCATGCGACGAAAGCTCGCTGCGCGGTGTCGCCGACGCCGCGGAAGCCGGCATCATCAAGCCGGTACTTGTCGGCCCATCGGCGAAGATCAGGGCCGCTGCGTTCAAGCACGGCATCGATATCAGCGGTTTCGAGCTGATAGATGCTCCCCACAGCGAAGCTGCCGCGGCAAAGGCTGTCGAACTCATTCACGCGGGCAGGGGCGAGATGCTGATGAAAGGCAGCCTGCACACCGATGAACTCATGCGAAGTGTTACGGCAAAGGTCGGCGGGCTGCGCACGGAGCGACGCATCAGTCATGTATTCGTGATGGATGTCCCGACTTACCGCGAGACGATCTTTATCACTGACGCCGCCATCAACATCTTTCCGGACCTCGATGGCAAGCGCGACATTGTGCAGAATGCAATTGATCTCTATACGCAGGCAGGCTTTGGAACCTTGCCCAGGGTGGCGATCCTCTCGGCGGTCGAGACGGTTACCTCCAAGATACCTTCCACCATTGAGGCGGCCGCACTGTGCAAGATGGCGGATCGCGGGCAGATCATCGGGGGCCTGCTCGATGGGCCACTTGCGTTCGACAATGCGATCGACCAGGAAGCGGCAAGGATCAAGGGGATAAAATCGGAAGTCGCGGGCCAGGCCCAGATATTGGTGGTGCCGGATCTTGAAGCCGGCAACATGCTCGCGAAAAATCTTGCCTATATGGCCAAGGCTGACGGGGCCGGCATCGTCCTCGGGGCGCGCGTTCCGATCGTGTTGACTTCCCGATCGGATACCCCGAGAGCCCGCATGGCGTCCTGCGCGGTTGCCACTCTTTATGCTGACGCGCGCAGGCGTCGCGCGCAGACAGCCGCAGCGTGACCGCTATGGACACGATCCTGGTCGTCAACGCCGGCTCCTCAAGCGTGAAGTTCCAGGTGTTCGCGCTGGACGGGGACGGGCGGCTGCGACGCGAAGTCAAGGGCCAGATGGACGGCATTGGAAGCCGTCCACGCTTGCGCGCCACCGGACCGAATGGCGATACGTTGGCCGACCGTGCCTATCCGATCGAGAGCATTCCAGACGTTCCAGCTGCAATGCTGGTCGCAAGCGCATGGTTGCGAGATGAACTTCAGCTCAGCCCACTCGCTGTCGGACATCGGGTCGTCCATGGCGGTCCGGATTACGACCGACCCGTGGTGATTGACCACGGCGTAGTTGCGCGTCTGGAGCGGCTTGCGACGCTTGCGCCGCTTCATCAACCCCACAATCTGACGCCGATCCGTTCGCTTCTTGCCAAATTTCCTTCGCTGCCTCAGGTCGCATGCTTCGACACTGCATTTCATCGCGATCATGACGAAGTGGCGGATCATTACGCCATACCCCGCCGGCTCTACGACGAGGGCGTACGGCGTTATGGGTTCCATGGCCTCTCCTACGAGTACATCGCGAAGACCTTGCCGCACGTTGCGCCCGAAGTCGCCGCGGCGCGTGTCATCGTCGCTCATCTTGGCAGTGGCGCCTCGATGTGCGCTATTCACGGAGGCCGGAGCGTGGAGAGCACGATGGGATTTACCGCGCTCGATGGACTTCCCATGGGAACGCGGACCGGTCAGATCGATCCCGGCGTCATTCTCTATCTCATGACCGCAAAGGGCATGTCGCCCGCCGAGGTGCAGGATTTTGTCTATCGCGACTGCGGGCTAAAGGGATTATCGGGCGTGAGCAACGACATGCGGGAGCTTCAAACCTCCAGCGATCCCCGCGCGGCATTCGCGGTCGATTATTTTGTCTACAGGGTAGCCTTATTTGCCGGGATGCTGGCGGCCGCGTTGCAAGGCGTCAATGCGTTCGTGTTTACCGCGGGTATCGGGGAGAATTCAGCCGGCATCCGCGCACGAATTGCCGAGCGGCTCGAATGGCTCGGCGTCTCCCTCGACGAAGCTGAAAATGCCAGACACGCGCTCCTGATATCGCGGGCCGATAGCCGCATCCCCGTCTACATCGTTCCGACCGATGAAGAGTTGATGATTGCACAGCACACGTTGTCGTTGTTGTGGGGTCGCAATTCGTCGCCGACCTTCAAACGTGAGAGGGCGTCATGACCATTCCAGTATTTCCGGAAACCAAGGTAGCGCTGAAGGGACGAAAAGGTCTCGTTGTCGGCATCGCAAACGATCAGTCGATCGCTTGGGGGTGTGCGAAGTCGTTCAGGGCGCTGGGCGCGGAGCTTGCGGTAACGTACCTCAATGAACGCGCGAGAAAGCACGTTGAACCGCTGGCGAAGGCGCTCGAGGCGCCGATCTTCATGCCGCTTGATGTCAACACCGAAGGGCAGACCGAACAGGTGTTCGAGCGTATCGAGAAGGAGTGGGGCCGGCTCGATTTCCTCCTGCATTCGATCGCGTTCTCGCCGAAGGAGGCGCTGCACGGGCGTGTGGTCGATGTCGGGCGCGACGGGTTCCTCAAGACGATGGACGTCTCCTGCTGGTCGTTCATGCGGATGGCGCATCTGGCGGAGCCTTTGATGAAGAACGGCGGTACGCTCTTCACCATGACCTATTATGGCAGTCAGATGGTAGTGCAGAACTATAACGTCATGGGGGTTGCGAAGGCTGCGCTGGAAGCTGCTGTTCGGTATATCGCGGCCGAGCTCGGCCCCAAAGGCATTCGGGTGCACGCGATATCCCCGGGGCCGCTGGCAACGCGCGCGGCTTCGGGTATTCCCGAATTCGACGAGTTGATGGACAAGGCGCAATCCAAGGCTCCAACTCGGAGCCTCGTGAGCATCGACGACGTCGGTGCGGCGACGGCGTTTCTGGCGCTTGACGGCGCCAAGCTCATTACCGGCGACATCATGTATATCGATGGGGGCTACCACATCATCGATTAGGAGGTGCGCTGCGGTCCCGGCGCCGGAGGCACCCGTATGTTGCGGCAATATCTCGTGGGCGCAGCCGCCAGCGTCTGCAACATTGCAATCCACGCGGTGGTGATGGTGGCCGTCATCAAGGTGGCGCGCATCGTGGATGAATTGGCAACGTCACGTCAAACGCTTCGACTGATTGCCGTCATGATCGCGACCGTGACGGTCTTGATGATAGCGCACCTTGCCGAGGTACTTGTCTGGTCATTGATTTACGCGATCGTAAGTGCTGCACCTGCGGGCACCGACCTGATCTATTTCGCCTTTGTGAACTACACGACTCTCGGCTACGGCGATGTGACGCCGGTCGAGCGCTGGCATCTGCTCGGGCCAATGACCGCGATGAATGGCGTGCTGCTGTTCGGCTGGTCGACGGCCGTTATTTTCGAGGTGTTGCGGATGACACTGACGGCGGGCGGCAACGAGGCGGAAACACGAAAGCAACGCTGGTGGCCCAAGTAGTGAGGTCCCGCGACTGACGTCACGGCCGAGCCCGCCCAATGTCACTTATGCGCCGGTGACCTGCCTGAAATAGCGAGTCGCGACACAATGAACGAGTTCCCTTGATCTGTATCAATCGGGCCGTCGGATCTGTCGTCAGCCTAGCAAGTGCGCTGCCGATTATAAATCGCGGCGGTCCGGTGGATCGCGCGGGTCGACCCTGATCGGATATCGCGTGCGGCGGTGGCACTCTTCGGGCTTCGCGGATCGCCCGAGGTTGAGACGAAGCGGATATCGTCCCGATACACGGCCGTGCCCGAGTTCGATCCGAAGCTGGCGCAGAGTGTAATCTTCGTCGGCAGCTCCAACGACTTCCGCCAATACGGCGGTTTCGTTGCTGCGCTTTGGATGCAAGGAGCACGTGAGGAGCCGTGCCGCACTCGTCCGATATGAGTACTCGCCAAGGGGGTAGATGGAGTAACGAATGCCTCTCGCGCGATATTTTTTCTACGTTGGCGGAGTTTTGCTCGCGCTGCTGTTTGTTCTGGATTCATATCTCCCGAAAGCCCCGGTCGCGGAGAGAGAGAATGGCAATTTGCCGATCATCCGCATTCATTCCGAACGGAAATGGCCGGAGCGCATCGTTTTCGACACCAACTTGCCTACGATCATTCCTCCACGGATCGCAAGCGATGAGGGCCGCGTCCCATCCCCGCCAGCGGCCACCGATGTCTCTGTCAAGGCGAGGGGGCGGGAGGCACTTGCGCAGATGCAACCATCCAATGCCAGGCAGCCACAACCGTCCAATTCAAGAAGGCGAGAACCGAGGCTGCAACACCAGGCCAAAACCGCAAGGAGACACACGTTGCCGCAGCCTTTCCTGGCGGGGCGGCAACCGCAATTTGGCTGGTTCAGGAACAGCATGTGGTGGGGAGGTTAACCGGCGCGGCGCTTAACCCGGCTCCTTCCTGTCCGACCCTTGGGCGCTGTCCTGATCCTGTTGTTCGCGCTCGTCGCCGAGCCAAGCGGGGATGTCGCTTGAGGGAATAGTTCGTCTTGGTTTATGAGGAATAATTGTCCCGGCGTAGACGATCAGTCCTTCGTTGAATTTTGCCCGGGCGAAGTGCCTGGCTTCCCCTTCAGTCTCGAACGTCCTGGTTGCTCGCGGGCTGCGCCTTTTCAGCAATGTACCGCGTTTGTGCACCTCAAAGGTAACGTACCAGGTATCCCTCATCTTTTGCGAGTCCCTTCGGACCTTGCGCCATGTCCGGCTTGAGTCCGGAACGCGCGCCAAAGCGGATGGTTGCCCCACGCCTTTGAATTACGGGTCTGGCTCTAATGTGGCATGTGGCATCAGGCCTCAGCGGTAATGGAGTGCTATCAGCTCGGCGACGCAGGCCGGGCGCTGACCGCCTTCGATCTCGGTCACCATGCGATAGTTGACCTTCAAGCCATCGGGCGGGACGTCCTCGGCTTCCGCGATGCTGATGCGCCCCCTGATCCGCGAGCCCGCCGGGACAGGGGAGAGGTAACGAATGCGGTCCGCGCCGTAATTCAACGTATTTCGCAGGCCCTTAAGCCCCATGACGGAGCGAATGAACATCGGCGCGAGACTGAGCG
>Ga0210403_10004838_pt1 | contig 11542 bp, 4 predicted proteins | sample IncBWC19MmetaG_FD_150863 | JGI IMG/M metagenome (GOLD analysis project Ga0210403, IMG submission 150863) | Forest soil microbial communities from Barre Woods Harvard Forest LTER site, Petersham, Massachusetts, United States - Inc-BW-C-19-M | ecosystem: Environmental > Terrestrial > Soil >... | reverse complement strand
ACCTGCGGTAAGGCCCAGAGCGGCGGATGTGAGTCCCTGACCGAGTACCATTCGTAGAACGTCCCAACGCCGCGCGCCAAGGGCCATGCGAACGCCAATTTCACCGGTGCGCTGGGCCACAGAGTAGGACAAAACTCCATAAATGCCGATGCACGCGAGCAGAAGCGCGATGGCCGCGAGGGATGCGGCGAGCAAAGAGACGAAGCGGCTTTGCGAACGGGCTCGCGTGAGGTAATCGGTGAGGGGAGCGACTTGCGACACTGCCATGCCCTTATTCAGGAGAGCGACTTGTGCCCGCGCGGAAGCAGCGAGATCTGGAACAGCGCCTGCACTGAAGATGACGATGGAGACGGGCCGGGGCGCAAGTTGATAAGGCACATAAATTTGGGGCCGGACCATAACCGTTAGTGAGTGACACTGGATGTGCTTCACGATGCCGACGACGACGGCCCAGTCGCGCTCGAATTGATAAGCCCCTTTGGGGGAGTCCGAAACGTTCAGCTTCTTTCCGAGCGCGTCCTCGTTTGGCCACAGCTCCCGCGCCAGCACGTCGTCGATAATCGCGACATGCTGGTGCGCGGGGTCATCCGATTCGGTGAAATCGCGGCCCCGGAGAAGAGTGGCGCCGATGGTGTTGAAGTAACCCGGCAAAATGGAGCGGTGATCCGCCATGACGTTGTGCTGTTCTTCCTCCGCCGCACCCTCTTTCCAATAGTTGGCGTACCAGTTGGCCGCCTCGACGAGCGGAAGATGGGAGACCGCCGACACCGACAGAACGCCGGGAAGGGCGGCAATTCTTTGTTGCAACTCGTGCAGCATTTCGTATTTGGGCGTGGAAATCTGAAAGCTGAGGACGTTTTCGGCACGGAATCCCGGGTCGACGCGCAGGATGTTTATGAAGGTGCGCATCAGCAGGCCGGTTCCAGCCAGAAGAACGAAACCCAAGGCAACTTCGGAGGAAACGAGGAAGGCGGTCCAACGATTTTTCGCCGCGGCTGTGTAGCGGCCACCTTCTTTCAAGCTTTGTGACAGGTTCAGCCGGCCGGCGGCGAGGAGTGGGGCGAGCCCAAAAAAAGCGCTGGCAAGTATGGCTACAAGAAAAGTAAAGGCGAGAACTGTAAAATCCGGCGTGAGCCGGTTGAAATTCAGAAGCGATAGGGGACGAGCAGCAAGAATAGCGCGCAACGCGAGCCAGCCGACTCCGAGGGCAGCCACAGCACCGATGGCAGCGAGCAAAAGATTTTCGGTCAGGAGCTGACGAATGAGGCGCCCGCGGGAAGCGCCGAGCGCAACACGCACTGTCGTCTCTCGCAGACGCCTTGTGGAGCGAGCCAGCAGCAGGTTGGCGACGTTGGCGCAGGCGATCAAGAGCACGAAGCCGACTCCCCCAAAGAGAAGAAGGAGGGTGCCGCGAACCTCGCGGACACCGTCGGCCTGCAGCGAATAAACAGATAAGTGCAGGCCATTGATGTTCTGGTTTCCGTCCCAATTGTGGATTTGCGTGGCGATGGCGTCAGCCTCCGCTTGCGCACGCGTAATGTTGCTTGCGGGGCGCAGGTGTCCAATGAGGTGAAGCCATCCTGGGCCATCGGGTTGCGAACCGTGGACAGGAACCGAATAGAAAACATCGACATTCGAAGGGAATCCGCCGGGGAGGTAGAAACGAAAATCTTCGGGAAGCACGCCAATCACAACGGCTGAACCGTCACCATAGCGGACGGACTTGCCCACGATGGAGGGATCGGAGCCGAACCGGCGCGCCCAGGCTCCATGAGAAAGCACGACTGCCCACGGCGCGTTGGGCGCTTCGTCCTGGGCCTGAAAGAAACGGCCAAGTGCGGGCCGCGGACAAAGAATCGGAAGAAAATTGGAGGTGACGACGCCGACCTTGACCTGCTCCGGATCGCCTTCACCAGGGAGTGTTCCATTGGTCACCCAAATGCCACCAATTTGGTCAAATTCCTTGCTGCGCTGGCGAATCTCGAAAAGTTCGTAGGTGGAAGCAACGGCGCGGTTCACGCTTCCCAAGCCGGACCAGATAATCGCGAGGCGGTCTGCGTCCGGGTAAGGGAGCGGGCGCAGCAGGACGGCGTTGACGACGCTGAAGATGGCCGTGTTTGCGCCGATGCCGAGCGCCAGAGTGAGGATCGCCACTGTAGCAAAGCCTGGACTCTTGCGCAGTGAACGCGCACCAAATCGCAGGTCCTGCGCAAACTGCTCGAGCCACATCCAGCCCCAAGTACGGCGCGCATCCTCCTGGACGAGGGTGACGTTGCCGAAGGATCGCATGGCGGCGTGGCGGGCTTTCTCGGGGCTCATGCCAGCTGCGATGTTTTCGGCGATTTGCTGATCGAGGTGAAATTGGACTTCATCATGGAGCTGCTGCCCGGCCCGGCTACCGCGGAACAAAGTTTGGAGCCGCAACCACAATCGTTGAGTCCACAGCATACCGTTTGCCCTCCTAGGAAGTTTCTACAACCAGGTCGATGGCGGCGGACAGCCGGCTCCAGTTGGCGGTTTCTTTTTCCAACTGCGCGCGGCCGCCGGCGGTTAGCGAATAGAACTTGGCTTTTCGGCCCGTATCCGTTTCCGCCCATTTCGATTTGATCCAGGCTTTCTGTTCGAGGCGGTGCAAGGCGGGGTAGAGGGAGCCTTGCTGAACCTGAAGAACTTCGCCTGAGATTTGTTGAATGCGCTTGGCGATGGCCCAGCCGTGTTTGGGTTCAATGGAAATGGTTTTGAGGATGAGGAGGTCGAGAGTGCCTTGGACGAGATCGCTTGGCTTACCCATACTATGATTATCTACAACAAGAATTGCAGATAGTCAAGGCATGCCCATAGCTCACCCGATGGGGCCAAGAGGAGGTTTTCGGCGGGGATTGTCGACCCCTCGGCAGCGCTTCGGCGGTCCTCAACATTCGCCTAATGTTAAGGATTGGCCTGGTAAACGCCAAACCGCCTAAGCTCGCACTAGCCCGAAGATGGAAGGTAAGCCCGCCTAATCAAGAATTATGCTCTCGCATGACAGTTTTTCCGTCATTTTCCCGCTCTAGTTAGTAGGGAATTGATCTCCGGACTGGAAGCAACTACGTGGGTATGTGCCTCTTCGACTGGATCAAGGTCCGAAGATGGTGCGAGGTCCGAAAGATTCTTGGGGGAGAGTTCTTATGTTGAAAGCAGTGGCTAACGCGTCCAGGCGCTGTGAATCCCGTATAGAAATATCTGATGGCGTCTGGATCCTCTGGTGCTGCAGTGGTCGTGAAATGGTTTCCATAGTGCAAAACATAAGTCCAGGAGGTCTGTTTGTTGAATGTGCAAATCCCAGGCCTTTCGGAGCAAGGGCGGAGGTGTATTTTTTAGTTCCCGAGGGAAAGATCGCTGGTGAGGCGGTCGTGAAACACAGCCAAACCGGGCGTGGAATCGGCTTGAGACTCACAAGGATATTGGAAACGGATCACTTGCGCATGGTCGGCTTGATCAGTAGGTTGCGCAACGCGTCGCTGAAGCCAAATCCTCATCGTCCAGGTGGATGCTAGCTGTTACGTTTGCGCCCGATAGCCTGGTCCGCGCGGATCGTGTAGCCCCCTGACGGCGTCAGTTAACGCGGCCCATATGAGAAGGAACATCTACGGCACTATTGCAGCTTGGCGAACTCTGCTTTCGCTTGCTTAAGAATGGGAACGTCGGGATCGGCGTCTTTCCAGAGATTCAGGAAGGTTTGATACGCAGGTTTTACTTTCGCGGTGTCGCCCGAAAGGGCGTAAGCGCGAGCCATTTGAAGATGAGCCAGCGATCCTGTCACAAAATTTTGCACAATGCCCTGGTGGTCGAGCAGCTTCTGAAACTCGATGGCTGCGGCAGCGCCATTGTGCATAAGTAGATAGGCTTGGCCGCGCAGGTAGGCTGGGTACAAATAGTTGATGTATCCATCTGCGAGGCCCAGTTCGTAGGTGGCTGTCGGCTCCAGAACCAGCAGGGCGCGAGAAGGTTTGTTGTTGCTGATTTCGATGGCAGATCTTAGGCTCGGCAACCAATAGAACTTCATCAGGGTATTGGTTGGATAGGTCTTCTCCATTTCCTTACACAACGCTTCAGCTCGGGAGGCATCGCCAGCGCGAGCTAGCGCAAGGGCTGCGATCACCTTAACGTCCCTGCCGGGCGACAGTGCCAAAGCCTTCGCGACTTCTTGCCTTGCTGCTCCACCGTTGCCCAACTCCGCTTCTCGCAGGGCGGCATTGACCTGCCACAACGCCGCTTTTTCTTTAGAGTCGCCGCGAACAGCCGAGTCTACCGCTCGTCGCGAGTAGTCCCGCGCCTTCATCATCCGTCCGTAGTAAGCTTCCGTATCCGACTGCATCGACAACAGGATGTCTTCAATTCCGGGCTTACCAGCGCCCCAAGCGACCTGCTGCTCCATCTGCGCAGCATCTCCCCGTAGAAAGGCGAGCGCATATATCTGCTGGTGCAGATTCCCGCTATCCAAGCCGCGTCCGAGTGCCTGATCGAACACACCCTTAGCTTCATCCAGACGGTTCAGGAACAGGTATCCTACCCCGAGGCCCGAATAGCTCAAGACGGCATTAGGCCCCAGGCGCATGAGGGTCTGATATTCCACAAGAGCTTTGTCATATTGCCCTATGTCGTGGTAGAGCTGGCCCAGCGTGCCGTGAGGACCGGGGTCACGAGGATATTCAGCAATCCACAATTCACAGGTCTCGACCTCTTTGTCCAACTCCCCCCTGGCACGAAAATAGAACTCAGTGATGCGCATTTTTTCCCGTTCGGTTACACGGTCGCGTAGTTGGTATGCCTTGGTCGCATACTCTAGCTGCACCGACGGTTGCAGAAGGTTGCCGTAAAGAGTTGACAACATGGCATAAGCCATGGGGAAGTCCGGATCAAGTTGAATGGCCTGCTTAAAAAACGGAATGCTCGGCGCGTCTCCTCCCTGGTACCAGACTTTCATGCCCATGCTAAAGTTTCTCAGCGCTTCCAGTGAAGATGTGGTCGCCTCCATTGGAACATTGAACTTCTGCACGGAGGGCAGCGACTCTCCAAGCTTGCCGCGTAGACTGGACGAGATGCGGCTCAACGTTTTCAGAACATCTTCCCTGCTTTTGGCCTCGCCCTGTTCTTGAGCGAGGTTGTCACCCGCGTTGCAAGCGAAAGCATTCAAATTCAGCAGGTAATGGTCACCTAACCGGGAAATTGTCCCGCCCAGCAGAGCCTTGCTGCCGGTACGCACGCAAAGCTCCTGTCCGATGTCCATCGTAATGCGCTGGTTTGCGGGGCGGCCCATCATGCGCAAGGTCGCGCTGACCCTCCGGTCGGAAACAATGTTCAGGAAGGGAGATTGCTCCAGTTCGACGGCGAGCGCCTGCTTCAGGGTATCGTCAAAGACGATGTCCCCCGTCCTGTTGTCGAAGTCGGTGAGGACGATGGTGTCTTTCTCTGTCAGTTTAGGTTCTCGGTGAGGGCGCGAGTATAGCCACCAAGTTAGATAGGCCGCGGCAGCGACGGTTACGAATACGATCAGCGAACCGCCTGCTGCAGTCAGCGCTACGCGATGGCGGAGTAAATATTTGCCGAGTCGATAAGGAATGCTGGCTGGCCGAGCAAGAACGGGCTCGTGGTTGAGATAGCGCTGGAGGTCGGCGGCAAGTTCGCTCGGAGTAGCATAGCGGCGGCTACCATCGCGCTCGATAGCTTTTAGGGTGATCCAGTCTAGATCGCCGCGCAGGGTGCGGGTGAGCTCGTCGGGGAGCGTGTTGCGCTGCTGGGCTACGGCGCCGCTGGTGTCTTTGTCTTGATGGAGCTTGATGCTGGGGCTAGGAGGATCATCCTCACGGATCTGGCGAACTACTTCGTCAAAGGGCTGCTTGCTCCACCGTGCGGAGTCGAAAGGCAGCTTGCCAATGAGGAGAGCGTAGAGAATAACGCCCAGGGAATAGACGTCAGTGCGGCCGTCCAGGTTGGAGACACCGGCAGCTTGTTCGGGACTCATGTAGCCGGGTGTCCCGACCAGCGTGCCGCCGTGGCTAGAAAGAGTGAGGGATTGTTCGAGGGCCATTCGTGGGGAAATCGCTTTGGCGATGCCGAAGTCGATGATACGGGGAACCGGCTGGCCGTCGATTTCAGTGACGAGAACGTTGGAAGGCTTCAGATCACGATGGATGATGGCCTTTTGATGTGCGTGCTGAACGCCTTCGCAAACCTTGATGAAGAGCGCGAGGCGGTCGCGAATCGAAAGTTTCTTCGCATCGCAGTATTTGTTGATGGAGGAGCCGTCAACGTACTCCATGACGAAGTAGGGTTGGCCCTCAGGAGTTGTGCCCGCGTCAAAGACTTTGGCGATCGCGGGATGGTTCATCACGGCAAGGGACTGCTGTTCGGATTGAAAACGCTTGAGGGCAGAGTCGTCATATAGGCCGGAGCGAATGAGTTTTAGAGCGACCTGGCGGCGTACGGGAGCGGTTTGTTCGGAGAGCAAGACGAGGCCCATGCCACCTTCGCCAAGCAGGCGAATCACACGATACCGGCCAATGAATTCTGGCAGGGGGAGTGCACGGCGAACCTGGCCTGCGGCTGCTTCGGAAGAGGCGAGGGCTCTTGCAGCTACATGCAAAGCTGGTGTGGATAAAAATTCCTCTGTACCGTCGGACTCGGCGAGGAGCGAGAGGATTTCCCGACAGAGGGACGGATCGCCATCGCAAGCCTGCCTGACAAATTGCTCGCGTGCGCTGTGCTCCTTTTCAAGCGCCGCATGGAAAATAGATTCGATTTTTTGCCAGTTCTCAGGCTCCACGAGAAAACTCCTTACCTAGTTCGCGGCGGAGCCAGCTTTTTGCGAAACGCCAGTCACGGTGAACGGTTTCTTCGGAGACCTTCAGGACGTCGGCGATTTCCTCGACAGTCAAGCCGCCGAAGAACCGCAGTTCGACGACCTGGCTCTTGCGAGAGTCGATGAGGGCGAGCCCTTTGAGGGCGTCGTCGATAGCAACGAGGTCGGAGCCGGAGCGTATGGGTAAGCCTAATTGCTCGTCGAGTTGAATAGGTGCGACACCACTGCCGCGCTTCCTGGCTTTATGGGAACGCGCCCAATCCACGAGGATATGGCGCATGACTTGGGCGCTGACTGCATAAAAGTGATTGCGGTTTTGCCAGTCGCCTTGCGCCCCCTGCACGAGCCGAAGGTAGGCCTCGTTCACGAGAGCCGTCGTCTGCAAGGTGTGGCTGGCGCCTTCGTCCGACATGTACCGTTGCGCGATGCGGTGGAGCTCGTGGTACACGAGCGGAATTAGCGCCTTTAGAGCATCTGAGTCACCTTGGCTCCAAGAGCGGAGAAGCTGGGTGATTTCGTTTGATGTTGGCTCCACGCTGCCACCGTTGTAAGCGAACTGAGATAGGCAAGGCTAGCATTCGCGACCGGTGTTTTACTACCCCTCTGAATCGGGAGAAGGCAGCGACTGCCGTATGACGGCAGGGTCAACTTACGCGGTTGCTAGCTGTTACCTACAACCTCGAGGGCTGCCTAGGCCAATCTGTGCTTCAGGGCTAACTGACAAAATAAAACTGAGACTGGGATTACAGTTTTTGCCTCGGATTTCCGCCCTTATTAGTGAGGAGGAAAGTCCCATGAAATCAACGTCTGATTCCAAGAAAGAGAAATCATGGGAATGTTAAGAAAGAGGACGAACCGACGCCTGAAGGGTGGCCAAAGCGCAGGACAATGCCGGCCGAGATGCGCAAATCGTTTTGGACGCCCGTCGTATTGGTCACCCGATCAAACCGAGTCATGAGGTATTCTACGTCGAGGACACGGACCGCCAAACGCGCGTTAATTCTGAAGTCGGCGCCTCCGCCCAACATCAGCGCGAAACCATTTTCGCCGGCGGATTGGCCACTGAGTGTTCCGCTTACACGCGCCCCACCCGCGAGCAACTGGCCGAAGGGGGTCCAGCGGCGCCATTCGTGCGGCAAACGGACGCGCGGGCCGATTGCATAGGTGAGCAGGTGCCCACTGATGTCTGGAGGCTGTCCTCCAAAGTGGTAGGCGCTGAAATCGGCAGCCGCATCCAACCAGGGCTTTGCGTGCCAGGCGAACGAGGCGCTTCCGCCGCTGGAATTAAACGATTCGCCTCCGCCGGCAGGATTCGCCCGCAGGAAGGAATAGTTGGCTCCGAGATCGAACTGCGATTGCTGACACCGGCCAGGCTGCGGCAGAAAAAGAAAAAACGACAGGCAAAGCCACAGCCGGCATCGGATGATGGCGACAATTTTTCGGCGATCGATCATTTATTGATGCCTCTCAAACCTGGATTCAAGATTTACGCGACGAATCTTTTTGCATTTCACGTGTTCAGGACCTGACTCATTTCACGCACTTAATGCACATTCAGCACGATTATCGTTGTGTGGCTGGTACCAGCCGACGAGGCGGTAACAGCCAGTGAGTAAGCTCCGGCTGGTGTGCCCTGATTCTGGAAGCTGCGTGCGCTGGCGCATCCTCCCAGCACGACCGCCGCCGTGGATATGCCGAAGAGCAGCAGCCAAACGCCGAGCTTCCGATTGCGGCGGAGCGCGAGTCCAACGCTGCCGAAAACCAGGCCTGTCAAGGGAAACCACAAGGCGGCGGATAGGAGCGCAGGCCGCGAGCTCTTGCCGCGGGAAAGATAGATGAACTGTGGCGAAGTCGAAATGGTCAAGGTATCGGTGGATGGCCCGCTTCCAAGAGTGAGCACCGCCGGATGGAAAGCAGCGGTGGCGTTAGGTGGCAATCCGGTAAGCGAAAAAGTGACCTGCCCGGTAAAGCCTCCCTGCGGAGTCAGCGTAATCGGGATATTAATCGGCTGTCCGGCTTGTGTGGCCGCCGAGCCTGAAGCGGAAGCCACGCTGAAATCCGGTGTGCTGACTGTTTCGATGACAGCGCTGGAGGTGCTGGCGCTAAAATTGGCGCTGCCGGAATAGCTGCAGGTGATGGAATGCGCGCCCGCTGCCAGGGAGGAGGTAGTGAAGGTGGCCACACCGGAAGCGAGAGCGATGGTGCTCAATGGCACGGTGCCGTCAAAAAAAGTGGCATTGCCGGTTGGCGTTCCCGCGCTGGAAGAAACTGTGGAGGTGAAGACGACGTTCGCACCGATACTAGCCTGGCTCGGCAGCACTGAGATGATCGTAGTCGTCGAGGCGGGGTTCACAACGAGTGAGATTTGCGCCGTAGCCGGCAAATAATCGGTGGCGTCGGTCGGAGTGAAGGCTACTGACAGAGTCTGCGGACCGGCACCAAGAATGGCGCCAGCCGCAGGAGTGTAGACGAAAATTCCCGCTGTGTTGGACGTGGCGTCGAGCTGCGTGGCACTGAGCGCTGTGCCGTAGGTGACAGCAGCAGGAGCGGCCCAGGTAATCGCCGGCATGCCCTTGGTCACCGTGAGGGAAACGTTCGTGGTAAAGCTGCTATAGTCCGCCGTATCAGTGGGAGTAAAAGTTACTGAGAGAGTTTGCAAGCCTGCGCCAAGCACAGTCCCGGATGGCGGCGAATACACAAACGTTCCAAGATCGTTCGCAGTGGCGTCGAGTTGCGTGGCGCTGAGCGCGTTGCCGAAGGCAATGGCAGCGGGAGCAACCCAGGCGATCACCGGCGTCGCCTTTGCGATGGTGAAGGTAAAAGTTTGCGTGGCGTCCGTCGCGACGCCATTGTGCGCGGTGATGGTGAAAGTGTAGATGCCGGCGCTGCCGAGGGCGGGAGTACCACCAAGCGTCGCAGTGCCATTCCCGTTGTCGGTGAAGATGACACCAGCCGGCAGAGTTCCAGTTTCGGATAGCGCGGGAGTGGGCTTTCCCGTAGTCGTGACGCTGAACGAGCCGGCCAGGCCAAAAGTGAAGCTGGCGCTGCCAGCGCTGGTGATCGTGGCGGCTTGATCCACGGTCAGGGTGAAACTCTGCGTTGCGTCGCTGCCAATTCCGTTGTGCGCGGCGAATGTGATGGGATACGCACCGCCCGTGCCGGCGGCTGGAGTTCCGCTGAGAACGCCGGAGACGGCGTTGAATGTCACGCCGGTGGGAAGCGCGCCAGTTTCAGAGAGCGTGGGGAAGGGAAAGCCGGTGACCGTAACAGTGAATGTACCAGCCGTGCCCTCCGCGTCGACCGCATTGTTGGCGCTGGTGATTGCTGCCGCTTGATTTACAGTGAGCGTGAAGCTCTGGGTGGCGTCCGAACCTATCCCGTTGTGCGCCGTTATGGTAATGGGATAAGAGCCGCCGGCCGCAGCAGCAGGTGTGCCGCTGAGCGTGGCCGTGCCGTTTCCGTTGTCCGTCAGAGTTACACCGTTCGGGAGCGCTCCTGTTTTTGTGATGGAGGGAGCGGGCGTCCCGTTCGTGGTCACAGCGAAAGAGCCCGCGCTGCCGACCAGAAACAAGGAAGTGTTTGCGCTGATGATGGCTGCCGATTGATCGACTGTCAGCGTGAAACTTTGCACCGAGTCGCTGCCTGCTCCGTTATGAGCAGTGATGGTTATGGAGTACGTGCCGCCGCTTAAGGCGGCGGGTGTGCCACTCAGGGTAGCTGTACCGTTGCCGTTGTCCGTGAAGGTGACACCGGGGGGCAAGGATCCCGTTTCGGTGAAGGATGGCGTCGGAGAACCTGTCGAAGTGACCGTGAACGAACCCGCAGAGCCCACGGTAAATGTCGTGCTGCTTGCGCTGGTGATGGCCGCCGACGAGTTCACGGCCAAGGGGGCCGAGGCCGTATTGCCTGTGCCGCCGTTGGCGGAGGAGACGGCAGCGGTCACGTTCGTAAAGTTACCGATGGTAGAGCCGGTGACGTTGACGGAGAAGCTGCAAGCGCTGTTCGTCCCGAGAGTTGCGCCGGTAAGCGACACGCTGCCCGAGCCTGCGACCGCTGTGATCGTTCCGCCGCCGCAACTCCCTATTAGCCCGTTGGGCGTGGCTAGGAAGATGTTTACGGGAAGCGTGTCCGTGAAGGCCACGCCCGCGAGCGCAGCTGTGTTTGCCGCCGGGTTTGTAATCGTGAAGGTGAGCGAGGTAGTTCCATTCGGTGGAATGTTCGAGACGCCGAAAGATTTGCTGATCGAGGGCGGCGCCAGCACGGCGAGATTTGCCGACGCTGTGCCGCCAGTGCCGCCGTTCGCGGAAGTTACCGCGCCAGTGGTGTTGCTTAGTGCGCCGGCGGTTGTTCCGGTCACGTTCACGGTGAAATTGCACGAGGAGCTAGCCACCAGGGTCGCACCGGCCAGGATCACACTGGCCGTTCCTTGCGTTGCGGTGATGGTTCCACCGCCGCAGGTCCCGGTCAGCCCGTTGGGTGTAGCCACAGCCAAGCCGGAGGGAAACGTGTCGGTGAAGCCAACGCCAGTCAGCGACGATCCGGTATTGGTGTTCGACACCGTGAAAGTCAACGTAGTGCTGGCGCTCAGTGGCACTGTGGCTGCACCGAAGGATTTTGTAATTGTGGGCGCCGCAATCACGGTCACGGACGCATTCGAGGTATTGCCTGCCCCAGCGGTCGTGGAAGTCACGCAAACACTGT
>Ga0210403_10004837_pt1 | contig 11543 bp, 10 predicted proteins | sample IncBWC19MmetaG_FD_150863 | JGI IMG/M metagenome (GOLD analysis project Ga0210403, IMG submission 150863) | Forest soil microbial communities from Barre Woods Harvard Forest LTER site, Petersham, Massachusetts, United States - Inc-BW-C-19-M | ecosystem: Environmental > Terrestrial > Soil >... | reverse complement strand
CGGTAGCGAAAGGGTGCAAGGGATCCTTCGACTCCGCTCCGCTCAGGATGACAGGGACCGCTAGAGATTGACTAAGCTCCCGAGGCGCGTGTCGAGCCTTCGTTACTGGGCGAGTGCTCGGGATGCTCTTCCGTACTTACGTTGTGGCGGACGTCAGCGCCTTGCACCCAGAAGATTACATCTTCAGCGATGTTGGTGGCGTGGTCGGCTACGCGCTCTAGGTTGCGGGCCACGAGCAGCGCGTCGAGGGCCTGGCGCACAACTTCGGGACGCTGGTTCATCGTCTTCACGAGTTGGATGAAGGCATCGTCCTTCATGCGATCGACGACGTTATCCATTTCGAGCACGGCCTGGGCTAGTTCGACCTTGCCTTCAATGAAGGATTCGAGGGCGCGGCGCACCATGGCGCTGACGGCTGCGCCCATGCGCGCGATGTCTACGGGCAGATCAACCGCGGGGAGGTCCGTCATGTCCATGACACGCTCGGCGATGTTGACGGCCTGGTCGCCGACGCGCTCCAGGTCAGAATTAATTTTGGTGACGGCGAGGATGAAGCGCAGATCGACGGCCATGGGCTGCTGCATGGCGAGCAGGTCGAAGGCGGCCTCATCGATCTCGCGCTCCGAGGTGTTGATGAGGCTCTCGCCTTCGAGAACCATCTGGCAGCGGGTGAGATCGCGTTCGACGTAGGCCTGACGGGCGCGATCCACCGCCTGTTCCGCCAGTCCACCCATGCGGAGCAACTTCTGGCGTAGATCGTCGAGCCCCTGCTGAAAGCGCGTGCGCATTTATCCGAACCTTCCTTGTCTAAACTGCTTTATCCCAATCTGCTTATCCGAATCTGCCTGTGATGTAGTCTTCAGTTTTCTTGTCCGACGGCTTGGTAAAGATTTTTTCCGTCTTATCGAATTCAATCATCTTGCCCAGCAGGAAGAATCCGGTAAACTCGGCGACGCGCGCCGCCTGCTGCATGTTGTGCGTCACGATTACGATGGTATACCGCTCTTTGAGCTGAAAGATCAACTCCTCAATTTTGCCGGTGGAGATGGGATCGAGCGCGGAGCAAGGCTCGTCCATGAGAAGGACCTCGGGTTCGACGGCCAGGGCGCGGGCGATGCAGAGCCGCTGCTGCTGGCCGCCGGAGAGACTGGCGCCTGACTTTTTGTGAATGTGGTCCTTCACTTCATCCCACTGCGCGGCCGAGTCGAGCGACCGGTGCACGATTTCGTCCAGCTTGCGGCGGTCGCGAAAACCATTCAGCTTCAATCCGGAAGCGACGTTGTCGTAGATCGACATGGTGGGGAATGGATTCGCCTTTTGAAACACCATGCCGACGCGGCGGCGAAGCTGGGTGGCCGAAGTACCGTTGTAGGCGCTGATGTCCCCGATGCGGACGGTGCCGGTCACACGCGCCTCGGGGATGGTCTCGTGCATGCGGTTCAGGCAGCGGATAAACGTTGACTTACCGCAGCCCGACGGCCCAATCAGCGCTGTGGCGTGGTTGGCCGCCACCGTTAGCTGGATGTCGTATAACGCCTGGTTCTTGCCGTACCAGGCATTCAGGTTTTCGACATGGATTCCAACGCCCATAGATTATGCCGCTCCGAAGGTACCACGGCGCACGGCGAAGCGCACGGCTGCGACCGCTGTGACAATGAGAATGATAAGCACGAACGCCCCCGCCCACGCTTGCCGATGCCAGTCGTCGTAAGGAGAGAGGGCGTAGGTGTAAATCTGGAGGGGCAAAGCGGCGGTGGGCTCGTTGACCCGCAGATTCCAGAACTGGTTGCCTAATGCGGTGAACAACAACGGGGCGGTCTCGCCCGCAACCCGGGCAAAGGCCAGCATCACTCCTGTAATCACGCCGGAAGTTGCGGTGCGAAGGGTGATGGAGAGAGTGGTTCGCCAGCGGGGAATCCCCAGCCCATACGCGGCTTCGCGCAAGGCCTGCGGCACCAGCAACAGCATTTCCTCGGTGGTACGCGTGATGGTGGGAATCATCATGATGGCCAGGGCCACGCCGCCTGCCAGCGCTGAAAAGTGCCCCTGAGTGATCACCACGATGGAGTAGGCCACGATGCCGATTACGATCGAAGGCACGCCATTGAGCACGTCGGCGGTGAAACGAATGGCGTCGCCAAAGCGGTTGCGTCCGTACTCCGCGACGTAGATGCCAGCGCCGATTCCCAGGGGAACTCCGATCACGCTGGCCAAGGCGAGCATGAATGCTGAGCCCACGATGGCATTCGCCATTCCTCCCCCGGCCTCGCCCACGGGCTTCGGAGTTTGCGTGAGAAAGGCCCAGTTGATCGACCCTATGCCGCGGTAAACCAGATACGCGAAAATCGCGAATAACGGCACCAGCACCAGGATGACGGTAAGTACGGCGATACCGGTCATGACGTGGTCGGTGATTCGGCGGCGCAAGGCTATCGGCGGAACCGTGTGCAGCGCAGCGGCTTGGGCTTTTTCAGCCATGGGCTCAGGCATTGGCCCTCGAAGGCTGGCCGCGAGTGACGGTCCAGACCAGCAATCGCGCCAGGGCATTGACGATGATCGTAACCAGGAACAGAGCCAGGCCAATCTCGATCAGGGCAGAGCGGTAGACCAGGCCCGTGGCCTCGCTGAATTCATTGGCCAGCACGCTGGCCATGGTATAGCCCGGCGCGAACAAGGATTTGACGATCTGCGGATTGTTTCCGATAACCATGGTCACAGCCATGGTTTCTCCCAGGGCGCGGCCCAAGCCCAGGATGATGCCGCCCATAATCCCCGCCCGCGCATTGCGCAGCACGCCCACGCGAATCATCTCCCAGCGAGTTGCGCCCAGCGCGAGTGCCGCTTCCCGCTGGTGTTGGGGCACGACCATCAAAACTTCGCGGGTGATCGAGGAAATGATGGGGACGATCATCACGGCCAGAATGATTCCGGCAGCCAGCATGCTGACACCGTAGAAGGGCCCCTCAAACAACCCGCTCCAGCCCAGGGCACGGGTCAGGAACGGGCCGACGTACTTTGTCAAGATGGGGATCAGAACAAAGATTGCCCACAGTCCGTAAACCACGCTGGGAATTGCTGCGAGCAGTTCGACGAAAAATGAGAGTGGCGCGCGCAACCGCATGGGACACATCTCCGTGGTGAACACCGCAACTCCGATCGAGAGCGGCACCGCGATGAGTAAAGCGAGCAGCGAGGAAACCAGGGTGCCGTACACGAACGGCATTGCTCCGAACTGTTCGTTCACCGGATCCCAATCATGGCCGGCAAAAAACTTGAATCCAAAGGCGTGCCAGGAAGGTGCGGAATTCCGCGCCAGCTCGTAGACGATCAGCACCAGCATTCCCAGCACCGCCAGGCCGCACAAGATCATGGCGAATTTGAACATTCGGTCCCCGGTTTCGCCGCTGTCGCCGCGAAGAGAGGGCGTGGCCTGTTTTCCCGCTGGAGGGAGGCTGCTAACCTTCGTTGCTTCAACGGGTTGTGGAGCAGGCATATCGGGCCGAGGTAGTGCGGAAAAGGCCATTCGTGCTTCACCGTAGCAGAATTCTGTTAACAGGATGTTAAAATGACAAAGCTTTTCAGGGTTGCCTTTTCCCCGGCAAGGTTGTATTTTCATCTCCCGGTTCGATTCTCTTTAGTCTGAAGTCTGTGGTCTGCAAGTCTTTATTATGTCGATCGCGCCCAAGCGCAGCCGCGTGGTTTTTCAGAAGCTTGAGCAGGACTTGGTCAAGCTTTCCTCGAAACCTCGGGCGGAGAACGTGCACCGCTTCCGCACAGGCACGCGCCGCCTCCAGATACTGCTGGGAGAGCTTTCTTCCGGGATGGATCGCAGTCAGAAAAAACTGCTCAAGATGCTGGGACGAATCCGCAAGCGAGCCGGCAAGGTGCGTGATCTGGACGTGCAACTGGCGGCGTTACGCAGCTTGAAGATTCCGCGGGAGCCGCGGCGCAAGACGCAGATGGTGAACCATCTGATCGAACTGCGCGGCCAGCAGGAAAAGAAGCTGCGGAAAGCGGTGGACGAACACACGGTCCGCGAGATTCGCAAAAGGCTGAACCGCGCCAGCAAGAACTTCAAACCGGAGAAGAGCGGGGATCCTCTCGCGGTGGCTCGAGGAATGCTGGACGGGATTAACCGCGCAGACGCGCCGGTCACCGAGGCCTTGCTGCACCAATACCGCATCCTGAGCAAGCGGGCGCGCTATGCGGCTGAGTTCGCCGGGCACTCGCCGGAAGCGATGGAGTTTATCGCCGCAATCAAGCGCATCCAGGATGCGCTGGGCGATTGGCATGATTGGCTCACACTGACGCAGACTGCCAGGGAGCATCTGGGTGAGGTGCGCGAGTCATCGCTGGTGGCGGAACTGCGCAACGTAACCGGAGCCAAATTCCGGCATGGGGTTACGGTGCTCTCGCAGATGCGGGGGGCGCGCGGCTCGGCCAAGCCGATTGCCGCGGCACAGGTTTCCGTTCCTTCTGCTCCGCCGGCGGCGAAGAGCCGGCCTTCGACCTCGGCTGCCTGAATCAACGCTGCTTCCCATACCAAGTTCGAGTGGACAACAACAATTCTGCGGATGACCATGCACTCCGCCGCATGTACACTGTTGGCCTTCGCTCATGCCGACCTTTGCCGCGGTTGATATCGGTTCCAATTCCGTGCGGTTGAAGATAGCGCGGCTCACGCGCGGGCGCCTGCGACCCATCCACGAAGACCGCGAAGTCACACGTCTCGGCGAAGGTGTGTTTCGTTCTGGCTTTCTCACCCCTGAGTCGATGGCAGAGACGGTGAAGGTCTTGCGCCGCTTTCACCGGGCAACGCAACAGGTTGTGACCGACCCGGTCCGCGTAGTCGCGACCAGCGCTTTGCGGGATGCGCGCAATTCGCAGGCGTTTCTGGAGTGGGTGCGTTCGGCCACGGGCTGGAAGGTCGAGATTATTTCCGGATTGGAAGAAGCGCGCCTCATTCATCTGGGACTCGTCTCCAATCTCCGCGTAGACAGTTCGCCTGCGTTAATGATGGATCTGGGTGGCGGAAGCTGCGAACTGACCGTCTCCGGGCGGGGACACATACGCGACATGGTGAGTTTGCCGCTGGGCGCCGTGCGCCTCACCGATGAATTCCTGAGCCACGATCCACCGCGCAAGGGCGAACTCAAACGGCTGCACGGGTTCGTGGCCCGCGAAGTGAATCGCATTGCGTCGCGCGTGGTGGCGGCAAAGGTCAAGAATGTAATTGCGACGTCTGGAACGGCGGCGGCCCTGGCCGCGGCGGCCGGCCACCTGCGGAAGAATGGGAGCCGGCAGCGCACAGTGGTCACCCGCACGGAGATGACGCGAATCGCGAAGCAACTGGCGCGCCTGCCGGTGGACGAACGGCGCCAGATTGAAGGCATCGGGCCCCGACGGGCGGAAATCATTGTTGCCGGCGCGATCGTCTACCACGAACTGCTTGATCGCTGCCACCTCAAGGGTTTTCGTTATTCCGCGCTCGGCCTGCGCGACGGCCTGCTGGCGCAGATGGCGGCGGAACACGACCACAGCACGCGCTCGGGAAAGCAGATTGAATCGGAACGATGGGAATCGATCACGCGGGCCGTCGAACATTATCACGTGGACATGAAGCACGCGCTCGATGTGCGCGAGTCCGCAATGTTTTTGTTTTCGGCCCTTCGTTCCGTGCACGGGCTGGCGCCGGAATTTCGCGAGTGGCTCTCAGCTGCCGCCATGCTCTACGAGGTGGGAGATTACGTCAACCGCAACGCACACCACCGGCATACGTATTACATCATTTCGAACTCGGAGATTCTGGGTTACACGCCGCCGCAACGCCGCATGATCGCGGCCATTGCCCGCTATCTGGGAAAGTCGCGGCCTTCCATCGAAGACACACCCATGAAAGCAATCGATCCCGCGGACCGCGCCGGAGTGCAGAAAGCGATCCTCCTATTGCGTTTGGCCCGCGCCTTGAACCTGGGCCGCAGCCGCGCCGTACAACGTGTTCGCGTCAGCCAGCACGCTGCCGAGGTCCGGCTGACCCTGGTACCGCGGCGGCGCATGGGCGTGGACCTGGAACTGTGGGCGATCGAGAAAGACGCGGCTTACTTCCGGGAAGTGTTTGGTCGGGAACTCTCCACTGCGGCGGTGTAAAGGGTGCGCAACGCTTTAGGAGTGAAACACCACGTTAGAGTGCCGGAGGTGCGGCGCATGTCGACCCGGGCCACGGCTCCCTTCTTCAGCTCGACTGAAGCCTCACAGCCGGACTCACTGATCACCGTGCCGAGGAACTGGCTTAGGTTGGGATTGTGGCCCACGACCATGATCGATTCCTGGGCGGCATATTTTTCCAGCAGGCGGCGAAAGTCCGCGAAGGTGCCTTCGGGACGCAGCGCAGTCTCGGTTTGCAGCTTGCCTTCGTAGCCCATTTCGTTTCCCACCAGGGAAGCAGTCTGGGTGGCGCGCTTGAGCGGGCTGGAAATAATACAGTCCACCTGGGCCTCAATGGCGGCCAGGGCACGACCCACGTAACCGCATTGTTCGATGCCTTCCTTGTCGAGGGCGCGCTTCTCATCTTTCTTGGGATTGACGAAGTGCTCGCCGGCGCTGGCGTGACGTAGAAAATAAATGATCATCGCGAATTATCGTACTCTACTGGCGGGAGCTTTGCGCTTTGTTGCTGGAAGTTGCGGCAAGAGAAAGCCTGCAGCTTGCTTGCCTTCAGCCACGCTGATTAGATAATCCTGCGCGCTGAAGGCAGCTGCACCCGCAGGCGGTCTGCGATTCCGTTTGCCGTGCATGGGCTGCCAGGCGCGAATGTAGGTGGCATCGCGCAACAGGATGCGGGCTTTGCGATTGTCCGCGAGGTAGGCGTCAAGAATTTCACGGCGCACGCGCTCGCGCAGGAATTCGTCGCGCAGGGGTACTAGCACTTCGACTCGCTCGTAGAGATTGCGCGGCATCAGGTCGGCGCTGCCGACGTAGATTTCTTCGTCGCCGCCATTACCGAAGTAGTAAATCCGGCTGTGTTCTAGAAACCGCCCCACCACGCTGCGCACTCGGATGCGGTCACTCAGGCCGCGGACGCCCGGGCGCAAGGCGCAAATACCGCGCACGATGAGATCAATCTCTACTCCGGCCTGAGAAGCGCGATACAACGCTTGCACCATATTTTTGTCGAGCAGGGCGTTCATCTTTGCGATGATGCGTCCGGGGCGGCCCTGGCGGGCGTGATCCGCCTCGCGGTCAATGAGAGCAATGACTTTTTCCGCGAGATCGAGCGGCGCCACCAGCAGCGGATCGTAACTAGGGTTCTCGGCATACGCGGTGAGGAAACTGAAGACGTCATGCACCGCGCGCGTAACTTCCGGATTCGCCGTGAACAGGCTGAGGTCGGTATAAATGCGCGCCGTGGTGGCGTTGTAGTTGCCGGTTCCGATGTGAGCATAGCTGCGCACGCCATCGGGATCGCGGCGCACCAGCAGCGAAAGTTTACAATGCGTTTTCAGGCCAACCAGTCCGTGGAACACCTGCACGCCGGCGTCTTCCAGATCGCGCGCCCAGCGGATGTTGTGGGCTTCGTCGAAACGCGCCTTCAGCTCGACCACCGCCGTCACTTCTTTGCGCGAAGCCGCGTCCATAAGCGAAGGAACAATCGAAGAATGCTCGCTGGTGCGGTAGAGGGTCTGCTTGATCGAGAGTACGTGCTCATCTTCCGCCGCCGATTCGATGAATGACACCACCGCGTCGTAGGAATCGTAGGGATGGTGCAGCAGAACGTCGTGCCGCCGCAGTTCCTCGAAAAGATTCTGAGACTTGGCGGTGAACCGCAATTCGCGCGGAGAAAACGGACGGTACTTAAGATCAGGGCGCTGGGTCTGATCGTAAACGTTGAACAGCCGCGAGAGGTTGACCGGGCCGTTCACGGGGAAAACCTGCCAGGAATCCAGCTCAAACACGGTGCGCAGGCGGTCGATGATTTCGGGATCGGCGTCGGCTTCGATTTCCATGCGAACGGCGTCGCCTTTGCGGCGATTGTGCAACTCCGCGCGCACGGATTCGAGAAGATTGCGCGCTTCTTCTTCCTGTAAATAAAGATTGCTATTGCGGGTGACGCGGAATGGAGCCGAGGAAACGATGTCGTAGCCGTGATACATGTTCTGGGCGTGGTGCGCGACCAGATCGGCGAGGAAAATAAAGTCGGTGGTGGTGTCAGAAGGCAGCCGCACTAAGCGGGGCAAGGCTCGGGGCACCGAGACTACTCCGGTATAGGTAATCGCGGAACGCCGCCGCCGGCGCAACAGCAGCCCGAGGCAGAGCGCCTTGTTGATCACGCGGGGAAAGGGATGCGTGGGATCCACCGTCACCGGAGTAAGGAGGGGATCCAACTCTTTCTCGCAATATTGGTCGACGAAGCGGCGGGCTTCCGCGTCCAACTCATGCAGGGCGAGCACCCGAATGCCGTGCTCGGCCAGCGCCGGACGCAGCGCGTTCCAGCAGTCGTACTGTTCGTCCACGAATTTGTGAGTAAGGCGCGCCAGAATCTCGCGCTTCTCATCCAGAGTTACTCCGTCGGGACCGGCTTCGTTGTAGCCGTCCTCGATCTGCTGCATCATGGCGGCGACACGAATCTCGAAAAACTCATCCAGGTTGCTGGCAGAAATCGCCAGGAACTTAAGCCGCTCCAGAAGCGGGTTGCCTTCATCCTCGGCCTCCTCGAGCACACGTCCGTTGAAGGCGAGCCAGGAGGTATCGCGATTGAGGTAATACTCTGGATTTTCCAGCGAAATGCGAGCCATCTGCGAGGGTCTTATGCCTTCATTCCTGCGACTTTGCCTTTAGTCTTAGAGTGCGGGACATCTGCAAAAGTCTAGTATAAAACATCCCCAAAGACCGCGCAGAATTGTGAATCAAGGCAGACACGGGCCTCGAAATTGGAGGGATTTTGTTAAAAGAATCCGGCGCAGCGGAGCAGCCTGCTTGCTGCCCGATGCGCCGGTGGAATTGCTTGGCTTTGCTAGCGGGCTTCTATTACCGAACCAGCTTGATTGCCTCTTTCTCTTTTTGGACGACGCCTTCCGGCAACGGCGCATAGGAGAGCGCGCCCGTCATCTTCTGTCCATCGGTCACCATCCAGTTCAGAAAGTCGGCCAGAATTTTCCCTTTCGCCGCATCTTTCGACTGCTCAGGAATCAGCAGCCAGGTGAAACTGGAAATGGGATAGGCATCCTTGCCCGGAGCGTTGGTGATGGAGACGCGAAAGTCCGGCGGCATTTTGGGCGACGATGCAGCCGCAGCCGTAACGCTGTCCAGAGAAGCTTTCACAAAATTTCCCGCGGAGTTTTTCACGGTGCCGTAGGAAATATTGTTTTGTACGGCGTAGATCAACTCGACATAGCCGATCGAACCGGGCAACTGGCGGACCATTCCGGCCACACCTTCATTCCCTTTCCCGCCCAGTCCGATGGGCCATTTCACGGAAGTGCCTTTCCCGACCTGGCTCTGCCATTCCGGACTGACCTTGGAAAGATAGTCAGTCCAGATGTAGGTGGTGCCGCTGCCGTCAGAGCGGTGAACGACGACGATGTCTTTGTCAGGAAGGTTCACGCCCGGATTGGCGCCGGCGATGGCCTTGTCATTCCACTTTCCAATCTTTCCCAGGAAAATCCCGGCCAGCGCCTCAGGAGTAAACTTCAATTCCGCTGTAACGCCCGGGATATTGTAGGCCGGGACGTCTGCTCCCAGCACCGTCGGGAAATGCAGAATCTTCGTCTTGGATTCTTTCAGCTGATCGTCAGTCATGGGACCATCGCTGGCCCCGAAGTCTACGGTGCCGGCAATCACCTGGCGGATGCCGCCACCGCTCCCAATCGATTGGTAGTTCACCTCAACATCGGGATGCAGCTTGTGATATTCGCTGAACCACTTCGAGTACATGGGATTGGGGAAGGTGGCGCCGGCTCCGTTCAGCTTGGTCTGGGCTGCGACCGGCAGGGCTACCACGGCGCACAACAACAGCAGGGTGAGTCTGCGCATCGCTCGATGATTCCTCCTGAGAATGGATATCTCTAGTTTCTATCGGCGCTGTGTTACAGGACGGTTACAAACCGGTGAATTTCTGATGAATGGTCTGGGCCTACTTGGTGAGTACGGGCTGTAAACGCGCAATCTCCCGCGGAAACAGAGTATTGTCGGGAAATTGAGTGCGCAGGGCGATCAGCAGTTCGAGCGCATGGATTTTATCCTTGTCGCGCACGTAGGCAATGGCCAGCAGGATGCGGGCAAAGGGCGCCAGATAATGGCCGTGTTGAGCGGTCATTCGCAGGTCGGCAATGCCGCCTTGCTTGTCGCCGGGCAAGCCGCCCATGCGCAGGAGCCAGCGCGTGGGAGCGTTCATGCTGCCGATGATGTACTTGCTGAATCCCGTGGCCACCAGCGCGTCCGAACAGTCGTTACAAATTGCGAGCAACTGCTGCGCCCAGACGGCAGCTTCCTTGGCGAAGTGCAGCGAAGCCAGATTGCGTTTCTCAATGAGCGCCGCATAGTCGGCCTGCAATCCGGAGGCGAGAGTCAGCGCAAACAACGCGTCGCGGTCTTTGGCATCCTTGGCCAGGCGGTTATGAGCAAGCAGTTGAGCGTGGGCGAGGGCGGCCTGAAAATGGTCGTGCACCACCGGATCCGGACTGAGTTTAGAGCGTGACAGGAACGATTCATCACTGTCATAGAACCGGCCCTCCAGCACGCCCAGACGGTTGAACTCCGAGAAAAGGAGTCCGGCAGCCTCGCTGACGGGACCCACCGGATCGTCGGGATGCTGGTCCTCCCACGTGGAGAAATCCTTCTGCGCACCTGTGAAATCCAGGTTGTAGAGCCCGGCAAATCCGTGGTCCAGCGCAGTTCCCGCACTCGGATCAGGGGCAATAGCCGCCCCGGCAATTGGCTGCATGCCCATGCTCAGGCACAAGGCTGCTACCATACCAAGGATCACTTTACCCATGATCACTTTGCGAAATGACGCGGGGTTTGGCATCACATGAATCCGAGCTTCGTTATCATTGGTTTCCCGGACAACGGAACGTTCCTTTCCGCACACCTTGTTACGATGCAACTATTCCGGGCTCCGTTTGTCACATTCTTGTCAATTGCCACGGCAGAGGCCTTCTTTCCGGCTATTGATTCTAATCTGGTTGTAAGCGCCCGAACGAAAATTTCATGAGCAATTCTATGCACTACGCCCCCGGTTGGCCCGGGATCCCGCCACGCTGGACCTCAAGCGCCAAAAGTGGTGTAGGCACGGCGTTGAACCAGCACAGCAAAGTCTGGTTCACGCTGAGTCACGGCATTTTGAATGAAGTGTACTTTCCCCGGGTGGATCAGGCGTGCACCCGCGATCTCGGCTTCATCGTCACCGATGGCAAGGCTTTCTTTTCCGAGGAGAAACGGCATTGCACGTTTGAGAACCATCCGGTCGAGCCCGGCATCCCGGTTTTTGAGCTGACCAACACCGACAACAGCGGCCGCTACCGGCTTCACAAGGAAGTTTTCACTGA
>Ga0210403_10004836_pt1 | contig 11545 bp, 13 predicted proteins | sample IncBWC19MmetaG_FD_150863 | JGI IMG/M metagenome (GOLD analysis project Ga0210403, IMG submission 150863) | Forest soil microbial communities from Barre Woods Harvard Forest LTER site, Petersham, Massachusetts, United States - Inc-BW-C-19-M | ecosystem: Environmental > Terrestrial > Soil >... | reverse complement strand
GGCACAGATGACGATCAAGGCCGTTGTATTCGATGCCTACGGGACCCTGTACGATGTGCAATCGGTGGCGGGCGTCACAGATCAGGCCTTCCCCGGCTATGGCGAGATCATCACCCAAATCTGGCGACTCAAGCAGCTCGAATACACTTGGCTGCGCTCGCTGATGGACCGCTATCAGGATTTCTCGGTCGTCACTCGCGATTCGCTCAAGTACACGCTCACTGTATTGGGATTGAAGCCGGCCGCCGGCATCTTCGACCGTATCATGGACAAATACGTCCATCTCGACCTCTACCCCGACGCCAAGCAGGCGCTGACGGATTTGAAAGGCTGCAAGCTCGCGATCCTCTCCAACGGCAGTGCGGATATGCTGAACGCACTGGTACATAACACCGGGCTCGACAAAATCCTCGACGCTACGATCAGCGTCGATTCGAAAAAGATCTTCAAGCCGAGCCCGCAAGCTTACATGCTGATCGAACCCAATCTCGGCGTGAAACCAGGCGAAGTGTTGTTCGTGTCATCCAACTCGTTCGACGCTTGCGGCGCCAAGGCGTTCGATCTCAACGTCGCCTGGATCGAGCGTGTGACCGCCGACGCGATGGCCCTTGAATGGGAGAACAATGATTTTGTGCGACCGTTGACGATGTTCAAGGCGATGCGAATGCAGATGGACCATTTCGGGCTTGATCCGGATTACCGCATTTCCGGACTGAGCGGCTTGCCAAATCTGGTTGCATAGTCCGATTGCCCAGGGCAAGTTGCGCGATTGCGTTCAGCTGCTGCGCGACGCGCACCGACCGGAGAACTTCCGATGAATGCGGAAGAGCTCAAGAAAGATACGCCTGCTCGAATCCGCCGAGTTCCGTCGAAAAGCGACCCTTCTCAGGCGTATCGCCGCGCTTGTATTTGCCGCTCAAAAGCCCCCCGTCAATAGAATTGAACGGAATCACCGCGGGACCCTCTTCCTGCTCCCTGCCGGTCTCCCGGTGCACTCTGAATTTCGCCGATATGCGGCTCGCGACTATTGATTCGACTGCGCCTTCCACCGTCGTGGCGTAATACCGATACGCTGAACGAACAGGCGACTCAGTACCGCCGAGCTCGAATATCCAACCGCCGATGCCACGGCCTTAGGGGAATCGCCCCGGTTCAGCATCTTCATTGCCATGCTGATGCGCCATTTGGTGAGGTAGTCGAGGGGTGTCGTTCCGACGATCCGGTGGAAATGCGCTGCGAATCGAGCCCGCGACATGCCCGCCTTTTGCGCGAGGTGCTCTAGCGTCCACGCGGAACCCGGTGCCGTATGCATGCAGGCCATCGCCTTCGCGAGTTTGCGGTCGCCCAAAGCCAAGAGCACGCCGGCTTGAAGGAGGCCGTTCTGCATCGAATGGCGCAGTATCAAGAGAAATAGATATTCGAAAATCCGATCCAGGGCGATCTGCCGACCAAGCCGACTCTGGAAGGCCTCTTCAAACAGCAGCGAAGTTGCGGGCAGAAGGTCGTTTGTGCCCGCCAGTGGAATACAGAGTACCGGTGGCAGGCCATCCAAGAGAGGGTTCCCTACCCCGAGGCCATAGTTCACCGTCGCGCAGACAAGATCCGCTCCTCTGCTTGGACTTACGAGAAATCGATGCTTCAGAGGTCTGGGGAAGAAGATCGCGGTCGGCTCTTGTAAACGGCAATCGGGCATCCCCGGCGCACGTATGAGAAGATTTCCAGCGCGCAGCACATGCAGGTATGCGACGGCGGCGTCCGAATCAAACTTCTCTGCACGGCAGAGAGTTCCAGAATAGAAGACGTGCGCTGCAATATCGAAGTTTCGTAAGACGGCAGAGATTTGATCCATGAAAGGAACCGGCCAGACATGGTGGATACAGCCCAGATGAGACGGATGGACAGCATTTCGAGATGATTCGCGTCCTCGCGTATCGGTGAAAGGGCAAGAATACCGGAACGTCGCTTTTCGACGTAAATCACCGGAGACCCCTCTCATGCCTCGAATCGCACCGCTGCTCCGTACCGCCGCCGACCCGAAGACCGGCGCAACCCTGGACGCCATCAAGGCAAAACTCGGACCTGTTCCGAATCTGTTTTCGACGCTGGCTCACAGCCCGCCCGCACTGAATGCCTACCTCGGCCTTTCGGAGGCGCTTTCGAAAGGCGTCCTGACGCCACGCCAACGAGAAATCATCGCGCTGGCGGTCGGCCAAGCGAATGCGTGCCAATACTGCGTCTCGGCGCACACCGCCCTTGGAAGGCAAGCGGGCTTGACGGAAGAGGAAACCAGGAGCGCACGCTCCGGAAGGGCCGAGGACAAACTAGAGGGCGCCGTCGCTTTACTGGCTGTGCAAATCGTCCAGCATCGCGGAAATGTCACCGATGGTGAACTCGCTGCCGCTGCCTCGGCTGGCGTCAGCGAGGCGATGACTCTGGAGGTCGTGGCCCACGTCGCCATGCACATCTTCAGCAACTACGCGAACAACCTCGTGCGCACCGAAGTGGATTTCCCGCCCGTCGCCATTTAGATAGCGGCGAATCACCGTGCCGGAGCAGAACGCTGCCTCGGATTGACGCCGCTTTCGCTCCAGCAGGGACTTTCGGCGATAGCGATGGCTTTCCAGGCTTCGTCGGAGGACGTTGCCCGGATCTGCCACGTACATCCAACGCTGTCCGAAGCCACCAAGGAGAAGATCGATATGACTTCAGCAAGGAAGCTGTTGTTAACCGCTGCGAGCTCGCTTGGTCTAGCAATTGCAGGGGCATTGCCCGCCGCTGCCTTTGGTCTAACCCTCGCCACGAGCCTGGCGACGGCTCAGAGCAGCGCGCCGTCGACCGGCAGCACCGCACGCCTGGAATGCCCAACGCCGCTATCTACGGTGCCAGCAAGGCGGCCCTACTGGCAGTCATGCGGGTTGCCGCGGCCGAATGGGCCGAGCGCAAGATCCGGGTGAACGCCATCAGCCCCGGCCCGATCTCCACGCCGATCTACGGCAAATTGGGCATGCCGGCGGACGTGGTCGCCGCCCGCGGCGAGCATATGCGCCAGTCCGTACCAATGAAGCGAATTGGCGAGGCCGACGAAGTCGCCCGCGCTGCGCTGTTCCTGGCCTCGGACGACTCCACCTACGTCACGGGAATCGAGCTCACCGTCGATGGCGGGCGCGCGAACCTCTGACCGACCGTGGCCGCGTGTTGCACCTCGTACCGCGACCGGAGGGAATCAGCCTTCGGTCGCGGACAGATTCCAGGCCAGCAAGGCGGCAAGCTGGCCGGCGCAAGTGTCCTCGATGCTTGACGGCTGCCGCGCCCTGGCGGCTGCCGAGCGCTGACAAGGGCAAGGCCCGTCGGTTAGTTCGACGGCACCTGGCGCCGGGTTACAGGGCATGCACAATTCGCTGCTTTTGAATCCGCCGCCTTGGAATCGGACCCTGCGTGGGATCAGCGGCTGTAACCAAACATGCCGGGTCGCCGAATACAGAGGAAAGGCGGTATGCAAGGCAAAGAAGAACACCTCAGAAGCCTGCTCGTGCGCGGGCTCGCCGGTGATGCCTCGGCATACCACGGCTTCCTGAAGGAACTGACGGGGTACCTGCGCGCGTTCCTGTGCAAGCGCCTTGTCCACATACCGGACGAAGTGGAAGATCTCGTGCAGGAATCCCTGTTAGCGATCCACAACCAGCGTCACACCTACGATCTGGGGCAGCCGCTAACGCCGTGGGTGTATGCGCTGGCGCGCTACAAGCTGATCGACCTGCTGCGCCGACGTTCGCGCACGGACATGCTCAACGACCCGCTGGACGGGGACAGCGAGCTTTTCGTCGCGGCCGAGGGCGAGGCGAGCGATGCGCGGCGCGATGTCTCCAGGTTGCTCGATCAGTTGCCCGACCGTCAACGACTGCCTATCGTGCACATGAAGCTGGAAGGTCTGTCGGTCGCCGAGACGGCGCAGCGCACTGGAATGTCGGAGTCGGCCGTCAAGGTCGGGGTGCACCGGGGTCTGAAGACCCTGGCGGCCATGATCAGGAGCATCGAATGAACACCGATGAGCTCGTGTCCGTGCTGGCGCGCGGTGCCGAAGCCGTGGATCCCCACGCGCCGGCCCGGCGCTACCTGCTTGCCGTCGCGCTGGGCACCGTCGCGTCGGTCTTGCTGACGGCCGCGCTGCTCGGCCTGCGGAGCACCCTGGTCGACGACCTCGCAGCGCCGATGTTTTGGGCCAAGGAACTGTTTTGCGTTGCGCTCGCCGCTGCTGGCGTGCTGGTGGTCAAGCGCCTGGCGCGACCGGGCACAAAGCTCGGACTGGCCCCGCTGGGGATCGTGCTACCGGTGCTTGCGCTATGGTTGTTGGCGAGCTTTGCGCTCTACACCGCCGAGCCTGGCGCGCGTGCGCAGTTGGTGCTCGGGCACACTGCCCGCGTCTGTCCCTTCCTGATTGCGCTGGTGTCTGCGCCGCTGTTTGTCGCATACATGTGGTCCCTGCGCGACCTTGCGCCGACGCGACTGCGCCTGGCCGGCGCGGCGGGCGGGTTCGGGGCCGGCGCGATGGGTGCGCTCGCGTACTCACTGCATTGCCCCGAGCTTGCAGCGCCGTTTGTCGGCATCTGGTACATGCTGGGAATTCTGATACCGACCGTCGTCGGCATATGGGTGGGTCCGCGCCTGTTACGCTGGTAAGTACTGCACGGAGTTGGCGCCGACCGAGATCGATTCCGACTCCAAGAATAAGGGCGGCAGCGCTGTCGCCATTCCTGAGGCGGTCGCGCCAGCGGCGGCCGCTTCGCGCTCCTTGTAAGACTCGAATGGCTCGCGAGACTGACGTCGGTCACATGACCTGACAGCCACTCGCAATCTGGGAGACCTCCATGACGACCGTTTACGCGAAAGCAGCGCAGATCAACACCGCGCCAACGGTCACGGAGGCGTCCAAGGCCATCCCGTTTGGACGCGGACGCGTGCCATCGGCGGTCGCCCCCATTCAAAAGGCACCCGGCGCACCGGCTGGATGGCCTTCGGGGGAAGGTGCACGTAGGTGCAGGTAAAGAGTCGCTTCCCCTTCGAGGTTGGGCGAGTCTCCGGGGATAGGGCTGGGGTACAGGTGGCAGTTCCTGGAAGATCCAGGACTGGCGTGGTGTGTTGACACGACCCCCGCTGTCGAACCCCATCCCGGTGGCGTTGCGCACGCGGCGGAGCGTGCGCGGCTCCCGACGACGGGTAGCGGCGAGCGGAATCCTAACGCTCCAGCCCCCGTTCGAGTTGCGTCGTGCGGCGCTGTGCCAGAACTGCTCCCTCGCGCCGCACAGGCATCGTATTCACGAACTCACCCACTTGCCTCGCCAAGTCTCGGTCCTCCCATTTATCCGATTGAGCCAGAGTTGTGGCAACCCCGTTCCATGCTCCTAGTGCGTCGGCCCGTGTATCGCGTGCCACTTGGCTGTCCTTGTGACTGGGTCGTTGATTTCTCAGCCGGCCTTCCCCTTGTGCCTTGACCTGCCAAATATTCGGGTAGTTTTTGACGACACCGCGTGCGGCCTGGCGCGATGCCGCCGCCGCAATGCCGCGCTGCCGCAGCTCTGCAGCAAATTCCAACCTCCACTGGTGCAAGTCCGCCTTGCGTGGATTCAGCCGTACACCAAGATCCGACTCGGCCCGCACAAGTAGATGTACGTGAGGATTGGCTTGGTGCGTATGCAGTGCCATCACGTACTTGTGACCTGCAAATTGCCGCGCCGCCAGGGTCTGAACGGCCCCCAGCAGCTTCTTGGAATCGGTGCCGGTTGGCATGGACCACATGATGTTGAACGCCTCGCGCCGATCACTCCGCTCAGGGATCGCGGTGCCTTCCCTTGCCCACTGGCGCGCAATTTCGCACCGGGCTTCGCGCCCCTTGTGCCGCTCCCCATCTTGGTCGATTAGCCCATCGCCCTCCCGATCGATGTAATTCATGTGCGCTCGGATCGCTGCCATCCCGCGCCCGCCGCCTGTCACCTTCACCATGACCTGTGGCGCCCGCTTCACTGCAAGTCGTACCTCGCGCCGAACCGCATTCGGCGTTGGAATACGTACTCCTCGGCTACAATACCGGGGGCCGGGCTTGGCATGCGCAAACAGCATTCGCCCCCACTTCTGGAGGTCCGCGTCAGCCTCGGGCCTCATCGCTCGCCCTTGTTATCGCTCGCCGAGCTGCGACCACCGGCCGCAGCGACAACAACACAGCTCCAGCCAGGTCGACGTGCCTATCCACTCTGTCGACAACGGTCGCTAATGTTTCCAGATTCTGTGTACTGACCAGGCCAGGGTTTCCGTTCAGGGAGCGGGCGATCTGATTCACGTGGCGCCCGAGCGCCGCGATCTGGGATGTCGATCCGACCAGCGCCTCCCGCAGGCCGGCTAGATCCCTCGCCGGCGCAGACGACCCCAGTCCAGCTCGATTCGCCGACGTGCCGGCGCGCTTCGCAACCGCTCGCATTGCCTCGCCTACCAGCACGGCCAGATATTCGGAACGACTTAACCCTTCGGCCCGCGCGCATCCGGATGCTCTCCTTGAATCCTCCTCGCGCAACTTCAAACGCACCTCAAGAACCTTGCCAGCGGGCTTTCCGCGCTCGCCCCTAGCCTTTGGCACTGGCCAAGAAACTTCTGCTTCGTTTTCGCCCGTAGTTGACCCTAGCAAGGCTGCGATCGCCTTTCGTGCAAGCACCGACGGAGATACGCCGGCGCTATGCGCGGCTTCATACAGGTCCGCCTTCAGCGGACCAAGATCAACGCTCAACTGACTAGCACGCGGACTCACGAGTGAAAATGTAATGCAATCTCGGCGGCGCGGCCTATCCTGCCTTCGCGCAATTCGCTTCTCTATCAGATCAACATCAGTAGAACATCAGTGAAAGATCAGCACAAACGAGGCACATCAGCGAGTTCTCAGCTGAATATCAGAGGACCATCAGAAGAACATCAGAACATCAGACGAACATCAGAGGAACATGTGCGCCGTGATAAGGCGGCGCTTTCCAGTGGGTGCAAGGCCCACCCGGCGAATGCTCCAGCCGGAAGCAACCGGAGCAGTCAGGGAGGTGACGAACTGGCTGAAGCCTCTGGGAAATGCGAGCCACGATTTGGTGGCTGCGCGAGTGTGCGGGCCGTAACGCGAGTGAACGCCGAGCAAGCCTCGAAAATGATGATGCGCAGGCCGACCCGACTATGTTTGCGGGGAAGGCTGATACCGCCGGCCGGATGAGCAAGGCAGCGCAGCCGGCGGCTGTGCCGGGGTAGTGGCGACAGCACGTACACAAGGAAAGCGCACGCAACACGGGAAACCCAGTGACGTTGGTCGGGGACGACCAACCGGACGCCGGTGACGGACAGGCCGGGCGACATTGGGTGGCGGATAGGCCCGTAGTACCGATGAAGCCGGGTAACGCCGGTGGAGGGAAGGGGCCTTAGTTCAAGACGAACGCAGCAAGCGGCGAGGAGAGGAGATTGGGCAACCTATCAACTCCGGCAAGTGTTCAGAAGCTGCAGACGGCGTTGCACGCGAAAGCGAAGTCCGAGCCGGGCTTCCGCTTCTACGCGCTGTACGACAAGATCCACCGCGACGATATCCTGGCCCACGCCTGGGCTCAGTGCCGCTCCAACCAGGGCGCTCCAGGCGTGGATGGGAAGGACTTCGCGGATGTCGAGACGTACGGCGTGCAGCGGTGGCTCGGGGAACTGGCGCTTGCGCTCAGGCAAGAGAAGTATCAACCGGATCCGATCCGGCGAGTGTTCATCCCCAAGGCCAATGGCAAGCTACGGCCGCTGGGCATCCCGACCCTGCGGGATCGGGTCTGCATGACGGCAGCCATGCTGGTGCTGGATCCGATCTTCGAAGCCGATCTTCCACCGGAGCAGTACGCCTACCAAACGGCGCTCGCGTCAGTTGCGTCCTCGAGCGCAAAGTAAGCGGCGACGTAAAGGGAATAAGTGAAGTCGAGAAGGCGCGTTGGCGCTCCATGGTGTTGCATTAGGGCAAGCCATTCGATCTTGGAAGTCAGGGAAGGGGAGTCACTTTCGTACTGATATAGGCCGCGCTGAACTTCCCGAATTAGTTCAGATTCGAACGTCTTGCGTTTATCGAAAGGGATCGAGTTTCGTTGGCACAGCCGTTCGAAGGACGTTTCTAGGTTCCAATCGGCAGACCGTTGGCCGCGGTATAGCCATCCGCCCCTTTTGAAGTATTTGTCTATCTCTGACCAAGAATCGACCTTAACGGTCCAAATGATCATGTGCGCGCCTCGAATCCTTCGAGAATGCGTCAGAAGAAGAGGATCGCGATCAGGCGCGATTGCTACATATCATCCGCCCCGATCTCGCGCATCCAAAAAGCACCCCGTACCCCGACGGCCACCCAAACTCCCCCACCTGTGGCCACCCAAATTCCTCCACCTGAGCGGAGTGTCGTGACGGGCTGACGGGCCCGTGCGGCTGCCGCGGTAGGCACTGGGCAAGGCGTTACTTTCGCCCCCTCACGGGAGGGGGAGTTGGAGTGAACGCTTTGAAGCCGCATTTGCAGACGGCCCTGCGCACGCTGTTGGAGGGCGGGGCGGGCCAGAGAGAAATCGAGCGGGTCACGGGGATCGACCGCAAGACGATCCGTTCGTACCAGAAGCGCTTTGCCGCCGAGCGGGCAAATTCCCCCGGGGGGGCCACCGGCTTGGCGGAGCAAATTCCTCCACCCCGGCCACCGGCGCCGACGGCCGCCGGCTCGGTGTCGTCGTGCGAGCCGCACCGGGCGTTCATCGAGGAGCAGCTACGCCGGCGACGCAACGCCATGGCGATCTGGCAGGACCTGGTCGATCGGCACGGCTTCGACGGCGCCTATAACAGCGTCAAGCGCTTCGTGCGCCGCCTGTGCACCGGCGAGCCTGAGCAGTTCGACCGGCTCGAGTTTCTCCCAGGTGAGGAATCCCAGGTCGATTACGGCGAAGGCGCACTGACGCGGGTGCCGGGCACCGATCGGTACCGCAAGCCGCGGCTGTTCGTCATGACGCTGCGCTATTCGCGTCGTTGCTTTCGGCGCGTGATCTGGAAGTCCGGCCAGGAGATCTGGGCACGACTGCATGAGCAGGCCTGGCGCTACTTCGGCGGCGCTTGCCGATACACCGTGCTCGATAACCTGAAGGAAGGGGTGATCAAGCCCGACCTGTACGAGCCGGAGCTGAACCCGGTGTATGCCGCCACGCTCGCCCATTACGGCGTGGTCGCCGACCCGGCGCGCATCAAGGATCCGAACCGCAAGGGCGCCGTCGAGAACGCCATTGGCCACACGCAGAAGACCGCGCTGAAGGGCCGGCGCTTCGACTCCATCGAGGAGCAGAACGAATTCCTCGAGCTCTGGGAGACGAAGTGGGCGGCACCCCGCATCCACGGCAGCACGCGCCGCCAAGTGCAAGCCATGTTCGAGGAAGAGCGCCCCTACTTGCTGCCGCTGCCGGTGCTGGGCATGCAGTTCTTCACCGAGTCCGTGCGCACGGTGTACGACGACTCCTGCGTGCGCATCGACCACAGCAGCTACGCCGCGCGTCCCGCACGCATCGGAGCCAAGGTGTTGGTGCGACTGTTCGAGCACCACATCGAGATCCGAGACCTCGCCAGCAAAGCACTGCTGCGTACGCACGCCCGTGCGGACCGGCCGGGCAGCCTCGTGCTGCCGATGCACGAGCGTGTCTTTAACCCCTCGCGCGAGACACGCTCCATCCTGAACCGCGCTCGCACCATCGGACCGGCCGTCCATCAACTGTGCCAGACGCTGTTCAATACCGAGGGCCGCGTCGGCCAACGCAAGCTCTGGGGCATCGTCGGTCTGGCCGATCGCTATCCACGTCGCCTGGTCAATGCCGCGTGCGTCCAGGCTCTGCAGGAGGGCCTCTACAGCTACCGGCACGTCAAGGCGCTCACCGAGCGTTTGGTCGAGCAGGCGCTGGCACAGATCGACGCGCAGCCGTCGCCGACCTGTGCCCCTCTGATCCAGGATCACCCGCTGATCCGCTCGCCCGAGATCTACGCCGACCTGTTCACCGCGGCCGCCCAAACCCAATTCCCCTTCCACCCCGACACGGAGGACCAACCCGCATGAACATGAATGACATCGAACGGGCGTTGCGCCAGTTGCGCCTGTCCGGCATCCACGCCACGCTCGAGGCCCGCGTCATGCAGGCCCAAGCCAGCCAGCAACCGTTCCTGGAAACCTTCTGGGCGATCCTGCAGGACGAACTGGACCGGCGTCGCACACGGCTCAACGAGCGCCGCTTCAAGCTGGCGCGCCTCGATGAGCGGCTCAGTCTGCAAGACTTCGACTGGCGCTTCAATCCGAAGCTGCCGCGCCAGGCCTGCTTCGATCTGTACACCCTGAAGTTCGTTGCCGAGGGCGCCAACGCGATGATCATCGGCAAACCCGGCACTGGCAAGAGCCACGTGGCCAAGGCCATCGCCTACCAGGCCACCCTGCAGGGCTACTGCGTCCGCTATCTGGAGGCCGACGCCGAACTGGCGCACTACGCACTGGCCGCTCCAGATGAACAGCGGCGCAGTCTGCGCGAATACACCGAGCCGGACCTGCTCGTGCTCGATGATCTGTTCCTGGCGCGCCGCATCTCCGACGCCAGCGCCGAGTTGCTGCAGACCATAGTCCACCGGCGCTACAAACTGCGTCGCAGTATCGTGGTCACTTCGAACCGCGTCATCCAAGATTGGGGCAAGTACCTCGGCGACAACACCATGGCCACCACCATCCTGGATCGGCTCATGCATCGCGCTGCCATGCTCGAGTTCGAGGGAAAAAGCTACCGACTGAAGGAGGCCGCCGCGCGCATAGCCCGCGACACATCACACGATGCATAATCCATCAACCTTGCCCGGAGGAATTTGACCGGCCACAGGTGGAGGAGTTTGAGGTGGCCGCCCGGGATCTGCCGCAAATCGACATCCGCTCGGCGAGCCTTTTGTACAACGCGTGGTACACACAAGGTTTGCGCGCGTTCGACCTCTCAAATCCGTTCTTGCCCCGGGAGATTGGTTACTACATATCGCCGCCCTACATCTGCGGTCCATACACGACCTCGTGTGGCGGCGGACCGGCACCCGTGTACCGCCACACGCGCGAAGAGTGGCAGGACCGCTCGACTGGACTGCTGTACGTGACCGACGGCAGCGGCGGAGGGCTCACGGTCCTGCGATGGACGGGGCCGATCCCGCCCAATCCGCCGGTCCCGGGCGCGCGGTAAGAGTTACGCGAACGGCGCTGCTCACACGGCTCGTATCCCATAAGCGTCTTATCGCACAAGAACGCGAGGCCAAAAAGCGCCCGCATGGGACAGCTTGCATTGAAGCTGGATGCAATCTTCCGAGAAGGGTTTGTGTTGATAATTACTAGACCAGCACTGGTGGTTGCCTTGGGCATGTACCTAACCACCTTTTCAGCTCAATCCTGCGATCCCGGCGCGCGCGTGTTCTTTATTCGACCTTATAACGGAGCAACGGTCGTAACTCCGGTACGCGTGATCTTTGG
>Ga0210403_10004835_pt1 | contig 11546 bp, 10 predicted proteins | sample IncBWC19MmetaG_FD_150863 | JGI IMG/M metagenome (GOLD analysis project Ga0210403, IMG submission 150863) | Forest soil microbial communities from Barre Woods Harvard Forest LTER site, Petersham, Massachusetts, United States - Inc-BW-C-19-M | ecosystem: Environmental > Terrestrial > Soil >... | reverse complement strand
GATCCCCACCGCCCCACATATTATAATAGGCCGCAGGACACTAAAGGCGAACGCATGTGTGGAGCAATCTGGTTGCTCGGCACCATCCAAACTGAGCTAAAAAGGCAAAAAGAAAAAGCAAATAGCCCGGTAGTCCAAGTAGTCCAACTGGAGAGCCTCCTCGAAAGGCTAAGTGATTGCCGCACCGTGCCTTATCTCAGATTTTTCCTCGTTCGCAATGAGGAGGTCGTGGGTTCGAATCCCATCTCGTCCACCAAGTGCTTAAAGTTGGCAGTGTGTTGAGTCGACCTAGGCAGTTGAGACGCAATTGTGCCGTCAACAATGCGAGAGCGACACTTATTTGAATACTTCTCGCAAGAACTCGATCGTCGTTTGCCACGATCTTGCTTCCGTTTGTGGATGCAGTCCAGCTTCGGGCGTTCTATCGCCGGCAGCTCCTTCGCCCGTAAAACTGTGTTTCGCATCACCGTAAATGTTGATCTGCCAGTTCGCATCGGCTTGCCGCATCTCCTCTCGGAATGCAATCAGACTTTCCGGTGACACCACAGGGTCGGCATCACCATGCAGGACGAGGATTTTGGGCACGACAGTTTTCGGTTGCGCAGCAATCGGCGCGCTCAGAATACCGCGAAAGGAGACGACACCGCGTAACGGAGCGGCGGCCCGCGCAAGTTCGAGAACGCCGCAGCCTACGATACAGTATCCAATGGCCGCGATGCGATCCGCATTACACTCCGGACACTTTTGAAATACTTTTAAACTGGCGGAAAGCCTACGGCGACACCACTTGCACGCAGCAGGTTTTCGCGCTCCGGGCTTCGCGTGGTCGCGGCGACAAAGGCACCATGCTTCTTGCCGATGGCCGCAGCCGCCAACCCAACGGAAGTTGTGCCGCCTCGGATTAGCAGACGCTCTCCTTTTTCGAGGCGCAGCGACTTGAACAGCGAACCCCAAGCCGTCTGCAGCATCTCGGGGATGGCTCCGAGCGTCTCCCACGGAAGTTCGGCCTTGATGACCTGCACCTGTTTCGCGGGCACGCATGTGTATTCGGCGTAGCCGCCGTCAAATTGCCGCCCCAGTCCGCCCATCGCCGTTGCGACGACATCCCCCTTGCGAAACTCACCTCCAGGCGCTGCTTCGACAACACCGACAGCCTCAATACCTAAGACGCGCGGAAACTTGACACTCGGCGAATGACCCTGCCGGGTAAACAGCTCGGACCGGTTCAGCCCGAATGCCTTCACGCGAATCAAAACTTCGCCACTCTTCGGTGTCGGGATCGGAAGGCTTTCAATTCTGAGAACCTCCGGCCCGCCGGGTTCATGAATCACAGCGGCTTTCATCGTAGCCATCATTCGCCTTCTTAGTGCTTACGCGCGTGCCGGGTTGGTGGTGGAAAAGCAATAGCGCGCGATCTTCCAGGCTCCATCGATTTTCTGAAAGAGGAAAAGCTCCTGATTGGCCTCCGGACCGCCAGCGCCCGTCGCGTGAACCTTGGCCGTCCCGGCCGAATTGGTGCGTGCAAACACCCAATTCGGGGCCATCTCTACAACCTCGGCCACGTTGAACTTGACGGTCAGCTTGATGGTTTTAAACACTGCGTTATAGGCCCTGCGAACTTCTTCGGCACCGATGCTAGAGGGGCTATTCTGGGGCATAAATACTCCGTTGGGTGCATAGAGCTTCATCACTGCACCGGTATCGGATTGATTTAGCGCGTCTTGATACTGGGCGAGTACTGCGGTAACGGCCTTCTCGTTTGCATTCATGATACCGGTCCTTAGCTTTTGACGCCTTTTTCAACCGGAATGTAGTCGGGCCACGCCTGTCCGACTAGCGGGTGAAACAGCAAATGTATTTTCCACATTTGGGATAATCTTTACCGGACCACCTGTCCGAGAGGACGTAGTATGTGCGGGGAAATCTTTCGGGAGTTCAAAATAAAGTGACTATCGGAGGTCTGCCGGAAGGGGAGGATCGTGATGACGGACCTGAATTCCCTCATGATTTTCGCCAAAGTGGTTGAAGCGAAAAGCTTTTCGGAAGCCGCGCGGCTCTTGAAAATGCCGACCTCAACCGTCAGCCGCCGCGTTGCCGACCTTGAGGACCAGCTCGGCGTGCGCTTGCTCGAACGCTCGACGCGCAGCCTGCGGCTAACTGATGTTGGGTCCGAACTTCTCGAACACGCTCGCCACACCGTCGAACTCAACGAAGCGGTCGACAACATCGCTTCAAATCACCTGTCGAACGTCTCGGGCGAACTGCGGCTTTCTGCGCCACCCAGCATCTCCGACTCGTTGCTTGCGCCGCTGATCGGCGCGTTCCAGGCATCGTATCCGAAGGTCCGCGTACAGGTGTTCATTACGGACCGGATTGTCGATCAAATCGCGGAGGGCGTGGACCTAGCGTTCAAGGTCGGAGAACAACTCAAAGATTCGTCGCTCGTGGCGCGCAGAATTCTGACCTACCGTCACCAACTCGTGGCGAGCCCGAGCTATCTGTCAAAGTTCAAGCGGCCTCAAAAGCCTCAAGACTTACTTGAACATCGGCTACTGGCCTTCTCCTTTTGGACGCCGACAAAGACATGGAACTTCGTTCACACGAACGGGAAGAAGAAGGAAACGCTGGTGTTTCAGCCTTTCCTCGCCATGAACGACTATGCCGGCCTTGCGACTGCGTTGCTTGCGGGTACCGGCATCGGCGACCTTCCGCCGTTAGTGCAGCCTGAATTGTTGCGCGAGGGGCGGCTCGTTGAGGTGATGCAGAAATGGCACTTCACTGTCTTTAATCTCTGGGTGGTACATGTGGGCAATCGTTACCTCACACGGCCTGTGCGCGTGTTCAAGGAATTCGCGGCCCAAATGGCGCCGACGCTCTTCCCTTCACTTCCTGCCTGAGGGCCGATCCGTCGAAAGGTTGCGGATTCCTTATTCCTTATCGTCCCACCGGACGTAGATTAGAGCAGCACGCACATGGCTTGGCAGCCAAACATCGACGCCCGCCAGGCGATTGATCCAGCGAGGCTCAAGTTCAGCAACCGAATCTCTCGTCACCTTATCCAGCAAAGCCTTGAATATCAGGAACTCGTTGTCGGGACCGATCGCCTTGGCAATCTCAGCATCGAAGGTCCTTTCATTCAAGCCGTTGTGAATTCGCTTGACGGTCTGGTACACGTCGTTCGTGTATTCCTTGGTGATGTCAACATCCTTCCGGGTTCCGGAATCGGTGAGGTGGCCGCCGATAAAGTTATCGAATTTGTAGGATAGGATTTCGTCGAACATCTTCAGATATTCGTGGAAGTTGGTCGACAGATCGAAATCCTGAAACGGTACGTATCCCGACGTCACCGAGTCTACAGCCATCAAGAATTTCGCCTCTGGGACATAGATGAAAAGATCGCCTTCGTTGGAGTGGTAGTTGCGCCGCGTGAGTTCCACGGTCTTGCCGCCGAGCTTGATCGTCTTCGAGGTCTTGAACGTCTCCGTTGGAATCAGGCGATTCGGATCGTTCATTTCCTTCAGAAAGTCGCTGACGGTATCGAGAGCGATAATCTGCACGCCCGGCGTGTTCTTAAACGCTACGGAGCCACCAATATGATCCTTGTGAATGTGCGAGTAGACGAGCATTTTGATCGGCTTGTTCGTGACTTTAGCGACGGCTTCCGGAATGTGTCTGCCATAGCTGGCCGGCGCGTCGAACACTATGACGCCCGCGTCGGTCACAAGGAACGCCGATTGCCAACCGTTGTCAGAAAGTGCGTAAACACCGTTTCCGAAATCCTTAATCCCGTATCCGACTGCAGGATCGATGTTCCAGTATTTCGTCCTCACTGCGGGCAGCACAGGAACGTGTTCGCGCAACGCTTCCGGTGAATCGGTTCCAGCGAATGACGAAGGTTGTTTGGAGGCCGGATGCGACTCCTGGGCGAATAAAACTTGACTATTCAGCGCGACAGCCAGCATGAGCGGAAGTGCCAACTTTCTCATTTCTGGTTCTCCTTGTGTGACGCCGAGCGCACACTATGGGAACAGCCGGACTCGCACTAGATGGCAAAGCCGGAAATTAGATTTCCATATTTGGAATAATTTCGATGACAGAGCCGAAGCGAGGGTCAGCGAATGCAGAACCATAAATTCCTGAACCACATCGTTCTTTGGAACGTCTTCTTTGCCATCATTTGCATTCCCACGGCTGGCAAGCTGATCGACGTTGTCGGAATTCCCCTCTCGATTTCCATCTACTACTTTCCTTTTGTCTACATTTTTGCCGATATCCTGACCGAAGTCTATGGGTATGCAATCGCGCGACGCGTCTTGTGGTACTGCATTTTCGCGCAGCTTTTGATGATCGCAATTTTCGAATGTGTGATTTTCTATCCGCCCTCCGCGGTTATGACAAACAATCAGTCGTACGTTGATGTGCTATCCGTAGCCCCCCGATTGGTTTTATTTGGCACTCTTGCGATGTTCGCTGGCGACATCGCCAACAATTATGTCCTGGCAAAAATGAAGGTGTGGACTAACGGACGTTATATGTCGGCGCGTTTTGTGACCTCGACCCTATGCGGACAAATAGTGAATACTGCCGTCTTCTACATTTTCGGTCTGTGGAGGATGATACCGCCAAGCGTCTTAACAAAAAGCATTGTCGTCGCAAGCGTTGCAAAAGTCAGTGTAGAGCTTCTCTTGCTGCCGGTAACACTCAAAGTATCCTTGTGGCTCAAAAGAATCGAAAACGTCGACTACTTTGACAAAACAACAAATTTCAATCCGCTGAAATTCTAGCGCGTGTCTCCGCGTGCTCCCCTCCAGGAATTACAAAACCGCGTCCTAGCGATTTTGCGATGCGTCTGCCGGTCTTAGCGCCGCGGCTCCGAAATTCACGCTGAATCGTTTGCACCAAATGGACACTGCGCGGTATTTCGCTAAGTCCAGGTCGCTGCCGAGCGCGTAATTTTGGTCGCCGATATTTCCTTTGATCACTCCCAGGTCAACGAAACCGGCCTTTTGCACCGTTGCTGCGTCCTTGGCATCGTCGGCGGCGACCATGTAGACATGAACATCGGGGCCGTTTGACGTGCTGAAGCTCGTAAAACGAAGAACACGCGTCCCATCTCCCATTTGGTAGATGGTTGCCGTACCTTCGGTCGGGTGCAAAATGCTGTAGAACCGTCCGGACTCGAGAGGCTGCGTCGACGAGGCGCCAGGTGCGGTCGGCATTGCTTCGTTGACATTTCGATTTACCACAAGCCGCTCTGGCCGAAATGCATACCATCCGACCAAAACCGCGACCGCGGCAATGGGAATTGCAACTTTTATCCACTTCTTCATTTTCTTTATCTCCTTGAGTTTAGGTACCTGGCCTGATTCCTTTCAAAATATGCAGCACCAGGAAATCGGCGATTGTTCTCTCAGGCAGAAAGAAACTGTTTAAGGAGAACCGCGGTTTGGTCAGGGTTTTCTTCCGAGAAAAAGTGGCCACCCTTCATTGGCTGTCCTTGCGCCCGTGGCGCCCATTGCCGCCAAATGCCGAGCGGACCACCGTCTTTTGCATAGAAAGTGTCGAGCGGACCACCCTCGGCCCAGAGATGCAGCATTGGGCACTCGATTCGCTTGGATGCTTCCTTGTCGGCGCGATCGTGTTCGACATCAATCGTTGCCGCGGCGCGATATTCCTCGCAGATTCCATGAACGCGAGCGGGATCGCGATACGTCGAGACATATTCGTCGAGAATCTCTGTTCCGAAGGAACCGTGTCCGAAGGGGTTATCGAAGACCGCCTTCGGGGCGCCGAGTAGATAGCTCTCGGGCAGCGGCTCTTTCTGAGAAAGCAGTATCCACGGCCAGTAGGTTTGCGCGAAGCGCGCGTCGGACCGGCTCCACGCTTCGAGAATCGGAATCACATCGAAAACGGCGAGACGCTCCACCTTCTCAAGATGATCCAAAGCCAACCGGTAGGAGACGCGTCCACCCCGGTCGTGGCCGACTAGCGTGAAGGTCCGAAAACCGAGCTTATCCATTACCTCCACTAGTTCCTTCGCCATTGCACGCTTTGAATAGGGAAAGTGGTCGTCCGTTGAAGAGGGTATCCCGCTGCGTCCGTAGGCCCGCAAATCCGCGCAGATCACGGTGTGGCTCTCAGCGAGCTTCGGCGCGAGGAATCGCCACATCAGGCTGGTGCGGGGAAAGCCATGCACCAGCAGAATGGCCGGTCCCTTTCCATAGCGACGCAGGAATATGGTGTTGCCCGAAACCTCGGCCTGAGAAGTCTCAAACGAAATTTGGGAAGTCGAACTCACGCCTGCTTGCGCGGTGTCTCGTGCCCTCGCAAAATCAGTAAAAATGCCTTCCGAAAGGACACCTAGAGATGCACCGGCGAGAGCACCAAGAAAGCTGCGGCGTTCCAACATTTCCTCCTCGCTCCGACTCCTGGTTGCGATTTCCACTCATCTCTCCAAGGCAGGGAGCTAAATTCCCCGCCCAGGACGACAGATTCTCGGCACGAGCCTTCGATCAGAAATTCGGTTCGCAGGCGAAGGCGCTAAGGCGAAAGAGTCTTTCGCGCCGCCTCCAAAATCACGTCGACCACCACCGCTGGCGCCGAGTACATGGGTGTATGGTCCACAGGATGTGGCCTCGCCGTTGCACCCATCCGATCAGCCATGAAGCGCTGCGTCTTCGGGTTGATCATACGATCTTCTTCGGCGACCAAGTACCATGACGGTTTTGATTTCCATAGGGGCGTGGGCGCTGGTTCTTGAATGCACTGAACCGAAATCGGCCGTTGCACGGAGGCCGCGATCTTTGCCTGAACGGGGGACGCCTTTTGTGCGAGCGCCCGGCGAAACGCGTCCTCGGGCATCCATACAAGGCCGTGGGAATCCGGAATCATCTTCGGTGCTTCCGGACTCGGTGTATCGCGATAGAAGACCTTCGCGACCGTCTCGCCTTCGTCCGGCGCCAGCGCCGCAACGTAGACTAGCGACTTGACACGTTCTTCCTTCACCGCGGCGATGACGGCGCCGGAGTAGGCATGCCCCACCAGAACCACTGGGCCGCTGGTCCGTTCCAGTGCCCAACTCAAAGCGGCCGCGTCGTTGGTTAAGGACATGAGCGGGATCGGCGCGCAGATCACTTTGAGGCCGCGTCGCTCGAGAGGGAGAACAATGTTGCCCCAACAATAGCCGTCAGCCCACGCCGCATGTACCAAAACGATTGTCGAGTTCTCTGGAAATTCGCTTTTCTTGGTAGCGCGGTCAGGCAAACTTGCGGCGGCGTTTTGCGCTCGCGCAAGTCCCGTCAAAGAGCGTTCGAGGACAACGCCTAGCGATGCGGCTGTAAGCGCTCCCAGAAAGCCACGACGTTCCATACCTTCCTCCTCGTTCCAATTTACCTCTTGCTTGTAAAGTGAGCAGACAACAAGCACCCTTTTCACCATCCGGGCCAAATACCCGTCGAGCCCGGAAGACAGAGATTCACCGAAGAACGCCGGTTAATCTGCTCTAGCTCCTCATGCCATTCTTCTCGAGGAAGTCCTTCATTGCGGAAGCAATTTCTACGACGTGGGTCTCGATTGCGAAATGTCCGGTGTCTAGGAACTGAATCTGCGCGCCTGGTAAGTCCTTCCGAAAGGCTTCCGCTCCTGCGGGAACGAAGAAAGGATCATTCTTGCCCCAGATCGCGAGCAGAGGTGGATTGGACTTACGAAAATATTCCTGGAATTTCGGATAGAGCTTTACGTTCGAGGCGTAATCCAGAAATAAGTCGAGCTGGATTTCTTTGTTCCCAGGTCGTTCGAGCAGAGCCGTATCCAACGTGTACGACTCAGGCGGAACAATCTCTGGATTTGCTACGCCGTGGGTGTACTGCCAGCGCGTTCCACCCGCAGTCAAAACACTTTGGCGGAGTATGTCCCGATTTTGTGCCGTGGGTGATGCCCAGTACTTTCGGATCGGGCCCCAAGCTTCGCCAAGCCCTTCTTCGTAAGCGTTCCCATTCTGCGAAACAATCGCTGTGACTCGTTCTGGATGGGCCATCGCCAGCCGGAAGCCGGTTGGCGCGCCATAATCAAACACGTAGATTGCATAGCGATCGATCTTGAGTGCCTGCGTGAAGGCGTCGATCGTGAGTGCCAATCGATCGAAGGAGTACGGATATTTTCGTTCAGGCGGCACTTCTGTGAATCCGAAACCTGGGAGGTCTGGTGCGATCACGCGGTAGTCAGTAGCTAGGCGCGGAATGAGCTCGCGAAACATGAAGGACGAGGTGGGGAATCCGTGCAGTAAGAGAACTACCGGTGCATTTGCTTCGCCGGCCGCGCGATAGAACAACTGCACGCCATCCGCTTCGACTTTATGGACTGATGGAAGAGGCACGCTAAATTCGCCAACGCCCAACGCCGTTGCGCGTTTTGTAGCTGTTCGTGAAGTGGCATCACTCATAAAGTTCCCCCCTTAACTGTCTTCCTCTAGCGCAGGTGGGATACCAAAGGGGCAGAATTCTCTCGAAGGAAGAAAATTGAGTGCAAGACATTCTGCCGATTGAGGTTTGTAAGGAAGGCGCTTGGGAAATCTCCGACCGTACCTGACAAATCGCTGACGGATATCCGTCGCCGACGGGTTTCCGTCGGATTCACTGCTACCGCTGGTAGGTAGTTTGCTATGGAGGCTTGCAGATTCAGTCGTCGCCACCCGTACCGGCGACGCTGCGTTTCTGCGGCACTTCAGCAGACCGGCGAATCCCAAGCTTCTTCATCCTGTAAGCCAACGACGTTCGCTTCATCCCCAAGCGCGCGGCCGCGCCACTGATCACCCAGTTGCTCGCTTCCATCGCACGAAGGATATGATCCCGTTCGACCTCGGCGAGACCATTCATAGGGACATTGGTTTCCTTGGGAGACTGGAAGGGCTCCAACTCGGACACTGGCGCGCGCAATATCGACCGTGGAGAAAGAATCACGGCGCGTTCAATAAAGTTCTGCAATTCGCGAATGTTTCCGGGCCATGGGTATCGCGTCAACGCATTCATCGAATCCGCAGGGATTACGTCAATTCGTTTGTTCATGCGTTGCGCGTAGAGTGCTGTGAAGTGCCGTACCAATCGGGGAATATCCTCTGTGCGTTGCCGCAGCGCCGGAACCTGGATTGGAAATACTTTCAGCCGATAATAAAGGTCTTCGCGAAAGGTCCCTTGTTTCACCATCGCGGGCAGATCCCGATGCGTGGCGGCGATGAGCCGCACGTCAACTTTATGCGTACGGTTGCTGCCGAGCCTCTCGAATTCCTGCTCCTGTAAGACGCGCAGCAGTTTCGCTTGAAGTTCCAGAGGTATATCGCCGACCTCGTCGAGAAACAGCGTGCCTTTATCCGCGAGTTCGAACCGCCCCGTTTTTTGGGCGATGGCGCCTGTAAATGCCCCTTTTTCGTGCCCGAACAATTCACTTTCGAGGAGTCCGAGAGGGATTGCCGCGCAATTCAGTTTCACGAATCCCTTCTCGCTGCGACTGCCCAGCTTATGTATCGCACGCGCTACGAGTTCTTTTCCGGTTCCCGTCTCTCCCAGGATCAACACGCTGGAATCTGTAGGGGCCACGACAGAGACCAGGCTCAAAACAGTCTTCAGCGCCGGACTCTCTCCGACGATTTCCCCAAGGTCGGCGCGAATTTCTTCTTCGAGATAGCGTCTTTGTTTTGTTTCTTTATCTCGGTCCTTTGTCGCTTTTTCGTACTCCAGTGTGTTCTCAACCGCGATCGCCACCTGACTGGCTACCTGCTCGAGCAAGATGACATCGTCTTTCTCAAAAGCATTGTCCGAACGCCTACAGAGCATCAAAACGCCAACCACACGATCTCGGCCTGTGAGCGGAAGATAGCACCCCGTCTTGAGTCCTTCTTCGACAACACGCTTATAAAGAAACTGGCCGTCAGGATGCCCATAAATTTCAGGATCCTCGCGGACCTGTTCGAAGCTGTCGATCCGAACGGCCTTAGCCTTCCGCATTACCTCACCTGAGATCGAGCCTTTCATCGGCACTAGCGATCCCTCGCGAAACGGTCCTCTTGAGTCGGGGTTGTGCAAAATTGTGACGCGTAGCGCGCAGCCCTCGGAGTCGGGTAGCAGCAACGCGGACACGTCACATTGCATTACCTTGAATAGATTCGTCGAAAGCGCCTCGACCACTTGCCGGAGGTCCAGTCTAGAGGTGAGGCTGCTGGTGATCTCCAGAAGCAGCCGCAGCCGATCACGCTCACGCTGCAACGCCTGCTCCTTCATATGGCGTTCAATTGCGATTCCGGTGATGTCGCTGGCATTCTCGATCAACTGCAGCTCGTTGGCACAGGGGTTGCGTGGTTCACGATAATTGATCGAAAAAGTGCCGAGGACTTTCCCTTCGCAGGTAAACAATGGACGGGACCAAACGGAACGAATTCCATAAGGCAAGAGGCGGTCACGATAGAGGTCCCAGGCGGGATCGATCAGGATGTCGCTCACGTACACCGACTCTCTCCGATAAACTGCTGTGCCGCAGGATCCTCCTTTCGGACCAACAGACATGGTCCCCACGTGAGCGCTGAATCCAGGAAGGCTGGGCGCAGCAGCACAATAGAGTTCTTTCCCGTCTACGTCGGGGAGCCAAATCGTGCAAGACATGCCTTCGGCTTGTGATTCAACCAACTGAGCAATGGTCGCTAGAACATCGGACAGAGGAGAGCCAGCAAAAATCAATTTTTGCAGGTTGAGAACAGACTCAGTCGAAAACAGCCCTGACTTGTCATTCGTTGATGCGCCTAGCGACGAAAGTTCTGCGGCGGACTGCACTGCTCTCTCCATGAATTGTCCTTTCCCGCGCCATTACATTCCGCAACTCCATTTTTGGTTCAAACAAAGCCCGCACTTGGGCAGGGCTGGTGAGAAGCTTGACGGCGCTTCTGGCCGCTTCCGCGGGAAGTCTGCGTACTTATATTGTTGGCCGCTTTCATAAGCGCCAACTTAAGGCCAGGACATACCACTTTAAGCCGGAACAGGCGGAACCGCCAGCGTCTAGCCAACCGAGTCAGGGTGGTTGTCGAGGCCTTTCATTTGTTTTCGAGCTCGCCAGCCATGGAACGCTCGCGTTCTGAGCATAGGCGCAGACCCACAAGCCCGTCCAGCACCTCTTGGACGATCGCCAAAGTTCAACGAACCATCTAAGAGGTTCGACAGCATGGGATGCTCACTCAGGAGACACTCTAATAGCCCAAGCACCGGAGCGCCATCTCTGCGGTCCGCTGGAGTTCCGCTTTCGTTGAACCATTCGCTGCCTGGATGGATAGACGGGCGAGAATCGTCGACAGATACCTTGTGTAGTCGTCCACCATCCGGCTTCTTACCGTCGAACTGCACTGAAAAGACAAAGTGAAAACCGGCTTGCCAGACTTGCCGATTAAGGGCCCCGTGAAAATAGCTAAGTGATTGTGGCGCCTTGCCTTAGCTTATTTTCCCCACTGTTCGCAATGAGGAGGTCGTGGGTTCGAATCCCATCTCGTCCAGCAAATCTCAAAAAATGCT
>Ga0210403_10004830_pt1 | contig 11550 bp, 13 predicted proteins | sample IncBWC19MmetaG_FD_150863 | JGI IMG/M metagenome (GOLD analysis project Ga0210403, IMG submission 150863) | Forest soil microbial communities from Barre Woods Harvard Forest LTER site, Petersham, Massachusetts, United States - Inc-BW-C-19-M | ecosystem: Environmental > Terrestrial > Soil >... | reverse complement strand
CTTCAATAACCGCTACGTCGGTGGACTCGATACCTACCTCTCGGTGGTGACGGCCGAGACCACCGCCCTGATGAACGAGCAGAACGATATCGACATCGAACGCCGGCAGATGGACGCCAGCGTTCTCCTGATCAAGGCCCTGGGCGGCGGCTGGACCACCGCCCAGCTGCCGAGGTACTAACGCCCTAACCATCGCTCTTCAATGCACCGCGTCCCGATCACCGCCAAGGTGACCGGGACGCGGTGCATTGGCTGGTAGCACGCATTCATGCGAAAGCAGTTGTGCTCGGCACGCGGGCCGTGTTCTTATCGGTTCTGTCAGCCCGCTTCCCTAGATCATGGGCCACTGGAGAGTGCATGCATTACCACGTTTCACGCGGCGGTCAAACCTATGGGCCTTACACCCTGGCCGATCTGCAGCGCTACGTGGCCTCAGGCCACATCCTGCTCAGCGACCTTGCCAAGAGCGATGACATGCCTGACTGGGTCACCGTAGGCCAGATCCTGAGCCCCGCGGAACCCTCTGTCCCCGCCGCTCCCACAGAGCCCGCCTGGCAACAGCCCGCGCCGCAGACCCCGCCGCAACCCTACGCCGCCTCCACCCCGGCCTACGCCGCCCCCCAGCCCCCCAGCTACACCACGGCGAATCTCTATCCCGACCCGCCCAACCTGCACTGGGCTCTGGTCCTGCTCTTCGACCTGCTCACCTGCGGCCTCTTCCAGCTCGTCTGGAACTTCGTCATCGCCGCCTGGCTCAAGCGCGTACAGCCCAACACCAAGGCCGTCCTCTACTACGCCATCGGCTACGGCCTGCTGGTGATCTACAGCGGGCTGTCCTTCCCCATCTACCTCGCGCACCACCTGGATACGCATCCGCACTTCGGTGCCGGCCTTCTCGGCCTGGCCGCCTGGATCTTCCGCCTGCTCGCCCGCTTCAGCGTCAAGACCTCGCTGGAAGAGCACTTCAACGGACCCGAGCCCATCGGCTACACCATGAATCCCGTCCTGCTCTTCTTCTTCGGCGGCCTCTTCATCCAGGCCGAGCTGAACCGCATTAACGAGATCAAGCAGGCCATCCGCTTCCGGGACACCACCTATTGAGCCCCCAGGCACCCCACAGCCGCCGTCCTGCCCAGACCGGGCTGCCGGCGGCTTTTCTTCTGCCCTCTGCGACGCTGCCCACCGCGGCTCTTCTGGCAGCAGGTGTCTCCACCCTCCTGCTGCGCTTTCCGCCGGACCGCTACAGCTTCTACCCGCAGTGCCCCATCCACGCCTATCTCCATCTGCAATGCCCGGGATGCGGAGCCACCCGCGCGCTAGCCGCTCTGCTCCGCGGCCGACTGGCCGACGCCTTCCATCTCAATGCCCTGCTGGTCGCCGTCGTCCTTCCAGCAGCCACGATCTACGCCGCCGCCTGTCTCCTCCAACTGCGGCGCAGCGCAGAATTCCGACTCCTATTCCAATGGCCCACGCTGCCCGGCTCACCCCTCGCCTGGACCTCAACCGCAATCGCCCTCGCCCTGGCCTTCGCCGTCGCCCGCAACCTGCACAGCTGACCCCGGCAGCCATGTTTGACACCACCGAGCCCTTTAGCGCAGCCAGACCCGTTTGGCACCCCAGGGCGCTTTGGTTGTCACTCCGTAGCGCAGCGGAGGAATCTGCTGTGCAGGCCTCTGTTCACGCGAGAACGAACGCCATGCAACAACCAACTCTACTCCAAGCAAGAACCGCCGAAGCCCCGGCCAGTGGCAGGAGCTTCGGCGGTTTCATCACAACAACAAGGCGTTCGCGGTAACTAGGCGTTCGCGGTAACTAGGCGTTCGCGGTGACCGGCTCGGCCGCGGTCACGCTGGCCTTGCCGTCGCCCGTTCCGGGCTTGCGAATGTCGATGCCGCCCTTGAAGAAGGCGCCATCCTCGATCGAGATCCGCGCCGCGATCACGTCGCCGGTCAGCGACCCCTCGCTGCGAATGTCGATGCGGTCGCTCGCGTGCACATTGCCGCGCACCTTGCCCAGCACCACCACCTCGCGCGCCATGATGTTCGCCGCCACCTGACCATTGCGGCCGATCGTCACCCGGTTGCCCGGCAGATTGATCGCGCCCTCGATCTTGCCATCGATGTAAAGCGACTCCGAACCCGAAACCTCGCCCTTGATGATCAGCGACTTGCCGATCGTCGCCTGCTCACCGGTCGCCGGAGCGGACGCCAGCCCCGACGGGGCCGAGGGGGCAGGCCGGCTCGGGCTCGCATCGAGTGTGGGCGTGGTCGAACTTCCAGGACGGATCGGCTCGGGGGTCGAAGGGCTGCCAGGGCCGGGCTGATTGGGTTTCCACATAGTTTTTAATATCCTTTCGTCGCTACTCGTCTGCACGTTGATGTTCATGACTGCCATGCGTCGATTCATGACGGTCCAGGCCCGTCCAGAATCGCTCGCAGATCGCTCGCAGACCGCATCCTGAACAGCGTAAAGGGATCGGCAGCCGTACAGCGCCTGCGCTCTGCCTACCACGATACTACTCCGCGCCCAGCAGGAACCGCCCAAGGGAACAAATCTGGTACTGTCCTGGGAATTTCCTGTGGAAACGCCTGTCGCCCATAGCCGAAATCGCACCCAGCACGCCCATCCGCTGCCAAGCCGACCAGCGCAGGATAGCCGGCCCCGCATGCAGACCCTTCGCTCCGCTCCCGCGCCTCTGCTTCCCCTGCCTGCACTACCCCTGCCTCTACTGACCCATCCTGTACCGATCAAACCTTTACGAACCAAATCTTTGCGGACCCGGCCCTTCCAGGCCCAACCGCTTCTGTCCGCCTGCCTGCTGCTCCTTTGGACCTCGCCCCCCGCAACCGCCCTGGCCGCATCCACCCCAGCCGCCCCCAAATCCCACAGCGTGACCCTCGGCTCCCCGCGCCGCGTCCCCCGGGCTGCCACCCGACGCCTCTGCCGCCCAGGCCCCCGAAGACGCCGTCACCCTGAAGATCCGGCCTCTGCTGCTCGACGGCCGCCAGAAGGAGTGGACCACCGGCGAAGCCCACGACGTCGCCGACCGCAGCTTCACCATCCGCCGCGCCCTGCGTCTCAACGACTCGCTCCCCAACGACACCGCTGGGCACCGGATCTGGCACCCCGGCTGCTGGTTGACCGCGTCACCGGCCACGTCACCGCCCTGCACCTGCCTGACTTCGATCCCCTGGTCTCGCAGGTCGTCTGGTTCCGCGACTACGCCGCCTACTGCGGCATCGCCACCACCGCCAAGGGCGGCCTCTACGCCATCGTCGCCCAGATCGGAGCCAGAAACCCCGTGGTCCACAAGCAGCTAGCCCGCTGGCCCCAGCCCGAGCACCCCAGCCCCCCTTGCCAGCCCGCTCAGTGGCAGCGCCAGCCCGCGCGCGTCACCCTGCAACTGACCGGCGGCGACCCCCTCCTCTTCGACATCACCGGCACCGCCGCACTGATCGAAGACGGCGACACCGAAGACCCCTAGGGCCCACTCGGCGCTTTTAGCCGCGCTGGGAGGCCTCTGCCGCCGACCCCACGCGCAGAATCGTGGCCTCGTCGAAGTGCTTGCCCATGATCTGCACCCCGATCGGCAGCCCCTCCGCCGTCTCGCCGCAGGGCACCGAGACCCCGCAGATGCCCGCCAGGCTCGCCGCCACCGAATAGATATCGGCCAGATACATCGCCATCGGGTCATCGGTCTTCTCGCCCAGCTTGAACGCCGGCGTCGGGGTCATCGGACCGACGATCACGTCCACGTCCGCGAACGCACTCAAAAAGTCACGCGTGATCAGCGCCCGCACCTGCTGCGCCTTGCGGTAGTACGCGTCGTAGTAGCCCGCGCTCAGCGCATAGGTTCCCAGCAGAATCCGCCGCTTCACCTCGGCCCCGAAGCCCTCATCCCGCGTCTTCTTGAACATCGCCGAAAGCGTGTTCGCGTCTTTGGCCCGCAGCCCGAAGCGCACGCCATCGAACCGCGACAGGTTCGACGAGGCCTCCGCCGTCGCCAGCACGTAGTAGGTCGGAACCGCGTAGCGCGTATGCGGCAGGCTCACCGGATGAATCGAGCATCCCGCAGCGCGCAGCTGCTCGATCGTCCGCTCGACGGCCACCCGCACCTCGGCATCGAGCCCCTCGCCGAAGTACTCCGCCGGAACGCCCACGCGCAGCCCCTCTACCGGCTTCGCTACCGCGCCCACGTAATCGTCCACCGGCCGATCGGACGAGGTCGCATCGAGCTCGTCCTTGCCCGCCAGCACCTGCAGCATCGTCGCCGCATCCTTCACCGTATGCGTCAGCGGCCCGACGCGGTCGAGCGACGAGGCGAAGGCGATCAGACCATATCGGCTCACGCGCCCGTAGGTCGGCAGCAGCCCGACCACGCCGCAGAACGCCGCCGGCTGCCGGATCGATCCGCCCGTATCGGTTCCCAGCGACGCCACCGCGAAGCCAGCCGCGACCGCCGCCGCCGATCCGCCGCTCGATCCGCCCGGAACCCGGTCCAGCGCCCGCGGATTGCGCACCACGCCATAAGCGGAGTTCTCGTTCGACGATCCCATCGCGAATTCGTCGCAGTTCAGCTTGCCGAGGAGCACGGCGCCCGCCGCCTCCAGCCGCGCCACCGTGGTCGCATCGTAAGGTGGCCGGTAACCCTCCAGGATCTTCGATCCCGCAGTCGCGGGGCTGCCCTGCATCGTCAGCACGTCCTTGATCCCCACCGGCACGCCGGCCAGCAGCGGCAGCTCATCTCCCCGCCGCGCCAGATCGTCCATCTTGGCCGCCTGCGCCAGCGCACGCTCGCGGCTGAGCGAGAGAAAGCTGTTGATGTGCTTCGATCCCGGCTCCGCGCCATCGTCCGCGGCGATCCGCGCGAAGTGCTGTTCGGCAATCGCCGTGGCTGGAACCGCGCCCGCGGCAAGCGCCCCACGTACCTCGTCAATCGTCTGCATCATCTGGGCAGTACTCACCGTTCAATCACCTTTGGGACCTTGAAGAACCGGCCGTCGCTCTCGGGAGCCGCCGCCATCACTGCCGCACGATCGATCGAGGGCCGCACGCTATCGGCGCGCAGCAAAGCACCGTCGGTCTCGATCAGGCCGCCGAGCATCTCCCCCACCTGCGCCATGGCGGGCACTCCAGCGGTGTCGAGCTCATTCAACTGCGCAATATATCCCAGCACCGCATTCAGGTCGCGCTGCATGCGCGGCACCTCGTCGGCGGTGAGTTCGAGATTCGCAAGTTCGGCGACCCGAAGCACCTCGTCCACCGTAACCTTGCCCGCGGCTTCTCCCGCGAGCGGGCCTGTCTCACTCATTCACGTTTACCTCTTCAGTTCAAAGTGTATCCCGGTGATGGGCACGCCGGCGATTCGCCCCAGCTCATGCTGCAGCTGATGGCGCATCGACAGCATCTGCCCGAGCCACGCGCCGTCCGACACCGCAATGCGCAGGTTCCCTTGTTCAAAGCTGACGATCTCGCCATGCTCCGCCATCACCCGGCCACAGGCCACCGGCCACGCGCTGGCCAGACGATCGGCCTCCGGCAGTGCACGCAGGCTGCGCGAGAGCGACCCGCGCAGTACATCACGCATGCCCTGCATCCTGGGCGCCGGCTGCTTCACGCTAGGGCTCTTGAGCGTCATCAGAGACGAATCCGGAAGAGTGGGCGCTGCTTCAGAGGTTCACTCGGAAAAGCCGCCGCCGCCGAACAGAAGGCCTCCGTTAGCACGCACCATCCTGGCCGATCACCGCGGAAAAGGTGCGCAACAGGATCTTGATATCCAGGAGAAGCGACCAGGTTCGCACGTACTCGCAGTCCAGCGCGACCCGCTGTTCATACGTGAGATCGCTGCGGCCCGAGACCTGCCACAATCCCGTCACTCCCGGTTTGACCTTGCAGTAGCAAGCAAAGCGGCTGCCGTACTTCTCCACCTCAGCCGCAACGATCGGCCGGGGACCGACCAGCGACATCTTTCCGGTCAGCACGTTCCACACCTGCGGAAGCTCATCGAGGCTGTAACGGCGCAGAAACAGCCCAATCCGCGTAATCCGTGGATCGTGCCGCAACTTGTGGGTCTTGCGCCACTCCGCGCGCGCCTCCGGATGACGCGCCAAGTACTCCTCGAGCACCTCGGCCGAGTTGATGCACATGGTGCGGAACTTCCACATCGGGAAGAATGCCCCATTGCGGCTGATGCGGCGGTGCGAGAAGAAGATGGGACCGGGCGAACGCAGGCGTATCAGCAGCGCCACCACCAGCAGCAGCGGCATCAGAACGGGGATCGCCAGCAGAACCAGCCCAATATCCAACCCCCGCTTGAGAATGCGATACCGGAACAGCTTGGCCGGCCGGCTGTCGTCGCGCCTGACCGTCTCCAGAACCCGGTACCCCGTCTCTATGTATGAATACGAATCCTCCAACAACGCGGCAGGCCGCGATTGAGTAGATTGATATTCCTGCGGCATGAACACGTTCCTGATCCGCTCCGCCTGACCTGCCGGCCAGGCTTCGCCGTTCCAACTGATGCAATTAATGAATCGCGGATTTCGGCGAACATGGATCGAGCTTGCACTCTACCAAGTCACCAGAGCCAATACACACCCGCGCGTCTATTCCCTTCTTCTTACAAGCTGCAAATATCCCATAAGAGTTTCCGCATTCCACCAAACTGGGCGGCGCGCGTCGGAACAGGCAGACCTTGGGTGCTGGTTCAGTGAGGCAGTGCTTCCATTGCTTCATTCTACGGCTCGAGCCTACATTTGTTAACCCTGAATCGAAAGCTTATTCATGCAACGCTTCCTAGATTGAAACCCGACCCGTTCGCTCAAGTTGCATTAAGCTGGTTGGATGCAGGTTTACTCATCCACGTTGAATGATGTCAAAACGCTTCAAGCCAAGCGATTCGGTGATGACCGCGGCTGGTTCTCCGAGGTCTTCAATAGCCGTAGCTTCCACCAGGCAGGACTTCCCGACAGCTTCGTCCAAGATAATCAATCCTTCTCCCGCAAAGGGGTACTGCGCGGATTACATTATCAGCTCAGCAAGCCCCAGGGAAAGCTGGTTCGTGTACTCTCCGGACACATCTGGGACGTCGCCGTTGACCTGCGCCGCAACTCGCCCGACTTCGGCAAGTACGCGGGCTTCCATCTGAAGCCTCCCTCCGCCACCGACCCGCTCGAGATGCTCTGGATCCCGGAGGGCTTCGCCCACGGCTTCCTCGTACTCTCCGAGACCGCCGAGGTGCTCTACAAGACCACCGACTTCTACGACCCCACCAGCGAGCGCTGCATCGTCTGGAACGACCCCACCCTGAACATCCCCTGGCCGCTCGAGTTGCTCGACCAAGCCCCCACGGTCAGCCCCAAGGACGAAAAGGGAAGCCTGTTCCTTGAGGCCGAGCTGCCCACCGCCTGATTGGCTCCCGATCTGCAGTTGCGGGATGCCTTCCTGCGCGACCCGCTATCCGCGCTCGACCAGCCAGCGTTCGACCTCGGCGAGGGCGGCAATCGGCTGGTAGCGGCTCGCGCAGGCTCCCGACTCCGTTCCCCCGATCAGAAACGCCTGGCGCAGTCCGGCGGCGTTCGCTGCCGCCATGTCCGTGCAGCGATCACCCACCATCACCGACGCCGCCAGCGACACGCCGAACTCCCGGGCGCCGCGGGCCAGCATGCCGATCCCGGGCTTGCGATCCTCATGTTCGCGCCGGTACTCGCCTACGCCGTGCACCGGATGAAACGGACAGTGATAGACCGCATCGAAGCCCGCGCCCTCGCGCTCCAACTCCGCCTGCATCCATTGCATCAGCTGCTGAAAATCGTCCTCGCTGTAGTAGCCGCGGGCGATTCCCGCCTGGTTGGTGACCACGATGATCCTGTAATCGAGCGCGCGTGCCGCCCGGCACAGCGAGAAGATTCCCGGGACAAAACGCACCTCTTCAGAACGGAACAGGTACCCGGCCTCTTCATTGATCACGCCATCGCGATCGAGAAACAAGGCCCTGCGCGGCGTTGCGATATTCGTATCCTGCATGGCTCCATTCTACGAAGTGACGGCGAGCTACAACTCTGCCAGCACCGCTCGTAAAGAATCCTCCCAGCGCATCATCGTCCAGTCGAACGTCGTTGCCAGCTTGCGGCAGTCCAGCCGCGAGTTCTGCGGACGCCGCGCCGGCGTGGGGTACTCGGCGGTGGTGATGGGATCGATCTCCGCGAACGCTGTCCCTGGCTCGCTCTGCCGCTGCTGCCGGATCGCCTCCGCCGCGAAGCCGTACCAGGTAGTCTCCCCTGCCCCGGCCGTATGATAGAGCCCGCCCACGCGAGCGACCTCCTCCGCCAGCTCCCCCGCTCCGGTCGCTCCGACGTGCAGCTCGCAACGCCCCTCGCAACGTCGCTCGCAACGCCCGATGAGGTGCGCCGTCAGCCGCGCCAGGTCGCGGCTCCAGGTCGGAGCCCCATGCTGATCGGCGACCACGCGCAGCCGGTCGCGTTCGCGCGCGGCCTTGAGAATCGTCAGCAAAAAGTTCTTCCCCGTCGCTCCATAGACCCAGCTCGTGCGCAGGATCACGTGCGCGGCGCCGGACCGCGCCAGCTCCTGCTCGCCCGCCAGCTTGCTCGCTCCATAAACTCCGCTAGGCCGCGCGGGATCGGTCTCCGTGTAGGGCGACGTGCCCGCGCCGTCGAAAACATAATCTGTAGAGAAGTGCACCACCGCCGCGCCGATCGCGCTTGCCTCCTCGCCCAGAGCCCGCACCGCCGCCGCATTGATCGCATAGGCGAGCTCCGGCTCGCTCTCGGCCCGATCGACCGCCGTATAAGCCGCCGGATTCACGATCCAGCGCGGACGGACGCGACGCACCAGCGCGCGGACAGCGGCCTCATCGCTCAGATCGAGCTCCGCCCGCGAGGGCGCAATCACCTCCGCCACAGGGGCCAGCAGCCGCGCCACCTCGCCGCCCACCTGGCCCGACGCTCCGGTCAGCAGAATGCGCTCGCCGACAGCCACTTGCACCGGCTCAAGCCCGGCTGTCGTCACCCGTTTCGCCATCAGTAGACCTTTTCGTTCAACAGCCCGCGCAGGTACTGTCCGTAAGTGCTCTTGGCGATCGCGTCCGCCTGTGCGGTCAGAGCGGCCGCATCGATGTAGCCCAGACGGTAGGCGATCTCCTCCGGACATGCCACCTTCAGCCCCTGCCGCTTCTCGATCGTCTGAATAAAGTTCGACGCCTCGAGCAGCGAGTCGTGCGTTCCCGTGTCGAGCCACGCCATACCCCGGCCCATGATCTCCGTGGTCAGCTGCCCGCGCTCCAGGTACCAGCGGTTCACATCGGTGATCTCCAGCTCACCGCGCGGCGAAGGCTTCAGCGACCTGGCCACCCCCACCACCTGCGCGTCGTAGAAGTAGATCCCCGTCACCGCATAGCGCGACTTCGGCTTCAGCGGCTTCTCTTCGAGCGAGATCGCTCGCCGCTGATCGTCGAACTCGACCACGCCATAACGCTCCGGGTCCAGCACCGGATAGGCGAAGACCGTCGCTCCTGCGTTCGCCTCCGTGCGATCTGCGGCCTCGCGCAGCGACCGCGCAAAGTCATGGCCGTAGAAGATATTGTCTCCAAGCACAAGGCAGCAGCCCTGGCCGGCAAGAAACTCCTCGCCCAGCAGAAACGCCTGCGCCAGGCCATCGGGCGACGGCTGCACCGCGTACTGGAGCGATAGACCCCACTGGCTGCCGTCGCCCAGCATCTGCTCGAAGCGCGGCGTGTCCGACGGGGTCGAGATGATCAGGATCTCGCGCAGTCCGGCCAGCATCAGCGCCGACAGCGGATAGTAGATCATCGGTTTGTCATAGACCGGCAGCAGCTGCTTGGAGACCGCCTGTGTGACCGGATGCAGTCGCGTGCCGGAGCCTCCGGCGAGAATGATTCCCTTCAACGTGCAACCTCCGCGGTCGAGTTTGCTAGAGTCGCACGATCGCCGTAGTTCCTGTCGATCCATTGCCGGTAGGCGCCGCTGGTCACATGCTCGATCCAGGGCCCGTTTGCCAGATACCACTCCACCGTCTTGCGCAACCCGGTTTCAAAGCTCTCCGCCGCCGTCCAGCCCAGCTCCGACTCGATCTTGCGCGCATCGATCGCATACCGGCGATCATGCCCCGGCCGGTCCGGAACCGAGCGAATCAAGCCCGCGTGCGGCCGGTGCGCCGATCCTGGAACCAGCTCGTCGAGCAGCGCGCACACCGTGTGCACCACCTCGCGATTGGTGCGCTGATTGCCCCCGCCCACGTTATACGTCTCGCCGATGCGGCCGCGTTCGAGCACCGCCCGCAGCGCGCTGCAGTGGTCAGCCACATAGAGCCAGTCTCGCACCTGCAGACCGTCGCCATAGACCGGCAGCGGCTTGCCCGCCAGCGCGTTGGCAATCATCAGCGGAATCAGCTTCTCCGGAAACTGGAACGGACCGTAGTTATTCGAGCAGTTGGTGATGATCGCCGGCAGCCCATAAGTGTGCACCCAGGCCCGCACCAGGTGATCCGACGCCGCCTTCGACGCCGCATAGGGGCTGTTCGGAGCATACGGGGTCTGCTCATGGAAGGCAGGATCCTCCGGCGCCAGCGTCCCATACACCTCGTCGGTCGAGACATGCAGAAAGCGGAAGCCCTCGCGCTCCGCGCCTTCGAGCGTCTCGTAGTAGGCGCGCGCCGCCTGCAACATACTGAAGGTGCCGTCGATGTTGGTCTTCAGAAACGCATCCGGACCAAGGATAGAACGGTCCACATGGCTCTCGGCGGCAAAGTGCACGATCGCCCGCGGCCGATGCTCGGCGAGCAAAGAACGCACCAGCTCTGCATCGCCGATATCGCCATGGACGAAGCTATAGCGGGGATCCCCGGCCACCTCCGCCAGGTTCTCCGGATTGCCCGCATAGGTCAGCTTGTCCAGATTGACCAGCCGCTCGTCCGTGTTTCGCAGCCAATCCAGCACGAAGTTTGACCCGATGAACCCTGCGCCGCCTGTGACCAGAATCGAATCCGTCTTCATCAGGACCCCCACCTCATTCTTCAAAACGCTTACTCCTCAACGCCAAAACAATGCCAAAACTGGGAAGCCCGCATGCCGGGATGTCCAGCCGCCGGGACTCGCCCGCAATATGGAAGTGGCTTTCCCCACCGTCTAAATGAAGTATAGAAGATTGTCGGAGGGTTATTAGGGCACACACCCGCACCCGGCACGCTCTCCGCGCCCCATCCGGGCCGCGGCAACGCCGCCGATTCGCCTCCCGCGCCATGTAGAATCTCAGCTGAGGGCCTATAGCTCAATTGGTTAGAGCAGCGGACTCATAATCCGTTGGTTCCAGGTTCAAGTCCTGGTGGGCCCACCACTGAACGCCTCTTCAATCCCGCCTCTTTATCCAAATTGTGCGGAAAACCCCGTCCTTCAGGGCGGGGATGTAGAGCGCGGACAGCGAAGCTGTCCTCAACTCGGTGTTTGTTGTTGCTCGATGTACTGGCGGATGATCGAGATGGGTGCGCCCCCGCAGCTTCCGGCGAAGTAGGACGGCG
>Ga0210403_10004829_pt1 | contig 11551 bp, 7 predicted proteins | sample IncBWC19MmetaG_FD_150863 | JGI IMG/M metagenome (GOLD analysis project Ga0210403, IMG submission 150863) | Forest soil microbial communities from Barre Woods Harvard Forest LTER site, Petersham, Massachusetts, United States - Inc-BW-C-19-M | ecosystem: Environmental > Terrestrial > Soil >... | reverse complement strand
TCGGAGAAAACATGAAGCGCCTGGGCCTTCAGGGCTAAGGCATGCTGCAAGGCCTCGAGCAGCGCGACGTACTCCGCCACGTTGTTATCCTGGTGGCCAATCCATTTGGCGATTCTGATCTTGCCGCCCTCGACGCCGTCGATGACTACGCCAATACCGGACGGCCCAGGATTTCCCAAAGAACCGCCGTCAACATAGGCTACGAGATGCGACATCCCACCACCCTGACCATCCAAAATATAACATGCGTGAGAACTTCTTTGTCGTCAAGGTGCTTGGCTGGTTCCCGCGGCAAAATTTGCAATGTGCAAGGTTCTGTGGAAAAAGAGGAAGATTCAAATTTCAAATCAGCAACATCCTCGAACTCAATCGATTGCAATTTCTCAAGAACCTTGCGACGTAGGAGGACTTTGCACCAAAAAGGGGCATTGACAAGAACGGACCACAGCATTTACGTTGGCGCCGTCGACGATCGAAAGGATTGGTTCAAATAAAATTAGCCGGTCCGAAGTAGATTGGGTGATCAGCCAGGCCGGGTAACCGGCAGAGCAACCAGACCTGAAAAAACCGACTGGATCTGCGAGGAACAGTTGGGGTTTGGAACTGCGAAAGCAGTGATCGCATCAGGGGCTGTGACGGTACGTGCCTCCACGCTGTTGACTCCCTCGCAGGAGTCGGCGGCTAGAGCATAACCAATGTCACGGCCCTTTAAATTTCTCTAGTTCTGCACTCTTCTGATCACTTTCTAATCCCCGACTCGTAAAAAGATGGATACTCTCGCTCGCTTCAGCAGACTGGTGAATCTGCCAGTTCATAACCTGACTATTTTCAACTATTGTATGGGCAATGGCGCCGTTTGACCCTGGCGCTGAGGAAGATGAGCCTTGCCCAGCAACGCGTCTTAGCGGCGACACTTCTATTCGCCGTCACCAGTCACGCAGGCATGACGCTGGCGCAAACAACGCTATCTGCAACCAGGGAACAATCGCCGTCTGCGTACCGTCTGTCCGGAAATCAGACCCCATCTTTTTTTCCACTAGCGCCCGAGTTTTCGTTGGCGCCCCAACCGTGGTTTGATTTCAAGGACTCCGGCATCAAGTTCAAGCTGGAGACCCTGATGAATATCCTTCGCGACAGCAAACATGAGAGCTGGGTGCTGGCGGCTTACCCGGACCCGAAAACGGGCCGGCCTCTGATTGGCGCGGGATTCAATCTCGATGTCTCGGCAACCCAGCACATTCAGACCAACCTTCTCAATCCCCATTTGTTTATCGAGCCCTCAACATCTGAACTATGGCAGGATGCTGGACTTGATTTGGGGCGGCTGCAGAGCATACTCGACCAGTTCGATCGCGATATGAGGACATGGCAGAAGAAGAAGTTCCGCAAGAAGATCAGGACTCATCAACTGACTCCGGAGATAACCGAGCAAGAAGCCACGAATCTACTGCGCATCTCTACTCTGGAGGCCATTCACAATGCAAGAGCCTATTGCGACGATTTCGATCAGCTAACAGCATCGCAGCAGATGGCACTGAGCCAACTCGTTTATCAAATGGGTGTAAATCTTGAGGAATTTGTGGAGTTTCTCAATGTCATAAATGACCACTCAAGCTACCGCGATTTGGCGCAAGCCGAGGGCAGTACTCAAGAAGGCAGTATTCAAGAAGAAGACGAGCACTGGAAAACCGTGCAAAGCACACTGATCCAAAGCGACTGGGCGCGGCGCTATACCAGCCGTGCAGTAACCGTGATCGCGATGTTTAACCCAGACTATGACAAGGGGCCCACGCAAGCGGAACGCGAAGTGCGCACACAGATACATCCCCTGGTAGCGCACCATCGCAAAAAACCGCACGCAGAGGCTGTGCGGGTAAGCAGTAGCAGCCACGCCAATCAATCTCAAAATTAAATACAGAGAGGCGGATCCGACCAGCTACCGCGGCCTTCGCGCTGGAGGTGAAGGCCGCAGCCACCGGATACTTACGCTGCCACCTGCTCGCTGCGCTTAAAGAATGCGAGCAAGTCCTCGTTGACCTTGTCCTTCAACGTCGTGCACATTCCATGCGGCGCGCCCGGATACACCTTCAACGTGGCTCCCTTCACAAGCTTCGAAGAAAGAAGGGCCGCGGCCCCGATGGGCACGATCTGATCGTCGTCGCCGTGAAGGATGAGCGTCGGCACATCGAACTTCTTGAGATCCTCAGTGAAGTCCGTCTCGGAAAACACCTTGATGCAGTCGTAGGCGGCATTGTGCCCGCACAGCATCCCTTGCAGCCAGAAGGAGTCCCGCACCCCTTGCGAAACTTTGGCCCCGGGCCGGTTGTAGCCGTAGAAAGGCGTGCTGAGATCCCTGAAGAACTGGGCGCGGTCGGTGAGGACAGCTGCGCGGAGTTGATCGAAAGCGTCAATTGGCAAACCAGCGGGGTTTGCGGCTGTTTTAACCATCAGCGGAGGGACCAACGAGATGAGCACTGCCTTGGCCACACGTTTCGTGCCGTGGCGGCCGATATAGCGTGCAACTTCTCCGCCGCCCGTAGAGTGACCAACGTGAATCGCATTCTTCAAGTCGAGCTTTTCGACCAGCGTCGCCAGGTCGTCAGAGTAAGTATCCATTTCGTTGCCGGTCCACGGCTGGCCGGATCGGCCATGGCCGCGGCGGTCGTGGGCGACGCAGCGATAACCTCGGTGAGCCAGAAAAAACATCTGATCCTCAAAGGCATCCGCGCTCAGTGGCCAGCCATGACTGAAGACCACGGGTTGTCCTGAACCCCAGTCCTTGTAGTAAATCTGAGTGCCGTCTTTCACTGTAATCGTACTCATAGAAGTTTCTCCTCAATTGTGATTTTTGTTGCCGATGGCACGCGCTTGAGCTCGCGCCGGTTGGAGGTGGAAACGCTTCGCGGCCAGAATCGTAAGTCCGACGAATATCAAAAGAACCAGAAGCTGCGCTACCAGGAACGGTGGCTCGGACTGCGTCGGAGCCAATGCCTTGGTTGTTGGCGGGGTCAAGCGACGGCCACGTAATGGGATACTGGCGCCTCAAGTTCCGGAAACGTGGCATCCGGGTTTGAACGCCGGTGCAATGCTCGCATTCGCGCCTGCACGACCTTCCTCATGCTGCAGCCGAGCATAAGAGAGCAGTCCCAAATGGAATAGCGCTCCAGGATCGACATGACAAAAACGAAACGCTCCAGCGGCGCGAGTTGGGTCACGGCATCGATTTCATTGTCTCCAGGCGCTTCCTCTTGTCCTCTATTCCAGAGGTCACGGTTGCCGCCATTTCGGGTCGACGCAGGAGACACGATGCCAACCGCATTTCTGATCAGGCTACGCTTGACCCAGGATTCGGCCCATTCCTTGAACACGGCTGGTTCTTCCAGCGCTTCGTCGACCGCCGCTGCGAAACACTTCTCGGCGTCCTGGTGATTTGCCGTCAACAAAAATGCGAGAAGATATAAAGGCTTCATCTCTCTCTCAAATAGCTCACAAAAGTCAGCGCGCTTTGCGTAGCCAGCCCGGGAGGATGCGGTTCCTACTTTTTCAAGACGAAATATGAGTCACCTTGGTTGATGGATTGTGCACAGTCATCGATCTAATTTCTTTCGACTTCTACATCAATTCCGCGCCAAAAGGCCTCCGTTGTGTGGCCTCGCCGCGCCGACCCGCAGCTACATCGTTCGCGTCGACTCTGGATGGTCCATCGAGCAACAACTCAATGAAGAGCCTTACACATGCGCTGACTGCGGTTGCCGGAACCTTAATGTCTTCCACGATGGACCCCACGCTGGCTGTCCCACTCGGTTGGCCTATGTCGGCCATTCTGCGGGATCACAGAAAAGAACACATCCCGCTATGCAGTGTTTTTTCGATACCACCGAAGGCGGGGGATCGAATACCACCTTTGGGGTAGCGGAAACGTTGGTCGGATTACGAAAACAGTTTGGCGGAAACCAAAACATATGTGCCAGTTCAGGAGTTCGATGAAGGCGATGCGTCCGGGATGACGATCTCGCGACGTCCATACAGGCGGCCATCGAGTGAAAACGCTCCTGGGCCAAGGCAGACAAGGGCAGCTGCAATGACGGTCGCGAGAGCACCCGTCGACTTGGCTTCAAACAAATTCAGGTCAGCAGGCGGGAACCACGAGAACGCACTGCCCAGACTAATCAGTCCAGCCAGCACCCCGGAGAACGGAGTCAGATAGCCAATCAACAGTAGAATGCCGCTCGCTAACGCCAGCAAGGCCACCCCTAAGGTCACGAGCCCTAGCTCACGCCAGACCAGAAAGTAGGCAGCACCCTGGACAACAAGTGCAGTTCCAATGGCTACTCGCAAGAGTAGTAGGCCTGCGCCGGGCCACCCATCCGGAAACGCAGAGAATATTCTGAGCAGTGGCGTACTCCTTCATAACTGAATCCAGAGTAGAGACCTTGTTCATAAAATGAATCCCTAATGCTCGGAATCTTTTCGTACTACTTTCGAGGTAGGTCTGGATTGACGGAGGCTTGGCTTACAGCTGAATAATCCCCCGGCGCACTCCAATGGCGACCGCCTGCGTGCGATCGCTGGCGCCGAGCTTTTCCATGATGTGTTTGATGTGCACCTTCACAGTCTCTTCGGTGATGAAGAGTTTGTCCGCGATATCCCGGTTACGATTTCCGCCGGCAATCTGGGAGAGCACTTCAACTTCGCGAGTGGTGAGCGCTTCGTCACTATAATGTTCAGCCAGATTGGACGCGATCTCCGGTGGAACACGCTTCTTTCCGCCGTGGACCTGACGGATGGTGTCAATCATATCCTTCGGAGGCATGCTCTTGAGCATGTAGGCGCGGGCTCCAGCTTCGAGAGCACGCTGAATTTCAACATCGCCCTCGAACGTGGTCAGAATGATGATTCTGGCTTCCGGGAACTCCGTTCTGATCGCGATCATCGTGTCAAGCCCGCTCATGCCTGGAAGTCGGAGGTCCATAAGGGTCACGTCGGGCTTGTGTTTGCGAAACTGCTCAATCGCCTCGTGGGCGTTGCAGGCTTCGGCAACCATCTGCATGTCCGGCTGATTATTAATGACAGCGCTGATCCCCTCGCGCAGTAATGGATGATCGTCGACACAGAAGACGCGAATGCGTGCATGTTCGCTCATTGCTTTGGTCCGTTTCTTCGCTCTTGGACATCATGCTCTACTTTTCTGCGATGCAATCGGGGAAGCCATCGCAACCCGCGCTCCGAAGAGTGATCCTGGAAGGCAACGTGACCGGGGACTGACAATTCAACCTCCGTTCCGCCCGCAGGACGGCTCCAGACTTTAAGGGTCGCACCAATTCTACCTGCTCGTTCACGCATACCCGACAAGCCCCAGTGTCCGTCCCGCCCGGAGCGCAGGACTTGCGGGTCGATCCCACAGCCGTTGTCGCGGACAAGAACGCGCAACTGTTTGTCCGCATATTCTATCTCGGCTTCAATGCCGCTTGCCTGCGAGTGGCGGAAGGCGTTGGACAATGCTTCGTGGCCAATCCGGTAGACGTCATCACGAATGACTGGATGCAATGGCCGGACCCGGCCGTCGACGATCACGCGAAAATCAATCGGCCGCTGCACCGAGAGTTCCTGCGGAATCCGGGAGAATGCCTGTTCAAGATCGTCCGGGCCCCTGCTGGACGAACGCAGGCCGCGAAGCGTATTCCGACCATCGTCAATCACCTGTCCCATGACCTCGAGTACGCGGTTTACGATGGGCTTCGCCGGTGAGTCTGAGGATAACTGGTCATCTGCCACGTGAAGCTGCATGGACGCGCTGAGGACGCCTTGTAGTAGGGTATCGTGCAAATCCTGAGCGATGCGTGTTCGTTCTCCCACTCGCTCTTCCAGGCGCATGTTGTATTGCCGAGCCAGGCGGTGCAGTCTCGAGCGATAAAAGGCGAGGATTGCAAATCCGCCGACGAGCAGAACCGAAAAACGGAACCACCAGGTCTGCCACCACAGCGGTGTGACTTCGAAGGGGACCGTGGCTTCCGAGCTATTCCACAGGCCGTCACTGTTAGACGCCATCACGCGAAAGTCGTATCGTCCGGGACTGAGATTGGTATAGACGGCCGTGCGCGCCGTGACCGGCTCGCTCCAATCGCGATCGAAGCCATCAAGCCGATATCGGTATCTGACGCGCTCGGAATCAGAAAGACTCAACCCCGCGTAATTGAATGTAATCCTCTGCCGCGCAGCTGAAATGCGGATGGGGCCTCGTGATCCAATCAGAGTTCCATCCGCCGAGACTGCCTCGACGTGAACCAGCGTTGGTGCCAAGCTGCCGGTGCTTCGACTTGGGTCGACAACGGAGATTCCACGATTCATCGAAAACCAGATTCTCCCAAACGGGTCGGCGAAAACGGATTGATGTCGTTTTACGCCTTCCATCCCATGCAGGCCGTCGGCTAGCCCGTACTCGCGCACATCGGCATCACTGAATTCGCCTCCTAGCAGCCTGTTCCGCTTTACGCGTAGGACGTGATTGGAGGTTGCGACCCAAAGCCAGCCGCTTCTGTCTTCCGCAACTCCGAATATCGGCTCGTGCAGTGGTTCTGGCGTGTCACGCGGGAGCTGAATACGATCAAAAGAAAGGAAGGCCAGCCCGGACGCGGTCCCAATCCAAAGTACTCCCGCGGAATCTGTCCGCAGGCAGTTCAGATCCGCTGAAGGCAAACCGTCGCGGACGGTAAAGACGCGCCACTGGCCCTTCGAGAGTGCGTTCAGACCGTTCGGCGTGGCAAACCACATCGTCCCGTCAGGACTCTCCGCAATCGAAGTTACTGTGTTCGAGGAGATACCGTTCGCGGTCGTGTAAGTGGTGAAGCGGCCGTTCCGGAACTCACTCAGTCCACCACTCAGGGTTCCTGCCCAGACCGTTCCATCACGACTCTGATGAACCGCGTAGACGCTATTCTCAGCAAGCCCGTCGGTCTGCGCATACGTCTTCGCCGTAACCGAGCCGCCTCTATCGCCGAGTAGCGTAAGTCCACCCTGTTGTCTGCCGATCCACAATTCGTCTCCATGACCCGAGATGGAATAGACCACGTCATGGGCCAGACCTGCGTCGGTCACGCTTCCAGTTTGCCCACCCTTTAGCCAATGCAGTCCCCCATCCAGGGGAGCAAACCACGTGCGCCCTTCGGGGTCGACGTAAACCGGTCCATTCCTTTCCGACGGCAGACCGTCGGCTACCGTATAGGTAACGAATGCGCTATCACGCAGACGCTCAATGCCGAGCGCACTATCCGTCCAGACATTTCCCTCCCGATCTTCAAACAGTGCGGCCACTGCTCGGCCGTTCCCCTCATCGCGCTCCCCCATTGAGACGCCGTGGGCGTTGAATCGTAAGACCCCCATAGCGGTTCCGAGCCAGATGTTCGCATCACGATCTCGGATCATGGCGAGAACCGGGATATGGTTTAGAGAGGGTGGTAAACCAGCCCGGGTGAGCTCCGTTCCATTCCAACGCACAACGCCGTTGTCGGTCCCAATCCACAACTCGCCGTTATCGAGAGCTAGAAGACAATTAATCTTCCGCTCTGGCAATCCTTTCACAGCTGCGGGAATCCGCCCTCCACCCAGGTAGAAGAGGCCTTTATCGCGCGTGCCTAGCCAGACCTTGCCGTCAGTGGTTTCCGCCATCGAAATTACGGCCGAGTACGGCGCGGCGAAGCGGTGCGTCGCTACGCCGGTGGCCCAACTAAGACGGCTGGAAAGATTGTCATCGGTTTCCGGCGTGGCAGCTGTCGCTGACTTTGTCGCTTCAGTCTGGTCGGTAAGAGATTGAAATTTTCCGCCGCGATAAGTGAGAGTGCCGAGCGCGAGCGACGAGAGGAGAACACCACCGTCTCCTCGTTTGAGGACCGAGGTGATTCCAAACTCTGCTTCCTCGCGGCCGGGCTCAAATGTTCCATCGTGGTAACGCAGGATCCTGGTGGTCTGCAAAAGGATCCAAAGATTTCCTTCAGAGTCCGCCAACAGTCTCTGAACTGGACCGATTGGGAGTGAACTGGGAATCGCCTGCGGGAAAAGTCGAAAGTTCAATCCGTCAAAACGAATCAGACCTTTCTCCGTTCCGATCCATAGATAACCGTCCGCGGTTTGCGCGATAGCAGTTACGGATCCGCCGGTGAATCCTTTCTCGCTTCCCCAGTATTCGCGCATATACTGCGAGATCAGTCGATTGGGGTCCAGCGCCTGGGCCGGATCAGCGAAGCAGACCACTGCAAGTACAATTGTTAAGCCCTTGAGGCGCCATTGCCGTTTAATACCCATCACGGAAGATATTCGAATTTCTCAACTACTACCTCGCTGTCATTTTTCATAGGACTCTTGTCGCTGGGGATAACGTAGAACAGGAACTGTAGCTTCTCCTGGCCCGGTGAAGGTACTCCGGAAGTGAAGACGTGTTCGGAGACCACCGAGCTTCCAGCTTGTATAGAAGATCCACGGACAGTTTTGAAGCTGGCGCGCCCAGACTCCCAATGCATCGAATGGGTGAGCGTGCCTGAAGGCGCCGTGAACGGAGCCACATTGCCCGGAACGTAGAAAGGCTGAACCGCGTACTGAGCATTGTTCTTGCTGGCCGCGTCGCCCCATCGGCTCATCTCAACGTCCAATTCGCGGTAATGTTGGTCTCCTCCCCAATCGTCGAATGTATTCATACTCATAACTACAGCGGGCTCTAAACGAGAAATGTCCTGCACAACCACGATGTAAGTTCCGTATCCCAGACTGCGTGTGATCTCCACTTCTGCACACGACCACCGGCCCGCCTTTTTCTTGATGCGAAGATGTAGAGCTCCGCCCGTATCTGTCCAGGCGTTGTCTCCGTCGTACGGATTGTTCAGCCCTCCGCGATCACCCGCGATGGTGCGAACCTGCCAATCGTATCCGCTGAAATGTAGCGGCACAGTTGGTGCCAGAAGTGGGGATGATCCGGTGCCCTTGACAATGTTTACGGCGACGATAGAACCGCCTTGGCTTGGGGCCACGTCCATCGTAGGCGGCGGACTATACCCTGGCTCGACTAACAGAGCGGCATACTCGAAGCCCAAATGGGTTGGAGTGCTCCAGGTTGAATCCGGTTGAATAGGAATGAGAGGTTTGTCAGGCCAAGGCTGAACCCACCATGGTCCGCTCCTGGCGTACACAACAATCTGCTGGCCGGCACGCGCACCCGCAACAGTCCCTGCGATGCTATTCACTTTTTCGCGGCCACCCTGTGCTGCGGGCGGAATCTTGGTGAATCCGATCGTGGGTGCGGTGCTGCTTTGCCGCGCATGGCAACCGCTCAACACTATGCAAAAGATCAGCGTGAGAAGTCGTTCCCAACTGGAACGCACCATGATTAAGCGGAAGAGTCGCGGTTCCTCACCTTTTTGGTCTCTTATGTTAGCACCAGCCTTTTGTCGAGGCCAGATTCGCGGGCGTTCGCGTGGGTATGGAAAGAGGTAGCTAGTTGCGGTGGTGACCGTCCTGAATCACTTTTGAAGCGTGTTCAGTTTCTCGATCGTTCGTTTCAATTCTTCAAGCTTCTGTCCAGCCTCGCCGAGTTTACCTTCCGCTGTGAGACGCTGGTAATCGGCGAGGTCTTTGGCGGCTTGCGCGATGAGAGCGTTGAGATCTGTTGCAGGCTGGGGCGACGTGGTAGATGCTGGTGCGCGTCGCACCGCCTCCGCGGGGGCTGCGGCGGCGCTTAGCGAGGAGGCCGCACCACCAAAAAGGGCCGCCATCGCCGACTCGAAGGTCGGTCCATACGCAAGTCGATCTTGCACCGCGAGGACGACCAGACGCAACTCCGGCATCGGACTTCGCTCCGCCTGCAGATAAATCGGCTCTGCATACAACAACGCTTTCCCGGTTGGAATTACGAGCAGAGCCCCGCGGCGCACATGCGAGCCTTGCTGATTCCATAACGTCAACTGTCCGGAAAGCTGCGCGTTCTGATCGATTCGCGCTTCGATCTGCAGCGGTCCGTCGACCAGCTTTGTCTTGGGAAAGTTGTAGACCACCGATGTGCCGTAGTGTGCGCCATCGCTCCGCCCGGCAATCCAGCCAATCAGATTATTCCGGTTGGCCGGCGTGAATGGCAGAATCTCTACGAACTCCATGCTGCTTTCATCGGGCAGTTTCATCAGCACGAAATTCGGTTCCATAGTCTGCGTTCTTTGCTCCCCCGCGTCGCTCATGCCGACTTCGGTGGCGACCGTCCACAGATCCTCACGATTGTAGAACGCTTCTGTATCCGTCATGTGATACAGACCGTAAACTTCGGCCTGCAGTTTGAGCAACAATTCGGGGTAGCGCACATGCTTGCGCAGCCCGGGCGGCATCGTGGCCGCATCTTTGAACAGAGTCGGAAAAATGCGGCGGTACGCCGCGATGATCGGATCTTCCGGATCGAATACATAAAAGGTAGTCGTGCCGTCATAGGCGTCGATGACCACCTTGACGCTGTTCCGCATGTAGTTAATGGAGTTGCCGTCGAGACGGTAGTGGCTCGAGTACGGGTAGCTGTCTGAAATCGTGAACCCATCCATCATCCACGACAGCCGGCCATCGTCGTCGAGCACAATGTATGGATCCGGATCGAAGGTGAGGAACGGCGCTAATGTGGACACGCGATCGCGAAGGTTTCGCCGCATCAGGAGCCGGCTGTCCGGGGTCACGTCATCGCTGAACGGCAGCTTCGCAAGGTCGCCGCGGTCGAGCGCGATAATAATACGCCGCAAGAAGCCGCCGAGAAGAATGCCGCCATTTCCCTCGTAGGAATTCAGATTGTTGGTTTGGCCTTGCGGGTAGTTGAATTCCTTCTGCCGTGTTTTTACGTACACGTCGGTATTGGTCAACTCCCCGAAATAGACCTCTGGCCGCGTCACATTTAGACTGTGCACGGTGCTCTGCACCGGCATGTTGCTCAGAATAAGAGTGGGCAACCCTTCCGGAGTGAATCCGTTTACTGGATTCATGGTGATGCCGTAGCCGTGAGTGTAGATCAGTTTTTCGTTGATCCAGTTGCGGCTGCTCTCCGGAAGTTTTTCGACGTTCAACTCGCGCGTTGCCAGCATTACCTCGCGAGTCGTGCCTTCGATTTCATAGCGATCAATGTCGATGTCGGGAAAATCATAATAGGTGCGGATTTCCTGGATCTGACGCAGCGTGTCCTGCAGCGCATGCCAGTCCCACAGCCGGATGTTCTGAAGCGTAGCCTGATTATTCGCTGGGTCTGCCGCCTCAACGGTCGTTTCCGCGGGAAATTCGCGCTGCAAAACCCGGTCCAGCCCATAGGCCTGTCGCGTCAGTTCGATGTTGTGGGCAATGTATGGTTGCTCGCGAACCAGTTCGTTTGGTTTGACGATAAAGCTGCTGACGTACCAACCGACGATCTGCACACCGAAATAACACACGGCCGCGGGAACGATTGCAGCCACCAGCCAGCGCCCGCGTTGCATCGAAACGGCGTTGACGGCTGCAATCACCGCCCCGAGAACCAGCGCAACACACACGACAAGCATCCCTGTCAGCG
>Ga0210403_10004828_pt1 | contig 11551 bp, 16 predicted proteins | sample IncBWC19MmetaG_FD_150863 | JGI IMG/M metagenome (GOLD analysis project Ga0210403, IMG submission 150863) | Forest soil microbial communities from Barre Woods Harvard Forest LTER site, Petersham, Massachusetts, United States - Inc-BW-C-19-M | ecosystem: Environmental > Terrestrial > Soil >... | reverse complement strand
TCACCTGGTAGAGATATTCGGCCGGCTCGTCTTCGCCGAAGATTTCTGCGTTGCGGGCAAAGCGCATCGGCGCGCCGATCATTCCGAACGGGCCCTCGCAGGGGGTGCCGGCGCGAAAGGCGGCGGGACGGGCGAAAATCGGGGAATTGGGAGCGGGGGCGAGCATGGCAGGTCTCCGGTTCGCTTCATTTGCGGCCGGAAGTGTGCCCGTTTCCAAAAATTCCGAAATTTGGATATTTCCCCTAAGTATAAACCCGTAGGTCGGGCCGGTATCGAGGCGCACGATTTCGGTGCAACGCAGATGCTGCCGAACTTGTCCCCCATGGTCTCCGGTGTTTTACGGACAAATTGTTGATCCAGCGCAAGACACGGGTAAGGCGAATCTGCGATGGTCCGCATCGTCTCGAGAGGGAGATGGTCCATGACCACGTCCACGATGATCATCCTTGCCGCCATGGTTGCGCTGTTCGCCGGTTTTGCCGCCGCGCTGGCATGGGCCCAGCCGCATGCGCGCCAGCTCACCGCTGCGCCCGCCGAAATGCCCCGCCCGAGGCGGCGTCCCTTCTAGCAAGGCTCGATCCCGGTTTTCGGCAGCTCGGCGGCGACCGGCTCGCCCGCCTCGGTGTTGAGTTCGCCGCGTCGCGATTGCCGGAGTGCAGCGACCTCGCCGAAGAAATTACCGACGCCGGGATGAATATGCTTGTGGCGCGGCTTGATCTCGACCGCGCCGTCGGCGATCAGACATCTCGAATGCGCTGGGCTCGCCGCGCTGATGGCACCATCGGGAATGCGAAACTAGCCACAGGTCGGCCACGGGCGCCAGTGCGTCGGGCTGATGGTGACGCGCTCGCGCGTCGCCACCTTGATCCAGCCGCCGGGCGTGCGGCGGCAGGCAAAGATCAGGGAATGCACGCGGTCGCCGTCGACCACCGCAAGCTCGAGGTCGCGGTCATACGGCGCTGTAGCAATCGTTTCCCAGACCGGTCCGTCGTTCATCGCACCCGCTTCTGTGCTGCGCCAACGCGTCAGCATAGGCAGCTCGCACCCGACCGCGCTTGATCTGGGTCAACCGCGCGCCGGGCAGGCGTATTGCTCGGAGCCGGATCTATTTGATGTCCGCCACGGCCGTGATCAGCTCTTTGCCGTCTGCGGTCCTGATCGTCAGTTGAACCTGGTCACTGGAACCGGCAAGAATCGGCGCTGAAATGCGATTGCCGTTTTTCGGGTCGGCCGTCACGGCATCGTCGAACAACGTGGACTCGCCGCGTTTCAACATGACGCGCAGCGGCGCGGCCGGCTCAAGACTGAAGAACTGAAGATTTGCGTTGGACGCCTCGGCTGAAAGATTGACCAGGATGTTTTCATTCGCCTGCGTCACGCTGGTCAGGCCGACACTCGGGCTGTAGGTTTCGGGGATCGACACTTCGCCCAACGCGGGAAAGCTCGCGCTGTGGAAGAACTGGTCCGACACGCCCGCCCACAATTCGACGTAAGGCTGCCCCGGGCTCGGGTCCCTGCGCGCCTCGCTCTCATGCGTGAACGTCGGAAACCCCCAGGTCCACATTTTCAGACCGCGCGTGACCTTATTATCGGCGATTCGGATGATGCCCTCTTCATTGTCGTGATTGATCACGCCCCAGAAATTCGCAGCCCCCATGTCGGGCGCAGCGTAGGCAATGCCCATCGTCGGCCAGTTCCTGAAATAGCGCAGTTTTTCGAAACGGCTTTTGCCCGGGCCTGCGCTCTCGTCGCCCTCGGCCAGATTGGCCGACCAGCGCGGCGTGCTGTAGGCCGCAATCGGCGCGATGATCTCGGCGCCGCCGGTCGCCTTGGGATTGTTCGGGTCCGATCCCGGCGCCAGCGTCGTGCAGGTCCAGTATTCGTAGTCGATCGCCGCGTTGTTCGAATTCTGTAACACCATGCGCGCATCGAGCGCGGCGCGCCCGGCTTTCAGCGTGACGATGTAGGTCGCCTTCAGGCCGGTCGCGCCCTTCCTGAACTTCGCCGGCGGCGCCGAATATGCGAAATCATCTGCGATCGACATCGACACAGTCACCTCTCCGACGCTCTGCTTCACCACCGTGAAATCCCACGGCCTCAGCCAGGTCTTGCCATGCTCGGGATCCGGAAAGGTGGGGAAGATGCCGCCATACACCATCATCCAGTCGTAATAGAAGTTGCCGTCCTTCATCGCGTAGGGCGTGCCGACCCCGCTTCGATAAAGCTCTTCGTGACCGGTCGGCTTGTAGATGATGGAAAGAATGCGCCCGCCGAATTCGGGCAACAGCGTCACCTTCAGATAGCGGTTCTCGAGCACGTAGGTCCTGAACGTGCGATCGACGATGGTCTTCGTGTCAAGCGAGCCGTCGACGAATCCATTCTCCGCGTCGGTCGCGTATTTGACGGTGCTCCAAGTGATCGTCGACTCGCGCAGCGACACGCGGTCAGGCTCGGGCGATGCCGCCCGCGCTACAGATTGAACCAGACAGGCCGCCGAAAGCACGGCAACCGTGAAGCGGAGACAGTCAAGCAACGGAATTCGAATGGCCATTACGCCGCCTTGTAGAAAGCCGAAGCGACAATCCCAGGACATCGATGCCGGCGGTGACATCCGAGAACGAGAACCCGTTCACATCGGGTCCCCACGAGCCGGCATATTTCATGAGAGGACCCGACCAGGGAGCGTATCATGACCAGTGTCCGTCGCGTTGCCTTCTTGATCGGAATGATGATCGCCATTGATGGCGGAAGTTGCAAGCTCCACGCCGCCTCTCTGCCCAAGGAGGCCACGCTGGTCAGTGTCAGGACGGGCAAATGCCTGATCATCGCCGGCGGCCAGTCGCGTTGCGGCGACAAGGGGGCAGCGCTGCGATCATCACCGGCTGCGATGCGCGAATGACCATTCATCAACGGCGTTTGCTCTCGCGTTGCGCGAGTACAAAGGCATCGCTTGCGCCAAAAATGGTCGTGCTTTTTCAATTCGCACGCCAGGCTGCGGGTGCAACGCGGGCCCCTTCATGCCGCGGGAATGCGATCGCTCGTCACTGCTGTTTGACACGTGAAACGATTATCGCACCTCAGTGATCGGTAACACTGACCCGATCGATCACGCGAGTACAATTAATTTTCGGTAAAATCGAATTCTCCGACATCGTTCCTATCTGCGTCGAGGGCGGCCAATGCCGGAGACGAACATGAAAGTAATTCAGAAGAAAATGATGATGGCCGCGCTGCTCGCATCCTCTGCATTCGCATTCGTTGCCTTGTCATCGCCTGCCGCCGAGGCAGGACCGATCGTGCCTTACGGTCACGCTTGCCTGGAATATGACGAGGGCGGAATGGACTGCAGCTTCACGAGCTATGGCCAATGCCTTGCAACGGCCTCGGGCATCGGCGCGGAATGCTATGGCGCTCCTGCGCGCGATGATGCGGATGAACGACGTGCCTTTGGGGCCTGGAATGGATACCCGGCCGGTCGATCCTGATGCGCTTGCTGCAGGATGGAGAAATATGCTGCCAGCCGAACCAGTCCGCCGTCGCCGCTTTGGCGTGATACCCGCTTCGATTGCGCTTTAGCGCGGCTCGCCGCGCCGAAGCGCAAGCTTGCGGCTGCGTTCGCCGGCAGCCGCCTCTCGGGCCAGTCGCTCTGACTTGAGCCGCTCGCGATTGTCGTGAAAGGCCTTTTGCATTCTTGCATATTCCGTCGTTTCCGGCTGACCTGGCTTGAATGCCTTGTGGGCTTCAAGCTCAGCGCGGCTCACGGGTGTTTGCTTAAACATTTGGATTCTCCTTTTTTCAGCCGGCATCCCCTCTCGTTACTTTCCGACGGATTGTTGCGGCGACCGACGCACGCCAAACATGCGCGCCGGCTTGAGCATGAGACGGAGCTATCCCGTCGGCGGCGCTGACTTCTGGTTTTAACGCTGCTTTGGCCCGCTTCGATCGACAACGTCGATCCCGGGGGGCTAACGGCCCTTCATGCAATTGGTTTCGGCGCACGCAATGCAGGACGCGTTCGCTCGACAGTCATGACGCTGCCACGCCGTGTGCGGCGCCGGCAGGGCCTGACGCGATCTGGCACTATTTCGACAGGACCTTCTTGCGTTTCTTCTTCGGCATGTCGGGGAGCGCGGTTTGGTCGCTTGCTACCTGCGCTTCCTTGGCTTGCCTCAGCGCGCGAAGACGCTCCATGTTCTTGCGGATCGCGACGGCTCTTTGCTCGACGTCCGCCATCGCGCGCAAACCCTCTTCCTGCGCCAAACGTTGCCGGTTGGCGCGGGCAATCCTTTCAGGAGATGGTTCAGCCGATTTCTTGCCTACCATCTTTCAGTCCGAATGCTCGACCGAGCAAACCCGCTCAACCCTGGGATCGAGCGGGCACACCGCCACTTCAGTACATCCGTGAAATGACGTTACCGGCTCAAGCAAGCGACAGATTTTCTGCGCTTACCTTGCCCCGCATCTTGTCAGCCTTGAGCTCGAAGTTGACTTTCTGGCCCTCAGCGAGACCGGGCAGGCCAGCTCGTTCGACGGCGCTCACATGAACGAACACATCGTTCCCGCCATCATTGGGTTGGATGAAGCCAAAACCCTTTTGGCCATTGAACCACTTAACAGTACCTGTCGGCATTTTTCGTCTTTCCAACGCACATCTCGCGTGACCACCACGCGACTCCAATTCAACTGGTCGATGTCTTTGGGAAGGGGCCCGCAGGCGCGTTCAAAAAGGCACAGCGGCTAATCGAATGGCCGCAACTTAGAGGTTTGGGCACGAAAAAGCAAGGTCCCGGGCCGACTAAAGTCGATGCTCGTGCATTGTCTTTTGATACCCGACCTACCAGGTCCGGCGTATGAGGAGCTTCTCGCCTTGTCTAATTCCGCCAGGTTCCACTGTCCAGGAGCTGATCTGGCCTTTCCGGAGAGATGTCTCGCGCTCCCGCCGGTTAGCCGGGAGGGGCAATATGAACGCCATCATCTACCCGATACATTTTCGCCGCAATTCTCAGAGGAGCAGTTCACTGCTTTGGCCGTGCTTCCTCATTCGTCCCGCTGGGATACATCAGCGATTGATCGTCGATGTCCTGAAGCGGGAGCTTGTGGACGTTCGCCATCGAGTGAAGTTCCTGCAATGACGGCATGGCCGCCGTCGCTTGCCCAAGGGAAACCGGCCGTGGGCTTAACAGTTCGCCGCCGACAACCACGACGGCCAAAATCCCAAGCGCGACAACCAGGGAACGGATCATGCGACGCCTCCGTTTTTCCAAAATAGGTAAGTCGAACCGGCCTAAGCCGGTTGCGCCACCCTTGCGCTCGGCTCGGCGAACGCCTTTGTGGCAGACTGTTGAACAAGCTCTATAAGAATAGCGGCGGAACCAAACCCGATACCCGCCAACACCAGGCAAGCAAAACCGAACGCGCGCATCTAATAACTCCCAATTCGCCTCTCTTAGCACGTCTTGCAGCGGCAGAGACTTCCGAGGCGCACAAAAGTCCGTGTTCAGGCGGAGAGCGCAAAAGCCTCCGACTCGACATCGATGAAGGTCCGCCCAAGGGTGCCGACAGATCTGTAGAAATCAGTGGATTTGGTCGTTTCAAGATCAACGAAGAAGCGCCTGATCCATGACGCGAGATGCTCCTCGAAGAAGGCTCGGTCGGCGCCGACGGGCGCGGAAATATCGCCACCGACCAAACCTGCCATGATTTCGCAAAGAAAGCCGGCATGGTCCTCCGGCTCAATTCGGTCTGGCGCCTTCTCGATGCCAAGAAGTTGGAGTTTCTCGCGAAGTCGCGCCAGCGGGCGACCGTACAAGGTGCCGGTCAGGTAATGCGAGGCATAGGGCAATAGCGCACCGTCATTCAGTCCGGCGAACAGCGCAAAATACTCGCCCGCGACACTTTCCTCGCTGGATTGCCGGGCTGCCTCGGCCAATGCTGCGTGAGCCTGCCCGATGGGACTGAAATCGCTGCGCAGACCAGCCAAACCTGACAATAGCTGCGCGTCCGGACTATGTGAGAGCAAAGTTGCCAATAGCGCGTATTCGCGTGCGCGCGCGCTGTCGATCTCATCGATGCTGCGTCCGCGCAAATCCTGGGAAGCTGTATCCACCACCGTTCTCAATCCGCAAAAGGACATCCAAAATTAGTCGAACAGTCAGTGCGGCAGCGCACTGCCATGACGCCGGCTCTTTCGAGTGCCGCTCGCTGCAGGCATGTTCTCATCTTCTCCGGTTGCCTGTATCTCGGACGTGGCGCCCGTACCGGCGAGAAGCGAATTGCCGGAGGCGAGCTGCCGATGGAGTGGTTCCTCGTCTGCGTTCGAAGGGGCCGGCTCAACGGCAGCCGTCAATTCCTCACGCATACCTGGCAGCCGCTCAAGCCTACTGGAGATTTGTCCAAGAATATCAACGCCGCTTTCCCCGGGCGCGAGTGGGCCAAAGCCGGGAATCGAATTCGGATCGTTGAAATCCCACTGGTTCTCCGCAATCCCAATGAAATCCCGAATAGCGGGGTCGCTCGTCCAGGCCTTGCGCAAGGCTGCCCGGGTCAGTTCCGCCGGCACCTCCGCGCGCAAAAACGCAATAATGTCTGTATCCGCCGCAATTGATTCAACGGAGGGCAGACTCGTCGGATCAAACGGAATTTCGGTCGCGGACGGCCCGACCGTTGCGTCGAAGTGAGCCGAAGCGGCGTCGGTTTCTTCTGCGGCCTTCGCCGCCTGTTTCAACCGCGCCCAGCGCAGCAAGAGGTTATCCCGCTCACTCACCGTCTGCTTCCCCTATCGCATTTCGCCGCAGCGGCCCCTGTTGATCGCGTTGCCGCTTGACGAAGGGACGTTCGACATGATGCTCGGCGACGAACCGTTCGACGACGTCGGCTATGTCTGACGGCATCGGCACCGCTTCGACCAGATTGCCGCCGGCATCGGTAAGGGCTTCGCCCTCGGCCGGGTCAGCCGTGACCGCGAGCAATTCGAACGGAGGCTCAGACGCGGTCGGGCGCATGTTGACCCATACACTCGGCGCGCCTGAAGCGAGATTGTCGCGATAATTGGTGGTCTCGGTGCGGTGCAATTCGATCACCGCCTCCCCCGCATAGAACAGGGTTGCTACGCCTTCACCGCCGAGCGGCGTCCAGGGAGCGGCCGCCGGCCTTCCCGCAAACACCGAAACCGGGCGCCACAGAACGTCGGCCCACGCGCTTTTCGCCTTGCGTCGCTCGACCACGACGCCAACAGAAATGCGTGTCAGAGCGGTTGATATCAATTCACCACCTCCGCCTCAAGGATCGGCAATCCAGCCAGAAGATTTTGCGGTTTCATCCGCAATACCTCGTCAGCCGTCATTGCCAGCAGCAGATACACCGGCTCATCCCTGACCTTCTCGATCATATCCGCTGGGTCAAGGAACGCCAGTCGTAGTATGCCGACCAATTGCGCGCGCACCGCGTCTGCAAAGTCATCTCCACGCCAGATAGCATCGCCGATATGGGTAGCCTCGGAGGTCAGTCCGACGTACCAATTCCACGGCAAGTTCTGCAACGCTGCCACAGGCTCGACCACAACGTCGATCGCCAGCAGATGCGCAAGCCAGCGAGCGATGACCTCGCCAAGCGCGGCCATGCCACGTCCGCTTGGCGAGAGATCGAGCGCCATGTCGAAACGGTCGCTCTGTTCCCAGTAGTTTTCTGCTGTTGCTTCGCTCAGCATGTTGAACCCGGTGGCTAACGGCAATTCGAGCAACGCCAGCAGCGGTGACGGCGAATGCCGTATCAATGCGGTATCCGTCTCTTCGTCGACTGCGATGATCGATGTCTCCTGAACAACCAGCTTTTGCGGTCGGAAGAACATCTCAGCCGCGCGCAGCGCGAAGACATCGTCGCAGCCATCCAAGGCATTGCGCAGAATTACCTGAACCAATTGACCGACGAGCACCTGGGGAAAGTGAATGTTGCGCCGGACAATCGCAAGATAGGCCGCTTCCAGACTATTGTGCTCCATGAGATGATTCCGCCAGGCGATCATCATCTGCCAGTTCTCGCGTGCATCGGCGTCCGTTATCGCGGCAATCCGCGAGGCAGAGATTGGCTGTCTCGGTTCAAGTAGCAGCGCGCCATGCAGGGTTTGCTCAGCAGCGCACGCCTCTGGGGGCGGCATCAGTTCCGGGCGTGCCAGATACGCCTTCAAGAACTCATCCGTAACAAGCAGGCGGCCGGCCGCGTCGCGGTCCAGCAGATGATGGCCGCAAGAGAGCCAAAAGTCGCGCGATTTACTCACCTGCCGCTCACCTGGCTAGCGTCTCCGCATCGTCTTTTTGGACAAAGAGGGTATATACTTTTCGGGAGTTCCGGCCAATGGGCGCCGGCTATCCCACGAGGCTGCGCGTAACCGTGACCGCAACACCTGATTCCGCCAGACACCTGCTGATCTGCTCGTGCGAGAACACGATGCCGCTCAACGCAGATGCTGTCCGCCGCGGCTGCCGCTGCGATACGACGTCAGCGACGCAGCTCTGCGGCGCTGACCTTGATCGCTTCAGGGAGGTCGCGGCCAAAGATGGCCCGCTCACGGTGGGATGTACACAGCAAGCAACGTTGTTCACCGACGTTGCTGCGGAGATCGGTCGAAAGAACTCGATACAGTTTGCCAATATCCGCGAGACCGCCGGGTGGTCCAGCGAGGCCGACCGCGCCGGGCCGAAGATGGCCGCGCTGATGGCGGCCGCGGCCGAGACGGTGGCAGTAACGCCGTCAATCGAACTGGAAAGCCATGGCGTCATTCTCATCTACGGTCGCGACGAGACCGCGATCGAGGCCGGCGACCTGCTAAAGGATCATCTCGACGTCACCGTGCTGATCGAGCCGCCAGCTGCCCTTGCTCCGGCGCGCGGCACCGTTTTTCCGGTGGCGAAAGGCAAGGTGACCGGCACCAAGGGGCATTTTGGCGCGTTTGAAGTCATGGTCGACGATTTCGCAGAGGCCGCGCCGTCGTCGCGCCGCACGCTGATCTTTGGGCCCTCTCGCAACAACACCCGCTCGACATGCGACATCATTCTTGATCTGACCGGTGGCGCCCCGCTGTTTGCTGCTGCCGATCTGCGCGAAGGTTATTTGCGCGCAGATCCCGGCAATCCCGCGGCGATGCTGCGGGCGGTTCTCCAGGCGCGGGACCTCGTCGGGACCTTCGAAAAGCCGCGCTACGTCAATTTTGAGGCCAGGCTGTGCGCCCACTCGCGTTCGCAGCGCACCGGCTGCACCCGGTGTCTCGACCTTTGTCCGGCGGGGGCGATCACTCCCGCGGGCGACCATGTGGCGATCGACGCGGATATCTGCGCAGGCTGCGGCCAGTGCGCGGCTGCGTGCCCTACCGGTGCGGCATCCTATGCGCTGCCGCCGGAAGACGCGCTTATGCGCCGGCTGCGCGCGATGCTGATCGCCTATCGCGAAGCTGGCGGCGAACGGGCCGTGGTGCTCCTGCATGATGGCGCGCACGGTGCGCCGCTGATCGACGCGCTGGCGCGCTTCGGCGATGGGCTGCCGGCAAATGTGCTGCCGTTCGCGGTCAACGAGGTCACGCAGGTCGGGTTGGAAAGCGTCGCCGCCGCATTCGCCTATGGCACGTCCGCGGTGCGCATTCTGCTCCGCGCAAAGCCCCTTCACGATGTGTCGGGGCTGCTGCGGACGATGGCCTTGGCCGATCCGATCCTCGCTGGTCTTGGCTTCGGAGCGGGTCGGATTGCGACGATCGAGACCGACGACCCCGATATTCTGCTTGAGACACTTCGCGCGATTCCACCTCTGCCTTCGGCGCCTCGCGCGGCGACTTTTCGCTCCATCGGCAAGAAACGCGATGTGCTGCGGCTTGCGCTTGGCGAACTGCACCGCGCAGCTCCGGCTCCCGTCGATATCATTGCGCTGCCGGCCGGTGCACCTTTCGGCACTGTGGAGATCGATACCGGCGGTTGCACGCTGTGTTTGTCCTGCGTTTCGGCATGCCCGACCAGCGCCCTGCGAGATGACCCCGAACGGCCGGTGCTTCGATTTGTCGAAGATGCCTGTGTTCAGTGCGGCCTCTGCCAAGCAACCTGTCCCGAGCGCGTCATCACGCTGATACCCCGGATCAATTTCAATACGGCAAAGGCCCCTTCCCGCGTTCTCAAGGAGGAGGAACCGTTCTGCTGCATGCGATGCGGCAAGCCGTTCGGCGTCAAGAGCGCCATTGAGCGCGTGGTGGCCAAGCTCGAAGGCAAGCACTGGATGTATTCCGGCTCACCCCGAAGGCTCGATGTCATCAAGATGTGCGGGGATTGTCGTGTTGCCTTCGTCGCCGAGGAAGGCTTCGCATCCTATGGCGTGTCTGTCCCGACCATCCGCACGACGGACGATTACCTTCGTGAGCAGGAAGCGCAGCCGCCCTCCGATCGCGATCATGAATAGCCAGACCGGAGCTTTGCTATCGCAGCGAAGCTCTCACCTGCCCGACCATCCCGGCACCACCGGGAAGGTCTCCGTGTGCAGGGCGGCCATCGTTCATTCGGCCGGAGTTGCCGACGCTTTCCCGTCTTGTCCGAGCTCCCGGGCGAGCCAGCGATCGTGGTGCTCCCTGGCCCAGTTGAGATCGACCTCGCCTGTGCCCATCGCTTCGAATGCCCCCTCCATCCCGAGCGTGCCGATATAGATGTGGGCCAGAATCAGGGCGATGAACAAAATGGCGATGACGGCGTGCGCTACCTGCGCGAGCTGCATGTCGGCAATGTTGGTGCCGTAGAATGGAAACAGCAGCAGGAATCCGGAGGTGGAGACAGCAACGCCGGCGGCAACGGACAGCCAATAGACCATCTTCTCGCCGAGATTGAACCGTCCCGCCGGCGCATGCTTGGATTTGATGAAGCCGCCGCCTTGCTTGACCCATTCGACATCGACCCTCGCCAGCAGATTGTCCCTGAAGAAGATCACCGTGATAAGGATTAGCCCTGCCACGAAAGCGAAGCTGGTGAAATTGTGCAGATATTTGGCAATCTGGGAGATATCGGAGAATGCCTCCGGGCCGACGAGCGGCAACAACAGGATTTTGCCGAAAGTGATGTTCAAGCCGGTCAGGCCGAGGATGACGAAGGAGGCCGCCGTCAGCCAATGGGAGAAGCGCTCAAAGGCCTTGAAACGGAGAACCTTCTGTCCGGAACGCCCAGCCGCGATGCGGACGCGTCCGACGATCAGATAGGCGAGCGCCAATAGCGCGATCGTTCCGACGATTACGATCGCGCCACCCCAATGCAGAAGAACTTCATGGAAATAGTCCCATGTCCGCCCTGCTGGCTGCATCAGCACGCTGGCTTTGACGTCGGGAATGTCGATGCGCCCCTGGATGCGTGGCGCCTGCTCGAGCAGCGTGCGCTCACTGGTGACGCTCGCATCCGGGTTGGGAGCACCATCCGGACCGAGCTTTTGGGCGCACACAGGTCCCGCGGCAACGCCGAGCAGTATCAGAACGAATGTCACGAGGCGGATGCGTGCGAGAAACGTCATGACAATCACCTTGTGCTGATCCCTCGATCAT
>Ga0210403_10004827_pt1 | contig 11552 bp, 11 predicted proteins | sample IncBWC19MmetaG_FD_150863 | JGI IMG/M metagenome (GOLD analysis project Ga0210403, IMG submission 150863) | Forest soil microbial communities from Barre Woods Harvard Forest LTER site, Petersham, Massachusetts, United States - Inc-BW-C-19-M | ecosystem: Environmental > Terrestrial > Soil >... | reverse complement strand
TTGAAGAGCTGGCACCGGCATCTGGTGGGGATTCTGGCGGGAGTGGTTGCGTTTGCGCCGGTGTATCGGGTGGCGTGTCATTTTCTGGGACTGCACGGGAGGGCGGACGAGACTTTTCCGGCGGTGGCGGATGTTTTGGCGATTGGGTGTTTGCTGGCGATATTCGCGGAGCGGCTGTCGAAGATTAGAGAGAAGATTCGATCGCGGTGGGCGTTGGCGATGATTGTGCCGGTGGTCCTGGTTCCTGTGTATTGGGGCGCGATGCGCTTTCACACTACGGCGGTGTTGCTATTGGTGCTGTGGCCGGTAATGCACGTTTCGATTGCCGGGCTGCTGCTGCATGTGGTCGAGAGGCCGTATTGGATTTTGAATGTGCGGCCGGTGGTTTGGCTGGGGAAGATCAGCTACAGCCTTTACTTGTGGCAGCAGTTGTTTGCGTACGGAGACCGGCACCGGCCATGGTATTTCGTTTTGATTGCGGTGGGGCTGGCCAGCGCCTCTTACTATTTGGTGGAACAGCCGATGCTGCGGTTGCGGGAGAGGAGGGCGGCTGCGGAGAGGACTGAGCGGGAGTTGGCGACGGCAGCTTGAACGGGGCGACCACAGGGGCTGAAGCCCATTCTTATTTGAGTGCTTTATGCGGCGCTAAAGCGCCGCTCCTCCACGGCACTCCCGGGTACGCCAGGGTCTTCCAAGGCACCGCACTTGGGTGCGGATCTTATGCTAGGGAGTCGCGCTCCGGAATTATGGACCGGGCTATAATTCCGTTCACGAAACGTTTTCGAAAATCATGAAATCTGCACTCCGATTTGCGATGCTGGCGCTGGTGCTGGTGATTGTGGCGATGGTGTCGGGGCTGACGGCGATGCGGTTTGCCATACACGGGCAGGAAGTGGCGGTGCCTGCGCTGGTGGGGCTTAGTCCGACGGAAGCGGAGCGGGCCACGGCGGGAACGGGGTTGCAGATTTCGATCGAGCGGCAATATTACAGTCCGCAGATTCCTGAGGGACGAATCATGTCGCAACTGCCGCTGCCTGGAACGAAAGTGCGGCGCGGCTGGCAGGTGCGGGTGGCGCAGAGCCTGGGCAAGACGCGGGTGACGATTCCGGATGTGACTGGGCAGAGCGAGCACGCGGCGGAATTAAACATTCGGCGGCGCGGGCTGGAGGTGGCTTCGATGGCCGAGGTCGAGGAGGCGGGAATTCCCGCGGATCAGGTGCTGGCGCAGAGTCCGACGGCGAATGAAACCCAGGTGGCGGCGCCGAAAATCAGTTTTCTAGTGACGGCGGCCGCCGGGCCGCAGGCGTTCGTGATGCCGAGCTTTGTGGGACAGCCGCTGGGCAGCGCGAGCCGGAGCTTGCAGGATTCGGGATTCCGGTTGGGGAATGTGAGTGTGGTGGCGCCGATGGGTTCCGTGGCTAGCGACACGTCGGACCTGGCGAATCCGGCCGCGCCGTCAGTAGTGCCGGCGCAGCCTTCGCCCGCGAGCATGATTGTGTCGCAAGTGCCGGTGGCGGGGCAGAAGGTGAATGCGGGGACCGCGGTTAATTTTGAAGTACGGTAAGAACTTCGCCACGGATTTGCACGGATCTTCACGGATAAACCCAACAACATTTCTTAAAATCTTTCCATGATTGCGGCGAAGAATCCGTCGCAGGGGTGTAGGCCTGGGATGGTGCGGAGGTACGGGCCACGGGTGAGTGAGGCCGGGTCGGGCCATTTCAGGTCGCCCGATTCTTTCAGGTGAGCGAGCTCGGTGCGGCAATCGAGCAGGCGGAAGGAATTTTTTTCCGCCAGAGCTTGCTCGACGACGGCTTCATTTTCTTCTTTCTCCAGCGAACAGGTTGAGTAGATGAGGCGTCCCAGGGGTACGACCTGGGCCAGGGCGGAGTGGAGGATTGCGAGCTGGCGCTTCTGCAGTTCCGCGAGATCATCAGCGCTGAGCCGCCATTTTGTTTCGGGATTGCGGGCGAGGGTACCGGTGCCGGAGCAGGGGACGTCGGCGAGGACGCGATCGAATTTCTGAGTGATGGGGAGATGCTGCGCGTCGGCGGTCACGACCTGGATTTGCGCGGCGAGTCGCATGGAATTTTTGCCTAGCAATTTTTGCAGTAGGCGGGCGCGGTGGGGATGAAGTTCGACGGCAGTGATTGCGGCTGTGGGGTTGTGATCTGCGATGGCCAGGGTTTTGCCGCCGGGAGCGGCGCAGCAGTCGAGGATTCTTGCTCCTTCTTTAGGAAGGGACAAGCCGACGAGGGCGGCGACGAGTTGCGAGGCTTCGTCCTGGATGACGATCTCGCCGGATCGGTAGGGCGAGCTTTTCGTGATGTCTCCGGATTCGACGCGGCCGGCGGATGCGAGAAGGGCGCCGGGGGTGAGAGAGATTCCTTCTCGAGTGAGCTGAGCTTCGGTGGTTGCGGTGCGAAGGCGGATTGCGGTGGAGGGAATGGATTGATTGTGCTTGCAGATCTGGTGAGCGGCGGAGAGGCCGTATTCGCCGGCCCAGCGCTCGACCAGCCACAGGGGATGCGCCAGGGTGCGTGTGATGGATTCGGCCGATGAGCAATCGGCATCATCCTGTTTTCGTGGGGTGGCCGAGAGTTTGCGCAAGACTGCGTTCACGAAGGGCGCGGCGGATCGTTTGCGGGCACGCTTCACCAACTCGACGCTTTCGTGGAGGGCGGCTCGCTGCGGGATGCGATTGAGCCAGAGGAATTGGTAGAGGGCGAGGCGCAGGGCGATGAGGATTTCATCGTCGAGTTTGGAGAGGGGTTGCGAGGACGCGGTGGCGATGTCGGCGTCCAGGCGCGAACGCCAGCGGAGGACGCCCATAATGAGTTCGGTGGCCAGGGCGTGATCTGGAGTGGAGAGACTGGCGTGGGTGGGGGAGTGGAGGAGGTCGGAGGCGTAGGAGGATTCGCGTTCGACTCTTAGGAGGATATCGAAGGCGGCTGCGCGGGCGGGGGAGACGGGCATTTACTTATCGATTGTAGGCTTTCGGCGGGAAAACCTTAACCACAGGGGGACACAGGGGGAGCACAGAGGGACACAGAGGTTAACCTAATTTTTCAGCGGGCTTTGGGCGATAGCCGCGGACGAAGTCTTGCGCGGTGATTCGCTTTTTTCCTTCGAGTTGGATATCCAAGAGCTCGAGTGACGTGTTGTGGGCGCAGCCGACTACGAGGCGATCGGAAACGACGCGTAGTTCTGCGGGATTCGCTGCGTCCGTCGCGGGCTGAGCTTTTATGACCTGCAGATTTTTGCCGCGGAATTTTGTGTGGGCTCCGGGCCAGGGTTGGAAGGCGCGGATGCGGTTGTAGATTTCGGGGGCGGAGCGGGAAAAATCGATGAGGCCGTCTTCTTTTTTCAGGATGGGGGCCAGGGTGGCTTGCGAGTTGTCCTGGGGACGTGGCTGAATGGCGCCGGATTGCAGGGTGCGCAGAGTGTCGATCATAAGATCGGCGCCGATGGCGGCCAGACGCGGCGCGAGGGTTTCGGCGGTGTCATCGGGAGCGATGGCGAGTTCCTGCTGTTGCAGGATGTCGCCGGTGTCGAGGCCGGCGTCGATGCGCATCGTCGTGTTGCCGGTGACGGTTTCGCCGTTGGCGATCGCCCATTGGATGGGGGCGGCGCCGCGGTACTTTGGGAGCAGCGAGGCGTGCAGGTTGATGTTGCCGTAGCGAGGAAGATCGAGCATCCACCGGGGGATGATGCGGCCGTAGCCGACGACGATGATAGCGTCGGGATTGAGGTCGGTGAGTTGGGCGCGGAATTCGTCGTTGGTCTTGATGCGGGCGGGCTGGGTGATGGGGAGATTTAGTTTCAGCGCGGATTGTTTCACGGGTGAAGCGACGAGTTCGAGGCCGCGGCCTTTGGGGCGGTCGGGCTGGGTCACGACTAGATGGACGCGGAAGCCGGTGGCGACGAGTTTCTCCAGCGTGGGGACGGCGAAGCGCGGGGTGCCGCAGAAGATGAGATCTAAGGACATTGAGTAAATTGAGAAATTTGGTAATTGAGAAATTGGGAAACCTGATTCGCAAAGCCTTGTGCGAGATCGTGCTGGCAGCGCCTAAAGGCGCATTCTATCTATTATGACGTGATGCGACGCCTGAAGGCGTCGCCCGATACGAATCTCAATCCTCAATTCAATTTCGATTCTCAAATTCAATTACTCAATTACTAAATCTCTCAATTACTCAATTTTCTACCACTCTCCGGCTTTTATCATTTTGCGAATTTTGCGTTTCATCAGGTCGCGTTTCAGGGCGCTGATGTGGCTGATGTAGAGCTTGCCGTTGAGGTGGTCGGTTTCGTGGAGGAAGGCGCGGGCCAGCAGTTCTTCGCCGGTTTTCTGGTAGACCTTGCCGTGAGCGTCCTGGGCGCGGATGGTCACTTTGTTTGGGCGGCTGACATTTTCGCGGAAGTCGGGGATGCTGAGGCAGCCTTCGCTCTGGGTGTGGCGGCCTTCGGTGTGAATGATTTCGGGATTGATGAGGACAAGCTTGGCGTCGGGACTTTCCTTGAAGGTGACGTCGATGACGGCGATGCGGCGGGCAATGCCGATTTGCGGAGCAGCCAGGCCGACGCCGTGGGCGGCGTACATCGACTCGAACATGTCCGCGATAAGAGTTTGCAGCTCTGCGTCGAAGACCGTCACTTTTTCTGAAGGCTTCTCGAGAACTGGGTTGCCGAATTTTACGATGGGATAGATCATTTCTCTTTTGTGGTGCGATCAGAAGCTTTTCAATTGCTGGCAATAGCCCTGGAAATTTCTTACGGTCTCGGTCATGGAATCGCCTCCGAATTTTTCCAGGGCGCAGCGGGCCAGAGTCAGGGCCACCATGGCTTCTCCGGCGACGCCGGCTGCGGGGACGACGCAGACATCGGAACGCTCGTAGGCTGCTTTGACCGGCTCGCGCGTTGAAAAATCGACTGACTGCAGGGGGCGGCGCAGCGTGGAAATCGGTTTCAGGTAGCCACGCACGCGGATCTCCTGGCCGTTGGAGACGCCGCCTTCAATGCCTCCGGCGTTGTTGCGGGTGCGGGAGAAGGCGGTGAAGCCGGAACTGGCGGTGTAGCCGATTTCGTCATGGACCGCGGAGCCGGGAGCGAAGGCGGCGGCGACGCCGGAGCCGATTTCGACGGCCTTGACGGCTTGCAGCGACATGACGGCGGCGGCGAGCAGGGCGTCGAGGCGCTCGTCCCACTGGACGTAGGTGCCGAGGCCGGGTGGGACCTGGTGGGCGACGACTTCGAAGACTCCGCCGAGCGAGTCACCGGTCTTGAGAACTTTGTCGACTTCTTCTTTCATGCGCTGCTCGGCTTCGGGGTCGGCGCAGTTCAGCAGAACTTCTTCGCGGGTGTGAAGCGCGCGAATCTGTTCCCATGGGACTTGACCGGCGAAGGAGACATTGCCGGTGGCGACCACGTGGCTGAGAACTTCAATGCCGAGTTCGCGCAGAAAAAGTTTGGCGATGGCGCCGATGGCCACGCGAGCGGCGGATTCACGGGCGGAAGCGCGTTCGAGCACGTAGCGGGCTTCGGGGAAGTTGTACTTCAGGGCTCCGGCGAGATCGGCGTGGCCGGGGCGGGGCGAGGCCACGCGTTTGTGTTTGGCGGGATCGCCTTCGCCGACGGGCAGGGATTCCTGCCAGTTTTTCCAGTCGCGATTTTCGAGTTGGACGGAGATGGGCGAGCCGATGGTCATGCCTTGACGCACGCCGGAAAGAATGTGGGCGGAGTCGCGCTCGATCTTCATGCGGCCGCCGCGGCCGTAGCCCTGCTGGCGACGCCAGAGTTCGCGGTCGAGGAAGGGTTGGTCGATTTTCAGTCCGGCGGGCATGCCGGAAAGGAAGGCGACCAGAGCTTCGCCGTGTGACTCACCGGCAGTGAAATAGCGCAGCATAAACGGTCGATTGTACCTGATGAGAAGTGGAATCGGAGTTCCAGAGCGGGAATCCGGGTGTGTACGCTAACGAACATGCGTGGAAAACCGAATTTTTACAAGGCAAAGTGGGGCGCGAGCGGTTAAAATGGCGACACGCCCCGTCCGTCTGGATTCGAATCGAGTCCGCGCCGCATCGCAATTTGCTCTGGCCATGATAAAGGAGCTGCCCTGTGTGTTCCCCCGCACAGCCACAACGCGAAGACCTTTTTGGCAACAAAGAGATTCGTTGCCTGCTGGTGCACGACCACGTCCTGCTGCGCCAGGGATTGCGGCGACTGCTGGACGATGAGCCCGACATGGAAGTGGTGGCGGAGGCAGGGAATGCTGCCGAAGCGCTGCGGAAAGTGTCCGAGAACCGGCCGGAAATCGTAATCGCCGATGCGCACATTTTTGATTGCGCCGCCGATCAGATTGAATGGCTGATTCTGCAGGAATCTCCCTACAGCAAAGTGCTGTTCCTGACGACGGGCGAAGGCGACGATGGGCTGCGGGAAGCCCACGGCGATGGATTCAGTTTCGCGGTGCGGCAGACTTCCGCGGAAGAGCTGGTGGAGATGGTGAGAAGGACGCATGCTACCCGGAGGACGGTGTTTGGGGACATGCCGGAGAGGCGCTGGCCCGCAGAGGAAATACTTCCGCGACAGCGGGTTCTGACGGCGCGGGAACGCGAGGTGTTAAAGCTGCTGGCCGAGGGCCTGACGGTGCGGGGAGCGGCGGGGGTTTTGGGACTCAGTATCAAAACGGTGGATGCGCACAAGTTCAATCTGATGCGGAAGCTGGGGATTCACAACAAGGCTGAGCTGGTGATGTGGGCAATTCAGAAGAGAGTGGTGAAGCTGCCGATGAGTTCGTAATTTCTTCGGGGTGTAGCCTTGGGGATCGTGCCCGTTCCGTCCCCTACGGAACTCGATTTGATTCTGTTCGACCTTTCCCGGCGCCGCCGTGCCGGGCTTTCACATTCCGCCCCTTCGGGGCTGCTGTGTCGTAAATCTTGTTTCGCTCCTAAATACAATTCCGTCTATTCGTGTATTACTGCCGCGGCTAGCTCTGCCAGACTTGTGACAGTTAGGTCGGGCTTGGCTTCGGCGGACTTGACGGCGCCTACGCCGGGATTTGCCGAAGGACGGTTTACCCAGACGGTCGCCAGGCCGAGGGCCTGCGCGGGGATCACGTCGTGATAGATGCTCTGGCCCACGTGCAGAACGCGATGGGCAGGAGCGTGAATGCGGCTCAGGGCTAACTCGAAAAGTTTGAGAGAAGGCTTGTAGGCCTGGGCCTGCTGCGCCGTGATCACCTCATCGAAATCAACTTCGAGCTGCGGACGTGTAGCGGCGAAGAGATCGTCGTCCACATTGGAAAGGATGGCGAGCCGGTAGCGCGTCTTGAGCTGGCGGAGGGCGGCGACGGTATCGGGCCAGGGTTTCCAGGTGGAGAGAGAGTCGGGCAGCGATCGTGTTTCTGCTGCGGTGGGATCGAATCGAAGTTCTTTTCCAAGCTGGCGGACCACCGACTCCAGGACCTTGCGATAGGGCTGAAACTTGCCTTGTTCGGAGCGCTGCTCAAAATCTCCATAAAGTTTGAGGAGGGTGGCATCGTCGATCTTTTTTTCGTGGGCGGAAAGAATGGGGCGGAGCGCGGCGAGAATGCCGGACTCCCAGTCGATCAGGGTGCCATAACAGTCGAAGGTGAGGATTTCGAAGCGGGTGAAATCAAGCATGGTTGATCTTTGTCCTCTTTACCGCGTCCCTTACCGCCGGGGCTCGATGCCGGGCAAGGTGGGAGTGGGGTCGGGGGATTCGTCGAGTTCGGGGTCAAGGGTTGCGGCAGGATCCTCGGGCGGCGGAGATTTTTTTGGCGCCAGGAATTTTTCGGTGTTCAGGAGTGGGCGGCCGAGTGAGGCGTTGTAGCTGGTCCAGGGACTGTCGAAACCAGTTTCGCGCTCGAACTGGGCGCGCATGGCTTCCATCTTGGAATCGAGGTCGTCGAGATAGTGCAGCATCAGGGCTTCGGGGAACATGGGCAGCTTGGGCGAGCCGAAATCGTACTGGCCGTGATGGCTGATGATGAGGTGCTCGATCAGGGTCTTGAGTTCGTCGGGGAAGCCGGGCTGCAGGGCGAGCTTGGCCTGCAACATTTCCAGTTCGATGATCATGTGGCCGAGCAACTGGCCCTTGGTTGTATACGAGAAAGACCGGTTGTAGGTGAGTTCATGAATCTTGCCGATGTCGTGCAGAAACGCGCCGGTGAGCAAGAGGTCGCGATTGATCTGTTGATAGTTCTGACACATCAGATCACAGGATTTGAACAGAGAGACGACGTGATCGAGGAGTCCGCCGATGTAGGCGTGATGCAGCGTCTTGGCGGCGGGGGCGTTGCGGTAGGCGGCTGCGATTTCAGGATCGGCCATGAACGACTGGACTAAAGATTTGAGATGAGGATTTTGGAACGAGGAGACGAAGCTGCTTAGAGTTTGCCAGAGGCCGTCAACATCTTTTGTAGTCTTGGGAAGGTAGTCGGCGAAATCGATTTCGGATTCGCCCAGCTTGCGCAGCTTGTGGATGGTGAGCTGAAAACGGTTCTGTATTTGTTGATGAGGCCTTTGATTTTTAGAAAATCATCCTGCTCGAAGGCGTCGAGAACTTCCTCGACGTTGTCCCACATTTTGGCTTCGATCTGGCCGCTGCGATCGCCGAGAGTGAGCGCCAGGTAAGGCTCCCCGGTCTTCTTGGGCTTGATCTGCTTGCCGACCACGACAAAGCTCGAGGTGATGACCTTGTTCTCGTGGCGCGCGCACTCGCCGATGTAGAAATCTTTCATGAGTGTCTAGGCCTAGAAGATTTGAGTATAAAGCACGCGCGGCAGGGAAGGCTCAAACCATCAAGAGATCAAGCATCAGAGGAAGCCGAGCTTCTTGTGTTTCTTCTTGGCTAGCTTCTTGGCGTCGGCTTCCTTGGCCGCGGCAGTCTCCACCGGCTGGGTCTGGTTGGGACTCATACCGGTATCGACGTAGCCGTCGATGTATTTGATGTAGGCGTCTTCGCGCAGCTTGGTGAGGTAGACGCGGAGCGCGGGCTGCAACTTCTGGTAGTAGAGCTGGTCCTGAATTCTGGGCAGGACATCCTTCATGGAAGGGATGCCAGCCTGCTGGTGCTCGACGACCTTCAGGATGACGAAGCCCTGCTTGGTGCGAATCACGTCGGTGATTTCACCCGTCTTCAGAGCAAAAGTCTTGTCCTCAATCTGCTTGGCGAGTTTGCCGCGCTCGAAACTGCCCAGGTTGCCGCCATCGGCGGCGGAGGGGCCGTCAGAAAATTTCTTGGCGATGTCCTCGAACGCGGCGCCGGCTTGAATCTGTTTGAGAAGATCGTTGGCTTTAGCTTCGGCAGCGCTTAGAGCGGCGGCCTGGGCCGCTTCATCGACCGCAGCGTTAGGATCGTTGCTGGGCGACACGGCCGGCGGCGCGTTGGGGTCAGCTCCGGGGGCGGCGGCGGGGGTTGCGACTTTGGGCGCGACCAGGATTTCGCTCAATCGGATGGCTTCGGGCTGCTCCATCTCGTTCTTGTGATCGTCGTAGAACTTCTGCTCTTCTTCCTTGGTGACGGAGAGGTGGCTGCTGACTTCTTCGCCGATCACCTTCTGGGTGATGATCTGATTGCGCATGTTCTGCTTGAAGTCTTCCCAGGAGACGCCTTGTTTCGTGGCCTCCTTTTCGAGCTCTTCGAGGGAATCCAGCTTCATATCCTTGCGCATCTGGTCCAGGCGTTTGATCAGGTCGGTATCGCCGGTAATGCTGAGGTCTTTGCCTTTGTCGAGCAGAAGATCCTGATCGATGAGGTCGCGGAGAACGTCTTTTTCACGCTCGGCAAAGACTGCGTCGGGATCCTTGGGGTTCTCCTGCTTGACCTGGGCGAGGACCTGGTCCTTGCTGCGCTGAAACTCGGACCGGGTGATGATCTGGTTGTTCACGCGGGTAATAATCTCTTCGACGGTTTGCCCTGATGGGGATGGAACCACAGGCACCGGTGCAGCCGCAGGTGCTGCAGCTGGAACAACCGGGTGTGCGGGTAGGGGTGCATCCGCCTGTCCGGCTGCGAGGCCAGGCAGACATGTCAAAGCAATCAGAACGAGGGAAAGTTTCTTCATAGGATGCATTGGGCCGCCACGCTTGCTGACTTGCCGGGCAAAGGGTGGGCTCGGGCCGAAGGGATATTTTACTCCTACGGAACGGAACTGGTGGTCCCGGTTATCAGATTGGACGCTGGGGCGGGCTGGAAAGTTGGCCGCCGGGGTTCGGGTGGTGGGGGCTAGGCGGTGCGGATGAGGGCTAAAGCGGTGCGGTCGTCGCACCGAGGGGCTTCACCACTGAAGGCATCGGCGGCATTCAGGATGGAGGTGCAGAGGGCCTGTGCACCGTTAAGCGGCGCATTCTGGAAAAGCTGTCGGACCCGCGATAGACCGAATTCGGCTTCGGTTTCGGCTTCCTCTTCCTCGTTGGACCGTTGGTGACGGCCCTCGCAATTGACGACGCCACGGGAAACCAGCAGCAGGGCGGCGCCTTTCTCAAGAGCTACGGTTGGAGCATCGGTGGTGGCGTGGGAGAAAAGTCCCAGAGGCAGTCCGGTGGAAGCGAGTTCGACAATTCCGGTAGCGTCGCGGAGGAGTCCGGGAGTGTGCCCGGCATTGCTGTAGCAGAGGGTGCCGAACTTCTCGTCGTAGCAGGCGATGAAGGCGGGGCAGGGACGAACCCCCTTGGAAACTTCGATGAGGCCGCGATTGATGTGCAGACTGAGTTCGGTCATCGATTCGGATTCGTTGATGTCGGTGCGGGAGAAAAGCTCAGTTCCCAGGCCACGAAAGATTTCCTGAGCCGCAGTGAGAATGCCGCGGTTCTCTTCGCGGCGCCCGGCAACGTCGAGCAGACCAAAGAGAATGCGATCGGGACTGACGCGGAGGGAATCGTAGAAATCTCCGGCAACGCGATTGCCGGCAAAAACGGCGGCGATGTCGGCCCCTTCGATTTTGGGAAAAACGGTGGGGACGGGCTCGATGGTGAGCGCAGGCTCTGGGTCGCGGGAATGGAAGAGAGAGCACAAGCTAAAGGCGAAGCTAGCACAGGAATGGCGGGCGAGCAAACCGAACGGCGACACTTTTGGTGGAGGCTGAGGACAAGCGCGACGGCGCCCTACTGGCCGTACTTGTCGGCGAGATACCGTGTCAGGTCGGATTCAAGCTGGCCGTAGTCGGAGTGGATAGTGGCTCGCAGGGCGGCTTCGGTGGAACTGCCCTGGCTGATGCGCTGCAGGATGTTTTGAATATCGCTCAAGCCGTAGGCATCGTTGATGTAGGAGACGGCGGCCAGCGATTCGGCGTAGGCGAGGTTGGCTTGATCGCCGGATAGGCGCAGAAAACTGCTTTCCAGAGTATTCAGCGGAAGGTTGCGTTGCGCCTGGAAAAGCAGAGAGAGGCGGTGTCCTTCGCCGCGCAGGCTCTTCGGTTCCAGCAACTGCGCGATACCCTCATGCAGCCAGGGTGGGCAGCGGCCGGCGGAAAGCTGGGTGATGAAAGAGTGCGCCAATTCGTGCTTGAGAACGTGCCAGTTGCGGCG
>Ga0210403_10004824_pt1 | contig 11557 bp, 10 predicted proteins | sample IncBWC19MmetaG_FD_150863 | JGI IMG/M metagenome (GOLD analysis project Ga0210403, IMG submission 150863) | Forest soil microbial communities from Barre Woods Harvard Forest LTER site, Petersham, Massachusetts, United States - Inc-BW-C-19-M | ecosystem: Environmental > Terrestrial > Soil >... | reverse complement strand
ACGGCGCGGGTATCGCGCGGATCGATCACGCCGTCGTCGAGCACGCGAGCCGAGGTCGAGAACACATCCATCTGGCCGTCGAATACGCCCGTGATCTCGGCCTTCATCGCCTCCAGCTTCTCTTTCGGGATCGGCTTGCCGCGGCGCGCGGCGGCGGCTTCGGTGACGATCGCCATGGTCTCGGCCGCCTGCTCGCCGCCCATCACGGCGGTCTTGGCATTTGGCCAGGAGAAGCAGAAACGCGGATGAAAGCCGCGGCCGCACATGCCGTAATTGCCGGCGCCAAAGGAGGCGCCGCAATAGAGCGTGATCTGCGGCACCGTCGCCGAGGTCACGGCCTGGATCATCTTGGAGCCGTGTTTGATCATGCCGGCCTCTTCATAGGCGCGGCCGACCATGTAGCCGGTGGTGTTGTTCATGTAGAGCAGCGGCGTTTTGGTCTGGCAGCAGGCCTGGATGAAATGCGTCGCCTTGTTGGCGCCGGGAACGTCAAGCGGGCCGTTATTGGTGATGATGCCGATCGCGCGCCCTTCGATGCGGGCATGGCCGCAGACGGTGGCGGGGCCGTAGTTCGGCGAGAACTCGGTGAAATCGGAATCATCGACAAAGCGCGCGATGGCCTGGCGCATGTCGACCGGACGCTTGTGATCCATCGGCATGATGCCGAGCAGCTCCTCCGCGTCGTAGCGCGGCGGCTTGAACGAGGCGATCTCCTCGTCCGACCGGTCCCAACTCAGCGCAGCCATGATCTCGCGCGCGATCCGGAGCGCATCGCGGTCGTCCTCGGCGAGATAATCGCCGAGCCCCGAAATCGAAGTGTGCATCTCGGCACCGCCGAGTTCTTCCTCGGTCGCGATCTCGCCGGTCGCGGCCTTGAGCAGCGGCGGACCGGCGAGGAAAGCGCGGGTGCGGCCGCGCACCATGACGATGTAATCGGAAAGCCCGGTCTGGTAGGCGCCGCCGGCAGTCGAAGAGCCGTGCGTCACCGTGACGACCGGCAGCCCCGCCGCCGACAACCGCGCCAGGTTGCGAAAGATGTTGCCGCCCCGGATGAAGTCCTCGACCCGGTAGCGCAGCAGATTGGCGCCGGCGCTTTCGACCAGTTGCACATAAGGCAGCTTGTTTTCCAGCGCGAGCTCCTGCACCCGCAACATCTTGTCGAGCCCGAAGGGTTGCAGCGCGCCGGCATCGATGCCGGAATCATTGGCGGAGACCATGCAGCGGATGCCGGAGACGAACCCGATGCCCGCGACGACGCCGCCGCCGGGCACGCTCTTGTCGGCATCCGCTACGTCGAACATGTAGCCCGCCAGTGTCGATAGCTCCAGGAACGGCGAGCCGGGATCGAGCACCAGCGCGACGCGCTCGCGCGGCAGGAGCTGCCCGCGTTTGTGGAAGCGCTCCTTCGCAGCACTGGATGCTGTGCGCGTCCGCTCTTCCAGCGCCCGCACCCGCGCCATCAGCGCCAGCATGCCGTCGCGATTCGCCTTGAAGGCGGCGCTGGTGGTGGCGATGGTGCTTTCGATTACGGACATTGCTCTAACCTAGTCGTCATTGCGAGGAGCGAAGCGACGACGTGTCCGCCGGAGCTCGAAGAGCGAAGGCGGAAGCAATCCAGACTGTTCTTGCGGATGCGGTCTGGATTGCTTCGCTTCGCTCGCAATGACGATGAGGCAACATCTAGTGCTTCGTCCCAAACATCTTTCGCGCCTCCGCCGGGCTCGCGATCTCCCGCCCCGCCCGCTTCGCACAGGCCGCCAGCGCTTCGACCAGTTGCCCGTTCGAGGTCACCTTGGTGCCGTCGCCGAGATAGAACGTATCCTCCAGCCCACTGCGCAAATGGCCGCCGAGATCGGCACAGCGCTGATGCAGCGGCCAGATTTCGGCGCGGCCGATCGCGGTGACCTGCCAATGCGCTTCGGGCACCTTCAACTTCAACAGGATCGGCAACAGCTCCGGATCGGCCGGCATGCCCGAGGCTACACCCATCACGAAATTATATTCGAGCGGCCCGGAATACATGCCAGTCTGCCGGTACATGCCGACGCAGCGCACGATGCCGACATCGAAACATTCGAACTCGGGAATGGTGCCGGCATCCCTCATCACGTCGAGATAGTCTTGTATCTTCTCGACCGAATTGTCGAACAGCATCGGCGGCCAGGCCCAGCTGTTGTCAGCCTTCACCTTCAGATAATTCAGCGAACCGGCGTTGCAGGCCGCGATCTCCGGCCTGGTCTCGCGCACGCAATCGAGCGCGCCCTGATAATGCGGGCCCGACGTGCCCGTGGTGTGATTGATGATCACGCCCGGGCAGGCCTCGCGAATGGCCTGCTGGATTTCGCGCGAAACGTTAACTTCCCAAGACGGCAGATGGCCCTTGTTCGGCGCTTGCTGACGCAGATGGATGTGCATGATGCTGGCGCCGGCATTGAAGGCGGCCTTGGCCTCACGCGCCATCTCTTCCGGCGTCACCGGCACATGATGCTGCTTCGGATCGGTGAGCACGCCGTTCAGCGCGCAGGTGATGACGGCCTTGTCGCTCATGAAATGCCTTGTGAATTTCGCTTCACGCGATGATGCGAGCCGGGCGCGGCCGGCTGCTTGCGTCCAGCCGCTATCAGAGCGACCCGGCTGCCTGCCCGCTGCGGTAGATCATGAGATCGCGCGAACCGGAGAAGATCGCACGCGGCTTCAGGCCATAGAATCTTCGGATCGAATGGCTGAAATGGGTGGAATCGGGATAGCCGATATCCTGCGCCAGATGGGCGAGGTTGAGGTCCTGGTTGGCGAAGTTGAGCAGATGCCGCGCCCGCTTCCAGGCTCGGAAGGAACGGAAGGAGATGCCGGTCTCCTGCTTGAACAGATGCAGGAAGCGCGAGGCGGAAAGGGAGGCTTCCGCCGCGCAGGTCACCGCCGTCAGCGGCTCGCCGGAGAACCTGCCGATGCGGGCGATGGCGCGAACCACGCGCGGATCGAGCGGACGCCGCGGCAGGGTTTCGCCAAAACACATCTGGTCGAACTCGGCGCTGCCGATATCGGTGCGGCATTGCCGCGTCAGCAGCATTTCGTAGGCAAGGCGGATGCGGTTGGCGAACAGATCACGCTCGGCGCCCTGCAGCCGCTTCTCCCAGATCTCGAACGTGCCGTCGGGGACGCTTTCCGGCTCGATGGTGATGCAGATGACGGAGCGATAGTCGCTGGCGATGGTGTGCCGCACATTTGGCAGCACCGTGACCAGCTCGCCAAAGGCTTCGCGGCCGTCGGCGGTCGACAGCCATAAGCCGCCGCGCAGCGCGACATAGACATGGAACGCGCCCGGACAGCGCTGGCGCGGCCGCCCCAGGAGCCCGGCGTAAAACACCCGCTCCGGCGTGATCAGCATCAAATGGCCTGACGTGCTGGCTCTGTCGTCCATGGCGATTTTCCTCCTCGCGCGGCTCTTGTGGCCGCTGCGACGGATAGCACCTTAGCGCAAATCGGCGGACTGTCACTCAAGACATTTTTGGATTGTGACGAGAATGGAGCCGCCACCGTCATTGCGAGCGAAGCGAAGCAATGACGGTGGGAACCTTACGCCCGCACCCGTGGCGCGATGTTCTGCTCGACGCCGGCCTTCTGCTCGGCCGCAACCGCGCGCTGGTATGCCACCCGCTGTTGCAGGCGCTCCCAATAGGCGGCGGCGTTAGGTCCAAAATCCTTGGCAAGCCCGATGGTGCTGGCCAGCCGCAGGGCATAGCCGATCACGATGTCCGCCGCCGTGAAACGGCCAGCACAGAGCGTCTCCGACTTCCCGGTCGCGGCTTCCACCGCGCGCAGCCGCCCCAGGAACCACTTGGCATAGTCAGTCGCGACCTGCGGGTTGCGCCGCTCCTCCGGTTCGAGCTGGGTGTAACGCAGCACCAGGGTCTGCGGGAAGGTCAGCGTAGCGTCGGAGAAATACATCCAGTTCAGGAACGCGCCATAGGCGGGGTCGTTCTCACCGACCATCAGCGGCGTCGGACCGTATTTGATGCCGAGATAGTGGCAGATGCCGGAAGATTCCGTCATCCTGGTCTCACCGTCGATCATAAAAGGAATCGTGCCGAGCGGATTGAGCGCAAGATATTCCTTGGCGAACACCCGCGGCGGGAACGGCAGCATCTTGAGCTCGTAGTCGAGCCCCATCTCCTCCAGCATCCAGAGCGGCCGGAACGAGCGCGCGCCGTCGCAATGATAGAGCGTGATCATGTCCCGCTTCCCTTCTTCAGGCCGGGCAATATGCCCATCATCTTGCATAACACCATCAGCATCACCTCGTCGGCGCCGCCCCCGATGGAGGTCAGGCGGAAATCGCGATAGGCCCGGCTGACCGGCGTTTCGTTCATGAATCCCATGCCGCCCCAGAATTGCAAGCAGGCATCCGTGACCTCGCGGCCGAGCCTGCCGGCCTTGAGCTTGGCCATGCTGGCGAGCTTCGTGACATCCTCGCCGGCGACAAGCTGCTCGCCGGCGCGCTAGATCAGCGAGCGCAACAGCTCGACCTCGGTTTGCAGCTCCGCCAGCCTGAAATGCACCACCTGGTTGTCGAGAATCGAGCCGCCGAACGCCTTGCGGTTGCGGGTATAATCGATCGTCTCGTCGATAATTGATTCTAGCGCCTTCAAGCAGGAAGCTGCTCCCCACAGCCGCTCCTCCTGGAACTGGATCATCTGGTAGGTGAAGCCAGCGCCCTCCTCGCCGATGCGGTTGCGCTTGGGCACGCGGACATTGTCGAAGAAGATCTGCGCGGTGTCGGAGGAGCGCATGCCCATCTTGTCGAGTTTTCGCGCGACAGTGACACCTTTCGTCTTCATGGGCACGCAGATCAGCGATTTGTTGCGATGGACCTGCCCATCGCTGGTGTTGGCGAGCAGGCAGATCCAGTCAGCCTGCACGCCATTGGTGATCCACATCTTGCCGCCATTGATGACGTAATCGTCGCCGTCGGAACGCGCTTGCGTCTTGATCGAGGCGACGTCGGAACCGGCGCCGGGCTCGGAGACGCCGACGCAGCAAACCCGATCGCCCGCAACCGCAGGCGCCAGAAATTCGCGCCGCACCTCGTCCGAACCGAACCGAGCCAGCGCCGGCGTCGCCATATCGGTCTGCACCCCGATCGCCATCGGCACACCGCCGCATTTGATGGCGCCGAGTTCCTCGGCCATCATGAGCGCGTAGGAATAATCGAGCCCCTGCCCGCCGAACGCTTCCGGCTTGTTCAACCCGAGGAAGCCGAGGTCGCCGAGCTTCTTGAACAGCTCATGCGCCGGGAAGATGTCCGCCTTCTCCCACTCATCGACGTGCGGATTGATCTCGCTTGCGATGAATTTTTGCAAGCTGCGGCGGACTTCGTCGTGGTCGGTGGTGAAGAGCATTGGCTAAAGCCCCATCTGCCTCGACGCGAGGTCCTTCATGATTTCCTCCGTCCCGCCACCGATCGCGTTGACCTTGACCTCGCGGTAGATGCGCTCGACCTTGATGCCGCGCATGAAGCCGGCGCCGCCGAAAATTTGCACCGCTTCGGAGGCGCAGAACGCCATGGTCTGCGTCGCCTGGTTCTTCATCATGCAGATTTCGGCGACGGGGCTTTCGCCCTGTTCGAGCCGCCATGCCAGCATTTCCAGCATCGATTGCGATGCTGCCACCTTCTGCGCCATGTCGACGATCTTGTGCCGAATCACCTGGTGCTGCGCGATCGGCTTGCCAAAAGTCTTGCGTTCCTTGGCATAGGCGATCGCCTCCTCGACGCAGACGCGGGCAAACGCCGTGCAGCTCGCCGCCATGCCCATCCGCTCGCTGTTGAAATTGAACATGATCTGCTTGAAGCCCTGGCCTTCCTCGCCAATCAGGTTTTCCGCCGGCACGCGGCAATCGTCGAAATGCAAGGTCGCGGTGTCCGACGCCCACCATCCCATCTTCTTCAATTTGGTCCGCGACAGGCCCGGCGTATCGCCTTCGATCAGCAGCAGGCTGACGCCGGATGCGCCCTCGCCGCCGGTGCGCACGGCAACCGTCAGATAATCGGCACGCACGCCCGAGGTGATGAACGTCTTCTCGCCATTGACGATGTAGTGATCGCCCTCGCGGCGGGCGCGGGTCGTGAGATTGGCGACATCGGAGCCGCCGCCGGGCTCGGTGATCGCCAGCGCCGAGATCTTCCGGCCCGAAAGCACCTCCGGCAGTACTCGCGCCTTCACCTCAGGCCGCGCCGCACGCGCGATCGGCGGCGAGCCGATGGTGTGGCTCATCAGGCTGGCGCTGACGCCCCCTGCACCGGCCCGCGCGAGCTCCTGGCTTGCCACGATCTTCATGAATTGGTCGGCCGGCAGGCCGCCGAACTCCTCGGGGAAGCCGAGCCCCAGCAGGCCGATCCCGGCCGCCTTCTCGTAAAGCGCGCGTGGGAACTCGCCGGCCTCGTCCCATTCATGCGCGTAAGGCTCGATCTCTTTCTCCACAAAACGGCGCATCACCTCGCGAAAGGCTTCGTGCTCGGCGGTGTAGAACGGGCTGGTCATGCGCAGGCGTTTCTCGTGAAGCGTTCGCAAGATGGCGGCAACGCCACCTGCTAACTTGCGTCGAGTGGCTGGCGCCGCCTTGATATTCCGCATCGCGGCATGCCAGCTACTCCACGCAAGACCAGTCCCCTTTACCGGCCACTGTGCCTCGCGGAAACCATGTCCAAAAGTCCGACTGGCGAGAGCATCCGCAGTTGGGCATGGTGCGCTCGGAAACACCGGAATAACGGACCTTGCGGCTACGACCGCGACTGACGGGAGGGAAGTCTTGGCCGTTCGCTATTACGACTGGATCGCGCATTTCGGCCGACGCACACCGAACAAGACGGCGGCGATCGATCTCGCGAGCGGGCGCCGCTTCACCTACGCTGAGTTCGATGCGCGGATTTCCCGGCTCGCCACCCATCTACGTGACCAACTGAAGATCGCGCGCGGCGACCGCGTCGCCGTGCTCGCGCTCAACAACACCGACACGCTGGAAGTGCAGTTCGCCTGCGGCCGGCTTGGCGCGGTGTTCCTGCCGCTCAACACCAGGCTGACGGTTCCGGAGCTGCACTACATCGTCGGCGATGCCGCGCCAAAGGCGATGGTGCATGATGCGGATCTCGCCGAGACCGCGCTTGCGGTCGGAAAACTCTGCAACATCGAAGCCGCGCTGCTGCTCGGTCCTGAGGGATCCTATGAAGCCGCGATCGCGTCGTCAAAACCGCTCGACCGCATCGAGCAGGTCACGCTTGATGACATCTCGACCATCATGTACACCTCGGGCACCACCGGCCAGCCCAAGGGCGCCATCATCACCCACGGCATGACGTTCTGGAATTGCGTCAATCTCGGCGGGCCGGCCTATATCACGCCATCCTCGGTGCTGCTTACCGTGCTGCCGCTGTTCCACACCGGCGGGCTCAATTGCTACACCAATCCGGTGCTGCATGTCGGCGGCACGGTACAGATCATGCGCGCTTTCGATCCCGGCCTCGCGTTGAAGCTGATCAGCGACCCCGCGCAGGGCATCAACGTGTTCTTCGGCGTGCCCGCGATCTACCAGTTCATGGCGCAGCATCCGGATTTCGAGAAGTCGGACTTCAGCCGGCTCGTCATCTGCGGTGTCGGCGGCGCGCCGATGCCGGTGCCGCTGCTCAATGCCTGGGAAGCGCGCGGCGTCGCGTTGCAGCAGGGCTATGGCATGACCGAGACCTCACCGGCCGTACTCGCGCTCGACCGCGAGGATGCCGCGCGAAAGGCCGGATCGGCGGGCAAGCCGGTGCTGCACACCGAAGTGCGGATCGTGCGTCCCGACGGCACCGATGCCGCGGTCGGCGAGCTTGGCGAGCTCTGGGTCAAGGGACCCAACATCACGCCCGGCTACTGGAACAGGCCGGACGCCAACCGATCCTCCTTCACCGATGGCTGGCTGCATACCGGCGACGCCACGCGCATGGACGAGGAGGGCTACTACTACATCGTCGACCGCTGGAAGGACATGTACATCTCCGGCGGCGAGAACGTCTATCCGGCCGAGGTCGAGAACGTGCTGCACCAGATTCCGGCCATTGCCGAAGCCGCGGTGATCGGCATTGCCGACGCGCAATGGGGCGAAGTCGGCATGGCGATCGTTGCGATCAAGCCCGGCCAATCCCTGAGCGAAGCGGAAATCCACGCGCATTGTGCTGCGAATTTGGCCCGGTTCAAATGTCCGCGCCTGATCCGCTTCATCGACGCGCTCCCGCGCAACGCCACCGGCAAGATCCATAAGCCGACCCTGCGCAAGAACTTTGCGTCCGTCTCCCCCACCGATCTGGTTCAGGCCAAAGCCTCCTAGAATCTCCCCACTCCAACCACGAGCAAAAAACAAAGGAACGCTCTCGATGAACAAGAAATTGCCCCTGCTTGCCGCCGCGGCCGCGTTATCGCTGCTGGCCACCCAGAGCGCGTTGGCTCAGAAGAAATACGACACGGGGGCGACCGATACCGAGATCAAGATCGGCAACGTCGAAGCCTATAGCGGCCCCGCTTCCGCCTACGGCATCATCGGCAAGACCGAGGAAGCTTATTTCAAGATGATCAATGATGAGGGCGGCATCAACGGCCGCAAGATCAACTGGATCTCCTATGACGACGGCTACAGCCCGCCGAAGACGGTCGAGCAGATTCGCAAGCTGATCGAAAGCGACGAGGTGCTGTTCGTCTTCAACGCGCTGGGCACGCCGACCCAGACTGCCGTGCAGAAGTACCAGAACATGAAGAAGGTGCCGCAGCTCTTCCTCGCCACCGGCGCCAGCAAATGGAACGACCCGAAGGATTTTCCCTGGACCATGGGCTTCCAGCCAAGCTACCGCGTCGAGGCACGGATCTTCGCGAAATACATCCTGAAGGAAAAGCCGGACGCCAAGGTCGCGATCTTCTACGCCAATGACGATTTCGGGAAGGACTATGTGGCGGGGATCAAGGATATCTTCGGCGACAAGGCCAAAGACATGATCGTGGCGGAAGAGAGCTACGAGACCACCGAGCCCTCGATCGACAATCACATCGTCAAACTGAAGGGCACCGGCGCCGACGTCTTCGTCAACATCGCAACCCCGAAATTCGCGGCCCAGGCCATCAAGAAGATGGCGGAGCTGCAATGGAAGCCGATGCACTTGATGACCGACGTCTCGATCTCGATCGGCGCTGTCATGAAGCCCGCCGGCCTCGATGCCTCCGAGGGTATTCTTTCGGCGGGTTACCTGAAGGATGCTTCCGACCCGCAGTGGAAAGACGATGAAGGCATGAAGAAGTTCATGGCTTTTCAGGCCAAATACATGCCGGACGCCAACATCGCCGACGCCAACCTGGTCTACGGTTTCGCCGCTGCGCAAACCATGGTTCAGGTGCTCAAGCAGTGCGGCGACAACCTCACCCGCGAGAACGTGATGAAGCAGGCCGCAAGCCTGAAGGACTTTGCGCCGGATACGCTGATCCCCGGCATCAAGGTCAACACCAGCGCCACCGACTTCGCCCCGATCGAGCAGCTCAAGATGATGCAGTTCAAGAACGGCAAGTGGGATCTGTTCGGCGATATCATCAGCGCCGAGGTCGGCGGCTAAGATTCAGCCATTTGCCCGCATTCGGGAACTTGAAATCGCCCCTTTGAGGGGCGATTTCTTTTTGGGCACTTCGTCATTCCGGGTCTGGTCCAAACGGACCATCCCGGAATGACAGCCCACGACGAACGTCCACATACTTTGCGCCCGGGGGCACCAAAACGCCGATGAACTCCCAGATGCACTATCTGCCGCTGACGCCGGGATTGTTCGCTGTCCTGGTGTTCATGTTCGGCGTGCTGATCATCCTGATCCAGCTCCGCATCCTGCGCTATGCCTATCTGAAGCTCGGCATCAGCCCGGGCGCGGCGATGCTGCTTCTGTTCGGCTCGCTGATCGGCAGCTATTTCAATATCCCTATCACGACACTGCCCGGTCCGGTCGCGACCGGCGAGGTCGTCGATTTCTACGGCATGCGCTATGTGGTGCCGCTGGTGAACTCCTGGCCGGGCACGGTGCTGGCCGTCAATGTCGGCGGCGCTGTCATCCCGACCCTGATGTCGGCCTATCTGATGATGCGCTATCAGCTCTGGGGCCGGGCAGCGATCGCGGTCGCGATCATCGCCGTCGTGATCCATTCGGCGGCGACGCCCGTACACGGGGTCGGCATCGCGGTGCCAGTGTTCGCGCCGGTCGTGGTGACCGCGATCCTCGCCTTCATCCTCAGCCGCGAATATGCCGCGCCGCTGGCCTATATCGGCGGCTCGATGGGCACGCTGATCGGCGCCGACCTCTCGAACCTCGACAAGATCACCGGCCTCGGCGCGCCGGTCGCATCGATCGGCGGCGCCGGCACATTCGACGGCATCTTCCTGACCGGCATTCTCGCCGTGCTCCTCGCCGGCATCGCCTCGCCTTCGCGACCGCGGCCTGTCTGGTAATTGGACAGTCGCCGCCATCATGGCGGCTGTTCTCGCGTTGCTTGCCACCCGAGGCGCGTACCCAGACCCCTGGTCATGTCCGCTTCGCTCCGATATCGGCCACCTTTGCGCAACCGCAGCAAATGACGCGATGGGCCAACAGGAGACACGCCGGCCATCGGTCTTTGTCTGCTGCCGACGTCAATGCTCACGGTCGTCTCGCCGCTCGCTACGATCACTCAAGCACCCGCGGGCACGAAACAGGCCGCGCGGCCACCCTGCAACCTTTCGTTGTCCGGACTTCAGGGGCGCCGCCGGCGATCACCAACGATAGCGATACCCGCGATAGTACCCCGGGCCGTAGTGGGCGTATGCGGGGCGAATAACGCGCCGATACCCGGGACCATAGTAACCCGACCGGTATCCGCCGTAGTATGCGGGGGCGTAGCCGTAGTTGTAGTACGCTGGGGCGTAGCCGCCGTAATACGCGGGGGCATAGCCGCCATAGTAGCCGTAACCCGGTCCGCCATAGTAGCCGTAACCTGGGCCGTAGGCGTAGGCGCTGGAGGCTATGCCACCAATCACCGCCGCTCCAATTAGTCCGGCCGCGAGTCCAGGACCCCAGCCACCACCTCGCCACGCTTGAGCTGGTGACGGGGCCACCAAGGCAGAGACACCGATGGTGGCAGCGGTCGCTAATGCCAATGCTGTTTTCTTCATTTTCGAAGCCTCCGTTGTTTCCGGAACTTCAACCGGCAGTCCGGCTATAGTTTCCCCGACCGGCGTTGGCGGAAGGGTTTCCGTGAAATTGAATATTGATGAACGCTTGGGAAAGAGAAACGACGCTGCGACCTAATGTCCGTTAATGCGTCGCTTTTGACGCGCCGCCGTTACTTCCGGTCTAGCCCCACCAACGGACATCGCGAGACCAGCCCGGTTGGTCTGTTTTGTGCCAACAGGCGACATTAGCCGTGTGGCCCGGTCACCCGATCCGTCGTACAATATCTCGTGGGTTGGATTGCAGGCCATGGTGCAAGAGCGACCAGTGCGGGTCGAGCGCAGGTTGTCGGCGATA
>Ga0210403_10004822_pt1 | contig 11561 bp, 11 predicted proteins | sample IncBWC19MmetaG_FD_150863 | JGI IMG/M metagenome (GOLD analysis project Ga0210403, IMG submission 150863) | Forest soil microbial communities from Barre Woods Harvard Forest LTER site, Petersham, Massachusetts, United States - Inc-BW-C-19-M | ecosystem: Environmental > Terrestrial > Soil >... | reverse complement strand
GCGCTTCAATTCCTGCGCCATGTGCTGGTTGGCAGCTACGATCTCGTTGAATGTATCGGCAACTTTTCCTGCCAGACCGACCCATGTCCCCGGAAGCCGCACGGTAAAGTCGCCATCGCGCATGGTCTGCAGGCTGGCTAGTATGACGGTCAGGTCCAAAGATTCATCCACTTTGGATTTCCCGTTATTTCTCGTGAGCGTTGGCGGAATGTTCTCAGCGCCGTTGTGCGCGATTTCGCTTTCGGTAGGGGCGGATCGTTTCATTGTCTCTCCCCGAGAAAAGGAGTAGTGCGAATAAAGACTGAGATCCGGCACGACAACTGAGGGCAATCCATCTCAGCCGAACCAGAGCTCCCAGATTGGTGATGGTCCGAACATGCGACTGAAGGGACTAGAGACGAACATTGCAAAGGCAGCCAGAACGCCCCCCGAACGGCCGGACCCATCCACACGTATTCCTACCATGATCGCTGGAGGAGAGGCTCTAAGGTATTTCCTGTAGGGCGATACACAGACCGGGTCAGACTCCCTCCTGTATTGTGCCGGTCCGTAAGCGATTGGCAATCTAGCGATTCGCAGAAGTTTCGCTGTATTTCTGCCCGCGATTCCCTGCAGGACGAATTTACCCGAGGATGGGCCAAATTGTCCCGAAGGATGCATGTGAAAGCCCCCTAAGTTGTTCCAACCGCTTACCTTCTCGGTCTGGAAACCGGACTGCATTGTAACTCGTGTCAACCACCTGGCCAGGATTCGAAGTCATTCAGGAGGCTTTCAATGGATCGGGATCGCACCAAGGACTGGCGGGAACTGTGTAAGGCTGCGGCAAACGAACACGACCCGGCAAAGCTGATGGATCTCATCATCGAATTGACCAAGGCTTTGGATGAGCGCGACAAGAGGCGCCGCAATGTGACCGGGGAAAATCCTGACGAAAACGACGGCAGAAATAGGTCTCTTCGAAGCCACCCCGCTGTTGGATGGATTTCGTAGCAGTTCTGAGATTCGGAACGACCTGCAAATTACTTTCACGAGCCACGGTGCAGCAAAGTTTGGTTTTCGCGTCACAACATTAGAGATGGCCTTGTTCGTCGCGGGCGGAGCGTCGCCGGTTAGCAGATGCCCCGCCCGGTCATTTGGCAAACTGAACAATTCACCCGTTACTTTTCCTTCGGAGGCTTGGCCTCAGGCCGACTCGGTGGCGCCTGTCGCTGCTGCAGATGTTGTTGCTGTTGTACGTGCCTTTGTTGCATTTGCTGCGTCTGTTGTTGGTGCTTCTGCTCCGTCTGTTGCTTTCTCGCATCGTTCGCATTTTGCTTCGCCAGTTGCTGATGCTCATTCTCCTGCTGCTGCTGGAGCTTCTGCCGTTCCTGGTCCTGCTTCTGTTGGAGTTTTTGTTGTTGTTGCTGGTATCTCTGGTCGGTCTTTGCATTTCCCGTGCTGGGTGCCGCTGGGCGCTCCATGGGAGGAAGGTCATGAGGATGAACCGCAGTGGCGGGTCGCCCTCCGTTCTCAGGTTGTGGGTGCGCCGCTCCCCGATTGGCAGGAGGGTTGTACGCTCCTCCGGCCGCGCGCGCCGGCATGGCATCGTGGCCACTGAATTGTCCCGGCCGGGCTGTCGCCGCGACCGAGGGCTTGCCGTGATTTGCAGATGCACGGAGTTCCGGATTACCGCGGGCAGCCTGCATGTGCTGCACCTGGGCGCCTGCCGGCGGTAGATGCCGCTCCCGAGCCGCTGCTTCGTCTCGAGCGGTTGGGCGGGCACTCACCCCACCTTCACCGCCGTTGTAGCTGATCCGATTCTCCGTGCGGTTCACGACAGTTTCGTTGTAGACGTTGTGGATGTTTGTGACGTTCACATTAGTCACCGACCGGTTGTAGAAAAAGTGTCCGTTGTCCCAACGTCCGCCACCGAACCCCTCTCCAAAATAGCCGAACCCGTAGTTAATGCCGCCGTAGAAGCCAACTTGCGGCCCCCAATATCCGTCGTAGAAAACGAACGCGCCGTCCGCCCATCCCCAATACGGCGGAGTCCATAGAAAACCGACCTCCGGAGCTTCTACCCAAGTGCCGGGCACCCAGTAGTAATCGCCGTCGTCATCGCTCCAGGCCCAGTAGCCAGGGGTCCAGATATAACCGTCACCCGGGCAAAGAGGCTGCTCATAGACCGGTAGAGGAGGCGGGCCGAACGAAACCGAGATCCGTACCTGCCCGAACGAAGCCGACGACATGACCAGCACGATGACCGCGAATAACAACGCAGTACGAATGCAGCGAATACGCATTTTGTTTTCTCCTGACCGATCACCTTTCGCCTGCCCGGTTATGCTTTGCTGCTGCGGGCTGGGCGCAGTGACCAGGACGGGTCTTGTGGATCGCCCGTCGCGCTGGCTTGCCTTGAACATTGCGGCACTTCTGCCAGCGCTTCCCCAAGCGCGATCATGAGCCCGTCGTCGACTTGCTTAGAGCCGTAAGTCCTACAGAGAGTTGTGCGGAAAGCGAGCCTCCAGAACGGGCGATTCAAAAATACCGAGGCCCTTTGAGCCTTCTAATCATTTGTCTGTACGCCCTGTGGCCTTCCGCTACGGAATTCACCGTATTGCCGCCCCTGCTCGTGTGCGATAGGTTGATTGAGTTAACGAAAACGGACTGGGTAGTCATGGGTTGGCGTCGCACGCATCGCGGCATTCGGACCCTCACGACTATCCGCCCCGGGCGGAAGCCATTGTCGGTTGCCGGCGCCGGGCGGGATCTAAATCGTGCAAAAGGAGACCGAAATGAAAAGAATGCTTGCGATCGTTTTCGCGCTTAGCCTGCTCGCGTGCTTCAGCCTCGTGGCTCAAGATCCGATGGCGCAGGACGCTGCGAAACAGGACGCTACGAAATCCGATACCTCAACCAAAGCTGCCAACGTTACTGGCAAAATCAGCGATGACGGCAAGAGCTTCGTCAGTGATAAAGACGGCAAGAGCTGGGCCATCAGCAACCCGGATGCGGTCAAAGGGCACGAGGGCCACCACGTCACCCTGAAGGCGCACGTTTCCGCGGACAAAAACGAAGTGGAAGTCGTTTCGCTCAAGATGGCTGGAGACAATATGAAAAAAGACGGTTCGCCGAATTGATTGGCGACTGTGGTTGATCTGGGATGTTTCAATTCTCGATTTAGGCCGGCAAATCTGCCGGCCTATTTTTTGGGGCCGGCGAGAGCCGAAGAGTCGTTTAAGTGCGATACACTCACGCCGAGGCTTTCTCGGTGGACGCTGAGCGCCGTTCGTCTTCTTCTTGAAAACGTAGAAATTCTTTTCGTCCGCCAGATTCTCGATTTCGATTCCGCTGGCAGTCGCGCCCCGGTCTTTGGTAGCCAACCTTAGGCTGCCTTTCGCAACTAAGGCTGTGCGGCCGGACGTGCCCGGATTCAGCGGTTCGAACGACCGCGCGCTATGACACGACTTCCCAACTTCCGTCGATCTGTGCTCTGCCTCGGTTTGATCATCGGCATGGCGCAGTTTTGCGGCGCTTATTCCGTTCTGACCCATGAAGAAGTCGTCGACCTGCTTTGGAAGGACGATATTCAGCCACTGCTCATCAAGCGTTTTCCTGCCGCGACCGGGGACGATTTGAAAAAGGCCCATGCCTTTGCCTACGGCGGCTCGCTCGTGCAGGATATGGGCTACTACCCGTTCGGCAATAAATACTTCAGCGACCTTACTCATTACGTGCGCAGCGGAGACTTCATCGTCAATCTGGTCAACGAGGCCACGGACCTCAATGAATATGCTTTTGCTCTCGGGGCGCTGGCGCACTACTCGGCGGACAACATGGGACATCCCACCGTGAATCGGGCCGTGGCGTTGGAGTTTCCGAAACTCCGGAAAAAGTTTGGCAACGAGGTGACCTATGCGGATAATCCCAGGGCTCACATTCGCACCGAGTTTGGTTTCGATGCAACCCAGGTGGCCAAGAATCGCTACACCTCCGATCGCTACCACGACTTCATCGGATTTGAAGTCTCGAAACCTGTGCTGGAACGGGCATTTCAGGATACCTACGGCATTCCGCTCAGTGCTGTGATCTCGGACGAAGACCTGGCGATCGGAACCTTCCGGCGGGCGATCAGCCACGTAGTTCCCGAGATGACGAGGGTCGCCTTGCTGGCGCGGAAAAAAGAATTGGTCGCCGAGACTCCCAACTTCAACGCGCGGAAGTTCCGCTACTACTTATCGCAGGCCAACTATCAACGGGAGTGGGGCGAGGGATACCGGCATCCAGGCTTCGGCACGCGGGTTCTGGCTTTCTTTCTCAAGTTTGTGCCGAAGGTCGGACCGTTTAAGGCTCTCGATTTCAAGGTTCCGACCCACCAAACTGAAGATCTCTACATCGCCAGCGTGGACCACACACTCGACAACTACAAAGGTCTTCTCGCCGGCGTCGGCGCGCAAAAGCTTCGGCTCTTCAATACCGATTTCGATACCGGACGAATGACCCGCGCCGGCGAATACGAACTCACGGACCGCTCCTATGCACGCCTGCTCGACCAGTTAGCGCAGCGCAACTTTGAACAGACTACGCCCGAGTTGCGCGAGAACATTCTGGCCTTCTACGGCGATCCGGAAGCTCCCGTGGCGACGAAGCGAAATGCTGCGGCGTGGGAGAAGACGCAGAACGAACTGCAAAGACTCAAGACTCTTGCTCCGGTCGAAGCCCCCACAATCCAGGTCTCGACACTTCCGTGAAGAACTGACTGAGATCGTAGAGATGTTGCTGGCGACGTCGCTCTTGCCCTCCCTCGAAATGCCGCACACACGGATACCGAGAAATTGTCTCTACAGCCATCTTTGTTTTCGCCCAACCTTGTCTTTGGCCGCAGCAACTAAGAGGAGGCAGTCGATTCAATCGGAGAGGGCGCCAAGTCGCGCCTTCAAAGGAGGACTATTTCATGGCAGACGATATGGAAAAAAATAAACAGCAGGGTGGTCAGAGTGGACAGCCTGGGCAGCACGGCAACCAGCCCGGACAGTCCGGCCAATATGGCCAAAAGGGTCAGGGCGGCCAACAGAGCGGACAGCCCGGACAGCAGAAAAAGGGTGGCCAGGGTCAGGACGAAGACGACAACGAAAACCTGGACCGTCAACGCCGCGCCTCATAGTTATATAGTTATGAGGACAGCAGTATTGATATAAAGAAGTCCCGGCCCCAATGCCGGGACTTCTTTGTTCCTACGGGAACTAACCGTCGGGTCTTGCAGCACCCATCCGTCACACGAGTCAATCCGCTTTCGCCGAATCATCGCATTGTGATCGCATTGCATTCAGCAATGCCGAAGGTTTGTGCGAACCGTCTGGAGCTGTAGAGTGTCGAGGTCGTACCTCACTTGGCACCTCGTATCCATCGCGAACGAGAGCGAAGAGGGATGAACGCCTCACTTCATTTAAACTGGGTTTGAGTCCAGCTCTGCCAAGAGTTCTGGAGCGTTCCGAGGAGAAAGTGGTTGAACTCAAATTCAGATAAAGATGCGCTTTGGTATAAGGACGCGATCATCTATCAAGTTCATGTCCGCGCATTCCACGACGGCAACGGCGATGGGATCGGTGATTTCCTCGGGCTCGAACAGAAGCTCGATTACCTCCAGGAACTCGGCATCACCGCGATATGGCTGATGCCGTTTTTCCCTTCGCCTCTTCGCGATGATGGTTACGACATCGCGGACTACAATTCGGTCCATCCCAGCTACGGCACACTGGAGCATTTCCGCAAGCTTCTGGACTCGGCTCATCAGCGCGGTATCCGGGTGATCATCGAAATGGTGTTGAACCACACCTCCGATCAACACCCGTGGTTTCAGGAGGCGCGAAGTTCGCAGAACAATCCCCGCCGCGATTGGTATGTCTGGAGCGACACCGACACTCGATATAAGAACACCCGAATCATCTTTCTGGATACCGAGAAGTCAAACTGGGCATGGGATCCAACTTCGAAGTCCTTTTATTGGCACCGCTTTTTCAGCCATCAGCCCGATCTCAATTATGACAATGCTGAAGTGCGCGAGCAGATGTGGAATGTGATGAAGGTCTGGCTGGAGATGGGCGTGGACGGCTTCCGGCTGGACGCGGTGCCGTATCTGGTCGAACGCGAAGAAACAAATTGTGAGAACTTGCCGGAGACCCACAGTATTCTCAAGGAATTGCGGCGAAGACTGGATCAAAATTTTCCCGGACGAATGCTTCTAGCCGAAGCCAACCAATGGCCTGCGGACCTTCGTCCATATTTCGGGGACTCCGACGAGTTTCACATGGCGTTTCATTTTCCGCTGATGCCCCGGATGTTCATGGGGCTTAAGCTCGAAGACCGTAAGCCCATCACAGAAATCCTGCACCAAACGCCAGAGATTCCGCCCTCCTGCCAGTGGTCTCTTTTTCTGCGTAACCACGATGAGTTGACCCTGGAAATGGTCACCGACATTGAGCGCGACTACATGTACGACATGTACGCCCGGGACAAAACGATGCGGCTGAACCTCGGAATTCGGAGGAGACTTGCACCACTATTGAATAACGACCGCAGGCGGATCGAGTTGATGAACGTGATGCTCATGTCGCTGCCCGGCACTCCGATCATCTATTACGGAGATGAAATTGGAATGGGCGACAACATAAGCCTGGGCGACCGCAACGGCGTTAGGACTCCCATGCAGTGGACCGGAGGATGGAACGCCGGTTTCTCCACCGCGGAACCGGAAAAGCTGTATGCTCCAATCATTCATGATCCGGTATATGGGTATCCCGCGGTCAATGTCACATCTCAGAAGGAGTGTGAACATTCTCTCTATCATTGGATGCGGCGCATCATCGCCGTCCGGAAATCCAGTGCCGTGTTCGGAAGGGGGTCGATTGAGTTTCTCTATCCAGCGAACCACAGAACTCTGGCGTACTTGCGGCAACTCGGCAATGAGACCGTCCTGATCGTCAACAATCTTTCCAGTGCCGCCCAAGCCGTCGAACTGGATTTGCGGCGCTACAAGGGAAATGTCTTGATCGAAATGTTCGGCAATAATCTCTTTCCCCGCGTCGGCGACCTGCCTTATCTGCTGACGTTGGGGCCTTATCAGTCTTATTGGTTTCGGCTGCGGCGAGTCTAGGCAAAGACCAACACCACAGGAAACTCTGAATTGGAAGACGGGAATTTTCTTACCGATGGTTTTCTCCGCCAGCTCATCAATGTTGGCGAGGTGGATATCCTTGTCGGCCTGCCTACCCACAACAACGCCAGGAATGTGGGCTCCATCGTTCACACGATTCGCGACGGCATCCTGCGCGGTTTTCCCCGTGAGCGGGCGGTCATCATCAATGCCGACGGGGGATCGCGCGATGGCACTCCCGAACTGATCACCAGCGTTTCCATCGATGACGCGCGTCCGGCTTCCAGTGTGTACGCGCTCCGCACGCTGCACGCGATCAGCACAAAATATGCCGGCACCCCGCACAGCGGAGTTGCGTTGCGAACGATTCTGGCGGCCGCCGAACTTCTCCGAGCCAAGGCGTGCATCGTGATGTCCCCGGAATCCGAAAGTATCACTCCTGAATGGGTCTCCAGTCTTCTCCGGCCGGTATATTACGACGGCTTCGATCTCGTCACCCCTACCTATCGCCGGCACAAGTTTGATGGACTCTTGATGACGAACCTGCTCTACCCCATGGTTCGCGCGCTCTATGGCGTCAGGATCCGCGAAGCCTACATGCCCGAGTTCGGATTCTCCGGTCGTCTCGGAAGCGAATTCCTGGGCAAGAATCGATGGAACGATGGAATCGGCGAAAACGGGATCGAGCTCAGCTTGACCCTGGCTGCCGTCACCAGCGGATTTCGCGTCTGCCAGTCTTTTCTCGGAAAGAAGGATCCCGTCGAACGGCGCTCAGCTGACTTGGTCCCAACGTTGCGGCAAACCGTCGGTGTGTTGTTCTCCGCATTGGAGTCCGACTTCGAGCTGTGGAGCGCGGTCTCCGGTTCTAAAGAAGTGTCTACAACCGGGAGTGACCAGGAGTTGGTCCTGGATCCCTTGCGGGTCAACCGGAAACGGCTGCGGGAGATGTTCGTTCGCGGAGTATCGGAATTGGAATCCGTCTTTCAGTCGATTCTCTCTCCTTCCACGCTGGCGGAGCTGAAGCGGATCGCGGGCCTGGGCGAAGAGGAATTTCGTTACCCTGCGGAATTATGGGTTAGAACAGTTTATGAGTTTGCTGCGGCTTATCGGAAATCTGTGATCAATCGGGACCACATTATTCAGGCACTCGCGCCGCTGTTTCGCGGGAGGGTGTTCACGTTTGTCGTCGAGAACCGCAGCGGATCCGCAACTGACGTTGCGAATAACATCGAAGGCTTATGCCTTGAGTTCGAACGATTGAAACCATATCTGCTCGAGATGTGGAAATCGAAAGAGTGAGGGCATCATGCGGGAAATGATTGTCAACGAACTGACTCAGGCGGTGCAGGACCTCGCCAGAGGTTTCGCCCACTACCTTCCTCGTTTCATCGTAATGCTCATCCTCGCATTCGTGGGATGGTTGATCGCCTACGTGGTCAAAGTAATTCTGCGCAGCGTTCTCCGGCTCATCAAGTTCGACCGGCTGTCAGAAAATGCCGGCACTTCTCAATTGCTGGCCAAAGCGGCTCTGCCTTCGGCGACGGAGATGTTGAGCCGGTTTGTTTTCTGGGTCACCTGGCTCGGCTTCATTCTGCTGGGGGTGAGCGTGCTGGGAATCCTGGGTCTGCAGGAGCAAGTCGCAAGATTCTTCCTGTTCCTGCCGCGTTTGTTCGTGGCGGTGGTGATCTTGTTTTTTGGCATGCTTGCCGCCGGCTTTTCCGCTCGCGCTGCGCTGCTGGCTTCAGTGAATGCGAATGTTCCGTCCCCTCGCCTTTTGAGCCTTGCCGTCCGCAGCATTATTATGGTTTTCGTGTTGTCGGTCGTCTTTGAAGAGCTGGGGTTGGCGGAACAGACCATGCTGGTTGCCTTCGGAATTGCCTTCGGAGCCCTGATGCTTGGTTTGGCCATCGCATTTGGTATCGGGGGCAGGGACCTGGCACGGCGTTTCCTGGAAGAGAAGTTCGTTCGTAACAAAAAAGAGCAGGACGAAGATGAACTTTCGCCACTCTAGGGAGGCTCGAACACCGATTTCAACGGTCGTACAGACGAGTTAGAGCCAGTAACCTTTCACGAACGTCCTTCGTGAGACTATTCGCCTTGTACCGCCATCTCCAGTTTCCGCTCACAGAACCAGGCAAATTCATTCGAGCTTCGTTGCCCAGGCCTAATACGTCCTGCAGCGGAACCACGGCAGTGTTCGCGATCGAGGCCAGGACGGCGCGGATGAATATCCAGTTGACCTCATCATTTTTAAAGCCCAGATATGCACGGGTGAAATCGTGCTCTTCGCGAATATCGTTTTCGGTTCGCGTACTTTCTCCCACTCCCGAGCTTGTCCACCACCCTACGGTAGTGTCGTTGTCGTGTCCGCCCGTATACGCGACCAGTTCACGAGAATAATTGTGCGGGCGGAAGCTGGGACCTTGAGGATCTTTTCCAAAGGCGAACTGCAGAAGGCTCATTCCCGGGAAACCAAGACTGTTGCGTAGAGCTTCGACACTGGGAGTAATTACCCCGAGATTTTCGGCGACAAAGGGCAGTTCTTTCAATTCAGCTTGCAAAGCCCTGAAAAACTCAGCGCCGGGGCCCTCTACCCACTTCCCTTCCGCGGCCGTTGCAGCCGTAGCTGGAACCTCCCAGTAAGCTTCGAAGCCGCGAAAGTGATCCAGTCTCACCAGATCGAACATTCCAAGGGATGCCCGGCAGCGATCAATCCACCAACGGTGACCGGAAGACGCAGAAACATCCCAGCGATAAAGCGGGTTGCCCCAAAGTTGACCGGTGGCGCTGAAATAGTCGGGTGGAACGCCAGCAACGGCAGTGGGCCGCCCTTGTTCATCCAGGCGAAACAGCTCCGGATGAGCCCAGACATCAGCGCTGTCATGAGCGACATAGATGGGAAGATCGCCCATGATACTAATGCCGTGACGCCTGCAGAGATTTCTTACCTTTTCCCATTGCCGAAAAAATTCGAACTGTGCAAACCTGTGAAAGTCCAGCTCAGACGACAATTCGTTGCGCCATTCCTTCAGAACAGCGGGATCGCGTCGACATAATGCGGCGTCCCAATCAACCCAGGCCGCATCGTTGTGGACTTTTTTGCATGCCATGAAGAGCGCATAGTCCTCCAGCCATTCTCTGTTCTCTCGGCAAAAAGTATAGTAGGCACGACGGTCGGCCTCTGTTTTGTCAGCCAGGAAAGTGCGAGCAGCTTTGTGAAGGAGTCCCTGCTTGAAGGCGATGACCCGGTCGTAGGCCACATGCTCGTCCGGAAAAGTCGGCGCGTTGGAGAGATCCTGCGCCGACAGAAGTCCCTCCTCACGAAGAGCTCCCAGATCTATGAACAGGGGATTTCCGGCAAATGCCGAGAAGCATTGATAAGGAGAATCGCCGTATCCGGTGGGGTTCAGCGGCAAGACCTGCCATATTTTCTGCCCTGACCCGGCTAGGAATTCGATGAACTCATAAGCGGATTCTCCGAAATCCCCTATACCGTGGCTGCCGGGCAAGGACGTGACATGGAGAAGGATTCCACTGCGCCGGGGAAAGATCACCCGAATAACGTAATGCTTCCAACGCAGCCGCGCAAGAGGGGATGCGCGACGCGCGGCGGCGGGGCTCAGCGTGATCATCTTGCAGGCTTCTTCGGTGGCGTCGCCGTGACGCCTGGTTTTGGCCGCCTCCTGATTGGGGCGGCGCGTGTAATCCTTCGAGTCGCTCTTGATGGTTCCCGAAAGTTATCTTTTGGCCGTGCAGAAACAGAGATTGTTGCCGTCTGGATCAGTCACCGCAAACTCACGCAGTCCCCACGTCTGATCGACTGGCGCGGTGTGAATTGGAGACTCAGGACGCTGTGTCGTATTCAAACCCCGAGAGCGAAAGGTGAGGTAGCGTTCATCGACGTCGTCCACAAACACACGGTTGACGGAGCCGAACACACCGTCCCCTGAATGACGTGAGAGTTGCAGTTCAGCCCCATCCCGAACCAGGTCGACGACCCCGTTGGCCATCTCGCGGTCTTCATATCCAGGCCACTTGCGCTCGAAGTCCAGAACTTCCGTGTAGAAATCTAATGATCGTTGCAAATCGCTGGACTTGATCACGGGCACAATCTTCATGACATTCTCCCAAGGCAGCAGGCCAATAGAATACTCCGGGGGTGCAACACATCCCTACACCAGCAACCAGCAGGTCCCTCGACTGCGCACGCCGGTTCACTTCCCTCTCCGACCAGCTTCGCTCGGGATGACAATGGATGGAGGGTGATGGGAAAAGCTAGATGGGCTTGCCGCGGAAGAAGTAGACCAGTTCGATGATGAGGATGACGACGACCATCAGCTCCAGGACGAAGGCGCGGCTTTGGTTGAATTGCTCGACCATGAAGCGGTAGAGGTCTTCGGCGGTTTGGAGTTTTTCTTTGACCAGGTCT
>Ga0210403_10004821_pt1 | contig 11561 bp, 8 predicted proteins | sample IncBWC19MmetaG_FD_150863 | JGI IMG/M metagenome (GOLD analysis project Ga0210403, IMG submission 150863) | Forest soil microbial communities from Barre Woods Harvard Forest LTER site, Petersham, Massachusetts, United States - Inc-BW-C-19-M | ecosystem: Environmental > Terrestrial > Soil >... | reverse complement strand
CCCGACCTCACCGACTACAAGGACCCGGTCATTAACGTACTCCTTAAGACTCAGCGTTACATGTGGGTCCTTGACATAGCCTTCCTTACGCAACCGCTCCTCAATGAATGTCTGTGCTTCTTCAGCCGTCCGCCCGGCGATTAGTACCCTTTCCAGAAGCGGCAGCCATATTTCCCCAGAACTGGCGACTACGAAATGCTGATTCAGATCTGGAACACCGTAAACCGATAATTCCCCCTGGTCGCCTATGCCGATCAGCAACCTTCCAGAGGGAGCGGCATCATGATCAAGCCCAAGATGCTCTTCAGAGGCTAGAGGGTTTTCCGGTGTTACACGCGATGCGGGGGCCGCTTCGGGAACTATGGTGCTTTGGCCCAAGCACGAAACCGCAAAGGCCAGTAAACCCCAGGTTGAATACTTCATCTTTACGGCAAAGCATAATTGAAAGCATCGCATGGCATAGCCCTCTTAAATAAGACGAATTTGTCTGGACATCGGAATCTCTGCTCCCTCAATCACCGCCAGCGGGTTCTCTTCCACCAATTGCGACGCAGCTTTGCGTCCGATGACTCTCGCAGCCGCGTCACGGCCCGCCGACAAAATAGGGAGGCGGCCTTTAAGGCCGTGGGCATCCGTCGCCAGGAAGTGAACTGCGTTTTTTTTTAGGAGCCACACCGCGCTGTCTTTGGCGCGTTCACCCCAATATCCAGTCAAGGAGTTTGCGGTAACTTGGACCAAACATCCCGCGTCAACATAACTGAGTACATGGTCGGGATGGCGTTGCATGATGGGGTTCCGTTCAGGATGAGTAAGAATCGGCAGCACATTGGCCTCGGTGCGCATTCGAAATAAGAGCTGACCAAAGCCCGGGGGGACTCCGAAATCGCTTAGCTCGAGCAAGATGTATCTGGTGCCGGCAATCACATACCGGGAAGGATCGGCGAACAACAGTTTCACATTGTCATAGGAGAGATGGAAGTCGCAGCCCAGAAGGAGCATCGGCCCGCCCTTTACCCTATTCTGCAAATCCGCCAACATATTCCCGAAGGCTTCCCGATCATAGTGATATCGATGACTTGCATGAGGGGTCGCAACAATATGAGTGATTCCGTCACTGGCGGCCAGAGCGCACATCTTCTCCGCCATTTCCCATGAAGTTGCTCCATCGTCAATGGAGGGCAAAATGTGACTATGAATGTCTACCACAACGTTGTTCCAGGTCGCGGGGAGGGCCAAATGAGGAGGCCGCTCTTCAGCCTAGATCGAATTTAAATGGCAGCAGCGAGGCGCTCGGGCATCGTTTGCTTGAGCGACGAGAGGTCGGATTCCACCATCATTTCCACCAGTTCCTGAAATACGACGCGTGGTTCCCAGCCCAGAATCTTGCGGGCCTTAGTGGCGTCGCCGCACAGGTAATCGACTTCGGCGGGGCGGACTAGTTCCTGGTCGATTTCCACGTACTTCTTCCAATCCAAACCGGCGCAGGAGAAAGCGATCTGCAATAACTCGTGGACGCTGTGGGTCTGCCCGGTAGCGATGACAAAATCGTCCGCGGCCGGTTGTTGCAGCATCATCCACATGGCGCGGATGTAGTCTCCGGCAAATCCCCAGTCCCGCTGCGCTTCTAAATTGCCCATCTTGAGTTTGCCGGCCAGACCCAGCTTGATGCGGGCCACTTGCTGGGTGACTTTGCGTGTCACGAATTCGATGCCGCGGCGAGGAGATTCGTGGTTGAAGCAGATGGAGGAGCAGGCGAACAGGCCGTAGCTTTCACGATAGTTGACGGTGATATAGTGGGCGAACGTTTTGGCCACGCCGTACGGGCTGCGCGGATGAAAGCGTGTGCATTCCGTCTGCGGGCTCTCTTCCACTTTGCCAAACATCTCAGAGCTGGAGGCTTGGAGGAACTTGCTTTGCGGAGAATGCTTGCGGATGGCTTCGAGGACCCGCAGTACGCCCATCCCGGTCACGTCCGCTGTGAGCACGGGCTGGTTCCATGAAACCGGAACAAAACTCTGTGCGGCCAGATTGTAAACTTCATCCGGCTGGATCTGGTATAGGGCTTGATCAAGCGAGCCTTGGTCCGTCAGGTCGCCTTCCACTAAGCTGATGCGGTCGGCGATCTGCTCAACGCGATCATATTTCTTCAGACTGCTTCTCCGCACCAGGCCGTAGACTTCATAGGCCTTGCCCAGCAGGAACTCGGCCATATACGAACCGTCCTGGCCAGTGATTCCTGTAATCAGAGCACGCTTTGTGTGTGTTCGATGTGGATGATGGTTAGGGGCAGGCGTTAAAAGCATAAGCATTCACCTCAGTTGTGGTTTGAGTTCATATTCCGATTGCATGTACGGGAGGTCACGGGTCTGTCACTCCCCCATTTACACCCTTTGAGATTGTTGCGAGACTGCGAGAGCACAGAGCACATAAAAGCAAGCGGCATTGGCAGGAATATGCAAATTGAAGTCCATGGCGCTATGCACGAGGATTCCGGTACAGCCAGTGAGGAGACTTAACCTGATGCCGCTTACGCTACTCTCTGGAGCAAAGATCTGGCCTAGACTATGCCGGTATAGAGTGATGATGAACCAGAGAACAATAGCGAGCCCCACGATGCCGGTTTCAATTAAGATCTGCAGATAATCGTTGTGGGCCTCATTGATGAACAGATCGGTGTAGAAGCTCCGGAACTGCGGGTAAACGACAGGAAACGCCCCCAACCCCCAACCGATCAGCGGGTGTTGAGAAGCCATTGACGATCCATCTTGCAGGATACTAATGCGCATTCCTGAAAGCTCACGGTCCAATGGGTGCCGGAGGCTCGCCATGCGGCCGAGCGTTTCGCTCGTACTGAGCCAGACGAGGCTTCCGGCAACCAGAGTCAGAAAGACGAGAGTCAACACGGTGGCGCGCCGCCATCCGGCCAATTTTGCATAGCAGACTGAGAGAAAGAAGATCTCCACGGTGAACGCGATCATGCCGCCCCGTGAGCCCGACAAAAAGATAGTGACGGCCATCAGAATGCTGAATAGGGCAAACAGCGTTTTTTTCCACGCATCTATAGACCGGTCAAAGCAAAATACCAGAGGGAGTGGAGTCAGCATCTCCATCAAGCCGGCATAATGATCGCGGTTCGCATAAGGTCCAAAGAAGGACTTCCAGTGAGTAGCGCGAAGCCAATAGATCTTTCCGTTGCCGGCAAAGTCCTGGGCCAGGGCGAAGAGCGCCAGGCAAAAACCGAAGACACTCAAGAGCACGAGAAATCTGCTTTGGCGATCTCTGGTCTTCAGCGAGCTATCGATCACAAGAAACAATGCCCCATAGGCCGCATACTTCCACACTTCAGTTCGTGTCGCATAGGTCGCTGAAGAGGTCCCCAAGATCATCTGCCCGAGTACCAGAGCAGCAAATGCCGCGATGGGCAGATAAAGCGGGTTTGAGAACGTGAGAACACGCCCCCGGAGACGGGTTGCGGCCCAGGCAAGCAGCAGGACGGCGGCGCTCGCCTCAAACACGAAGATTGACCATTCTTCAGTGGCGCCAAAGGCGGCCACTGCGAGCATCAGCAAGGCGACAGTCGCATAGGACAACACTGCATCGGAGGAGCTGATTGTCTGCCGCACCAGGACGGGGCCCAAAGCGGCATCACGTTGGGCGGCATCTCTGGAGGTCTGGTGAAGTGCCATTTCAGTTTTTCCGAACTTCATTGGCGAACAAGGCTCATATCATCGAGCCAGAACTTGCCATTGATGTGGGTCGTTCCGGAAGTGCGCACAATCTCCAGACGAACAAGGGTTGTCCGGACGCCGGTTACGAATTGCCCAGTCGCGTGTACCCAGGATGTCGTTCCTAAGACTTCTGGCATGAGCAGCAAGGGGACATCGGCGTCCATATCGTAGACTTCAAGGCGAGGTCCATTCGCACTCGAAATATCTTTACACTTCCAATAGGCGCTGAGCTGATACTTGGCATTTGGCTCGACCGGGACCACCTGCCAAATGCCGGCGTTGGCGGTGGTGGCGGCGTTGAAGGTGATGGAAAGCGCGCGGCGCCCGCTGTGAACTTCCTCCGTATCCAACGATGTAGCGACGCCTGGGGTAACGGCGTAGCGCCAGTCGAGGCCGCCATTCAGAATATCTTCTTCGAATCCGCTATTGAGCACTGAGTTGCCAGGCGTGGAGTAGGACCGGAGAGATCGATTGATGCTTGTCAATTGCATCCAGCTCTCCTGGGCTTTCTCCCCGTTGTGCTCCGAGATCCAATAGTCTGTATAGAAAAAGGCAAGCTTCGGATCAAAAGGCCTTCGTTTGGCGATAAGATCAAGCCACATCTTTTCTGCTGCAGCCGTTTCGTGATGCGCCGCTAGAAATTCGATAGACCGCAGCCAGGCGGCGGCATCACCCGGCAGAACGGCCTCGAGGTCAGTGGCATTATGGGTGGACTGCCAAGACATTTCCAGCGCGGGCAGAAGATACTGTTTGTCTCTCAGGGCGGTCTTTAACTGTTCTTGTGCGGCCCCGGAATTCCCCATGGCCATAAACAAATTAGCGGCCTCCCAGGCGACCGAAGGCGTTTTTGGGTCAACCTGTATCGCCCGATCCGCGGCCATGGCTTGCTCCGCCTGCCTGCCCGCAGCCCCGGCGGCCTCGGCCAGATCAAGCCAATATCGGGCAGAGTGGGGATCCAAAGCAACGGCCTTGGTATAACTGGAGACGGCGCCCTGGGGGGCCTGATCGTTGTAAATGAGATACCGGCCGAGCAGGTCGTGATATTTTGCGTTGGCTGGATCCAGCGCAATGGCCCAGCGAAGGCGGGGTAGGTCTGGCGCCGCCTCCGCTAACATCGTGGCCACAAACACTCGCGCGGCCCAATTCAGATAGATCAGCGCAAGAAGCAAGCAAAGCACCGCGAATGCAATTTTCCTGCGTGCGGTCCGTAAATCGATGTTCATGCTGAGAAACCGTTGTGCCTTCGTTTTGGCGGACCGCGGCTAAAGGCTGGCGATACTATTTATTTGCCACATTGAGGTTTTCCACGCTGTCCTCATCTTCGCTGTCTCGATAGTAGCTTCCATATTTAGCGCTAGAGTAATAATGGTAATAATAGTCATGGGACTTCAGATCAACGGCATTGATGACCACGCCCATCAGCTTGGCATTGACTTGAAAGAGTAAATCTTTCGCCCGCCGCAATGCCGCTTTCGAGGTCACGCCTGTCCGGACGACCAACAGTACAGCATTCACAGCCGCAGACAGGAACGTTGCATCGGTGACGGACAGCAGAGGTGGCGTATCGATGATCACATGATCATATTCCTGGCTCCATTGATGCAGTAGCTGCTTCATCAATGCGGACCCCAGCAGTTCAGCTGGATGAGGTGGTTTCGGTCCTGCCGGGAGTACAAAGAGGCTGGGTTGCATGGAAGGCACAATAAACTGGCCGGGGACATCGCCTCCGGTGAGTAAGTTACTCAGCCCGCCCACAGCTTCAATCTCGAGAAGATGGCGCATGCAGGGCCGGCGAAGATCGGCTTCCACGAGCAATACACGCCGCCCTTGTTGCGCCAAGACCATGGCGGAATTGATGCTGGTCGTTGTTTTGCCTTCTCCTGGAAGTGGACTGGTGACCAATATCGTTTTCGGTGGCGCTCCCAGAGAAGAGAGCAGAATGGAGGTTCGCAGCGTCCGGTAAGATTCAGCGAGTTGGGACCCAGGATGGGCGTATGCTACCAAGGCGACGGGCTCATGCTGGTTTCCGTTCTGTGCCGCAAAGGCCAGAAGCGAGTGCGATGGTTTCACTTTGCCGCGCAGGTGGCTTTGCAGCGGAATCAGCGCCAGGGACGGCACGGCTGCGATGATTTCGGCTTGCTCGGAAGTACGCACCGTGGTGTCCAAGTTCTCCAGGAGGAATGCCAGTCCGATGCCGGTCACGAGTCCCAACAGAAGTGACATCTTCAAGTTCCGTGGAATGTTGGGTTGGGTAGGGTTGATCGGCACACGGGCCGAGTCAACTACGCGGATATTGTTGGAGTTGAGCCCCGCGGAGATGCTGGCTTCCTTTAGCTTTTGCAATAAGCCTTCATAGAGCTGCCGATTCGATTCGGCATCGCGCTTCAGCAGAGTGTATTGGATGGCGTTTTCATTGAGCGTATTGGCTTCCTGTTTTTGTTTATCAAATGCCGCATGGAGCATCTTCTCCCGTTCCAGGGCCCCCAGATAATCATTCTTGACCTTGGCGAGGACCCTCTGGGACTCAGATTCGATCGTAACTTGCAGTTGACGGATGCGGAGCTGCAGCTCAATTACCTTGGGAAAGGCAGGGCCGAATTTCAGGGTCAACTGCGCGAGCTGGTCCTCGAGATCATGTTGTTCCACCTGCAGCTTCTTTAAATAATCACTTTCAACGATTAGACCAATGCTGTCTTGATTGGCCGGAAGGCTGAATTCGTAGACCGCCTGCTTTTGGATGCGCTCGGCCTCCGCCGTGGTCAGTTCCCGGTTCAGTGCGTCAAGCTTCGAGGTGGTGATGTTCTGCTTCTCGTCTATTCCGATGATTTCATGCTCTTTTTGGTACTGCACTAACTTTTCTTCCCCGGTTTCTACTTTGATCTGCAAATCGGCGAGTTCCCTGGAAAGCCATTCCGCCGCTTGCGTGGTCGCATCAACGTGGCTCTTCATGTTGTGTTGTAGATATGTGTCGACCAGGCTGTTGACGGTCTCGGCGGCCAGTGCTGGATCAGAGCTGGCAAAGTGTATCTCCAAGATGCTCGTACCAGGGACCGGGGCCACCTTCAAGCCCGACTGAAAGGCTGAGATCAATCTTGCTTCTTGCTTTGGGTCGAGTTTTGGCGCGCCCGTGAGGTATATATTGTCTCCCTGATTCTGAGACGCAGCCTGGGTGGCCGGCCACAGCCTCCGCTGTAGCCCCAGCTTCTGGATCACCGTGAGCGCCAGCGTGTCGCTTTGCAGGATGCTTGCCTGCGTCTGAAGGCTCATCTGTGCGTCTTCTTCGGCGAAGCTCAGCTTCCCGTCTTTCAACCCCAAGGCATTGGAGTTTTCGGGACTGATGCTGATCCGGGCCACCGCTTCATAGACGCGTGTCAGACGGAAGGAGTAGACCGCCGCGAGGGTCACCACAACCACGATACAGGCGAGTATGACCCACTTGTGCTTCAGCAGGACCCGCCAGTAATCGACCAGAGAGAGTTGTTTAGCACTGGAGGGCGACTGGTCGAACGCTAAAAAAGGCGGCTGCAGAGAGGCGGCTGGTTCAGGCCGCAGGATTTGGCTGCCGGAATCGGAGGGGACCAAATTATCCACGCTCATGGTTTCTTTTTCTCCATTAGAAATCTAAGAGCTTTGGCTGCTGGCGAGAACGGGAGTGGTCCGGCGCGGCCGCCGGGGAATTCGAGCGGCGTCAGGCCGTTCTTCGTGGCGAAACGCATCTGACGCTATGCTGTATTCCGGGATTGCCGCTGGCCTGCCAATGCTGTGATACTCGAGGCCGTGCAGCGACATCTCTTCTGCGCGGTACAAATTTCGGCCGTCCACGATCAGAGGCCGCCGCAACTGCAACTTGATGCGCTTCAAGTCGAGATTGGCAAATTGTTCCCAATCGGTGAGGATCAGCAGAGCATCTGCGCTCTTGGCGGCGTCGTAAGGGTCCGCAGCATAGCTGAGGTTGGCCCGCCGAATCCCGGCTTGCACGCGCTGCATCGCGGCTGGATCAAACGCAGCTACGCCACACCCTTCGGCAAGAAGGGATTCGACGACTGCTAAGGCCGGCGACTCGCGGATATCGTCCGTGCCGCCCTTGAATGCCAGTCCCAGCGCCGCGACCTGCATTCCTCGCAAGTTACCCAGTGCGGCCCGCACCTTGGCAACGAAGAGTTTCCGTTGCTGCTCATTGATCCGGACGACCTCATCCAGCAGGGGCAGCTCATGACCCAATTCTTTCGCCAGAGTCCGGAAAGCGGAAACGTCCTTAGGAAAACAGGAGCCGCCGTAGCCCAATCCAGCGCGAAAGAACTTTGGGCCAATGCGGGTATCCGCGCCGATGCCGTGGGTGACTTCCTCAATGTCTGCGCCGGTCCGTTCGCATAGATTGGCGACAGCATTGATGAATGAGATCTTCATCGCCAGAAATGCGTTGGAGGCGTGCTTGATCAGTTCCGCGCTGGTGGCGCTGGTCCGAATCCATTGGGGGCAATGGCCGTCGCCGTTCGTGCGTGGAACCGCTCCGCGCTGCCGCCGATACGCGCCGCTCAACAGCGGGTCATAAATCGCCTACATCAGCCCAGCGGCGCGCTCCGAGTCGCACCCAACAACGATTCTGTCTGGATAAAGAAAGTCGGGGACCGCTGTTCCTTCCCGCAGGAATTCCGGGTTGGAAACCACTTCAAACTGCGCTTCCGAAGCGCCGGCTTCCAGCATGACGCGCTTGATCCACTCATTGGTATAAGCAGGAACTGTGCTTTTCTCCACGACCAGCTTAAAGCCATTGATGGCTTTGGCGATCTCGCGGGCCACGTTCTCCACCTGTGTCAAATCCGTCCCGCCGTTGGTGGCGAGAGGTGTCGGTACGGTGATGAAAACCACTTCGCTGGCGCGCACAGCATCGGCCGTCGAAGTGGTGAACGTGAGTCTCGTGCCGTAGTGGCGGCCCATCAACTGGCGAACAAACTCTTCGTAAATAGGGACGATGCCGGCTTTCAGGCCCGCGATTTTGCGGACGTCATTGTCGGCACAAATTACCTGGTGGCCAATTTCAGCGAAACATGCGGCGCTTACCAGTCCAACATAGCCTGAGCCAATCATGGCTAGCCTCATTTTTGCTCCTCGGTGTGCGAATTCGGCAGAACAGCCCGGTCAGCCATTCTTATGTGCCCGTTGCACTGGCAACAGGTGTTCTCCAGGCGGGCCGCTGTGGAGTAAGCTCCTCGATCAGCCAGCGGTCCTGAAGCCGCTCAACCATGCGGGAAAGAGCAAGGATGAATCCGGTAGTCGTAAATGCATTCAGGTCTACCCAGAACGGCGCAACTGTACTCTTGCGATATACGGTGAAACGGGCGAGGCGGCGGCCATTGCTGGCCGCGAGGCATAGACTGAGACTCCAATTTGCCTCGGTTGACAACGGCGATTGGTCCCACGACAACTGAAGCTTGGTCCTGTCGATTTGCTTGAAGGGGGCACATTCAAGAGCAGCCGGCAAGTCGGATGAGAAATGCAGGTCGAAACCGTCAAACCCTATTGGCTGCAGGCAGTTCTGTAGCACTCTGCATGACTCACCGATGGTCTCGCAAGATTCCAGGGCTGCTGCGGTCCGGCGAATGCTTACATTATTGGCAATCACTTGCCGCAGGTTCAGGCTGCGGACGGCCACTTGCCCCAGTTCCAGGAATTCGTGGTAACGCAACTGCTGCACGCCAACCAGTACTCCGATGCCCAGTACCCCTAAGACGATTCCAATCGTCTGGCTGTCTGGGTTCAGCAGTAACAGGCTCAATAGACCAAAACAAGCGCTTACACCGTAAAGCATCAGCACTGCTTGTTTATGGGAGACACCACGGTTAATCAACTTGTGGTGAATATGCTCACGGTCAGCAACGAAGATCCGGTGTCCACTCAAGATCCGGCGAATCACGGCAATCGTAACATCAAGGATGGGAAGCCCCAGTGAAACGATGGGAATGGCGACGGCAACCATGGTTGGAGATTTTTGCGATCCGGCCAGCGCGATTGCGCTGAGAATGAACCCAATGAGAAGGCTTCCGCAGTCACCAAGAAAGATGGATGCTGGATTGAAGTTGTACCTGAGAACGCCAGCGATCGCGCCGGCCAGGGCCAATGTAAGAAATAAGATAGAGTTGTTGTGGCCCAGAATGGCGATGACGCAGATTACCAGCGTGGAAAAGAGCGCAGAGCCGGCGGCCAGGCCATCGAGTCCGTCAATCAGGTTGAAGGCATTGGTGATCCAAAGCACCCACACGATCGTCAGGGGCAATCCGATGATCCACCCAACAGTCGCTCCACCGGCCCCAATGGAGAGATGGGAAATTCCAAAGCCATTCACAAATAAAAGTGTGGCAGCCACGATCTGCACGGCGACCTTCGTATATGGGCCCAGGCCCCGGATATCGTCCACCAGGCCCAGCGCAAAGATAATGGTTGCAGGCCCCAATATCCCCAGTGCCAGGTGCGGAGAAACCATGTCTGTCATGCCGAAGTAGCTTGATAGCCTGGCTATCAGGGTCATCTCCCACAGTGTAAGAAAGATAGCAACTCCGCCCAGACGGGGCGTCGGTCGAGTGTGCAGATGGCGGCCCGAACCTGGCGGCGCTACCCAATTGCGCGCGATGGCGAGGTCCCGAATCCAGCGCGTTAAGGCCGCCGAACTTAGAAGCGCGATAATGAAAACGACCAACTGCAAACTTTGTTCCTGGTTGCCACAACAGACCAGAGCTCAGGCCTTCGGAGTTTGGCGGCCCGCTGAGATGAGCTTCGGGCTTCGATACATGTCATTTCGGAGAAGATATGGAGACGCTAAAGCAATGGATCTTGGGCTGTGGAAGATGCCAGCACACGGATTCAATGTACTAAGCTGCGGTAGATCTCAAGAACACCCTGCGCCATTTTTACGGCGGTGAATTCGGATTCCACCCGCCGGCGGCCAGCCTCCCCCATTTCTTCTCGCAATGACCGATTGTCCAGCAGCTTCTTGATTGCCTTTGCCAAGGCATGGGAATCCCGAGGCAGGACCGAGAGCCCGGTTACGCCATGCTGGTTGACCCATGAGACCCCGGTCGGCAGCGATGTTGAAACTACTGGTTTTCGGCACGCCATGGCTTCCAACTGGACCATCCCGAACATCTCGCTGTCGGCAACTGAAGGCAGCACGAAAATGTCGCATGCATGATAGTAAGCGGGAAGCGCTTCATCGGATATTTCACCTAAGAACCTGACTTTCTCGTGGACATTCCGTTGCATCGTTAGTTGCTTCAGCTCTCCCGCGAGGGGGCCGGATCCCACGATCCACAATTGCGCGTCAAGTTCGGGCATTGCATTAATCAAGTACTCGAGACCTTTGTAATAGACCAGCCGCCCGACGTACAGGATCGTCGGACGTCCACAGCGCAGTTCCTCCACTTTCTTCGAAAGGGGGGCAGTCAGATCAAATTTCGCCACGGAGATGCCGTATGGAACGATCCGGCACTTGCTTTGAAATCTGGAAACGAACGGGGACTTGCTGATGTGGTTTGGTGTTGGGACAACTATAAAAGAAGCCCGGGCGTAGAAAGCCTCCAAGAAGGGCGCATAAGCTCGCAGCAAGAACCTTTGTTTGACAATATCGCTATGGAAGTGGGCCACCAAGGGACGGTCCGTCGCCATCATCAAGTACGATACTTCCGCCACCGGATTGGGCATATGCAGATCCACAATATCGCCGGGAAGCTTCCGCAACCATGCCGCAAAGCTGGGTGTGATCGATGATGATCGCAGAGTTCCGTAACTGGCCACCCGGGTGATGGGGAACTCGCGTTGTTCATGGACTGTCCGGCATGA
>Ga0210403_10004819_pt1 | contig 11563 bp, 11 predicted proteins | sample IncBWC19MmetaG_FD_150863 | JGI IMG/M metagenome (GOLD analysis project Ga0210403, IMG submission 150863) | Forest soil microbial communities from Barre Woods Harvard Forest LTER site, Petersham, Massachusetts, United States - Inc-BW-C-19-M | ecosystem: Environmental > Terrestrial > Soil >... | reverse complement strand
CCCTATCTGGATAACATGCGCGTGGTGGCGCAGCAGCACGACGTCCCGCTGTTCGACCGTTTCGCCATCATGCATCAGTGGAACGACGCCGGAGACTTCGATTTGTTCACCGCCGTCCACGGCGTCGAGCTTGCCAAGCGCGTCCACGATTGCCTCGGCCGGGCGCTGTCGAAATTCGTGATCGACGCCGCTCATCTCGACCCGGCCCAGCAAAATTGAGGATCTACCGTTAATGAGGATCTACCGTAAATGAGTCGTGTAAGCCCTTTTTGCCGAATTGCAGCGCTGGCCGGCCCCGCGGCCGCGGTTGCGGCGGTTGTGCTGCTGACCTCGATCTCTCTCGCGCATGCGCAGGCCGCCCAGCCAATTCAGCAGGCAGCGGTATCGAACGCCGCCAAATCCGATAACGCCAAATCCGATAGCGCAAAACCGGCCGCGTCGCAGACGACCGGCACCGGCAATGTTGCCGCCGTCGATCAGGCGGGTCCGGCGCAGCCCAGGAGCCTCGCCGCCAAGGCGATCGACACTGTGAAGGAAGTCGCGAAATCGGCCGGCGACATTTTCAGCCGCGTGCCATGCCTGCCGCCGAAGGGCGGCGCCAAATCGATGGGATCGCTGCCGCATGTGGCGGCAAAGCTCGCTTCGGGCGAGCCGGTGGTGATCATCGCCTTCGGTTCGTCGTCGACGCAGGGCTACGGCACGACGTCACCTCAATTCACCTATCCCAACCGGCTCGCCAGGCAGCTGCGCCGCCAATATCCGAGCGCCAACATCACCGTCCTCAATCGCGGCAAGGGCGGCGAAGACGCGCCTGAAATGATGAGGCGGCTGCAGACCGAAGTGATCGACATGAAGCCGGATCTGGTGATCTGGCAGGTCGGCACCAATGCCGTGCTGCGCAATCTAGATCCCGCCGAAACCGCGTTGCAGGTCGAGGATGGCGTCGCGCGCATCCAGGCGGCCGGCGCCGATCTCGTGCTGGTCGATCCGCAATATTCTCCGAGGGTGACCGAGCGCGCCGAGAGCGCGAGCAGGATGATCAGGCTGCTCGGCAAGATCGCCGAGCTGCGCCATGTCGGCATTTTCCCGCGCTTCGAGGTGATGCGCGAGTGGCACGAACAGCAGGCGCTGCCGATCGACAGTTTCGTCATCGCCGACGGCCTGCACATGAACGACTGGGGCTACGCCTGCTTCGCCCAATTGCTCGGCGACGACATCATCAAATCGGTCGGCCAGATCAAGCTCGGCGTCAACCTGCCGGGCAACGTGCAGACCTACCGGCCGATGTGAGATTGGCGAATTGGGAATAGCGAATAGGGAAGACTACCACTCGCCATTCGCCTTTTTGCCTCACGCCTTCTCCAGCGCCGCGTACAGATCCTCGATCAGATCGTCGGCATGCTCGAGCCCGGCGGAGAACCGGATGAAACCTTCGCTGATGCCGAGTTCGGCGCGCGCCTCCGGCGTCAGCCGCTGATGCGTGGTGGTCGCGGGATGGGTGACGAGGCTCTTGGCGTCACCGAGATTGTTGGATATCCGCGATACCCTCAGCCCGTTGAGTGTGCGGAACGCCGCCGCCTTGCCGCCCTTGACCTCGAAGCCGATCAGGGTCGATCCGGCGCGCATCTGCTTCTTCACCAGGGCGGCCTGCGGGTGATCGGCGCGGCCGGGATAGATCAGCCGCGAGATCTTCGGATGCCGCGCCAGCGCCTCGGCGATCGCAGCCGCGGTTTCGGTCTGCGCGCGCACCCGGATCGCCAGCGTCTCCAGCCCCTTCAGCAGCATCCAGGCGTTGAACGGCGACATCGACGGGCCGGTCTGGCGCATGAAATTGTGGATGTGTTCGGCGATGAACGCTTCCGACGACAGGATGACGCCGCCCAGGCAGCGGCCCTGGCCGTCGATATGTTTTGTGGCGGAATACACCACGACATCGGCGCCCAATGTCAGCGGACTCTGCCAGATCGGCGTCGCAAACACGTTGTCGACGATCAGCCGCGCGCCGCCCGCATGTGCGATTTCCGCGATGCCGCCGATATCGAGCACGTCGAGCGTCGGATTGGTCGGGCTCTCCAGGAAGCAGCTTTTGGTGTTCGGCCGCATCGCCTTGCGCCACTGGTCGAGATCGAGGCCGTCGACCAGAGTGGACGAGATGCCGTAGCGCGGCAGAAGATCCTCCACCACGTAGCGGCACGATCCGAACATCGCCTTCGCCGCCACCACGTGGTCGCCGGCTCTCAGCGGCGCGAGAATGGCTGTCGTCACGGCGGCCATCCCGGTAGCGGTGGCGCGCGCGGCCTCGGCGCCTTCCAGTTCGATCATGCGGCGCTCGAACATCGAGATGTTCGGATTGGAAAAGCGCGAATAGATGAAACCGGGGTCTTCGCCCTTGAACCGCGCCTCGCATTGCTCGGCGGTGTCATAGACAAAGCCCTGCGTCAGGAACAGCGCTTCGGATGTTTCAGCGAATTGCGAGCGCAAGGTGCCGGAATGGACCAGCCGCGTTTCGGGACGGTAGCGGGCGGTGGATGACGCGGGCTTCGTAGTCTCAGACATGTGACCTCCTGAGTGACCACCCAAGGAAACCTTGAGGAAATGGTCACAAAAAACCGGCCTGGAAAAATTCCACAGACCGGGATCACACTGTCCCCGGCCTGTTTAGCGACTTATTTAACGTGGCTGCAAGCCGGCCGGCTCAAATCACCACGGGATAAGTCATGCTGATATTCCCTCGCGCCCTTCCCGTCAAGGCGACCATCGGATAACCGGTAAAAGTCCGTATTTTCAGCGTCTGGATGGCTATAACCAGTCCATCTTGGGGACCCCATCGTGAGCTTCACGCTTCCACCCGGCGCCAATGGCATTCTGCCCGATCGCATGATCGCGGCGATGGCGGATGCCGGTCTGATCCTGCCGGCCTATCCCTTCGTCGAAAGCCAGATCCAGCCGGCGAGCCTCGATCTGCGCCTCGGCGACATCGCCTATCGGGTCCGCGCGAGTTTTCTGCCGGGGCCGGGCGCGACGGTGGCTGAGCGCATTGACGAATTGAAGCTGCACGAAATCAACCTGACCGACGGCGCGGTGCTGGAGACCAACTGCGTCTACATCGTGCCGCTCCTGGAGAGCCTCGCGCTGCCGCCGGAGATCGTCGCCGCCGCCAATCCGAAAAGCTCGACCGGGCGGCTCGATGTGTTCACCCGCGTGATCGCCGACGGGACAAGGCGGTTCGACATGATCGGTGCCGGCTATCATGGTCCGCTCTATGCCGAGATCAGCCCGAAAACGTTTCCGGTGCTGCTGCGCGAGGGCTCACGGCTGAGCCAGGTCCGCTTCCGCACCGGCGACGCGATCCTCAGCGCCGACGAACTCGGGGCGCTGCACAAGAAGGAGCGGCTGGTCGACGTCGACGATGCCGATCTCGTCCATGGCGTGGCGTTGAGCGTCGACCTCTCGGGCGAGAACGCCAACGGTTTTGTCGGCTATCGCGCCAAGCGCCACACCGGCGTGGTCGATATCGACCGCCGCGGCGGCTACGCGATCGACGAATTCTGGGAGGCGATCGCGGCCCGGTCCGACGGCAGCCTCATCCTCGATCCCGGCGAGTTCTATATTCTGGCCTCGAAGGAGGCGGTGCAGGTGCCGCCGGATTACGCCGCCGAGATGGTGCCGTTCGATCCCCTGGTCGGCGAATTCCGCGTCCACTACGCAGGCTTCTTCGATCCCGGTTTTGGCTATGCCGGGGCCGGCGGGCATGGCTCGCGCGCGGTGCTGGAAGTGCGCTCGCGCGAAGTGCCGTTCATCCTCGAGCACGGCCAGATCGTCGGCCGGCTGGTCTACGAAAAAATGCTGGCGCGGCCCCACGCGATGTACGGCCAGCGCATCGGCTCCAACTACCAGGCGCAGGGCCTGAAGCTCTCCAAGCATTTCCGGGTGTAACTAGCCGTCATTGCGAGGAGCGCACCGACGAAGCAATCCAGCTTCGTGCGTGTCTCATGGATTGCCTCGCTGGCGCTCGCAATGACGGCTGATATATGCTCGCCCCGACAACAGGCACGGTCGGGGAGAGAACATGAGCGGAGGATCGCTGGATGCCGCGCAGGAAGCGCAATGGCTGCGGTGGCGCAGCGTCGCCGATCTCTATCACGCGTTTTTCACCGGCCTGATCCTGACCGTGGTGACGCGGCGTGGCACCGCTGACGCCGCTGAATTCGTGTTCCGGGTGTTCCGACGTCAACAGCAGGAACGCTTCCTGCCGGGCCTCGAAAAACTCGGTCTCAGTCATTTGCCGCCGGCGGTGGCTGCCGCCCAATATCATTATTTCTCCAACTGGATCGGCGGCGTCCATGTCGAATACATGTATGAGACCGACCGCAAGGCCTGGATCCGCTATCCTCCGCCGCGCTGGATCTGGCGCGGCACCGCGATCTGCGGCGTGCCCGGCGAAGTGTCGCGCGCGATGCTGCGGGGCTGGCACGCCAACAACGGCGTTGCGCTGGGTAACCCGAAGCTCGGCTTCGTTTGCACCAAGCAGAGCGTCGACGGTCAGGACGGCCTCGAAGGTTATTACTGCGAATACGACCATGCGCTCGAACTCGACCAGCGTCTGGTGTTCGCGCGGCATCTCGAAGCCCCCATGTTCGATCCGGCCAACGCGCCGGCATTGCCGGTCAAGAGCTGGCCGAAGCCACGGCTCGAAAAAGCCTATCGCAACTACGCGATGGAATATGTGCGGACCGCGGCGCCGGTCATGGTGCAGTTGTTTGGCCCCGAAGATGCCGGCTATCTCCTGCACCTCACCGGCAGGCTGATCGGCATGCAGTATTTCGACGAGATCGCGCGCGGCCTTGATGCAGGCCGGGGCGCGGCAAGAGAGTTCGCGGCGTTCCTGTGCGCGCTGTTCAAGGCGCAGGACGATGCGGTCGGGATCGCGGAGTCCGGCGGCAGCTTCGAGATCAGGCAGCAGACCTGGAAGCTGATGGCCGACGTCGCCGATTATCATCCGGCCTGCGCGAAGGTTTTAGAGGGATTGTTCGAAGGCCTCGCGGCCGGCTGCGGCCGCCATATCCCGGTCACCATGCGACCGGCGGCAGGCGGCGGTCCGCCGTTCGTCTGGTCGATCGGCTGATTTCCCGGCCCGAATCCCGATGGCGACCTGATCGTGCAGGCGGCCCATGCGCCTGACGCACGTGGTGCCGTGCGGGATCGTGCTAGGAAGCGCCCGGCACGGCACCAGACCGTGAGCCCCGGGAGAGACAATTGCCCGATATCGCCGTTCCCGAAATACCTGTCGACGAAGAGGAGCGTCCGCTTCCGGCGCCCGAGCCGTCGGCGCGGAATGCGCTGGTCGATGGGCCGATCCTGCGCACCCTGTTGTGGCTGGCCTGGCCCAACGTGGTCGCGCTCAGCGCCGGCACCTGCGTGGTGATCGCCGAGACCTCCTATATCGGCCGGCTGGGAGTGGAAGCGCTGGCAGCGATGGCGCTGGTGTTTCCGTTCGTGATCCTGACCATGACCATGTCGGGCGGCGCGATGGGCGGCGGCGTGGCATCGGCGATCGCGCGTGCGCTCGGTGCCGGCGACACCAACCGGGCATCGACGCTGGCCTCGCATGCGATGCTCAACGCGATTTGCTTCGGGCTGACGTTCATGCTCGGCATGCTGATCTTCGGACCGAAGCTACTGGAATTGCTGGGTGGCCGCGGCAATGTGCTGGCGGGTGCTGTCGGCTATGCGCAGATTTTCTTCGGCGGCGCGGTGCTGCCCTGGCTGATGAATTCGATGGCTGGAATCCTGCGCGGCACCGGCAACATGAAGCTGCCGTCGCTGATGATTCTCTGTTCCGCGTTCTGTCAGATCATTCTCTGCGGTACGCTCGGCCTCGGCCTCGGCCCGATCCCGCAATTCGGCATGCGCGGCGTCGCCGCGGGATCGCTGATCGCCTATTCGGTCAGCATATCGGCCATGGGCTGGTACCTGTTCTCGGGGCGGGCGCGCGTCGTTCCCAGGGTCAGGGGACTTCGCATTCAATGGGCGATGTTTGTCGACATCCTGAAGGTCGGCGCGGTGGCCTGTCTTTCGCCGCTGCAGGGGGTGCTCACCGTCAGCATCTTCACCCACCTGCTGGCGCGGTTCGGCACCGAAATTCTCGCCGGCTACGGCATCGGCGCCCGGCTCGAATTCATGCTGACCTCGATTGCGTTCGCGGTCGGGATCGCGTCGGTGCCGATGATCGGGATGGCGATCGGCGCCGATCGCATCGCGCGCGCGCGGCGGATCGCATGGATCGCCGGCTGCGTCGGTTTCGTGTCGGTGGGTGTCGTCGCCACCGTGATCGCGATCTTTCCCGATCTCTGGGTCAACATCTTCACCCGGGACGCCGCCGTGCGCGCGGCAAGCCGGCAATACCTGGCGACGGCGGCGCCGATGTACGCCTTCATCGGCCTGTCGATCTCGATGTATTTCTCCTCGCAAGGCGCCGCCAAGGTGTTCGGACCGGTGCTGGCGCAGACCGCGCGGCTGGTTTTCATCGCTGCCGGCGGCTGGTGGCTGTCGATGCACGACGCGACGGCTGGTAATTTCTTCGTGCTGGCTGCGGCGTCGATGGTGCTGCTCGGCCTTTTGTCGGCCGCGAGCGTCGTGCTGACCCGATGGGAACCTAAGCACGCTGCCGTTGTCCGGGTTAGCCCCGTATTATCGTGAGGTTGTCATTCCGGGATGGTCCAAAGGACCCGACCTCAGATGTGCAATTGCACATAGGGGGAATCTCGTCATTCCGGGTTTGATGCTTCACATCGCCCCGGAATGACGGGCGTCATCACGTTCGCACTTGATCCGCAAAAGCCGGCACGGTTCTCCGATTGGTTTGCGCGCCTGCTAGGCGGCGGAGCGCTGCAGCGCCTTCTGCATGGCGAGAGCCGCCTGATCCATCTGCGCGTCGATGTAGGGTGCGATCTCGTGCGGCAAGACGTCCACGATCCAGACCAGCCGCGTGCGGGCGTCGCCATCGGGGACGACCTGCACCGATGCGCTGTGTTGTTTCACCCGCGCGCTGACCACGGCATAGACCAGCCGCCGCCGCGTCTCGTCGCAATCGACCAGCAGCTCGCGCGCCACCGTGCCGTTGGCGAAGCTGACGATGCGCGCCTCACCGTCGAGCTTCGCGTCGAGCACGAAGCCCGGCGCCAGCCGTGTGTGTACGTTGCCGAAATCCCGCACCGCGGCCCAGACGGCGTCGGGAGCAGCATCGATCGGGATGTCCTTGTGGATGGAAGCCATGATGATTTGCCTTTTGTAGAAATGAGCGGTGACAGCGTGCTCAAGCCGTCATTGCGAGCGAAGCGAAGCAATCTATAGGTTAGGTGCGCGTGAACCGGATTGCGTCGTCGCCTGCGCTCCTCGCAATGACGGGTTGGAGTAGTGCGTCAGGCGACCTGCGTACAAACCGCCTCGACATTGTTGCCGTCGGGATCGATCAGGAACGCGGCGTAGTAGGTCGGGCTGTAATCAGCGCGCGCGCCGGCGCCGCCATTGTCGCGGCCGCCGGCTTTCACGCCCTCGGCGTGGAATTTCTTGATCGCGTCATGATCCTTGGCGCGGAACGCGATATGGGCGCCGGCCGCTGCCGGTCCCTTGTGCGAGTAAAGCCACAGCGCCGGTTCGCCCTTGGGGCCGAACCCGGCGCCGTCCTTGTCTTTTGAGCACAGGATATAGCCGAGCGGCGCCAATGCCGCGGTATAGAAGCGCACGCTGGCGTCGAGATTGCCGACTTTCAGGCCGATGTGATCGTACATGATGGTCTCCGGTTCAAGGCGCGTTCAGAAAACGCGCGGTTCGGAGACGACCCTAGTCAGTGCAGGGCGATACGTTCTTGGAAAATCTTGCGCATGCCGCGCGAGGCTTCGCGGAATTTTCGTGGGCTGACGCCGGCGGCGCGGTGGAACGTGCGCACGAAATTGGAGAGATCGCCGAAGCCGACGTCATAGGCGACATCGGTGACGGGCCTTTCGTCGTCGGCCAGGAGGCGCGCCGCATGCCGCAGCCGCGAGCGCACCAGATATTGGTGCGGGGTGACGCCGAGCACGCCGGAAAACAGCCGCAGAAAATGGAAGGGGCTGAGTTCCGCCTGCGCGGCGGCGTCGTCGAGGTCGATCTCCTGGTGCGAATTCGCATCGATCCACAGCGCGGTTTCCACGGCACGGCGTCGATCCCGGGTTTTCGCCGGCGCCGGCGCGTCCTGCCGCCCGGAAGCGACTTCCACAAAGCGGCTCGCGAATATCTGCCCGATCTCGTCAAGGCCGATATCGCTGCGGCCGCAGGCTGAGGCCTGCGCCAGTTCGCCAAGTACCATCAGTTCCGGCAGCGGCGGCGCGGCGCCGATCCGCCAGGCCTCGGGCCGGTCGCCGATCGCGTCCACCAGTTCCGGCGTCAGGAAGAACGACAGGCACTCGTCGCCGCAGACGTGATCGTGGGTGCAGGTGAATTCGTCGCCGGGATAGCCAACAAGGATCGATCCTGCCACCAGCTCGAAGAAGCGGCCGCGGCAGTGGCAGCCGAACGAGCCCTTGCGCACAAAGGAGATCGAGTGGCTGGCATAGCGCTCGACGAATGGCGTGTCTCCCAGCGCCGCCGTGCAGCGGAACTCGGAGACCGAAATGGAGGGGCGCTGCAGCAGGGTGGTGCGGTTCATGCCGCGAATTTAGCCCTGCGGGCGTGGCGGGGCAACGGGCAGCAGCACGTCGAACAGGGTCTTGCCGGCGGTCGTGCCGCGCGCGCCTTCGATCGACAGCAGCCGGCGCCTGGAAATCACCCCGCCATTCGCCGACATCTTGTCGGCATAGCCGCCAGCTTCCAGCACACGGTGGCAGGGCACGATGATCACAAAGGGGTTACGGGCCAGCGCCTGGGTGACCGAATGCACCGCGCCGGAAAGCCTGAGTTTTGAGGCGATCTCGCCATAGGTGATGGTCTCGCCGCGCGGAATGCCGCGGGTGAACGCGTAGACCCGCGCATGGAAGGCGGGGATGCCGTTGAGGTCGAGCGCGACATCGGAGAGGTCGGCAGCTTCGCCGCGCAGCAGCGTGGCGATGCCCTCGATCGCGATTTCGACATTTGCGGGCGGACGCTGCTCGCGGGCGTCGGGATAGAGCTGGAACAGCCGCTTGCGGGTTTCGATCTCGCGCGCCTGGGGAAGCTGCACGCCGGCGATGCCGGAATGGCTCCAGGCGATGGCGCAGCGGCCGATGCCCGTATCAAAAATGCTGTATCCCCGCCCCGCCACGCTACGCCCCCCACCGGCCACCATAGCACCATCACCAAACGGCGCATCCGGAAAATTCAGCTCTGGTTAAAGTAGGTGAGGGAAACGATAGTCCGGCGCCAAGGCGCTTGGCGGAAGGCGCGGTCTCGGCTAATCAAAGGGGGCGTGCGGGCGTAGTTCAATGGTAGAACGGCAGCTTCCCAAGCTGCATACGAGGGTTCGATTCCCTTCGCCCGCTCCACTTCAGTTTTGCCCGTAATACAACGGGAAGTGCGATGTTTCGGCTTGCAATTTATTTATTGTTCCAAAAGTTCGTACAACGCTCGTACAACAAACGGACAAAAACCTATCAGGAGCCGCTTCGGGTTTCACATTACGCCGAAGCTCGCGCCCCATCTGAGCGAGGCAATCTTCGACAAGCGGACCATGTCCGCGCTTTTTGGTAGCGCTAAGCGTTTGCCGCGGTCGCGGAGGACGCCCCCTGGCGGCGGGTACCGGTTCAGCGCGCAATAATGCGTGGAGGCCTCGCGCACCAAAGTGGCGGAAAGGGAGGGATTCCCGACCGACGGCCGCAGATACTCCGAAGCTCCGTGCATTCCCGAAAAGGCCGGCGAAGGTTTGCGACCACCGTGGTGTACCACCTTCCGGGCCTGGCAAGGACTCGAAAATCAAGTGATTTCGAGGCAGTTCGGTACGGCCTCCAGAGGCCGACCATCTCCTTTCAGCTCGCCTTGAAACGTCGATATAATCGCTGTCACAGCGGCCGATCGGCGGCCGATCTTTTCTGGAATAAAGATGTCCGAACCCGAATTTCGGCCTTGGGTTTCCTACGAACCGTCGTTGTTCAAGTTTAGGGAGCTTGGGCCGAAGGCCACCGCCATCCTTGAGAAGCCGCATCTCTACTTCGGCCCCATCAAGGCCATGAGCGACCGGACCGAGGTCGGAGCGGAAGTGGTTGTCCCGGAAGACAAGGACGCCGTTCGGCGGCATTTCGAGGAGTACCTCGCGGAAATCCAAGAGAACCGGTCCTTCGAGCTCGAACTTTGGCAAAAGCAGATGTCGAAGTATGAAGAGGACATCATGGCGCCTTTTCGCGCCAGCCGGCGTCGTGCGCGAGTCGAGGATTTCGACGGCAGAATCGCCCGCACTAAGGAGACGCTCGATCGTTTGTCCGGAATGACGGCAGCGGAAGCCAAGGCCGAATTGGTCGGTTGGTACGGGCAGATCCGTCTGGGACTGCGCGAAGCGGCAGTCTGCTGTCTCGCCAAGACGCCGGACTTGCCGCAGATGTGGGACGGGTACGCCGCTGCCCACCGCGGCGTCTGCTTTCAGTTCAAGGACCGCATCTTTGAGAAGGAGAAGATCATCGAGCGCGTCGACGTGACTTACACAACCGACGGCAGACTCCATCCCTTGGAATTGGGCTATCGGAAGTCTTACACTGCCCTATTCTCCACCAAGCACATTTCCTACGAACACGAAAACGAAGTCCGCTTCTTTCTGTTTGGTGATGCCCGACCGATGCCTGTGAGAGCGGCCGACATCAAGAGCGTCATTCTGGGTAGCGAAGCGCTCGAACGCCTTCCGGAAGAAAAAGCCGAATCCGCGCGGCGAGACAATCTTGTCTCCCTGTGCGAAGCACTCCTCCCAGATCGCACGCAAACGCTGTTCAACGTCCGTCTTCGTCAGCGTCGGGCCGGGCAAATTATTCAAGGAGGCACGGATGTCTTCCGTCGGAATCCAGCACGGCGCAGCAGCCTTCACGACATCCTCCCGTTCGGCTTGCCGCGCGATGCGCGTGCTGCTGGACGGCATTAGAGATCTTGCGGCCGACTAGCCGAACGATTTGGGCCTCCCGACGTAAGCAGTCCTACCTTGCCGCTCATCCATGCGGTGGCAGAGCTCGAGTCGATAGGCAAGATAGACACCATCGATCTATTTCGTATAGGTCTATTCAGTCGATTGCATTTCGACGAAGTTCGCGTCATCTCAGGGGATGATCGGACTTGAGCGCGATGGACCGCCGGCGATTGGCGGGGAAAAGGGCCGCGATGCCGTCTCGAATACTTGCTGCGCCCGATCGTACTACGCACCGGCAGGCTGATGGCGGATAAGAAGACGGCCGGAAAACCGGGACGGAAACCCCCGCCCGGCACCAAAAAGCAGTTTCTGACGTCCATGGATCCGGAGATCATCCGCAGGATCAAGTCGGCAGCCGCGCTGCGTGACACGACGGCGTCGATGGTGATGGAAGAGGCCGCCGTGGAGTGGATCGAGCGGCACCAGGACGGAAAAAAGTAAGGGCGG
>Ga0210403_10004818_pt1 | contig 11565 bp, 4 predicted proteins | sample IncBWC19MmetaG_FD_150863 | JGI IMG/M metagenome (GOLD analysis project Ga0210403, IMG submission 150863) | Forest soil microbial communities from Barre Woods Harvard Forest LTER site, Petersham, Massachusetts, United States - Inc-BW-C-19-M | ecosystem: Environmental > Terrestrial > Soil >... | reverse complement strand
ACGAGGACGGCATCCGGGTGCTGCTGGTCGAGCATGCGGTCGGTGTCGGTGTAGAAGAGCTTGGAGTCGAGATGGAAGCGGGTGGCGTAGCGCTGGGCGAGAGCGGTGTCGGGCTCAACGACCGCGACGAGCTCGAAGTTAGTGTTCTTGGGAAGGGAGCTGAGGAATCCCTGAATATGGCCGTGGACCAGCCCGACAATGGCGACACGAATGGGTTTGCCGGGTTTGTCCTGTTGGTTCTCGGCATGAAGCTGCGCCGGGACTAGGGCCAGGGTGCAGAGAGCTGCTGCGAGACGAAGGCATGAGCGGAGCTTCTTTGGCATGACGTTCCTCTAAGTGCGCGGTGATCTAGTGCGAATGCGGGTGAATGACCTTCTGTTGCTACTGCAACAGAAGGTCGGTCTCGCTGGACGGGGCCGGGAGAGTAACGCTCCAAGTGCCTCCCGACTGCTTCATTTGCCAGGCACCGCTTGCGGAGGTGGCCTTCTTCATGGACGGGGTCCAGCCGAAGGTCTCCAGGCGGAATTGGTTCCACCAAGGAGTATATGTGCCCTGGCGAGGACCGATATGGATCTGGAGGGTGCCGTCGGCCTTGACGGTGCAGGCGAAGTGGATGCGGAGGTATTGTCCGGAGCGGAAGTCGAAGGACTTGCCATCGTCCTGGTAGAGATCTCCGTGGCAGTTGTCGCCGGCGAAGACGCGCAGGGTGAGTGGGCCGGCCGGCTTCTCCTCGGTGCTTTGGGTGAGGGGAGCGATGGGCAGGATGGTGCCCTCGCGGACGTAGACGGGCAGGTCAGCCAGCTTCGGGGTGATCAGCAGCGGCTTGTCGGGGCGCGCAGCGTCGCGCTGTTCAAGATCGCGAGCGGCGATTGGTCCGCGATGATCGAAGCGAGCTCCCGTCCAGTAGTCGTACCAGACGCCAGGGGGAAGATGGACCTCGTAGGGGGCTACCTCTTCGGGCGAGGGTGAGGGTGCGACCAGGATGCTGGGGCCGAAGAGGAACTCGCTGCCGGCGTCGAGGTCGAGCGGGTGGCCGTCGGTGGTGGCGTGGGGGAACTCGAGGAAGAGCGGCCGCATGATGGGCAGACCGGTCCGGGAGGTCTCCTCGGCGACGGTGTAGAGGTAGGGCATCAGGCGGTAGCGCTCCTCGATGTAGCGGCGGCGAATGGCCTCCTGCTGGGGGCCGTCGACCCAGGGTTCATGGTCGCGGGTGTTCTTGGCGGCGTGGTCGCGGTCGATCGGCTGGAAGGCGGCGAGTTCGAGCCAGCGCGTGAGCAGCTCGGGCGAGGGAGAGCCGGCAAAGCCGCCGACATCTGCGCCGGAGAGTGCGAATCCGCTGAGGCCAAGATTGATCAGCTGCGGAACCGTCATGCGGAGGTGATTCCAGGTGGAACTGTTGTCGCCCGTCCAGGTGGCGGCGTAGCGCTGCCCGCCGGCATAGGAGGCCCGGGTCAGGACGAAGGGCCGCTGGTTGGGGTTGAGCGCGAGCAGTCCTTCATAGGTGGCGCGGGAGTTCTCCATGCCGTAGACGTTGTGAATTTCGAGGTGATTCGCGGTTCGGGGCAGGAATCCAGGCTCGTCGATGCGGTGCTGCACGCTGTCCGGCATGGTCTTGGTCGGGACGTTGAAGACGGCCGGCTCGTTCATGTCGTTCCAGAAGCCGGCAACGCCCTGGCTTTGGAAGTCTTTGTAGAGCGTTCCCCACCACTGGCGGGTGCTCGCACGGGTGAAGTCAGGGAAGACCGAGGGACCGGGCCAGACGGTCGCAGTGTAGGTGGTTCCATCGGGATTTTTGACGAAGTGGTCGCCGGCGGTGCCGGAGTCGTAAGGGGCGTAGCCGCTGTTCGGTAGCTTGGCGATGTGCAGGTCGGTGATGGCGACGATGTGGAGGTCCTTCTTGGCCAGATCCTGGATCATCTGCGCGAAGTGCGGGAACTTGACCGTGTCCACGGTGAAGGGACGGTTCTTTTGCTGGTAGTCGATGTCGAGATAGATGGCGTCGGCGGGGATGTGATCGGTGCGGAGGCGATCGGCGATCTCCATGACGCGAGCCTGTGTCTCGTAGCTGTAGCGCGACTGCTGGAAGCCCAGGGTCCACATGGGCGGCAGCGGCGTCGGGCCGGTGAGCCAGGCATACGACTCGACGACGTGCTTGGGATCGGGTCCGTACATCAGGTAATAGTCGACCGGGCCGTTCTGTGCGCCAAAGGAGTATTGGTCGGGGAGCTCTTTGCCGAAGTCGAAGTAGGTGCGCCAGGTGTTATCAAACAGGACGCCGAGAGCGTGGCCGGCGCGGAAATCGATGAAGTAGGGGATGCTCTTGTAGATCGGGTCGGTCGACTCCTGCCAGCCGTAGGAGTCGGTATTCCACATGCTGAAGCTCTCGCCGGCGCGGTCGAGCGGGCCGGGCTTGTCGCCGAGGCCGAAGAAGTGAGTGCCCTGAAGCTTTTCCTTGTAGACGTGGAAGGCGTTGCCCCGCCACTCGATGGGACGGCTGTCCTGCTGGAGGATGTTTCCGGCCAGATCGGTGACGGTGAGCCGCAGGTCGGCGTCGAGGCGGACGCGGAGGACAGCGGTATGGAATCCCATGCTGCCGCCGGAGGTCTCGGGTACGGTTTGGACTGAGGCGGAACGTGCCGTCGCGATGACTGCCCATGAGGCGTCTTCGGACAAGCGGCCATCCTGGCCTGCGCGGACGCGGAGCACATCGTCGCGAAGGGCGGTCACCTGGACGATGGTCCCGTGCGCGGTGACCTCAATTCCGTTGGGCAAAGTGGTGGCATGAACAGCCTGCTGGGGCTGGATAGTTCCGGGGCTCGCCTGCGCAATGGCGCTGGGAGAGCAAGAGAGCGCGGCAAAGATCAGGGCTGCAGGCAGCAGGACACGCGGTCGAAGAAGGTTCATGAATGCAAAGGGAGCGCATTTGTTGCGATCGTCACAATGCAATTCGACTCCTATCTTCTTCATTTCTCTGTCAGCAGATAAGTATCATGATTTCAGTAGCATCAATCAAATGATTAAGCGCCGCTCAAGGCTCGGATGGTCATTTTCCGTCCAGATCCAGCGAGTAAAGGTTGCCGGTGGAGGTTCGTGCGCGAACTAAGGGCACATTGTCCGGGGTAATTCCGCTGAAGAAATAGTCAGCAACGTCGCCGGAGAGAAGACCCGCCAGGTCGGCAACCTGCTCCCGCCGCCCGCCGGGGACATCGACCCGATAGATCGGCTGGGACGGCTCCATGAAGGCGTGGATGTAGATTGCTTTGCTGTCGGCGCTCCAAACCGGGTCGACGACGCTGCTATCGGCCAGTTGACTCCAGGTATGGCGGGTGAGGTCAAAGAGCATGAGCTTGCGCTCGTCGAGCGAGATAGCCGCAATGTAGCGTCCGTCGGGGGACCAGCGCGGGCTGAAGAGACCCTCGGAGCCGGGGAGAACGGTCAGGGCGTGAGTGCGCAGATCGAGCACCTGGATGGCGCGGGGTCCACTCTCCTTCCCCATCAGGTCGGGAACTCGGCCGAAGACGATCGACATCCCATCCGCTGACCAACTTGGGTCGGCGGCATTGCGATTCTCGTCGACAAGACGCTGCGGACTGCCACCGCCGCTGGGGATGGAGTAGATCTGCCAAGCCTTCCCCGGCTCGCGGGCCATAATCGCCAGGTGCTGGCCGTCGGGAGCCCAGTGGGCGAGGAAGACCTGCATGGGCTCCGGGGTGAGTTGAAGCATCTCCGAGCCGTCGAGGCGTGCGCGCCAGAGACGACCCGGAGCATCGGTCCAGGCGACCCAGTGGCCATCGCGCGAGAAGTCGACCCGATTGGCCTGCGCGAGAAAGTTGTTCTCTGGGAGAAACTCCTTCCGCTCTTTCGAGTAGCGAAGCAGTTCGGAGCGCGTGTCGAGACCGAGGAAGAAGATGCGATGGCCACTGCGCTCGGTGATGGGCGCCTCGTAGCGGAGTGGGCCGTTGGTCAGCTTGGAGGCGGGCGAGAGCTCTTTGCCCCGTAGCTGCCAAAGGTCGTCGTTGCCGTCGTGCCCGGACTGAAAGACGAACGATCTGCCGTCTGCTGTCCAGGACCCGCAACACTCGGCGGCGGGATTGCTCCAGCCCTTGAGTACCGGGCGCGGCGAGTGGCTCGCGAGAGGGAGCTCCCAGAGCGATGCGGTGTGTCCAATGGGGTCGAGAATCGTGAAGCGGAGCAGGCGTCCGTCGGGGGACCAGCGTAGCCAGAAGGCCCGGCCAGGCAGGTGAGCAACCAGAGCGGAACTATCGTCGCGGAGGTGGGTGACGAAGAGGTCGTTGCCGGCGGCGTAAAGGATGTTGTTGCCGTCGGGCATCCAGGTGGCGTCGTGCGCCAGAATATTGGCAACCCGCCAGGCACTGCCGCCGCTGACCGGAACGACCCAGAGCGCCTGCTCGGACTCGGGGGAGAGATGGCTGCGCAAAAGCAGCTTGGTGCCGTCTGGGGAGAGATCCCCAAGCGACGGCGCGGCAATTTCGCTGGGGACGGCAAGGGGGAGGACCGTGCCATCGGCGATGGAGACCTGCGAGAGAATCGCCCGGCCATCCTGTATGACAGGAGAAAAGATGTGTACGCCATCGGTTGCGGTCGAGGGCAGGTCTTCCATCGTCGGCGCGCCCGGCGATATGCGCCCGTTGTTCGTGATCTGAACGATGCGCAAAGGCGGAGCTGCGGGGCGTAAGCCTCTTAGAATGAAACCGATGCAAACTGCGGCCGAGAGCAGAAGAACTCCGCAAGCTATATATACGAGCGTCCGTCGCACGGAGCGCTGTGGCGATTCGGCGAAAACGGGCGTATTTGAGACGACGAGCGGGTTGACGAAAGACTCGGTTGGGATCGCGAAGGAGTCTGCCGGGACGAGGCTGATATCGAGGGCAGCTGTGGATCTGGACGATTCTCCGGAGGAAGAGGGAGCGTAGCCCACCGGAGCGATGAAGCGGTATCCGCGCCGGGCGAGGGTTTCGATAAAGCGGGGATTGTCGGCGGAGTCGCCGAGAGCCTCCCTAATTTTGTTGATGGCCGTGCCGAGGGAGTGATCGAAGTCAACCGTGGTGTCCTTGCCCCAGAGACGAAGCTGCAGCTCCTCCTTCGAAACGATCTCTCCGGGACGTTCCAATAGAGCGGAAAGAACTTTAAAGGGCTGACTTTGGATCTTGATCCGCTTGCCGGCCTTCCATAATTCGCCGGTTCGCAGGTGAGCCTCGAATAGGCCAAAGGTTACTTTCGACAGACACTCGACCGGCGGGGACATCAACGAACTACCTCACCATTCAACTTTATCACGCCGAATGGAGGGTAAAAGGTGAAGATAGCGGTTGATGAATTACGTCAACAGTATGAAAACAAATAATTTACAAAGTTATCAAACAATTGAGCGAAAAAAGGAGAGGTGAGGGTTGCGGTGAATGAGCAGAAGGCGAAATGGTTCTCCACGTAGTTCAGAGGTCTGTCCAAGTTTATCTGCGAGTAAATAGGACAGGCGACTGGAAAGAACTTGGAGGCAGTATGAAAAACCAATTTGACTTTGGGCAATTTGTTGGGCACTTGTGCTCAACAATTATTCTGCTTGGTGTTCTGAGTGTGCCCACCGTGGGGCTGGCGCAGACAGATACCGGCCGCGTAACCGGCACGGTGACCGATGCAACTGGATCGGTACTCCCCAACACGACCGTTACCTTGGTGAATGCAGATACCGGGGCCACGCAGACGATGACCTCGGACGCTGCCGGCAACTTCAACTTTGTCGCCGTGGTCCGTGGAAACTACCACGTGGACGCCACCAAGTCCGGCTTCAAGACGACCGAGCAGGCCTTCGAGCTCCAGGTCTCCCAGGTGCAGACCATTCAGTTCCAGCTGGCCGTCGGTGGCAGCAATGAGACCGTCGAGGTGACCGATGCGGCCCCCATCGTCGACCTCTCCACCTCCTCGACCGGCACCGTGCTCGAGAGCAAGCAGATCAGCGAACTCCCGCTGAACGGACGTAACTTCACCCAGCTGGCCCTGCTGGTTCCCGGTGTGACGCGCGGCGCCTACGGCGACGCCGCTTCCGGTGTGGGCGGCAACGTCGAGACCCAGCGCAACTCGGAAACCGGCGGTGCGGCGCTCTCCGCCAACGGCCTTCGCCAGCAGGCGAACAACTTCGAGCTCGACGGCGTCGACAACAACGAGTCGCTGGTCAACACCATCGTCTTCTTCCCGCCGGTCGAAGCCACCCAGGAATTCCGCGTGAACACGTCGGTGGCCGCAGCCGAGTTTGGCCGCGCCGGCGGAGCCATCGTGCAGAGCTCGATCAAGTCCGGCACCAACCAGTTCCACGGATCGGCCTTCCTCTTCGATCGCGACGCGATCTTCGACGCCAACCCGAACTACTTCGGGGGAGGGGCCAAGCCCAGCTTCCACCGCACCCAGTTCGGCGGAACCCTCGGCGGACCCATCTGGCGCAACAAGATCTTCCTCTTCGGCGACTACCAGGGACTGCGCGAGAAAACGCCCACCGGTGGCAGCTTCCAGACCGTTCCGACCGCGCTGATGCGCACCGGCAACTTCTCCGAGCTGCTGCTCGCTTCGAGCGGGATCAAGACCTCGGCGCCGCTCCCTGGCATGGTCGGGGCCTGCCACAATCTGCCCCCAACGACGGTCAATGCGGGTGCCAACGGCGCCGGAGCGATCTACGACCCGCTGACCTGCGCCCAGTGGAACTACAACGGCCAGCCGAACGTCGTCGATCCGAGCCGCATCAGCAGGGCCGGATTGAACTACCTGAATGCGTTCCCGCTGCCGAACGTCCCTGGCGCCACTACAACGAACAACTATTTTGTAAATCCGTCCCAGACGCAGCGCTTCGATGACTTCGATGTGCGTGCCGACGCGACCATCACCCAGCGCGACAGCGTGTTCGTGCGCTACAGCTACGGCGAAGAGTCGATCATCAAGCAGAGCCTCTTCACCGCGCTTCCGGCCGGCTACGGCTCGGGTACCAACACCAATCACCCCCGCGGTGTGGCCGCCGGTTACACCCATATCTTCTCGCCCAACGTGGTCAACGAGTTCCGTTACGGCTACCTGCGCCCCTACTACGCCTACATTAACCCGATGGAGGGTATTCCGGTCTCGGCGAACCTTGGTATCGTCAACGCCAACCGCAACGCCCTGTTGGGTGGCGGCGCGGCCATCAACGGCAACGGCGACCTCGCCTACACCGGCGACTACGGTCCGTACGAGGTGCCGCAGAAGAGCAACCAGTTCATCGACAACCTCTCGATCAACCACGGCCAGCACTCCTTCCGCTTCGGTGTCAACATCATGAAGCGCGAGGTCAAGTTCTTCCAGGGCAACAACTCCAAGGGTTACTTCGGCTTCGCCCGCGACTTCACCGGTTTCACCCAGAGCGATATGCTGACCGGCTTCACCGACGACTACGCCATCGGCGTCGCCAGCAGCTACTTTGATACCAAGAGCTGGGAGATGGGCTACTTCGCGCAGGACGACTGGAAGATCAGCCGCCGTCTGACGCTGAACCTCGGCGTTCGCTACGACCTCTATACCCACCCCTACGAACAGAACAATCAGCAGTCGAACTTCGACACCACCACCGGAACGCTGCTCGAAGCCGGCGTCAACGGCAACTCGCGCGCCCTGGTCAACAACAACTACAACAACTTCGCTCCCCGTGTCGGCTTCGCCTACGACCTGACCGGCAAGGGTACCAGCTCGCTGCGTGGCGGCTACGGCATCTACTACTTCCTCGACCGCGGCGGCGTCAACAACCAGCTGAGCGAGAATCCTGACTACAATGGCACCTCGAGCTTCCAGGCGGTCAATGGCTATCGCATGACCTTTATGGGTCAGAACCCGCTTGCGGCCACGCCCAACAACAACAGCACCCAGGCCACCTCGCCGCTACCTCTGCCTGTCATGGGACAGACGGTCAACCTCCTCAACCCGGTCGGCACAAACCTGATCTCGCAGGATCCGCACTCGCCCACCTCCATGGTGCAGCAGTGGAACCTGCAGCTGCAGCAGCAGCTGGATCACGTGACCTCGCTGAACATCGCCTACGTCGGCACCAAGGCGGATCACCTCTCCACCTGGTTCAACCTCAACGACCAGATCCTGAACGCACCATACAACAGCAAGCTCTATCCTGCGCTCGGCTCGATCGATCGCGGCATCAACGAGGGCGCTTCGAACTACAACGGCCTGCAGATCTTCCTGCAGCGGCAGATGTCCGCCGGCGTGCAGTTGACCGCAGCCTACACCTGGTCGCACACCATGGATGACTCGGGCGGAGCCTTCTCTACCCCTGGTCATATCTTCATCTTCCCCACCGGTCCGAACCTGAAGACCAACTATGGCAACTCCGACCAGGACATGCGCAATGTCTTCAACTTCAGCGCGCTGGCCAACCTGCCCTTCGGTCGTGGCAAGCTTATCGGTACGAATGTCGCGCGTCCGGTCGACTACCTGATCGGTGGCTGGCAGGTCAACACCATCGTCACCCTGACCTCCGGCCAGCCGTTCGACATCACCTCGCAATTGACAACTCTTCCGGGAGGAGGTTCGGCCTCAGTTGCTCCTGGCAACGTCGCGGATCGGGTCGGGCCCACCATCTACACCAAGACTCTCCACCAGTGGATGTCCCCGTCCAGCTTCACCTCCGCTCCCGCAGTATCGTTCAACGGAGGCGGGTACGTCTTCACGCGGCCGGGTACACTTGGACGGAATCAGGTCTTTGGCCCTTCATACCGGAACATGGATCTCTCCTTGTTCAAGAACGTCCCCATCAAGGACGGTGTGGTCGGTCAGTTCCGCGCCGAGGCGTTCAATCTGATGAACACGCCGGAGTTCACCAACCCCAACGGCAATCTCGATACGTTGGGTCAACAAGGTGGGTTTGGCCAGATCACGACCACCCGCGCCTACAGCGAACGTCAGATGGAGTTCGCCTTCCGCGTGACCTTCTAACCCGATCCTTCCAACTCAAAACGACGGAGACTGCGGTAACCCCGCAGTCTCCGTTTTCTTGTCTCCTGATCTACAATCCGTCTTTGCGAGGAAGCTGTCTATGTCGAATCTCCGCTCTTGTCCTCTGCGTCTTGTCCTCTTGAGTTGCTTCCTCGGCGTGCTGCAGCCCGCAAACGCCCAGCAATCGGCTCCGAGCACCGCCGCAGCCGGCAACGCACCCGTCATCACCAAAATTGATCCGCCGAACTGGTGGGCCACCATGCCCAAGCCGATGCTCCTCATCGGAGGCCAGCATCTAGAGGGAGCCAAGTTCTCTTTGAGCGATCCGACGCTGCGGCTGGAGCGCACCCATGTTTCGGAGAACGGCCATTGGGCTGAACTCTGGCTGGCCGGCGCGCCGGCAAAGCCGGAGACGATCCAGATCACCGTTCAGGCGCCCGGAGGACGCGTCAGCCAGCCCTATACCTTTGCGAAGCGGCGCGCCGCAAACGATGGCTTCGCCGGCTTCTCCTCCAAGGACGTGATGTACCTCATCATGACCGATCGCTTCGCCGATGGCGATACCAGCAACGATGGCCCGGATGTGGATCGCTCCAAGCCGCGCGGCTGGCATGGCGGCGACCTGCGCGGCATCATCCAGCATCTGGACTATCTGCAGCAGTTGGGGGTAACCACCGTCTGGATCACTCCGGTCTATCAGAATCATGAGGCGCAGAGCTACCACGGATACGGCGCGACCGATATGTATGCGGTCGACGAACACTTCGGTTCGCTCGACGACCTGAAGACGTTGAGTGCTGAGCTGCATCGGCGCGGAATGAAGCTGGTCCTCGACACCGTCCCGAACCATCTCGGTCCAGCGCACCCGTGGGTGGAGGACTCCCCGGAGGCGAACTGGTTCCATGGCACCAAGGCCAATCATCGGCTCGCTCAAGGCGAATTCAAACCCCTGACCGATCCCCACGCTCCCTGGAGTACGCGCCGCGATGTCACCGAGGGGTGGTTTGCGAATACCTTACCGGACCTGAACCAGGAGAACTCAACCGTCGCACGGTATCTAACCGAGAATGCGGTGTGGTGGATTGAGGAGGCGGGACTCGACGGCCTGCGCATCGATACGTTTCCCTACGTGGGGAGGGAGTTCTGGCACGGTTATCACGCGCAGCTCCACGCGCTCTATCCGCGACTGACGACCGTCGGTGAGGTGTTCAACGGTGACCCCACCATTACCTCTGCCTTCGCAGGCGGCGTGACCCGGAACGGCGTCGACACAGGCCTGGATACGCCGTTTGATTTTCCCACCTACTTCGCGCTGCGCGATGTCTTGCTGCATGATGCGCCAATGTCGAAGCTCACCGATGTTCTGCGGCAAGATGCTCTTTATCCTCATCCTGAAAGGCTTGTGCCATTTCTCGGCAACCATGACACGACACGATTTCTCGGAGAATCAGGCGCGACGCTCCCTAAGCTGAAGTTGGCCTTCTCTGTTCTGCTGACGATGCGAGGTATGCCACAGATCTACTCCGGCGACGAGATTGCTATGAGCGGAGGAGCGGATCCCGACAATCGCCAGGACTTTCCCGGAGGATTTCCCAGCAGCGGAGTAAGCGAGAATGCCTTCTTTGCTGGCTCGCGTCAGGCTCCGCAGCAGGAGATGTATGACTGGGTGCATGGCCTTCTCGCGGTGCGCCACTCCCAACCTGCGCTCCAGTCCGGAGAGGAGCAGGTTCTTCCGGGGACGGACAGCCTATTGGTTTATGTCCGGGGGAATTCACTCGAGTCTGGTTGTTCAACCGGAAAAAACAGAGTCCTCGTACTGATCAACAAGAGCCAAAACGCTGAGACCATCACAATTCCCGAAGAAAATACTGCACTCGATCGTTGCCAAAGCGCGAAACTCCTGTGGGGGGGCGACGCACCGGTCGTCATAGAGAAGGATGCGATCCGCGTCACGGTCCCGCCGAGCCAACCAATGCTTCTGGAAATGCGGTAAGCCACCGGGACAGAAGGGCAGCGCTATTGTAAATAACGTGCGTGAAAATCACTGGGGATGGACGGACGCGATTGTTGCGGCCTCCATCCCTATTGGGCGAGGCGCCTTAGCGAATCATAGAGTGGTGTCCTGCGTAACTGTGTCGAAGGTAGGAACCGTCTTAGAGTTTGCCTCAAAGGCGCGTTGGGCGACCTTGAGGTCAGCAAATTCGGTGGAGATATCCACGTTGGACAGTTCCAGCGTGCTATCCGTAATTGTCCCGCGCTGCATTCGGTTCAGTTCGACGCCGCCGTATCGGAGTATGAGATCTGCAAACTGCTCGCGTCGCCGCAGGAGCGCTCGGCAGCGTGCCCGGAGTTCATAGAAGCTGAACGGCTTCAGCATGCAGTCGTCGGCGCCGAGGTTCAAACATCTCACGCGGACCTCGATCTCATTCCGTCCGGTCAATACCAACACCGCCATGCCATCACAGCGGCCCAGCATAGCCTCGAGAACCTCGATGCCATCCTTCTTGGGTAGGCTCAGGTCCAACACCATCAGGTCAGGGAGATGGTGGTGCATGACGCGCTCGAGTGCGGCCTCTCCATCTCCCA
>Ga0210403_10004817_pt1 | contig 11566 bp, 10 predicted proteins | sample IncBWC19MmetaG_FD_150863 | JGI IMG/M metagenome (GOLD analysis project Ga0210403, IMG submission 150863) | Forest soil microbial communities from Barre Woods Harvard Forest LTER site, Petersham, Massachusetts, United States - Inc-BW-C-19-M | ecosystem: Environmental > Terrestrial > Soil >... | reverse complement strand
CGCTACGCCCGCTCCAGTTCGGCGGCACCGGGTCCACGATCATCCGTTCTGGTCGGGCCCCACTCGCCAGCGCCACCGAGAGGGCTTCATCATAAGTCCGATCGAAGAGTTCGCGACCGTCTTCCGAGGCGATATAATCGCGCATCGTCCGCCCGGCAATGGCACCGAGAGTGGTTACCGAACAGTTCAGAAGTAGCTTCGACCAGACGGCTCCTCGAATATTCGGTGTCACTCTCACCTCTACGCCGCGACCGAGCCATTGCCGCACGCGCTCGGTTCGCTCGCTCTCGCCGCCGGCAACTTCTCCTATCAGTAGATGGCCCGCATTGCGTTGCTCGCATACGCCAGGAGCCGTCATCGTGCCCCCAGGTTCGAGAGTCCGCCAAGGACGCGACTGTCGCCTAGCCGGTCGGCGAGCATCTGGGGAACGCCACCGTTCTGGATCGGCAGCAGAGTACCATCGGGGCCGAGGAGTTCCGCCAGTCTCGGTGCCACCTCGATAGCCTCGTTAGCCTTGGTGGCCAAAACAACCAGGTCGAAGGTGTCGCGTGTAGAATATTCATCCACGGCCGCAACTTCTGAGGCTTTGATTGTTAACGAGCCTCCGACGCCTGTCACCCGCAGGCCGGAGGCCTTAAGTCTCGCCGCCGATTCGGTGTTTCGAGTCGCTAGGCGAACAGGAACTCCTACCGCGCGAAGATGCGCAGCAACTATTCCACCCAACGCTCCAATACCGACGATCAAAGTCTTCATGGATCAACCAATGACATTGTTCTTGGCTTTACTCGGTCACGCGAAGACCCTAACGTCATGACAGCCTCTGTAATCGGCGTGACATGACCGCCGACGTAGATGCCATCTGCAGCCTGCTTTCCCTGAACCTCGACATGCAGGAAGCTGCGACGGCCCATCTTTGTCCCCTGTTCGCTCACGAAGCGCGTGCCCGCCTGGCCCGACACCAGCTTGTGCCGGATCATGTATGCCGCCAGGGGTCCCGTGGAACTGCCTGTCGCCGGATCTTCTGCGATGCCATATTCAGGCGCAAACATTCGAGAATAGGCCCCCTCAGGCGTCGGTGTAAACAGGAACACACAGAAGGGCTCGCTCTCCTCACCCTTGAGAGTTTTCAGACCCGCCAGATCAAGCCAGGCGCGATCGACTGCCGCTTTATCTTTCGCGGCAACGATCACCGTGGGATTGCCGGCGCTCAGGAACTGCGGTTTTACGGGAAGGAGGTCGTCCGTTTCCAACCCGAGCACTGCTGCACAGAGAGCCGAGTCATAACATCTTCCTTCGTGAATCGGCGGCGTGCGCAACCAAATCATCGGCCGCGGGCCGCCGTCAATTCGGATGGGGACAGGGCCAATCTGCTCTTCCACGACGAACGCGCGGCTGTTTTTCGGAACAATGCCCTCTTGCAGCAATACGAAGGCGCCGCCAACCGTAGGATGCCCGGCAAAGGCCAACTCCTTTGCCGGCGTGAATATGCGCAAGCGTGCCGCGCAATCCTTGCGCGTCGCCGGAAGCACAAACGCGGTTTCCGTCAAGTTGAGCTCTCGCGCGATCTTTTGCATGGCCGCGGCGTCAAACCCCGAGGCCTCCGGGAAGACTGCCAGCGAATTTCCTGACAACGGCGCCGTTGTGAAAACGTCAACAACGGTGTACGGGTGTGATTTCGTCTGGGTCATCGGTCGTGAACCTCCGCGATCAGGTCTATCTCCACACAGGATCCGAACGGCACTTGCGCTACGCCAAACGCGCTTCGGGCGTGCATACCGTCGTTTCCAAACAGTTGGGCGAGCAGTTCCGACGCACCATTAGCCACAAGGTGCTGCTCCGTGAATGTTGGCGCGCTGTTCACCAGGCACATAAGCTTGATGATTCGCCTGATGTTGTTCAGATCACCGACAGCAAGATTTAGTGTTGCCATCAAATCGATGGCGACGCTCCGAGCGGCTCTGATTCCGAGTTCGGTGGTGATATTCAGGCCAAGCTGCCCGACCCACGGCTTACCGTTCTCCTTGGCAATATGCCCTGACACGAAGATCTGATTGCCGCTACGGACAAAAGGGACGAAGGCTGCCACCGGCGGAGTAACTTCGGGCAGCGTGATCCCCAATTGAGCAATTTTTTCGTAGACTGACACTCGCCTCTTCTCCAAATTTGTGTTCTCGTGGACGGCCAACTGTTTTGGTGCAACTATTGAGGCGGCAGGCCCTCCGCCATAAATATGCGGCTTACCGAAGCTCCCTGCCTGATCGGCTTGATGGCCTCATAGGCAGGCGAGTTATACCAGGCAAGAGCTTTCTCGGTGCTGTCGAACGCGATCACCACTATGCCCTTTGGCGGTTGGCCCTCGAGAGCCTGAGTCTTGCCGCCACGGACGACATAGTGGAAGCTACCCCTGAAAGGCGCCAGCGTTTCCGGAACCTTCTCTGCGTACTTCTGAAAGGCGGCGCGGTCGGTTACCTCGGTTTCCGCGATGAGATAGGCGGGCGGCGTTTTGGCCTCCTGTGCGTGAATCGCCGTGACGCTCACTGCCCCGATCGAAATGCCTGCCAGCACCGCCAGCGCCAGGTTGCCGTTCGTATTCATTAGGTGCCCTCCTTCTGTGGGTTTGTCAACACACCCACAGAATAGGTTGAGGCCAGCCATTAAGTACAGTGTCAGAGCGTGGAGTTTATTACCATAACAGTTGTAATGACAGGACTCTGTTATGCTTCAGCCATGCCGAGTCGCAAACGAAGTAATGTGCCGCTCTACGTGAGAATCGCCGAAACCTTCACGAACCAGGTCGCCAATGGCGCTCTTCGCTCCGGCGATCGCGTACCTTCACTCAGAAAACTCAGCAGGGAGCAGGGCGTCAGCCTCTCGACCGCGCTGCAGGCGTACATCTGGCTGGAGAATCGTGGCTATCTGGAAGCCCGGCCTCAGTCGGGTTTTTATATCCGCACGCCTTTTGCAAAACTGATCCCGGAGCCGCAGACCGAGTCGCTCCAGAGCCAGCCCGCCGCTATGGGAACTAACGCCATACTGGAAGAAGTCATCCGGTCAGCCAGCGATCCGGCATTTGTCCCCTTCGGCGCGGCATGCGCAAGCGCGGAACTGTTTCCGATCCACAGGCTGAATCTGATCGCGCGAGGAATTCTGCGTAAGCGGCCCTTGCACAGCGGAAATTACGATTTTCCGCCGGGGATCGAGGCTTTCCGCCGACAGATAGCCAGGCGTTCCCTGGCCATCCGCTGCGAGGTGGCGCCGCGCGACGTCATAGTCACCGCCGGAGCCCTGGAAGCCATCCATCTGAGTCTTCGTGCCGTGGCAAAGCCCGGTGACGTGATTGCGGTAGAGAGCCCGCTGTACTTTGGGATCCTGGGGTGCGTCGCGTCTCTCAATATGAAGACCATCGAGATTCCCACGCACCCTCAGGAAGGGATGGATTTAGAGCAACTGGAGCGCGCGATCCGCAAGCACAAAATCAAGGCGTGTATTACCATTACCAACTGCCACAATCCTTTGGGCTTTGTCTTGCCGGACAAGTTTAAGCGCGACCTGGTGGATTTGACGGGCCGCCTGAACGTCGCTGTCATCGAGGACGACGTGTACGGAGACCTCGCCTACGACCATCCGCGGCCTTTGACGGCGAAATCCTTTGATCGCAAAGGTCTGGTGCTGCTCTGTTCATCTTTCTCCAAGATTTTGTCGCCCGGATACCGCCTCGGTTGGCTCTTGGCAGGGCGATTCCGCGCCGATGTAGAGCGTTTGAAGGTGGTGACTAATGTGGCCGCCCCGTCCCTGCCGCAGTTGATTTTGGCGGAGTTTCTGGAGTCGGGCAGCTACGACCGCCACGTGAGGCGGTTGCGCGCGACGCTAGGGTGTCAACTGGAAAGCGTGCGGCAGGCCATCGCCAGGTATTTTCCGGCGGGCACGCGCATCAGCCGGCCTGCGGGCGGTTACATGTTGTGGATTGAACTGCCCCCGAAAGTCGATGGTCTTAAACTGCACCAAGCCGCGTTGGAGGAGCGCATCAGCATCTTGCCGGGAGTCCTGTTTTCCGCGACGGGCCAATACAAGAACCACATTCGATTAAATGGCGGACGCGTCTGGACGAAGACTCACGATCGGGCGCTGCTGACCTTGGGCCGCCTTTGCGAGAGGCAGGCGTAGGGTTGCTCCCACGCCATAAGCCGACAACTGTACCGGTCTAAAAGTCTCACTTCTGCATCTGTACTCACCTACTGCACGCGCGCTAGCATCTCTGTGTAGTCAATAGGCACTGGAAGCAAGGAGATCGGCTAATGCGCCCTTCAGGCTGGCTGGAGAACGTACGGAACGATTGTCGCTACGCGGTGCGCAGGTTGCGCCAAAACCCTGGTTTCGCGCTGGCGGCGATATTGACCCTTGCCCTTGGCATCGGCGCAAACGTGGCTGTCTTTACCGTAGTCCAGGCGGTCCTGCTGAGCCCGTTGCCCTATCCGCACCCCGAGCAGCTCGTACGGGTCTACGACGACTTGCGTGGCTCGAACAGCCGTGACGTTGGGGTCTCGGCGCCGGAGTTGTGGGACCTCCGCGACAGGTCCGATGTTTTTCACGACCTCTCGGCGGTGTGGCCCACCGATGCGAATCTTACAGGGGGCGAAAAGCCGGCGCGTATCGAGGCGCTCGCGACCAGCACGAATTATTTCACCATGCTGGCGGCCCGCCCCGAGCTTGGCCGCGTCTACACCTCGAACGATGAGCAGCCGGGATTCATTGAAGGAGCGGTGCTCAGCGACGGTTTCTGGCGGCGAGAGTTCGGCGGCGATCCCAAGGCTCTTGGCAAGCAAATCCGGCTTGATGGAGACCTCTACACCGTCATTGGCGTGATGCCGCCCGACTTCCGGCACCCTGGCCGGTCGCTTGCCGGTGACGTAGAAGTGTGGCTGGCCGCGGGATTTAATGCACCTCCGTTTCCCGTGCCCGCGCAGAGATCTCGAAGAATGATTCCGGGAGCGATAGGGCGGTTACGGCCGGGCCTTACGATCGCTCAGGCGCAGGCACGCCTGAATATATTTTCAGCGCAATTAAGCCGTCAGTATCCGACCGACTATCCGGTGCCCGCCAGATGGGGATTGCGTCTGGCTTCGCTGCAAGAAGACCTGGTCGGCAACATGCGGACCGAGCTGTTCGTACTGTTCGGCGCGGTAGCATTCGTTCTGCTGATTGCCTGCGTGAATCTTGCGAATCTGCTCCTGGCCCGCTCGGCCAGCCGTCAACGCGAAATAGCCGTGCGGCGCGCCCTCGGCGCCGGAAGAACGCGGCTGATTGTGCAATTGCTTGCTGAAAATCTCCTGCTCTCGCTGATCTCGGGCGGATTAGCCTTGTGTGCCGTTGTCTTCATGAAGACATGGCTGCTAAGCTTGGCGCCGCCCGAGCTCTCGAGGCTAAACGAGATCGGCCTCAGTCCAGGCGTGTTGTTGTTCGCATTTTCGGTTTCGATCCTAACGGGACTGGTCTTCGGCCTGATTCCCGCGCTGCAAGCGGCCGGTCCCAACCAGATCGTAAGCCTCAGGGAGGGCAGCCGGGGCTCGGGAACAAGCCAGCGTCAGAAAAACACCTCGCGTGTCCTGGTGGCTGCCGAGATTGCGCTTTCCCTTGTGCTGCTCATAGGCGCAGGGCTGCTCTTGCGGAGCTTTTGGCACCTTCTTGACGTGCGCCCGGGCTTCGACCCACACCAGATAGTAACCGCGAGAATTTGGCTGTCCCGCCCGAATGATCCGGCGCAGGATGCATATCGCCTGATCGAAAAGCGCGCGGCATATTATCGGGAAGTTCTGCGCCGGGTCAGCGGACTGTCCGGCGTGGCGCAGGCGGCAGTCGGTAATGCCGAGAGTCTTCCAATGGGCCGTTCGCGGACAACCAGCACCTTTGTCATCGAAGGCCGTGCGGCGGAATCTGAGCGAGTGCCGGTAGCCGAGGTGGCCAGCGTAAGTTCAGAATACTTTGAAGTCCTGAAAGCCCCTCTTCGAAAGGGGAGGGTGTTCACTGAGAATGACAACTCAACAGGTCAGCGGGTCGCGGTGATCAACGAAGCGCTGCAGCGCGAATATTGGAAAGACAGCGATCCGATCGGTCAGCATATCAAATTGACTTCAGGACGGGGAGAAGCTGTCTCGGGAAATCTCACCATAGTCGGCGTCGTCGGTGACATAAGGTCCGACGGCTTCGATGCGGCAGGCGCGCCTCATATCTACCTGTCCGAGCCCCAGGCTCCAGCTTATAATTCCGTTGTTTATCTCCGGACGGCCGCGGACCCAGGTGCTCTTAGCGAAGCAATTCGCCGCGAAGTACAAGCTGTGGATCAGTCCATTCCAGTGTTTGGCATCCAGACAATGGACGACGTCGTGGCGAAGAATCTATCCGCGCGGCGGTTTGCTCTCGAAATCCTGGGGATTTTCGCGACCGTTGCGTTTCTTTTAGCGTGCATTGGAATCTACGGAGTGGTGGCGTATACACTAAGCCAACGCACCGGCGAAATCGGACTTCGCATGGCGCTGGGCGCGCAGCGCAGCGACATTCTGAAAATCGTGCTAGGCGAAGGCGCCCTTATCGTCGTAGCTGGTGTAGGAGCAGGGCTGTTTGGATCTGTGATGTTGACGAGATTCCTGCAGACGATGCTTTTCGAGATTAAGCCTACGGACCCGATTACCTTTACTGCACTGACGATACTGCTCGCTGGCGTCGCCCTGATGGCGAGTTTCATTCCCGCACGAAGAGCGAGCCGGATTGATCCGCTCGTTGCACTGCGCCATGAATAACAAGAAACTAATATGGCCGTCGGTTTGTCCGATAAAACCGCCATGCCAAAAAGGAATGGACCCCATAGGTCGAGAGCTTGCTACCGGAGAAGAAGGTGCTAGCGAGGAGACACCTGCGATATGAATTGAAACAGCTCGGCGTTGAGCGGAGCGCAGTGAGGTCGCAGTGTTTGTGTTACGTCATCCCACCCGTATGATTGCGAACCAGGATGGCTCGGTCTACTCCACGAGAGGTTCGGCCGCAAACGCAGTCTACCGAGAGGACCAATGGCAGAGACGTTCGAAGCATACCGAACTCGAGTCCTAAGCTATCTTGGCGATGAGGAGCCCATCGGTGTCCAACAAGCCACCCCATCGCAGCTTGATCGGCGTCTGCGCGATGTCGCGCCCGAGGAGTTGATCCGGCGCCCTGCACCTGAAAAGTGGTCAATTGCCGAGATCGTAGCGCACTTGGCGGACGCGGAGCTGGCGATGGGGTGGCGATTGCGAAACATGCTGGCGAATCCGGGCGTGGCCTTAAGGTGGTGGGATGAGGCGGCATGGGCGGAGCGCTTGGGTTACGCGCAGCAAGATGCTAGCCTTTCGGCAGGCGTCTTTCGGGCGCTGCGCGAGAGCAACCTGCGATTGTTGGAGTCGGTCCCGCGCGCGCGGTGGGTGGAGTGCTATGGGGTCCACGAGGTACGCGGACGGCAAACGGTCGAGGAGTTCGTCCGCCTGGAAGCCGCACACGACTTGAACCATCTTCGGCAGATCGACCGCATCTTGGGTGGCTGTATGTAGTGGTAGCCGTTTGGCTGCCAATGCCTCGGCGAGCGCATTCAGTCGGTTGTGGCGTTGAAAATGCGAAGTGGGTGGAATAGGTTTTTCAGATTAAGTGAGGTAAAGGAGTTCCACATGAAGAAGATTCTGACTCAGTACGGAGTGTGCGCGCTTGCGGCCGCTCTGATGGTGCCGATGGCGCAGGCGCAGCCGGCAGGAATGCAGGCCGCCTTCGGAAAAGATGCCGGAACGCTTTCCGACAAATTCACCGGACTCGCGCGCGTTATGTCGGGTAAGTACGACTGGAAGCCCGGCCAGGGCGTTCGCTCCGTCGGCGACGTGTTCAACCTGATCGTTGTGGAGAACGGCACGCTCGTCGGCGTGCTCTCGGGCACACCAAATACGGGGGCACGGCCCGCGCCCATCACCGATCCGGAGAAATTGCAGGAAGCTCTCAAGGCTTCTTACGTCAGTCTGCAAAAAGCGATTACGGAACTTTCCGACAACGACCTGCAGGCGCCGGTGAAATTGTTCGGAAGAGACATGACGAAGCAGGGCGCGCTGATGCTGATTCTCGAAGATCAACACGAGCATCTGGGGCAGTCGATCGCGTACGCGCGCAGCAACGGCGTGGTTCCGCCCTGGTCTAAGTAGGAGCGCCGCGGGGCGATCTGGCCGCCAGCGATGACGATCCTTCGCATCCAACGCAACCTGGCAACAGGCGGGCAGGACGGCAAGCCGGAAAAGGAGAACGGGTCCTTATGGACGGAATTTGGATTAGCGCAACCTCGATCGCAAGGTTCGCTGTCGCTGGTAGCCCTAATGACGCTGATGGCTGTCTGCCAGAGCGCCTCCAAAGCGGCCAGAACCATCGTCCGGCAAATCTCCTATTTTCGCGTTACCCTTCAAGGCGGAAGACGTCTACCGTGTAAGACTTCGCGCCTCCGATGTTCTCGAAAAACTCGGTCTCCCGCGAGGCCGCGTTCTTCGCCGCCAGGGAAACTCGGAGACGCTTTCCCGACCCACGAAGGAACGCAACTCGCGCTAACCGTAGGGATAGTTGCCGCTGGGAGGCCCCATGAATCTATGGCAGGACGTCCGCTTCGCGTTGAGAACCATGTGGAAGTCGCCGCGCATCACAGCGACGGTGTTGCTCACCCTGGCGCTCGGGATCGGCGCCAATACCGCGATCTTCAGTGTAGTGAACGCGACCCTTTTGCGGCCGCTCCCGTTTCATGATCCGGAGCAATTGGTCGTATTGCACGCCGATCTGCGGGGGCTGGGCGCAAATAGCGTCGGCTTTTCCGTTCCGGAGCTCGACGACCTGCGGGATCGCGCCGGCGTTTTCTCGGCGGTCTCGGCTGTGTATCAAGGGCCGGTCAACTTGACCGGTGGTGAGCATCCCGAGCGACTGGAGAGTGGGGTGGTCAGTCCCAATTATTTCAGTATTCTCGGGGCGCGCCCGCAACTCGGGCGCCTGTTCGACCCCGGCGACACCGCGCCAGGATTCGCCGATGTCGTAGTGATCACCGATGGCCTGTGGCACCGCGAGTTCGGAGGAGAGCGCTCCGTCCTCGGCCATCAAATACGGATCGATACCGATCTGTACACCATCGTGGGCGTACTTCCGCTGGACTTTCGGAATCCCTCATCGGCTGGCGCTGTTCCGGTGGACATATACGTCAGCGCGGGCTTTCGCGCCGATCCGTTTCCGCCGGCGCAGCGTAGCGCGCGAGTGTTGCGGGACATCATCGGCCGGTTGAAACCGGGGATGACGCTCGCCCAGGCCCAGGCCAAGCTGGCTACCTTCAGTGATTCGCTGCGCCGCGACTATGGCAGCGATTATCCGGCCGGCTCAGGCTGGACGCTTTCCGTGACCCCGTTGAAGGAGGTTGTCGTCGGCAACACGCGGACGCTGCTGATTTCGCTCTTGCTGGCGGTGGCGTTCATTCTGTTGATCGCCTGCGTGAATGTAGCGAATCTTCTGTTGGCCAGCGCGTCCGCGCGGCAACGGGAGATCGCCGTGCGCCTGGCGTTGGGCGCGAGCCGCGCGAGAATTGTCCGGCAACTGCTCACCGAATCGGCAGTCCTGAGTCTCTTTTCGGCCGCGGTTGGCGTCGGCGTGGCGACGCTCGGTTTGCAGTCGCTGGTCGCCATGTTGCCGTCGCAACTTCCGCGCCTCAACGACATTCATGTCGATGCGCGCGTGCTGGCGTTTTCTCTCACGCTTTCCTTGCTCACCACAGTGCTCTTCGGGCTGGTGCTGGCGTTCCAGGCCGGAAACGTGGAACCATCGCTTTCCGGATTGCGCGATCGCGGCAGTTCCGGATCGCGGCACGACAGCAAAGTCCGCCAGGTGCTCATTGGCGCGGAAGTCGCGTTGTCGTTGATGCTTTTGGTCGGCGCGGGGGTGTTGCTGCGGACGTTCTGGAATCTTCTGCAAGTGAATCCGGGGTTCAACCCGCAGCATTTGGTCGCGGGAAGCGTTTCGTTGCCGGTGCCCAATGATCCCAAGGCCGACATTTACGACAAGATCGAAACGCGCACCGCACTCGTTCGTGAGACGGTGCGGCGCCTTCGCGCCGTGCCGGGCGTGGAGAACGCGGCGTTGTCCAGCGTGGTTCCCCTGCAGGGCGCGCTGCGGCAAAACGGATACCGCGTGGAAGGCGCATCCGAGAGCGGCGACGCACCCACGGCGGTATCCGCCTCCGTGACGCCCGAATTCTTTCGGACCATCGGCGCGCCGCTGGTTCGCGGACGGGTGATTCAGGATACGGATGACAAGCAATCACCCCTGGTCGCGCTGGTCGATGAGGCCGCGGCGCGCCATTTCTGGGGCGCGCAGGATCCCGTTGGAAAGCGGATTCGTTCCGCGCGCACCATCCGCAGGGGCATCGTGCAGCCGGCGCCTTGGTTTACGGTGGTGGGCGTGGTCGGCAACGTGAAGTTGGCCAGCTTGGATGAAAAGGATGTTCCGCACGTTTACACCAGCTTGTACCAGACTTTCGGGTACCAGACTCCCGGACGGAACCTCGGCGTGCTGGTTCGCGGCACGGGAGACCGCGCCATGCTCAGCCGTGCCGTGCCGCGCGAAATTCAGTCGGTGGATCCCAACTTGCCGGTATCGCCGATCGTCGAAATGACCGAACTGATGCGTGACGGCGTCGGCGATCGCCGCTTCGCGGCATCGTTGCTCGCGTGCTTCGCCGTGGTGGCGCTATTGCTGACGAGTATCGGAGTGTACGGCGTAGCGTCGTATGCGATTGTGCGCCGAGAAAAGGAAATCAGCATTCGATCCGCGCTGGGAGCGACGCGCGGCCAATTGGTGCAAATGGTTTTGCGCGAGGGCATGGTTCCGATTCTGGCGGGGCTGGCGGTGGGAGCGGTCGGTGCCGCGCTTTCCGGCCATCTGCTGGCTGCGCTGCTGTTCGAAGTGCGCTCCACCGACGCGAGCGTCTTCGCGGCGGCGGGAGTCACGCTGGTGGCGATCGGCATTCTGGCCAACTATCTGCCGGCCCGTCGCGCAGGACGCGTGGACCCCATTACGGCCTTGCGAACCGAATAACGATGTGACAAACATCCCTCAGGATCATGGTGGCACAGGGCGCGCTGACGATCGCAATCGGTGTCGGCGCGGGACTGCTCGGCTCCGCGGCATTGACCAGGTTCCTGGCGACAATGCTCTTCGAGGTTGCGCCGACGGACCCGATCATCTTCTGCGCCCTGGCGACAGTGACGGGCCGCGGCGGGTCAATCCGCAGGGTCTGTTGAACATCGATTGAGGCGAAAGGCCGCTCGGCGGAAGGAGAACGGTTTGTCGGTTTTCGATAAGTTGGCTGCTTTGAAGATTAAGCTGCCTGAGGCAACAGCCCCAGTCGCGGCGTTTCTGCCCTTTGTGCGCGTTGGCAGCCTCATGTCTCTCTCCGGCCATATTGCCAAGAAGGATGGCGCTCCATGGGCAGGCCAGCTTGGCGTGAGTGTCACAACCGAACAAGGAAAAGAGGCGGGCCCTC
>Ga0210403_10004816_pt1 | contig 11567 bp, 12 predicted proteins | sample IncBWC19MmetaG_FD_150863 | JGI IMG/M metagenome (GOLD analysis project Ga0210403, IMG submission 150863) | Forest soil microbial communities from Barre Woods Harvard Forest LTER site, Petersham, Massachusetts, United States - Inc-BW-C-19-M | ecosystem: Environmental > Terrestrial > Soil >... | reverse complement strand
GACCTGTCACTTTTGACAATTTCCGTCCAACTGGAACCCCCGACACACTAGCACAGGAGTGAAATCGGGCTCGGAATCAATGAAACGTATACGTTACCGGCGAGGCGCGAACGATTCTGTGTGGAGGCAACGCGGCACAGAACACGGCCCCTCCGTGCTCTTCATGAATTGGCCAAAAATCATCTCATTGTTCGTGACCCTGCTGTTTGCTGCCAGTGTGGCGAGCGGCCAACGTGCAGGGAAGAACGATCCCGAACCCACGGTGTTTCGGGAGCGGGCCAAGAGTTGTGCCATCGCGAGATCGACGCTGCTGAACTTTGTGGTCTGGAGCCGAGACCGGCAGCGTTTTCATGAAGTGCCCGTTTGGCAATTGCCAGACAGCCAAGCCTTTTTTTTCGTTTCGGGCATGACGATCGATGCCGACGGAGCTCCCAATGCTTATGGTCCCGACGATACCGGGCTCGATGACATGGCGAATGCCGGTGTGCCAACCCATTGGGATGGGATTGTTACAGACCGAGAGGATAATCCCTTGATTCAGGGCGAGAGCGACCCTTTTCCCGGTTACTATGTCTCTTGCACGTCGCTGTTAGACCAAAGCAAAAAATTCACGGACACAACGCGATATGTGGATGCGTCGAAAATCCCGTACGTCGTCCTGCCGAACGACTTAGCGGACTGCGCGGGCGCGCGGTTAGGGGATTTTGCAGTGGTAATGAACCTTCAAAACGGCAAATGGTCCTATGCGATCTATGCGGATATCGGGACAATGGGTGAAGGCTCGATTGCGCTCGCAGATAACCTTGGGATTTGGTCTGACGCGCGCCAAGGAGGGCAGTCTGACGGGATTCTGTATTTGGTGTTTCCCGGTTCGGGCAACCTGCAGCCACGGACCATCGATGAGATCCAGAGCGAGGCCGAAAAGGCGCTGCACGATTGGGGTGGAATCGAGAAGCTGGCTTCCTGCACGGAGAATCACAATCCTGCTCTCACCGCGGCGACCATTAACTCCGCTCCGGAGAATTCAGCGACACGGACGTGGGATTGCGCGTCGAATCGATTCAATCCGGCCCTGTTGGATGAATGGAACATTCCAGCGTCTCGTACGACCCCTTCCACGGCCGGGGCAATTGTGGGTACCACTTTAAAGACCAGGGATGATCGCAGTTGCAGGTACTCACCGCCGCAGCCACCACTCTCCTCCCCAATTCCTACTTACTGATCGGCGGCTTGGGCGTATCCCTCACTATGAACATCCCTGACGCCGGCGAGCACCTCACCGCTTCCGAGGCTGAGGAGGCTGGGGACAGGCGGAAAGTTTTCTTGCATTTCGGCAGCTCGATAAGTTCGAGTAGAACATCCCGTCTGTCTCCTTGGTTTCGGAGAAAGCTGCCGAGATGTCCGAGGCAAGCCTTGAAAAATCAGCGTATCGCATTATGTTCGTACCGGGGCCACTTTACCGGTTATTGCGCTCTACGGGCCGAGACAAACTACGAAGTCTTGTCAGTAACCCTCCCAGACGGGGGCGGTCTTCTTGAGCAGCCGCGGTGAATTCCAAACCCATGCCGCTGGCGCCCTCCACATGCCGCACAACAGCCTTGGTTCTGATCTGCCCTTCTTCGACGAGAAAATCGATCTCTGCCTTGGCCCCCACGGGCTGTGGTTCACTTGTCTCAATAAAAATTCCCCCAAAGCTGAGATTCCGAACGCGCGAAACATCACTACGCCCAGCGCAGCTCCAATACACCCGAACCCCCTCCAGTGTTCCGACACGCAAAGTCTTTCTCCGGGAATAAGATGGCATTTGTAATAGGGTTCTCATTGGCCGCAATGAGCCGATGTTCAACGTTGAATTGTTTTTCGAGGTGATGCTGTGGTAACGGCGGGATACGAAGTCCGATTCTCAAAAAATCCACGCGGTACCCTCAGTTTGTCTTCGGGCGCAAAAGCTTATGCTTCCCATTCCTCTCTCGATGCAATGCGTTGGGCATTGCGCTGAGTGACCCGGCAAAAAATCGATAATCACATCGTTCGCACCGAAATGGTCTGATGAAAATCATGGCCAGAACGCATTTTTCCACAATCCCTTTGCGTCGTGACTGATGGATTCGCCGACTACCGCAACTTGGACATTTGATCGTAACAATGTACTCCTGCGAAATATGTCCTCCGAACGTGCCAGGGGAGGCTCCCACCCCAGGGCGACAATAATCGCTACCTCAGGGATTAACTTCATGGCAATCCCTGCGCAAGTTCCTGTGCCATACAGGGAGGCGCCAAGGGTGGACCGTCAGCGTAAGCGGCGGAATTAGGGGCCGGAACTGTCAGAATTCACAGGGGGGCTACATTCGGTTTTCACTTTGGCGTGAATTCGAACTGTTGGGCATCGCGATTGTCGGCGAAGTCCGGCAGGCCTCAACCGTCCCCTTGGCGCCTGCGTATGAGACATCCTCAGGAAACGCGGCTGATACTGGAACTTGCGAAGCGGTGCAGGTAGCAGCACCTGCTGAAATGAGGACGTTAACTCGCACCGAGCGAAAAAACGCTCACAAAAGAGTGTGGATGGAAGGATGGCGACAGAGGCGGCCCGGCTCAAACGGAACAACGCAGCCGCGGGAAAGAAAAACAGACTTGACTCAAGCCGGCCTTCTCATGGAAGGACTTGAAGCGTTTTTCGTGCAAACCTCGTTGGTCGGCATATTTCAATTGTCAGGTCGCCAAGATTTAGGACAGCGGTCTTGGGAACTTCTGCCGTGGTGCTAGTCATCACACGCGCTACCTGTCACTTTTAACAATTACGCTGGCGGGGCCAAAGCGCCAGTATCCCCCAGCGGAAGCGGGTCGCATCTCCCAGAAGTCGAGCAGCGTTGCGCCCCGCTCGCGCCTGAAATCTGAACTCTGTTTTTGCCTCAATCATGAAAATGAAAGCGCTATTTCTCTTCACTTTGTTGGTCATGGTTCTCGTTTTGGGATCGTGCAGTGGGCCAAAGAACGCCGGATGCTCGACGGGTTGTGGCAGTGGTAACGCGAATTTGAGTGTTACTCTCTTCGATCTCCCGCCTACCGGCGTTTCCATACTAAGTTTCACACTTCCCGTTGCCGGAATCTCGCTTACGCCTTCGTCTGGAACGTTAGTGACCGTACCGGTCACGCCTGCGTCGTACGAGATGACACGCCTGCAAACCGACTCCGCCCTGGTCGGCTCAAATCTGTCTGTTCCCGCGGGGACATACACCTCAATCAACGTAACTGTGACTGCCTCAAGTGGTGTGTTCATTAACACCTCCGGCGCGACGGTCGGCAAGTGCACGAACGGCGCGGTTTGTCCCCTGCCTTCCGGTGCGGCCACAACGATTCAGGTGCCGATTTCGCTTACGCTCACCGAGAACCAGAATCAGTGGGTAGGATTGGAGTTCAATCTTCGCAACGCCATCACCACAACCAATGGGATAACCGTAGATTTTAACCAGCCAAATGTCATGGCGGCCACAACCACTGGCCGGGTCGGAATCCCTCCCGGGAGCGTGGACACCATCGAAGATTTCATCGGGGTGGTGACCGCGGCGAGTTCGAGTAGCATCACGGTGCAATCTAAAATTACCGGGAACAGCATGACTGCCACGATTTCTTCCAACACAGAATTCGATCTTGCACCTGTAACCTATAGCAAATGCTCGGGAACTCCTGCTTCCTGCATAACGATCGGCAGCACAGTCAGCCTCGATGCCGACCTCAGTTCCTCAGGCATCTTGACGGCGAGCGAGATTGACGTGCTGGACGCGGTCGCAGGCGATGAGGTGGAAGGCACTATTTATCCCACGGGCGTCGCTGGGGTAGTCGGACTGATCATCCAGGACAAAGTGCCAATCACATCCACATCTCCTTTGGCCAATTCCAGCACAACCTTTGGCACCGGCATATTCTTGACTGCGGACTCGAGCACGCTCTTTTCGGTGGATACCAAGACACTGTCGTCGCAGAACCTGAGCTTGGGGGCATTGTTTGCCGGAAGTGGCGACTTGCTTGCCGGACAGACAATTCGTGCGCAAATCAAAGGGATTACCTCCGGGAATAACGGAATCGCCGCAGTGGCGACAAATGTGCTTCTGCGGTGGTCGCGGCTGACGGGAACGGTAAATTCAGTTACCGGAAACGCTTTCACGCTCGCCAATATCCCGAGTTACATCAATACGTTGAATCCAACGCTCAGTCTGACACCTCAAGTCTTTACGTACCCCAACGCCACTGCCTTTGATGGAATAACCGACGTTAGCCAGCTCAGTGCAACAACCAGTCAAGTGGCCTCGATACGTGCGTTGTACTTAAACGGAGCGCCTCCGTTCCAGGCCGCAAAGGTACGTGTGCCATAGAAACCGCGGACGGCACACTATCGATTAGAACCGGATGACAATGCCGATTGACAACCGAAAGTTATTTTGCGAGCGGCTTCCCAACTGTGTCATCAAATAACCTACCTGAATCACGTGCCAATAAAACCGGTCGTGACATATTCCATGCGAATAGAGGGCACCGCCATCGCACTTCTCCTCACCTTCTGAGACGGCCCACGCGAGCTACTGATGATTAGGAGTGGAAGTAGCCGGTGCGGCGGCGAGAGAAGATGCAGCGTCTTGGGAGATGACCATGAATTCGAACGATTTTCCGTCGACCTTGAACTTCATTCTATTCTTGTCGAGCTTGAACTCGATTGCTGTGTTTAGCGGAATGATGGTCTGTTCGGAGGGCTTCGGCTGACGAATGGTGTAGTCGGTGGTGCCGGAGCGGATAACATACTGCTGGCACAGCAGATCGATGTCCTGTTTCTTGGATTTCTTTGTGCCACACGCGACGGAGGTGTGCGAAAGAACGCTGCCTGACTGCGGTTTGGGGCCAGCGGTGGCGACCGTTGCACTTAGAAATAGCGCGGCGAGCAGAGTTAGGGACATTTTCATGGAGACTCCTAGGAGAAAGACAGTCGCTGGCAACTCCATCCAAGCCCTGTTTCACTGGAGGTAGGGATGATTTCCCGTGAATGCTCCAGTTGAGAACAAACCGTCTTGTCTAAGTGCCGGCGATGCCCTTGTTCACAAGCACCTTAACCTCAACCCGACGATTTTGGGCGCGCCCTTCCTTGGACTCGTTTGATGCCGCTGGTTGGTATTCGCCCATCGCACCCGGCGCCACGATGCGGCGTACGGGCACATTACACTGCTGGATGAAATAGGCGACCACAGCTTCGGCGCGATCTTCGCTCAGTTTTTGGTTCATGACTGCGTCGCCGCTCGCGTCGGCGAACCCCTTGACCTCGATGATGTAACCGACAAAACCGATTGCAGTCTGCGCTAACTGCTTAAGTTGTTGCTGGTCCTCGGGCGACACCTTGGAACTGCCAACGTTGAATCTTATAGTTGCCTCGCCCTTCACGTCATATTCGCTAAGCTTGGAAAACCGCTCGGTGTTCTCCTGGATGTCCTTTGCGTTCGTAGCTACTTGCTCTTTCGTGGGAGTTAAGCCGGCCTGAATCATTTCTGCTGTTTCCAGGTCATCGCCATCGACCGTGATCGTTTTCGCTATGACCCGCCCTTCCGCCTCAGACACGCCGTCAACCTGCACCTTGAGTCCCGGGATCAGCACAGTATTCGCCATGTACTCCTTCCTTAAGCCGAAGACGCCCTTGTTATCTTTCGTCTTTGTCTCATCCGTGAGAATCACGGTGACCTTGCCATTCGATGTGCTCACGATCAACGTTTCCCCGGTACGGGAAGCGATCATTCCTTTGACTTGGGCCTTTTCACCGTCGGCACCAAATGCCGATACAATTGCGAGCAGACAAACTGCCGCTGGACTCAATAAAAGCGTTATCCGTTTTCTCTGCATGGCTTCCTCCTCATCTCCGGTTGGTTTTGAATTCAGACGGAAAGTGTGACTCCAGAGCTAGCGCCTCATGGCTTGGTCGCGTAACTCAAACGGTTGCCGGAGTGTTGTCGCATGAATCCAACGAATACCACGCGCATACTAGCGAGAGTCTGGCGGCTGCCAAACTGTCAGTTCTGACAGGGGTCACTTAGCCGGTATCCCAGTTTTATGTAGCCTCCACGGAAATACCCGTTGAGTTGTGGGAGCCATTAGGGCGAGATGCTTCACGTTTGGCCACCATCCGAATCGCGGCTTGCCTGGTAGAGCGCAAACCGGTCAAACGGCGGCCCAGTATACGTTGAGCCTCTCACCGCTTATTAGGCAGGTCGCATCGAGCCCCTCAGAGACCTCGCTGGTAGTTTTCACAGTTGGTTAGACGGATGTCATGTCCAAACATGAAGGAGCTGGCTATGTAATCTGTTCAGAATACTAGCGAACTGACCGCCCAACTAACCTCTATGAATTTGGAAACGCAATGAAACGTTCTACGGGGCTCGTCACGATTGCATTGATTCTATCGAGCCTGGCTTATGCTCAGGAAGGTCCCAAGGCCGAACTCACAGGTTTCTACTCCTATTTTCGCTTTAATCCCGACAATATCGGGACCCTTAACAGCCACTCCCTCAATGGAGGCGGCGCCGAATTTAACTTTATCTTCTCGAGAATGGTTGGCATCGAAGCCGAATTTGGATGGTACCAGAGTAATATCTCGAATCTCTTCACCTACAACCTTGGGCCGGTGGTGAAGTTCCGCTCCAGGAAACTCGAACCGTTCGCTGAAGCTCTCTTTGGTGGAGCTCATTCCGGTTTTTACGGCAGCCTCTGCAAACAGAGCGGAACATGTGTTACCACTAATCCGAGCAACGATGCGTTGGACTTAGTCCTCGGGGGCGGCCTTGACATTCCGCTTTCACGCTTCGTCGCCTTCCGTCCCGTGCAAGTTGATTATGTGCTGACTCGGTTCGCCAATGCATTCAACGGCCGGGATCAGAATCAGAGCAACTTCCGTTACCAAGCCGGTATTCAACTCCGGTTTTAGCCACCATAGCCCGTCGACGCAGCACTCGCCACGGTCACCAAACGTAGCGTGAATAAGGTTTCCCCTGCAGCACGAAAATTCTCTTTGAGTTGTTCCCAAGTACTTGCTCCAGCTCGCGTTCGGCATTCGTAGGCATACTCAAATAAATACAGCGTGTACACCACTTTGTGATTTGCCTAGATGTTTGACACCAATTGGAATAAGGGCAGTGGCACTACGCTTTTGACAACTCAAGGACTTGCGAAAGTAGGTTCAATTTCCGTTCCCCACCGCCCCTGCCAATCATTTCGATAAACTACTTACCTGTAACTTTCAGTAACGTATTGATTGAACGTAATGGAGCCCAGTAGGTGCTGGTCACAGTTCGTAGAGCGAATTAGCCAAGCGTTTCAGTCCACGATCGCGGGCGATAATGTCGAGGTGAAGCGAAGTCCAATCCGCTAGAAAGAGGGGCTCGCTTCCTTCTCCATTGTAGGTTTTGAGATAGGCGCGGCAGGACTGGCAGTAGTCGATACGAAAGTATTTCTCTCCCTCGATGGCCAGGGCGGAGAGCCGGTGATCGACCGCGCTTTCGCAGAACGGGCACCCAATTCGCCGGTATCGCCAGCGTGTGTTGCAACAACCGCAAGAAAGCAGCCGCAAGCGGCCGGGATCGATGCCGACTAACTGGGCCATGGCGGGTGCTGATCCGCAAGTGGGGCAGTAGCCGCGTAGCCAGCGCTCTTCCTCCCGCCACCTCCTGAAAGCGTCCCCCAGCGGGCAGAGGAATCGGGCCAACGCAGTCCAACCTAAATAGCGAAGCAGACCCGGGTGGGCGGGTTTGAAAACTTCGTTGTCGAGTAACCAAGCGACCGCTCGGCGCGGCGCGTTCATTTCGTGGCGCAATTGAGCGTCCGAAGCTCGACACTCCCTCGCCAACTTCTCTGGCAATGGCTGTGAAGTCAAACTCCCGACTAGCGCCACAAGCATCGCCTCAGCGGGCTCGAAGTCAATTGATGCGTGGGAGCTCCGCAGTAGAGGGATGCCTGCCTGATAATCACCCAAGTAGTCATCCCAGTGTGGAATGTGCGTGCTGCCGCATGGGATGCTGGCTGCAGCCGTCGCGACTTGTGTGTGAAAGTCAGCGACTGGCCGCAGGTACGGATGGCTCGCTAGCCACACATCTTGGGTCATTGAATAGACTTTCCTCTCCTTGTTAGGCCTCTTCCTTCGGGAGGATTGGCATGATTCGTGCGCCCAGCCCGAAAAGGAAGATAGTTGCAGCGATGAGGCCAACGGAGATGCCCCACTCGAAGATGGACGGGGAATAGGACGCCGGTGCGATCTGTGGCATTGACCCTTTTAATTCCATCGCCAAGAGAACCACATTCACGCGATTGAAAACCACGCCAGCCGTCGTGAGAAGCGCGCCGAGGAAGAGTAGGCCTGGGCGGGCCCGCAGCGGTGCTCGGCCAAGCAGGACCATGGGAAGAATCCCGCCAAGGAATAATTCTGCCGCGAAAAGGACTCCCAGGCTCCCCGAAAATGCGCCTGAGAACTGGCCTCGAACGACCATATCGACTAGCCGAAAAGCCCAATAGGACAGCAGTGACCAAAATGAGATTTTACCCATTGCTGCCAGCTGCGCGATCTGCAGGCTGCGTCCCCACGCCTTCGCCATCCACATCTCGCAAAGGATGACCAGAGACGTGCCGGCCGCAATTGAAGACAGGAAGAAAGAAACAGGCATCACCGGAGACCACCACTGTGGAGCAAGCTTGTCCGGCATCAGCAGAAACAAAGAGCCCAGCGAACTTTGATGCATCGTCGAGAACGTTACCGCGGCGATGGCCAGCATGATAGGCTCAGATTTCTTGTCCTTGGCTCGGAACGCCCAAGCAAGAAAAGAAAACAAGACTGCGGTTAGCAACGCGTAGGTTAGTTGCCGCGAGAGCAGGTAGACAAACAAGGTAAGCGCGCCAGCGACGTAAGCGCCGGACCAGCGCTGCCAGATATCCTTCGCCTTCTGCAAACCCCATCGCTCAAATGGCACCGGCAGGAACTCCAACAGCAAAATCGAGACATAAAGGCCGACACACCAGGACACTTCGAACATCGCCGATTGCTCAGGAGACTGCAGGCCAAGCTGATAGAAGTGCCACGGCAAGCCAAGGTCCGCGATCAGCGTGACTGTCACAAACGAATAACTCAACAGGCCCATCAACACAGCTGATCGACCCATAGAGTAGAGGTCCTTACGCTGGAATACATAGATGATGCCGGCAGTCGCGAATGCCCCGGCAGCCACAGCGATCCAGACCAAATCGAAGACGATCCAGAGTCCCCAGGCGTAAGTGTTAGAAAGATGAGTGCTACCGCCCAAACCCAAGGCGAAGCGGGCGATGAGCGAGATCAGGCCGAACGCCATGAGGCCAAGAAGAACCCAATTGAACGGAGTCAGCAGCTTTTGCCGGAGAGGCTCGAACTCCGGGTGATGGCTGGCGGCATTAGCGGGAACTGCATCCGGCCCATTCGCTATTGCGAACGCCCTACGCTTCAAGAAGGTGTATGTGCCTCCAAGCAACGCGCCCACAGCCAGAACCGCAGGCGGGACAGAGTGTATCGCCATTTTGGAAACGGCGGGATACGCCTTGGTGCCGACGTCGGGGAAACCCAGTTTCTCGAAAGGCACGGACGACAGGTACAACACACTCGTGCCACCAGCCTCTTTTTCGCCGTAGATATGGTCTACATACTTCTCAGGTTGATCGGATATCCGAGTGCGGGCCTCCTTCAGAATATCGTCTCTGGTGCCGAACTGGAGCGCGTCAGCCGGGCAAGCCTTGACGCAAGCCGGCACGACAACGTTGGCGCGGTACTGTTTGCTCTCCTCCTGAGTAAGCGCTTGCCCATTGCGGGCCAGAGGGAGGGGTTGATCGGCGCGGTCAGCGCAGTGAGTACACTTCTGAATCTTGGGAGCAAGAGAGTCCCATTCCGCAGTGGGCACACCCCAAGGGCATGCCCAAATGCAGTAGCGGCAGCCGATGCATTTGTCGGCATCGTAAGTTACGGGTCCGTCAGGTTGCCGGGTCAGAGCGGTTGTTGGGCAAGCGGAGGCGCAGGCAGGCTCCAGGCAATGCAGGCATCGCCGCATGGTGAAAAGATAATGCAAACCCCCGGGTGCCTGCTCGTCAGGCAATTCATGAAACGTAATTAAGGTAAGAGTTTTTGCGCTGAGAGTGGCCGGGTTCTGAAAGCCCAGATCCCACTGAAAATCGGTTTCTTCCCCATCGCGATCGTTCCACTGCTTGCAGGCAACTTGGCACGCGCGACAACCGATGCATTTCGTAATGTCGACCAGCGTCGTTTTGACGAAGTCCGGGTTCGCGGACTGACTCATGCATTACCCCCTGCGCGAGATGGAAGATCCTGCGTCGGCTTCGCGGAGCTTCATCACATTCACCAGACAAGCCTTGGTTTCTTGGGTACCCGCTCCCGGATCGGCGGCATCGATGGTGAGAAAATTTACGCTGGGGCCGGTGGAAAGGCCTTTAAAACCCCAGTTATAGGGCATCCAAACGATAGTCACTTCTTTTCCGTTGACCTTGAGCGTCTGCATTCTTGGAGTAACCGAGGCTTTCACGGTAAGTTCGCCGCGAGCGGAAGACACTTTTACCCAGTCTCCGGTTTTGACCGCCAGTTTGTGAGCGAGTGACAATGGAATCTCAATCACAGCCTCAGGGACAAGCTCGTTGAGCCACGGGATGTTGCGCGTTGTAGATCCTCCGCACCAGTGTTCGGCGACCGTCGACGTCATCAGCACGTAGGGGTATTTGTCGGCCGTGCCAATGGGCTGATGCGTCGCGACGCGCGGATACTTGAGCATCGGGTTGCTCTTCACGCGCGGGTGAAGGATGTTTTCTACCGGGCTCTCGACGGGTTCGTACATCTCCGGCAGTGGACCGTCCTTCGGTACGTAGGCCACGTCGCGCGGATACCCCGGATGTTTCTCGTACGGGTCCGAATAGACGGCCGCGAACAGGCGCCCGACGCCCTCCGCGCCTTGGTGGAAGGCCCGCTGGCCGTTCGGCGTGGCCGGTCCGTCGGTCAGGACAGGGACGTCCGGCACGTCGTATCCAGTCCAGCGCTTCGCCTGCTTGTCCCACCAGACGATGGGTTTCGAGCCCGGATAGGGTTTGCCGTTCCGGTCGCACGACGCCCTGTTGTAAAGGATGCGCATGTTGTTGGGCCAGGTCCACCCGAAGCCCGGATAGAGGCCGAGGCCTCCGGGATCCGTTTTCGAGTCGCGGCGCTTCGAGAGGTTCTCGCCGTTGGCGAAAACGCCGGCGTAGATCCACGCGCCGGACGACGTGGAACCATCGGCGCGAAGATCGCTGACTTTGCGGACGAGGTCGCCCGCCTTTAGACCGGTCTCCGCGTTGTCGCGCAGGGCGTAGCCGTTGATCTCGCGCAGGACGTCCTCGGCTGTGGTGTAGTTCCAGAAGGCCTTCCGGATGATCTCGTCCCTCGGCTCCTTCGAGTCCTTGACCAGATCGCGCACCCTGCGGAAAACGAGGTCCACGATCTCGCCGTCGGGTTTGGCTTGCCCCGGAGGCTTCACGGCAGCGTGCCG
>Ga0210403_10004815_pt1 | contig 11568 bp, 10 predicted proteins | sample IncBWC19MmetaG_FD_150863 | JGI IMG/M metagenome (GOLD analysis project Ga0210403, IMG submission 150863) | Forest soil microbial communities from Barre Woods Harvard Forest LTER site, Petersham, Massachusetts, United States - Inc-BW-C-19-M | ecosystem: Environmental > Terrestrial > Soil >... | reverse complement strand
GAGGGTACTAACGATTCTGATCAGGTATGGGTGCACGGTATTTATGTTGATGACCGTTCGTCAGATATTATTGTTGTTAATAATACCATTGCCCATTGTGGTACTACAGGCCTGTTTATTCATAATGCCAAACGACTTTCAGTTTACGGAAACACTTTTTTTGCAAACGGAACTAGCTTGACAAACAAAGAGAACGCAGAGCTTTCTGTTAAGCTCGATGATCTCGTCCCTCAGCATGAAAACAAAAATATTGCACTTAGTATTAAAGGGAATTTATTGGCAACAAGGATAGAAAACAGTCACTGCATCTACCTTCGTGCTGACACGGAGCAAGACCTGAAAACCCTTGGATCGTTTAATCAAAATCATTATTACGCCTATCGTGATCAGATCATTGCCAGATTATATGGCCACCAAAATGTTTGTGACGCAAAAGAAGAATTAAGGCTTTTGGACTGGCAACGGTGCACGGGAAACGACAATGACTCTCAGTGTGAAGTAATGGATTTCGGACCGGATGAGTCCGCCGGCCCCAACCTTATTGCAAACAGTTCGATGACGTCTAACGTCGCTGGCTGGATTGCCTGGCCATCAAAGGTTTCCGCTGTTCAAGACAGGAGCATGAAAATTGACGGGCCCTCCCTGAGAGTTCAGTTTCCTTCTGGTGGGGGCGAGGCATTATTATATCATGCCGGTATTAGTTTGAATAAAAATAAAATGTACCGGCTGTCTTTTTCAGCCAAGAGTGACTTAAAAAATAGCATTGAATTTGCGCCGTTGATGGCATCAGCTCCCTGGGAGGCTCTCGCTGGCTATGCATGCTTTTCCATCGATACGGTTATTCATTCTTTCAGCTATTTCTTTAAACCAAATAAAAGCAGTAAAGACGCAAGAGTGAATTTCAAAAGCAGCACCACATTTTGGATTGATAATGTAACGCTCTCCGAGGTAGTATCTAAACCAGAGCACGGAGGGCAGCTTCTGCAGTTAATTTATAACGCAACGGAAAAACCACAAACTATTCACGCGTCAGAAAAATTCATTGATATCGCTGGGAATCCACTTTCAGATCCCATTAGGCTGCCAGGTTATGGTTCTATGATTCTGCGAAGACGGAATTAACGCCAATCAGGATGCCACTTTTTTTTTATCGGGCTTGGCAACACTCTCCATCTTCTTTTGAAACCCAACATCCTTTTAATTCTTCCTCCCACAATGTAGGGATATTCTCTCCAATAATAATTAAATAAAATACCAGCAAATGAATTTAGAGCCATCTTTAGTCTCGTAAACCAGCGCATATCATTGTAAAAAGAAGAAGTCATGATTTCTAAAAAAGCGTCGATGGCAATTTGCGCATGAGGATAATTCGTAGAAAACCACGATGCCCCGATGATTTTTGCATAATGTCTTAGAGTTTTAGACGAACCATTTAATTTTTTATGATATCCTATGCCATCAAGCATTTTTATTTTTCCCAGGTAGGCGACTTTTGCAACCACGTGCCAATCTTCACCCATTCTGTTTTTTAGTCTGATTTGTTTGGCTACTGCAATCGGCATCAGCCCATAAAAGGTTGCTCCATGCTTAACCCTTGAATAATATTTGGAAACCCGAACGTCACTCAAGGCATGTTCTATGCTAAACCCTTTCTCGTCAAATACTGGGCGATTATCCCACCAATATCGGATTTCTCCCGAAACTAAAGAATAGGAGGAATGTGAAATCAAAAAATCGGCATACTTTTGTAATACACCAGGTGCAAGGGTGTCATCATCCGCCACCCACATAAAGAAATCACCTGCGGCTTTGCTCAAGACAAATTTAAAATTGAGTATTATTCCAATATTTTCCTTTTGACGGAAGTAATGAATGAGCGGACTACTTTGACAGAGTTTAGTACAGACTGATTCGGTATCATCTGTTGAACAATTATCGGAAATGATTATCTCGAGGTTTGGATAATTCTGATTCAAAATTGCTGTTACTGTTGAAACAATTCTCTTATCGCCATTATAGGTCGGTAAGCCGATACTTATCAAAGGCGGGTTGCTGTGGCTGGTTCCTTGTTGTTTTATATCGTCCGCCTTCATACCGTAACTTTATGAATTGTTTCAAGATTTTTTATGGCTGTTGTTTTCAGGTGCGCTGAAAGGCGAAATGTGAGCGCCAGAAGCGTGAGGGTTGGATTCGCTGCCCCTGACGTAGCGAAACATGACGACCCGGCCATATATAGATTAGTTAATCCAAAGACTTTGCAATTCGCATCGACAACGCCCTCGGTGGGGCTATCAGCCATGCGGGTGGTTCCCATGTTATGCCAGCCTCCTCCTAGTGTGGTTGGCCAATCGTTGTTCTTCTTCTCGTCCCGGAGCCATTTCTTCATTCGAATCCGTCCGATTTCTGAGCGGCCAACTTCCTCACCAATGATTTTCTGAAGTTGTCGAATACTTTTCTTATCGATAGCTGATAAGCGCCAATCTAAGTTTGCCCTGGGCACACCTAATTCATCGGTTTCACGATCTAACTGAATTCTGGAATTTGGGTTGGGTGCCTGCTCCATTCGGGTAAACAATTCGAACTCTTTACATTCGTAATTTTCGGGCTTGCCAAAATTCTCCTTGCCCCGTAGTTTATTCATTTCATTCCACATTTCAACCGTAGCGACAGCGTCACCGGGAAAAGTATCGATGTTGGCAGGCTTGTTAGACGTTACTTCTTTAGGCATTAATGACGCTGTTCCATTCAATACTCTTAGTTCTGCTTGCTTATTTTCAGTCATGGCAAGCTCAGCGCGGACTTTCGTATCTGAGTATACCCAGGGGTAATACAACTTGATCGGCCTCTCGAATGGCATAAACAAATCGGAAGTCATCACCTCCATATGATCCATGAAAAAGCGACCCACCAAATCACGATCGTTGCCAAGCCCTTTGGGCGCCTGCAGGTTGGAAGCTAAAAGCATCCGGGCATTTTGAATTGCACAACAGGCCATCACGAAGCATTTAGCTTTTACGGTGTGTTCTTTGCCATCCAGGTTCTTGATGCGGACTTGCTTAACCGTGGAGACAGCATCATCCGTTTCGATATTGACCACATTAGCGTGGGTGTATAGAAAGATGTTCCCTCCTTTCAAAATATCTTCTTTATAGCGTGTGCCAAATCGGGTTGGTGGACTGAACTGCCACATTTTATTCCAAAGCACTTTTTTATCGAGCGGCAGTGGCTTTAATTCGGGATCTGTTTTTCTCCAGAACTCAAAATCAAAATTCGAGGAGTCGATCTCCACCACTTTGCGGGCCTGCTCATAGTGAGGAAGAACATCGTCATACTGGATCGGCCATCCACTGTGTTCAACCCAGTCCCGCCTTTTGAAATCAATAGGATCAAAGGGCGAACAGAATCCCGCCCAGTGACCAGATGTGCCACCAAAATAGTGAAGGCGCTGTGAGTGAAGCGGATAATAACGCTGACCGATACTTTTGCCACGATACAAGTCTTGCATTTTGCTCTCCACATTAAATCCACCGCCTTCAAGAAGAATAACTTTGTAAGGTGTATTGATCCAGTCAAGCGCCATGGCAATTCCCGCCACCCCTGCTCCAACAATACAGATGTCACCTTCAATAACGGAATGGTTTTCTAATTGAGTGGCATCTCGGTGCATGGCTATGAATTAAGAATTGAAAAGAATGCACACTGCCTGGCCTCCGTGATAGAGAGGACCCATCCTTGCACCACTACAATGTTGTCAGTATCAAAATCTTGTCTTATCCTTTTTTCGATTTGTGACTCTACCATTAATGTATCCTGACCTTTCGCGAAAATCTTGTTGGGTTTCTCAGCCAAAATATCGTTCAATAATACATCATCCCTGGTTTCCTCAGGTTTCAATTTTAGATAGGCATTTCCCAGCATCCGTATTGTTTTTCGGTCGCAAAGCAGTGACAAAAATTTTGGTTTAGCCAATGCTTTATCTTGGCCCGAATTCCGAAACCATTGAATCATTGAAAAAATACCAATCCCTAAGAGGCTTGATAGTGAAGTAAGAATGAAGTATCGTCTTCGCATTTGGTTAGTGGTTATGTTGTTCTATGAATTGCTCAATGTGGCAATGGAATGATGAATCATTTTATCCTGTCGTTCCTGGCCTTGCCGTTTGAGCGCAAGTGCTTTATGGTATATTTCAAGGAGCAAGTCGTAATTCCTTTCAGGCGTGTAGTGCGTGAGGTAACTTAATCTTGCGTTTTCAGCAAGCTGCTTTGCCCACGCTGGTTTAGCATTGATCTCCAGGATTTTCTCTACCAGGTCATTCTCATTCCCGGGCTCGAAAAGTAAGCCGTTTACGCCAGACTGAATTATCTCCGCCATAGCACCAAGGTTAGACGCAATCACAATGGTGCCTGTGGAAAAGGCTTCGAGAATGGCAAGCGGAAGACCTTCATACCATATGGACGGAAAAATTAACGCCTTACATTTCTTCATTTGCCGGGCTATATCCACCTTGCTCTGAAATCCCAGGTAGCGGATGTTTGAATTTTTTTTTGCGGCATCCATTACAAGTTTTCGCATTGGGCCGTCTCCGATAATGGTCAATTTGAATTGAAGTAAATTCGTTGCCTTTAGCAGAACTTCTATTCCTTTTTCTTCAGCTAATCGTCCCACAAATAGCAGGTCATTGTCTCTCATCGAATAGCCCATACCGAAGTCCGGAACAAAGTTGGGTTTTATGACAAGGTTTTCTTCAGGAATTGCCAGGGACGAAGTTTTAAATTTCTCTTTTGCGAATTGTGAAAGAACGACATAGAAATCCACTTTAGTTTTCCATGTGCCAATCAGGTTATGCCATGCTACCATGAGAGCCACCGCAGCAGTCTGGAGCCGGGATCTCCGGTACACTCCTTTCAGGATAGCATCAAATGGAAAAACCGAATGAATACTTCGCTCGTAGATTTTGCCTTTGTAAAGAAGTGTTGCGCTGGGACAAATCAACCGGTAATTGTGCAGCGTGAGTACAATCGGTACATCAAATTCTTTGGCAACAGAGAAGATTGACGGAGAAATCAACGGAACAAAATTGTGAACGTGAATGATGTCTGGATTAAAATGTTCAATTTTTCTTCTCAGTGCGCGTGCGCTGGCGGGATTATAAATCAGCTTTAAGCCCGCAAGGCTTCGGTCAACAAATGTTTTAATTGTTGAGTTGTCGAAAACCATTCGCTCAACGAAATGGCCATGATTCGAAAGCAATTCACCCTCCGATTCGAAGACCACATTCTCACCTCCCGGCTGCTGATATTTGTTGTGTACCAAAAGGATTTTCATAGTGAAAATATTGATGAATTAAATGTCTCTTCATGATGTTCCGCAAGCAATTGATGTTCGAGGAGCCTGCTTGCTGCCTTACTGATCGATTCATAATCAATCCCCGATGCTTTGCAGATATCCAGTAATGAGTGTTTGCCATCGGAGAGATTGAGCACCCATAGCAGCGCAAGCTGAAAGTCTCTGCCACCCCAATCGCCACCAGTGAGATTATACAGGCCTCTTTTACCCAGATTTGGCTCGCATTTTGGGTTTAGGTTAACATATTTTTTGTTGACCTCAATCATATTGATCATGTCGCGAAGCAACTGAAAGGAGGCTTCAAGCGCCTGAGGTGTAACAAAATCGAGATTGTCGGCGGATGTATGGTATTCCTGATATTCACCGAAGGGTGTCCTCATCAAACTACCTACCGGAAGGTTAAATCCAGGCGAGCAAAACTGTCGCTCATCATCTCCGTACGGAGAAAAATCGAGGATCTTACTGCTGGTGCTTTTTGCTTTTAAAACTGCTTCCGCTACCTGATCGATTTCTGTATTGCCTTGCCTTGATCTTTTGTACGTAAAGCCGCCTTCGCCACCCAGCAGCGACACAATCAATCCATATTTGATGTGTTTGATTTTTGATTCATTAATGGATAGCCACGTGATAGCCCCGATAGTGCCGGGTATAAACAGAAACCGATAGGAGTATCTCAATTTTTTACGCCTGAGTTCCTTTGCCAGGTACGTGGCAACACATATTCCTGAGAGGTTATCATTGCACATCGATGGATGACAAATGCGGGTAGAAATTAGTACTTCGTCCGGGATCTCACCCGGGATACAATATTCAGCATAGGTCAGATGTCCGTCTTTTAACGATGAGTCGATATACACATCGTACACATCTTCACCTAGTTTTTGAAACTGATTATGGGTAATACAAAAACCCCAGTCCTCTTTATAATATGAAGTACGATAAGGTATCCAGTCCGGATGCTCAGGCAGCGAGAAGAGATACTCCTTTAAGTCGCCGAGCGTTACGCTCTTGTCAACGGGAACACTGTAGTTTAAGACATGCAAATTGGACTTGGCAAAATCAATTATCTTTTGGCCCTGCGAATTTTTGATATAGGCCTCATTGATATTCCATTCCTTGGGTACCTCCCAGTCGAAGACCTTTGTGCCTGTTGAGGTTTTATGAATGCTAATGGGTATATCTTTTTTTATAATGTTGAGCGTCTGAGTTACTCCATCTCCCGTGATACTTCGGCAAATAGGAAATAACTCGGTCATCAGCAAGTGCATTTGCTCTCCTAACATGCTCGTTGTTCTTTCTGATTTAGTTACGGTCGATTCCATTCTATATCTTTTAAGAGGGCAACAAATACAGGTCAGGATAACTTCGATCATGCTCCGACAGGTTAGCTATTTCAGCGGGCACGTTGATGTCAAATGCAGGGTCGTCAAACCGGAAACCCCAGGCATGCTCAGGACGATGGTATTCTGTCATGTGATAACAAACCTGTGCATTATCAGACAATGTGTAAAAGCCGTGAGCAAATGATTTGGGGACGTAGAGGGATTGAGCGTTTTCGGATGACAATTCAATTTTAATCCACTCTTTGAATGTGGGGGACTCTGTTCGCAGATCAACGATGTAATCGAGTATCGCGCCCTGGTAGCAACTTATAATTTTATCTTCCTCAAAAGGAGGAGCCTGAAAATGCATTCCCCTGAAAGTGCCTTTTGTCCTGATATAAGAAATATCGCTTTGCACAATGGTCGCATTTAATCCGTGAGCAAGAAATTCATCTTGAGAAAATGTTCTGGCAAAAAAACCCCTTTCATCTTCTTTTTTCTCTGGTTTAATAATGAAGGCACCTTTCAGTTTCGTTTCGTTAAAAATCATAATTTTCGCAACCATCACATTACTGTTTTTCTTACATAAAACCCTTCCGCATACCTTGTTTGCGAGGCTGATTCAAGTCCCCGGATGCGCATCAAAGAAAAAAACGTCTCTTTGTCAAACCATTGCTTTGAGGCCTGTGACTTAAACCAATCTGTAATTATTTTTACTTTTTTCTCAGCAACCTCCTTCTCTAATGTTACAAACCAATTTGGATATCCAAGATCACCATCATACTTAGGAATTTCATATTCCAAAATCAGGTTGTCCCTGAAAGTGTTCCATGTCAATTCACAAATTGTGCGATGATCCTGATGCAGATCATGACGACAATGCGTAAAGATGATGTCGGGGTTAAAAGCCTTTAGCCCTTCGAGTAAGTACTTGATTTGTTCGGCTTCGTAAGGAAGAAATCCATCCCTGAACTTTTCAATGATAATTTCTTTCTCTTTGAATCCTTGCACAAAATGTTCTGCACTCGTCCTAGCTTCGGCGCCCCGCTCAGTGGAAGATGTAAAGACAACCCACTTCAAATGGTGAACCTTAAATTCGTTAGCCAACTTTAGGACCGTTCCCCCACATCCAATTTCAATGTCATCGCAATGAGCGCCAAGGCACAAGACTCTCAGCCCTTCGGGCCTGTCCGCAAAATTTACGGACAACATGGTCAGGCAGTAACTTGTTGAAGTTTACTTTCTTTCCAAACTTCCCAGGGTGTCTCACCCTTGCTATACATTTCATCCAGCATCTGCTTTTCCTTAAAGGTATCCATGGTAATCCACGTGCCATGGTATGGGTAAACAGTCAGTTCGTTCTGGGGTACCAATTTCTGCAGCGCATTGTCCACGAGGTCTTCACCAGGTCTTAAGTAATTAAAAATTTCATTTTTAAATATGAAATACCCCGCATTGACCCAAAGACCGGATTTGCTAAGAGCGCTGATTTCATTCACCTCGTTCGCCTCTCCAAAATGAACCACATGAAAACTTCGTTGAGGTGGAGTCACCATAAACATTCCGACTTTATCCACTTTTCGAAAATGAGTAATCATCTCAGGGAGTGGCAGATCGGTGAGCCCATCAGAATAGTTCACTAAAAAACATTCCTCCCCATGAAGGTATTTCTTAACTGCCAATAGCCGCTCCCCCAGGCTAGCATTAATACCTGTATCGGCAAAAGTTATTGTCCAGTCATCAATATCTTTGTTAAGCAGGTTTAGCTTGTTTCCGCCTTTAGAATAAACAAAATCGTTGGAGAGATATTCGTCATAATTGACAAAGTAATTCTTGATAGTATCCCCCAGGTATCCCAGGCATAAGATGAAATCCCTATGACCGAAGAAGGCATAGTATTTCATGATGTACCAAAGGATGGGGCGGTAACCAATTGGAACCATTGGCTTTGGAATCTTGTCGGAAAATTCTCTTAATCGCATTCCTTGCCCGCCACAAAATAATACAACTTTCATATGCTGGTTTTTTAGATTTTGCCTTCACCGCTTGACTTCATCAAAAGTAAGTGCAGGTCAATCCCCCAATCAATGATGTAAAGAATTCAAAAATGATGATTCAGATCGTTTAGTTAAGTGCAGTATTTACACCAACTCCCTCGAAGGTTCGTACACTGTAAGCTCTGGGATGGGCACCACAAATTGCCCGCCCCAGTCAGTAATGAATGACAGCTGATCCATGATCTCATCTTTGAGATTCCAGGGGAGGATGAAAACATAATCTGGTTTTGTTTCCTTGATTTTGTCCGGATGATGAATTGGGATTAGTGTTCCCGGCAAATAGTTTCCCTGCTTATACGGATTCCTGTCGACCGTGTAGTCGATGAAATCTGTGCGTACACCGCAGAAGTTCAATAACGTATTTCCCTTGCCGGGAGCTCCATACCCCACGATCGTTTTGTTGTCACGTTTTGCATTGATAAGAAATTCCAATATTTTCCATTTGGTTTCCTTCACCTTCTCTTTGAAATCTGTGTAGTAACTCAATGAACGCATTCCACAATCTTTCTCAGTTGAAAGCATCTGGAATACTCGTTCTGAGATTTCTTTTGTGTTATCCCCTTTATGCTTAGCGAAAATCCGCAAAGACCCTCCGTGCGTAGGAATTTCCTCCACATCAAATAATGCAAGTCCATGATGGCCGAAGATTTGATTTACCGTGGTGAATGACAGGTATGAGAAATGTTCCTGATAAATCGTATCAAATTGATTTCGCTCAACCAACCTCATTAAGTGTGGAAACTCCATGGTGACGACTCCTTCGGGTTTCAGGAATATCTTCATCCCCGAAACGAAGTCGTTAATATCCGGAACATGCGCCAATACGTTGTTGCCGATTAATAAATCTGCTCCTCCATAACGACCAACCAACTCTTTCGCAGTTTTGTTTCCGAAGAATTTTACCTCTGTTCTAACGCCTTTTTCAATGGCAAACTTGGCAACATTCGCTGCCGGCTCAATCCCTAACACTGGGATCTTTTTCTCCAGAAAATATTGGAGGAGATAACCGTCGTTGCTGGCCAGTTCGGCCACTAGACTTTCGTTTGTAATTTCAAACCGCTTCAATACCTGATCTGTATATTTCTTTATATGACTCAACCAGGAGTCAGAGTAAGAGGAAAAGTAAGCGTAGTCGGTAAAAATCTCAGCAGGTGAAGCAAACTCCTCTACTTGCACCAAAAAACATTTCGAACAAACATAGGCATGAAGCGGATAAAACGGCTCCATCTGTTTTAACTCCTCGGGCTTAACATGGTCTTCACACAAAGGCGACATTCCCAAGTCAACAAATGTGTGGGTTAGGGGAGTTTGGCAGAACCTGCACTTTCCGATAGTTATATTCTTTTCCTTTTTCATAGATTTATTTTTAAATACTAAAAGTTGTTTCGTGTGCAGGCATAGTCGTTTTTGCTGCTGTTGATTGGGCTTGCTGATAGGCCTCGATTTGTTTGATCGTGAAACCGTGAATTAAAGAAGGTTCTTGCTCGGCTTTTTGATACCATGCAACGGTGCGTGCTATCGTTTCAATGAAATTCCATTTTGGGAACCAGCCTAATTTATGATAGGCCTTATCTATTGAGAGGTTGAGTAATGAAGATTCATAATTTGCACCCACTTCCGAAACAGATTTCCATGACCCGTACCTCCATTGGACAATAATCTCTTCTACCAGATCCTTTACATTTTTATTGTTGGTAACCCGCGGCCCAAAATTAAATGCTTCGCAAAAAGTTGCCGCTTCATCATTTGACGAACTCAGCAATTTTTCTCCAAGTAATAAATATCCGCTGAGGGGTTCGAGCACGTGCTGCCAAGGCCTGGTGGAGTTTGGGTTTCGCACCTTGACCGAGGTGTGGTTTTGCAGATCGCGTATGCAATCCGGCACAATTCGATTTTTGCTCCAATCGCCACCCCCAATAACATTTCCGGCACGTGCAGATGCCACACGCACCCCATGTTCTTTAATTCTGGCCGGATTGAAAAAGGAATTTCTCCATGAACTGATCATCACCTCAGCGGCGGCCTTGCTGGCAGAATATGGATCATAGCCTCCAAGGGTATCGGTTTCACGATAGCCAAAATGCCATTCCTTATTTTCATAACATTTGTCGGACGTGATTAGAACGAGGGAGACAGGTATTCCCGTTTGTCGCATTGCCTCTAATAAGTTTACTGTTCCGAAAGTATTTGTCTGGACTGTCTCCATTGGATCTTCGTATGATTTTCCAACAAGTGATTGAGCAGCCAGATGAAAGATAATATCGGGTTTTATTCGCAGAAGACATTTCTTCAATCGATCAATGTCTCGGATGTCTCCAATCTCATGGTCGATTTCTCTTTCAAGGTTTAAAAATTCAAAAAGCGACGGATGAGTAGGCGGGTCTAAAGCATACCCAAAAACGTGAGCGCCCAACTCTTTCAGCCACAACGTTAGCCAACTGCCTTTGAAACCAGTATGGCCTGTTACCAACACCTTCCTTCCCTTATAGATATTGTAAGGATTGGGCTCAGAATTTTTCATTCTCTATGGCGATTATGTTATAACAAACATAACAAGCGCCTTTCCCTGAAATAACGATGTGCATCTTTGTTTGATAATGATCCTCGTTGTCATTTTTTAGCAAGCCTGTTCTAAGCAGTGTTTCTGTCTATTGCAATGTTGTTTCATCGATTGAGGTTTGTTTTTTCTATACGCATCGCGTACATCAGTTGATTTTCCTGACTGGTCAAAAAATTCATTAGCGCTTTTTGATTTTTTCGCCTATGGATTCACTACGAAGGAGGTTTATTAGCTACGAGGACCAGTGACGGATGACAATGATTTCAGTTAGTTGTATGGCAAA